>Ga0265330_10000472_pt1 | contig 27026 bp, 24 predicted proteins | sample 41919metaG_FD_202083 | JGI IMG/M metagenome (GOLD analysis project Ga0265330, IMG submission 202083) | Rhizosphere microbial communities from Carex aquatilis grown in University of Washington, Seatle, WA, United States - 4-19-19 metaG | ecosystem: Host-associated > Plants > Roots > Rhizosphere...
CTGCTTGCGGTTTCTCTACGACTTTGGCGGTCATGGTGGCACTCCGTTCTGCCTCGATCATAGGATGATACCGGAGCTACATTGGTGCGTTGCCATGCGGAGTCGATCAGGACCGGGTCCTTTCCTGACACTCTGAATTCTGATTGCGGGCACAATTTGATAGTGCGCCACCCGACAAGAATATTCGGCACGTCGGGACGGCATCACTCCATTCGCAGGGCCACCATTGGATCGATGCGGGACGACTTCCACGCTGGAATAAGGCAAGCGATTGCTGCAACGACCAACAGCGTTGCAATCACCGTGACGATCACTGCCGGGTCAAGCGGCTGCGTTCCGTACAACATCGACTGGATGAGCCGTATGGCTCCAGCACTGGCTGCAAGCCCCAGCAGCAGCCCGTAAATTGCCGGCCTCAGTCCATCCCCGAGCATCAGGCTCAGGATTTGTTGCCGTGGTGCGCCCAGCGCCATGCGAATGCCAATTTCTCCAGTGCGTTGCGTGGCGATATACGAAAGCACTCCGTACAGCCCCACGGAAGCCAGCACCAGCGACAGCACGGCGAACGAAAGCACAAGGCTTGCGCTCAAGCTGGCGTTGCCCAACGATCTTTCAATGATCTGCTGAAGGGTGAGCACGTTTGACACTGCCAATTGCGAATCGAGAGCGGCAAATTGCTTTTGCACCGGTATGGAGATTTGCAGCGGATCGGATGCTGTGACGACCGCAAGCGTCAGGCCATCCAACTTCCCGTGCAGGACGGGAAGATACATGATCGGCCTGAGCGGTCTGCCAATCTGATACAGCGTGTCGCCGACAACACCGACAATCTCATATTCGTCGTCACCGAATGCCGGGATGCGCAGATGCTTCCCCAGCGGATTCTCGCCGGAGAAATATTGTTGAGCCAGCAGGTGGCTGATGATGATGGTCTGCGGGCGGCCGGTGCGATCGTCGCTGCTAAAGAAGCGCCCATTCATCAGCGGAATTTTGAGCGCGCTGAAGAACCCGGGATCGGCGCTCCGGTAGAGCGCGTCGGGTAGGACAACTCCAGGTGGAGTTGGCGGATGCTCTGCAACCGCAAAAATGTCATCCTCTCCATCGCCGGTTCCAGGCAAGGTTGAGCCGAGTGCGACGGCGCGCACACCGGGTATGGCGCGCACCCGCTCCAGCAGCTTCTCATTGAAGGCGTTTGCCTTTTCCGGGGTGTCGTATTGCTTACTGCGAAGGCTGTAGTTCATGGTCAGCACGTTTTCGGTCACACAGCCCAGGTCAGTCGATCTGAGCCGCCAGAAGCTCTTGAGTAAAAGACCTGCGCCGAATAACAAGACAACGGTGGCCGCGATCTCAACTGTAAGCAGTGTCTTGCGCATTGCAGTTCGCGATTGACTACTCCGCGCAGTCCTTGACGAAGCCTGCAGCACGGCCAGCGATCCTCGGCGAGTTGACAACAATGCGGGAAGCAAACCGGCGAGCAAAGCCGTTGCAAAGATGAGTACGCATGCGAACGCCAGCACAGTGCCGTCCGCATCGATGCTCTGGGCAGTGGGAAGATTGGTCCACGCACTCACCAGCCATCTGGTCGCACCGAGAGACAGGAGTATTCCGGCGGCGCCGCCGGCAATCGATATCAGCAGGCTTTCCATTAGCTGCCCACGAATGAGAGTGAGCCACGGCGCGCCCAACGTGCTGCGAAGGGCAAGCTCTCTTTGCCGGGCTGCCGAGCGGGCCACCAAAAGGTTGGCGACATTAAGACACCCGATAAGAAGCATGCAGCCCACGGCGCACAGGAGAACCGTCAATGGCTTTTTTACATTTTGCGCCAGGTCGTCCGACAGTGTTCGCGATGCTACATCCTCGGCTACCGGTGCGTTCTGATTTGCCAGATGCAGCCGATACTGTACTGCACTCACCTGGCTTAACGCGCTCTCAAGGCTGACCCCGGACCGGAGGCGGCCAACCACGGTGCTGAAATGAAAATCGTGGTGCTGCAGAACTACTGGCGGCATTCCCGACTGGTAGGGAATCCAGAGCTGGACTTTGACATCGGGATAGTTGAACCAACTCGGCAGGATACCGACTACCGTGTGCGGCTTTCCGTCAAGATGGATCTGCTTACCGACAATTGACCGGTCCCCGCCGAATCTCCGCTCGAAAAGACTCCACGTGAGCATCACGGCATTCCCATCCGGGCGATCTTCGCTCTCGGTGAAGGTGCGTCCAATGGCTGCGTCTACGCCGAGCAGCGGAAAGAGATTCCAACTTCCGCCGCGAGCACTCACCTGCTCCGGCAATTCTCCGCGTTCTCCGGTCAGTGTGGCATTCGAGTAGCGCAACACAGCCATATCCTCAAAGCCATGGGTCTGTGCGCGCCAGTCGTAAAAATCGCCTGGAGCAACAGGATTGTAATTAAACTGCTGCGCGTTAATGCTGGGGTCGCGAAAATGCTCGTAGACCATGACCAGCCGATCCGGATCGCGAAAAGGAAGGGGCTTCAACAAGACTGAACGCACCACCGTAAATAGCGAAGTAGTCGCGCCGATGCAGAGCGCCATCACGCCGATGGCAATCAGCGTGAATCCTGGGGTGCGCCGCAAGGTGCGCAACGCATAACGCAAATCGCGGACAACATTGTCGAACAGCGGAATTGTGTTTTGACGCCAGAGCGACTCGCGGACTGCCGACGGATTGCCGAACTTTATCCTCGCTCGGCGCATTGCTTCCTGTTCTGACATGCCGCGCGCCTTATTCTCGGCGGTCTCTTCGGCAATGTAGCTTTCAATCTCTTCAACCAGGTCGGCGTCCGCACGTTTGCGGCCGAAAAATTTGCGCCAGCTCATTGTCCGCCCCCGCTCCCGGCAAGATCCTCGCCCATAACGAGGCCAATGGCACGGGTCATCTGGCGCCAACGGGTCGCCTCATACGCCAGTTGCTTTCGGCCTGCCGCTGTCAGCTTGTAGAACTTTGCCTTGCGGTTGTTTTCGCTCACACCCCAGTACGACGAGACCCAGCCGCGATCCTCCAGGCGATGCAGCGCAGGGTAAAGCGAACCCTGTTCCACCTCCAGAACATCCTCCGACGTGCGCTCGATGACCTTTGCGATGGTGTGCCCGTGCGCATCTCCTCCAACCAGAGTGCGCAGGATCATCATGTCCAGCGTGCCTTTCAGCATTTCTACGTCGGGCTGATTCTGCTTGGCCACGTCCCCCTCCACTCGAACATCTATGGGAAAGAATCTTACACCACTAGAACTTCTATGGGAAGGGATTTTTGGAGGGAGACAAGTAGCCTCCGGGCTAGGGTATAGGCCGGTTACACTCCTGAAACTTTAGATAATCGCATATCTGATGGGCGTGGAACCTATGGAGAGCAGGATGGGAGCCCGATTCACTTTACACGGAAAATGCGAATACGCACCGCAGGCTTGCCTTCGAATGTGGTCACTTTTAGAGCTCCGACATAGACGCCGCCATTCAACCACTCGTAGCGACCTAGCGGAGCTTCAAACACTGGAGCGGTCATGATGATGGTGGTTGCCGGATCTTTGCCGTCACACATTGTTGCCTGGTTCAGCACGTTGATGATTACGCCATCGTCGGTCTTGAGCATGTAATCGGCCTTCAGGTGATTGCAGCCGCCTGTTGATAGCTGCCAGTCCCATCCGCCGGGCATCACAATACCCTTGATGTTCGGTCCTGAGACGGTTCCTCCGGTGATTGGCACGATACTGCGCTGGCCGAAAGGCGTCTTGCCAACGGGCACCGACCCTCCCACTGTCACCAGTTCCTCAAATACAAGCTCCAACTGCGGCGTCTCCATTTTGTCGGATGTTGCCGCTTGCGCATGCATCGGCGCCGGAATCAAAGCCAAAGCTCCAATCAGGCATGCTGCAACCAGAATCCTGCCGCGGGTCCCGAGAATTTTGCGTAGAAATTCCTTACATTCCATGTCGGATTCGCTCCACGCCTCGCCGCGAGGCTCACAGTTTCACAAAACCCTTGTACCAGTTTTTTGGGCCTTGGGGTGTGCGTATAACCACACCTTTCGGGGCTGGAACTTCCCCGGTAAATGCAGCCATTCGTCACGCCTGCTAAAACAGGATCCGCATCTCTGAAATCAGGTTGTGGTTGTAGGTGTGGAAGCCCGACGTGGCAATCTGCATGCCTTCGGCGAACACCAGGTAAGGATGCGTGGGCGCCCAGTCTTTGCGCTTCAACACGTAATAACCGGCGGGCGTAATGAAGTTCTGCATCTTGCCGTCGTGGCTGCCTGCAAAGAAGTACGTTGCGTTGTTTTCAATTTCGAGCCACCCATGCGCGGTTACGCGGTCGTGGACCAGCGCATTCCAGGCGATCGTGCGTCCCTGCGTGGCGATCTTGCCGGTGGGCAGCGAGCCGCCAAGCGAGGACTCCACGTCAAAGTGGTGAAGAAAACCGATGCCGCCGGCCAGCGTGGGGTTCCACACATCTGTGAGCGCACCGTTATGTGGACTGGATGCGAAAGTATGCCCGAGCAGCGCGGTGGCAATGTAGTTGCCGTGCTCGGCATTCCCTGAAGCAATGCGAAACTTCATCAACGCCGTCGTGTCGCCAAAGCCGTCTGTTGCGCTGGAATTGTGCTGGATGTAGCTTGGCGGAAAGTAGTCGATCTCAATGCGGTGGAAAGCGACGATGCCGCCGCCGCGTCCGTTACCGTAATTTACGGTCTGGGTTCGTGCAGGGGTGAACTGGTTTGAGAACGCGAAGCGGTAGTACTGGGTGAGCCGCGGTTCCGCCTCGACGACGGGTGTGGGCCACGAAGGTTGCAGCGCCGTCATGGCCGCATTATGTGAGAAAAAACGCTGCTTGAACGACTGCTGCGCGCCGGCGCCATGGGGCCAGCACAAACTTACCACGAGAATTGAAAGGGGGAACAGAAAGCGCTTCACGGGACGTTGCCAATATATCAGCGTCGGCACAGAGGAGGTGCGGCTCTTATTCCGGTGATGCGGATCGCCACATTCTCGAAAGCCTCCGCTTGCATCCATGTAAAATGTAGGTTAACCGGATGATTCAAACTCCTCCAGCGGTTGCCAGCCAGGCCTCCCGCTCAGCACGGGACCCGGAGTCGCGAGTGCACGACGCCGATCCGGAACCGATCATTCTTGTCGAAAGCCTCCGCAAAACCTACCAGACCAGCCGTGGTGAACTGCACTTGTTTGACAACCTGAGCCTGCGCGTCAACAAAGGCGAGATGGTTGCCATAGTGGGCCAGTCGGGGGCAGGAAAGAGCACTTTTTTACACATTCTGGGAGCCCTTGATGCGCCGTCCGCGGGAACTGTATACTGCGCCTCAACCAATTTGGCCAGTCTTTCCCTTCGCCAGGCGGCAGCATTCCGCAATCGGGAGATAGGATACGTCTGGCAGTTCCATTATCTGTTGCCGGAGTTTACGGCTCAGGAAAACGTGGCAATGCCGCTGATGGCGAGCGGCACCAGCAAGCGAGAAGCGCTGGTAACTGCAGCTAACTGGCTGAAAGAGGTGGGGTTGGAGGATCGCGGCACCCACCGGCCAGGCGAACTCTCTGGCGGCGAGCAGCAGCGGGTGGCGCTGGCTCGGGCGCTGGTCAACCGGCCCCGGCTGCTTTTAGCCGATGAACCCACTGGCGATCTGGATGAAACCACTGCCGGGATGGTCTTTAACTTGCTAGAGAATTTGCATCGGAGTCATGGGCTTACCTCGATTCTGGTAACACATAACCTTGATCTGGCAGCACGCTGTACGCGGGCGCTGAGGCTTGAAAGTGGAAGGCTGAGCCCGATGGCCGGCAAGTAAGCTGGCAGTTTGACTTTCCCTGGGTTTGGTGAAAAAGCACCCAATGGTGCCATTTTTGAGTCTCATCAGTAAGCAACCTGGCGCAGTTAGAAGCGAATTGGCTCTTCCAGGTTGAAGAGGACAGGGTGGGAGTCTCCGGCAGCTCGAGCGCCGGTGATTCGGCGGGCGGAGGTCGCTCGAGACCATCCAATTTAGCCGTTCGGTGGCGTGGTAGCCCATTTAGGTGGTAGCTTTCCGGCGGCGTTGTTAGAGGAAGGGCGCGCAGGTAGAGCCGAAGCTGGAAGCAGGGCTCCAGAGACAGGGTTATTTGTCGCTGGGGTGCAAGAAGAACCGGCCGGTTACTCCGAGCGAAAGCCTGATGCCCCGCAGGGGGAGGGAGTAGATCAATGTTCGAACGCTATACGGAGAAGGCACGGCGTGTGATCTTCTTCGCGCGATATGAGGCCAGCCAGTTCGGCTCACCTTACATCGAGACTGAGCACTTGCTGCTTGGACTGCTGCGCGAGGACAAGGCGCTAACTAACCGCTTTTTGCGCTCCCATGCTTCAGTGGAATCGATCCGCAAACAGATCGAGGCACACACGACGATTCGCGAGAAGGTTTCGACGAGCGTAGACCTGCCGCTTTCGAACGAATGCAAGCGGGTGCTGGCCTATGCGGCAGAAGAAGCCGAGCGGCTGGGCCACAAGCATATTGGGACTGAACATCTGCTCCTGGGATTGTTGCGTGAAGAAAAATGCTTTGCCTCTGAGATTCTGCAGGAACGCGGGCTGAAGCTTGCGCAGATTCGCGAAGAGCTGGCGCGCGTAACACAGGAGAAGGCACCGCCGCAGCAACGTCAGCGCGAGTCGAGCCTGCTGGCTGAGTTCAGCCGCGACCTTACCCAGGCCGCGATGGATGGACAGCTTGATCCGCTGGTAGGGCGCGATGGCGAGCTGGAACGCGTCATTCAGATCCTTTGCCGCCGCACCAAGAACAATCCAGTGCTGATCGGCGAGCCGGGCGTTGGCAAAACAGCCATCGTCGAGGGGCTTGCGCAGCGCATTGCCGATGGCGAGGTTCCCTCGTTTCTGGCAGACAAGCGAGTGCTAGGTCTGGATCTGTCGCTGATTGTGGCAGGAACCAAGTATCGCGGCCAGTTTGAAGAGCGGCTCAAGACGATCATGAAAGAGCTGATGGAGAACCAGAACTCGATCGTCTTCATCGACGAGTTGCACACGCTGGTGGGTGCGGGTTCTGCCGAAGGCTCATTGGACGCAGCCAACATTCTGAAACCGGCACTATCGCGCGGTGAGATTCAGTGCATCGGTGCGACCACGCCGGGCGAATACCGTAAATCGATCGAGAAGGATCGCTCGCTTGAACGCCGCTTCCAGGCAGTGAAGGTGCCGCCGCCAAACGAAGCTGACGCCATCAAGATCATCCACGGCATCAAGGACCGCTACGAGAAGTTCCACGCGGTCAGCTATACCGATGCCGCGATCGAGTTTGCTGTTTCGCACTCGAACCGCTACATTCCTGACCGGTTCCTGCCGGACAAGGCAATTGACTTGATTGACGAAGCAGGCGCGCGCGTCAAGCTTCGCCAGACTTCCCTGCCCGAGGAAATTACCGAGGTGCAGAAGCGGATCAAGTTCATTGTGCACCGCATGGATTCGGCGATAGCCAACCACGAATTTGAGAAGGCGAGGTTTTACTCAGACGAGGAGCGCAAGGAGCGCGAAAACCTGCGTGCCCTTCGCGACAAGTACCACCTCGACGACTCCGCGGCCGGGATCGTGGGCCGCGAAGACATTGAAGACGTAGTAAGCCGCTGGACCGGCGTACCCGTCAACAGCATTAAGGAAGAAGAGACGCAGAAACTGCTGCGCGTAGAAGAAGAGCTGCACAAGCGCGTGATTTCGCAGGAGAAAGCGATCTCTGCGCTCGCTCGGGCCATTCGCCGCTCGCGTGCGGGGCTGAAGTCGCCGCATCGTCCGATTGGCAGCTTCCTTTTCCTTGGGCCAACCGGTGTGGGCAAAACGGAGATGGCGCGCACACTGGCGCAGTTCCTGTTCGGCTCAGACAAGGCGCTGATCCGGTTCGATATGTCGGAGTTCATGGAAAAGCACTCGGTGTCGAAGCTGATTGGTTCGCCTCCGGGATACGTGGGCTACGAGGAGGGCGGTCAGTTGACGGAACGCGTCAAGCGCTCGCCTTACTCGGTGGTTCTGCTGGATGAAATCGAAAAGGCGCACCCGGATGTGTTCAACATCCTGTTGCAGGTTTTTGAAGATGGCCAATTGACCGACGGACTGGGCAACACCGTTGACTTCAAGAACACCATCATCATCATGACCTCGAACATTGGAGCGCGGCACCTGATGAAGAAGCAGGGGTTGGGCTTCCAGAGCGAGCGGGAAGATATTGTCTCGGACAAGGTGGAGGAATTGGTTAAGCAGGAAGTGAAGAAGACCTTCAATCCTGAATTCCTCAACCGTCTCGACGAAGTCATTCTGTTCCAGTCGCTGTCTGATACTGACCTGATCCAGATTGTTGAGCTCATGGTGCAGCAGCTGAACGCGAACCTGGCGCAGAAGGCCATCACGATTTCGGTGACCGAAGAGGCCAAGAAGTGGATTCTTGAAAAGACGCTGGTCGACCGCAGTTACGGCGCTCGTCCGTTGCGCCGCGCACTGCAGCGCTACGTCGAAGACCCGCTTTCAGAGGCGCTAATCGCCGGACAAATCACTGATCGGCCGGCGTTCCTCGAGGTTTATCTCGACAACAACCAGCTCTTCTATCGCCCCGTCAGCTCAGAAGAAGGCGGAAGCGAAGAGAAGGCAGCCGGCATTCTACTGTTCAGCAACTAAGCTCGACCTCGGTCGAAAGCAAAAGCCCTCGGCTAACCAGCCGAGGGCTTTGTTGTCTATACACCAAGCGATGCTTGGCAGCCATGGATGCTTTGCAGAATGAATCAATGGCTGCTAAACTCCGAGCAAAGAGATGAATTCATTCCGACAACAGCGGGCTTGGTTTTGGATTGCGGCAATTGCGGTTGCTGCGACGATCTTTCTGCTGATGGTCCCGCATGCCCACTCCGGACACGCCGGGGACTTGCAGGCGATACTGCCACTTCTTTTTGTCGGATTTATCTCACCGCTTACTTTCTATCTCTCAATTGCGTATCTTGAATCTGGCTACGTACCCGACGCACCTCAGCTTCCTTCGACCTTCCAGCGGCCGCCACCAATCCGGCGCGGTTAATTCTTCAAGAATTCGTTTGGCTTTGGATGGCAGCTTCGGTTGTCACCAGATGCCTGTTTGCACCTTGAAGCATTTCTCGCACACAGGAGGGCGCAATGGACCACAAGCTGTTTTACAACTTGTGCACGTTTATAGGCGGCATTCCGTATCTTGCCGTTGCCGGCATTCTGATCCACTACTTTGTTCGTCGCGCACTCTGGAAGCGCAGAAGCAAACGATCCATGCCGGGCTTCTGCCCTTCGTCTGCGGCGCTGGGAATGGTTTTTCTGCTGGGGATGGTGTTCTATCGGCCCAGCCTGCAGCATCTAGTGGAGGCTCGGCAGGTTGTAGAAGCCGAGGAAGACGATCAGGGCGATCCCGATGTACCGGCCAAGGGTATCGATCGACAACTAAAGCGCATCAGGAGGGGAGAACCGGCCGATTCGCTGACCCTGAGGCTGTAGGGTGCATGCAATGAATTTCCGTCTTTCCACCTCGGCCGCAGGCCAATTCAGAGCCGTTGACCCTTGTGGAGCTAGGAATGTGGCACAATAAGAAATAGGGCTTCAATGAAGCGGAATCGATCAAAAGACGCGTGGATCTGGGTGGCGATGGCTGCAATCAGTCTGGTTTCGCTCGCGCGCGTTCAGTCCGGCGTTGAGAACGCAAGGGCTTATGCCGATCCGGTTATTAAGTTCATTGTCGCTGCCCACCAGGCAGACGCGGATGCATCGGCTCGTTCCCATCGTGCAGCCCCCAGGTCGAAGACCGGCACCTCAGTCATCGGACTCGATCTGATGGCGGTCTTTTTTGTTGGTCTGGTTTTGCCGCTGGTTCTTAAGACCTTCCGGGTGGTTTCTAGTCTGCAACACCCACCAGCTTTACTGTTTCACGCAGATCTCTTTCAGCGCCCTCCTCCCGCCTTACTTGCCTAGAGCGCTCCTCTTTCGCAGGCGCCGGAATTGCCGTGGAGTCATCCGCGCAACTCGCCCAGTGCAGACAGCTTGCTTCTTTAAATGACATTTACGTTTTTACACGGAGAAGATTGTGCTTCTTGATAAGGCTTTAACTAAGGTTTTCGGCACCTCCAACGAGCGTGCCGTCAAGCGGCTCATGCCCGTAGTGGTCCAGATCAATGCTCTGGAGCCTGAGACGCAAAAGCTCTCGGATGAGCAGCTTCGCGCGAAGACTGTTGAATTTCGGGCCCGGATTGCGGCCAAGCTCGAAGGCATTACCGACGAGGAAGCAAAGGTTGCGGCCGAGAAGGAGGCTATTGAAGAGCTCCTTCCCGAGGCTTTCGCGGTGGTCCGCGAGGCGGGCTGGCGCGCCGTGCAAATGCGCCACTTCGATGTGCAGCTGATTGGCGCCATGGTTTTGCACCAGGGCAAGATTGCTGAAATGAAGACCGGCGAAGGTAAAACGCTGGTCGCGACCTTGGCGTGCTATCTGAATGCTCTCGCCGGACACGGTGTGCACGTGGTCACGGTGAACGATTACCTGGCCAAGCGCGATGCCGAGTGGATGGGCAAGATTTACGAGTTCCTCGGGCTCACCGTGGGCGTAATTGTTCACGACCTGAGCGACGACGAGCGCAGGGCTGCTTACGCCTCCGATATTACCTACGGCACCAACAACGAGTTTGGCTTCGACTACCTGCGCGACAACATGAAGTTTGAGATCAAGGACTGCGTGCAGCGTGGCCACTACCACGCGATCGTGGACGAAGTGGACTCGATCCTGATTGACGAAGCGCGTACTCCGCTGATCATCTCCGGCCCCACGGACCAGACGACCGACAAATATGCCCGCGTTCGCAAGATTATTCCTCAGTTGGTAAAGGGCGAGGAAGTGGAACACACAGACCACAGGCGGCAGTCGGAACTTGGCATCCGCCTGGGCGAGGGCGAGAAGTATTTCAGCGGCGATTACATTGTTGATGAAAAGCAGCGCACCATCGGCGTGACCGACGACGGCTGGGTGACGATCGAAAAGCTGCTCGGCATCGACAACATTGCCGATGCGGAAAACTGGGAACTCAAGCACTACGTTGAAACCGGAATAAAGGCGCACGCACTCTATAAGCGCGACGTTGAGTATGTGGTGAAGGACGGCGAAGTTATCATCGTCGACACGTTTACCGGCCGTCTTATGCCGGGCCGGCGCTGGTCAGACGGATTGCACCAGTCCATCGAAGCGAAGGAAGGCGTCAACATCCGCAAGGAAGATCAGACGCTGGCGACGATTACTTTTCAGAATTATTTCCGCTTGTACAAGAAGCTGAGCGGCATGACCGGCACCGCTGAAACGGAAGCGGCCGAATTTGAAAAGATCTACAAGCTTGAAATTGTCGTGATCCCCACTAACAAGCCCATGCTGAGGCTTGAGAATTCCGACATCGTTTTCCGCACCGAAAAAGAAAAGTATTCAGCGGTGGCTGACAATATTACAGAACTGCACGAGAAGAAGCAGCCGGTACTGGTAGGCACCACTTCGATTGAGAAATCAGAGCGGCTTTCAGGCATTCTGCAGCGCAGGGGTGTACGTCACGTCGTGTTGAACGCGAAGTTCCACGAGCGCGAAGCGGAGATTGTTGCGCAGGCAGGCCGATCGGGCATGGTGACGATTGCAACCAATATGGCCGGTCGCGGAACCGACATTCTGCTGGGCGGCAATCCTGACTTTATGACTCGCCAGGAACTGGTAAAGAAGGGACAGGCGCGCGCCATCAGCGTTGCCGAGGGTGCTATTAGTCCGATGGCCCCGGCCGGGTTCCTGCGCTTCTATTACCAGGGACAGGAATTCGAAGTCGGCGAAGCGGAATGGGCGGAGTGCAACGCGGGACACGCGGCTGCCGCAAAGCGGGAGCATGAAGAAGTGATCGCATCCGGCGGGCTCTTTATTCTCGGCACGGAGCGGCACGAGTCGCGGCGCATTGACAATCAGCTTCGCGGACGCGCAGGCCGCCAGGGTGATCCCGGCGAGTCGCGCTTTTATCTTTCGCTTGAAGACGATCTGATGCGCATCTTCGCCAAGCAATGGGTAAGCACTCTGCTTGAGCGCCTTGGCATGGAAGAGGGAGTGCCGATCGAGTCGAAGATGATTTCGAATCGCATTGAGAGCGCGCAAAAGGCCGTTGAATCGCAGAATTTTGAGTCGCGCAAACACCTGCTTGAGTACGACGACGTGATGAACAAGCAGCGCGAGGCGGTTTACGGATTGCGCCGCCAGCTGCTGGAGGGTGTGGAGCAGCGTGAGCTCATCCTTGAAGACTACGTGGGCGGGATTCTCAGCAATATTCTTGATGAATCCGCTCCGGAGAAAGTTCGCCCGGATCAGTGGAACATCAAGAGCCTTGAACAGAAGCTGATGGACCACTTTGGTTTGAACTTCGCTGAGAGCGGCATCAAGCCCTTGGAGATCAGCCGCCACGAACTGGGCGAAGAAATTTTTGAAAAGCTCAAGGAAGACTACGAGGCGAAAGAGAAGATACTTAGCGTTCAAACCATGCGCTATCACGAGCGGATGGTGATGCTGAGCGTGATCGACGGATTGTGGAAAGAGCACCTTCTCTCAATGGATCACCTGAAAGAAGGCATCGGGCTGCGTGGCTATGCGCAACAGGATCCGCTGGTTGCCTACAAGCGCGAGTCCTACGACATGTTCGAAGCCATGATGCTCAAGTTCCAGGAAGACACGGTGCGGTTCCTCTTCAGGATGCAGATTATCGGGCCAGATGGACAGCCGATGGATTCAGCGCCACGGCCGAATCGACCGATTCCGAAGGCTCCGCCGGTGGCCAGCGCCGCACAACCAGCAACGCTTGACGCCGAGCCGCGTGAGATCGGCATTTCGACGCGACAACCTTCCACCACAATTGATGCACTGGAGAAGGAGTTCCATCGCAAAAAGCAGCGCGAGCTTGAGGCGGCGAGCCGTTCAGGCGGCGACAGCGCCAGCCCGACAGCGCAGCGCCGAACCGGCGACAAGGTTGGCCGCAATGATCCTTGCCCCTGCGGAAGCGGGAAAAAATACAAGAAGTGCCACGGCGCTGAGAAATAAAAATCCGCGTTGTAGAACAAGAAACCCGGCTTAACGGCCGGGTTTCTTTTGGAATTGGATGATCGTTATTTTCCGAAGAGACTGAAACTTTTCTTGCGTGATTTCTTTTCGTCAGGAAGACCGCAAGCTGATCTGGCCATCATTCGAATTTCGACGGCAATCGACGAGTCCTCAAGCGCGATGGGTGAGGCTGTAGCCAGCGTTCTGCGCGCGGTGGAGTAGTCGTCAGGAACCTTCCAGTGAGCAGGGCGGGTCAATGCCTTGGTAATCTGTGCGTCGTCAAAGAGAAGCATGCTCGAGGTGTAACGGTTGAGTACGATCTGCAGGCTGCGACCTCGAAGTCCGAAATATTGAGAGATGAAGCGGTTGGCATTGCGCAGTTCTGAGATACCCACCTGAGTAATCAGGTAAACGGTTGAGGACTCGTCAAAAATCGACGAATCCATCAAGTCAACGCGCGAGCCGGCATCAATGATGACGTAGTGATAACTCTGGCGCGCGATAGCAATCAGTCTGTCGAATGCCTCCAGCGGGGGCTGGTCCTTGGGAAACTCACTGGGAGCGGCAAGGACGGCCAGTCCTGTCTCATGCTTGGTAATCAATGTGTTCAGAAAGCTGCCGTCGAGTCTTGCGTAATCGCGAAGTGCATTGGCCGTGGAGTAATTCGCAACCATGCCAAGGTTCAGGCCGGCGTCGCCGAGAGGCTGGCCCAGGTCAATCAGCAGAGTGCTCTGGCTGGTCTCAGTAAACACCGAGATGGCGAAATTGGCGGCAATCGTAGTGACGCCGCAGCCGCCTTTGGTGCCTAGAAAGACGAAGACCTGGCCGGCGGTTTTGGGAGCCTGGACAACAGTTGAAGCGGCCTGTGGAATGGAGGCGCGCGTTAAGGCGCCGGCAACTTCAGCAGGTACCAGTGGCAGCGCAAAGTATTCGCGTGCACCCGCACGCATAAAGCGGACCGCCTGTTTGACGTCCGACTCACCCGAGTAACACATGACGCATGCCGGACTGGTGGAACAAATGCGCGCCACCAGGTCGAACACAAAGTCGGGATCGCTATCCGCATCGATAATGACGACGTCGAACCGGTTGCCGATGGTTTGGGGCACGTCATCAAGATTAGTTGGGTAGGAGGTAAACTCTTGTATTTCAGTGCTTTGACGTCCGGAAAGGACGTTCATAAACGCTCGGCGCCGGTCTTCGTCGGGGCCGATGAGTGCGATGGACAGGACGCTCTTAATGGAAGGGTCAGTACCCTGGAGGTGCGACTCTCTCCCTCTGCTGTTCCTGAAATCATTCATCACTACTCATCCTAAACTACGTTGGCCCAATTTTCCTTCCCCTTTCATGGTATGGTGTGTTGACTAAAGTGCTGCATTTGCGGAGTCGAAACAATCACTTAGCGCCGATCTGCACCCAAGAAAGACGGGAAGAGCGAGCAGGTTTGCCCACCCTTCCCTGCCTGTGCTGCGCGGAGGAATGAGACTAATTCCCAAGGTCGAAGTTGATTTCCACGGTTTCATTTGAATCGGAGTTGGCGGCCGCGAATTTCCATTTCATCAGCGCCTCTTTTGCCGCCTCAGCAAGCGTGTGGTTGCCGCTGACTTCCTTCACATCGGTTACTTTTCCCTGCGAGTCTACAGCAGCCTCAAGCTTGACTGAGCCGCTGATTCGCATGCGCCTGGCGATCTCTGGATACACCGGCGGTACCCTGGTTTTGATTGCACGCGCATCTGTGGCCATGGCCGGCAAGGCCATTACCAGCATCATGGCGAGGGCGGCTGCCTGTATAAGTTTTCTTCCTGAAAGTCCAAAATTGCCGAAACGATTCTCTAATTGAGGGTGATTCATGTTCTCCTGGTCCTCCTGCAGAATGGAAAAGCTATAGTGGCCTTATCGGCACAGGGACCAAGCGTATGAGAGATTTTTTAGATATCGATTACCAAAGGAACGGGACGGCCGAAGGCGGGGCGGTGTTTTTCGGCTCACTCGGCATCCACCAACTGCGCGGCTAACGCCCCGATGCGCAGTTCGCGACGGCTGCAAAGGTCAAGTCAGTGGCCTGGGCTTGGTGCTCAATGCACCATTGTTCAAACAGCCGGCCGTAGCTCAGCGTAATGTAATCTTCACGCCCGATACTGATCCGCGCGGCCGCACGGTCGATCCATTCGGGCGTTCCTTCCAGTTCGGCGTAGTTGCCGATTGGCGTTTCATCGACGACGCAATGTCCTTCGCCATCGTGCCATTCGGTGCGCCACTTTTCGTACTCAAAGGCGGGCACCAGGCCCAGCGATTTAAATATTTCTTCGAAGGCTCGCCCATCGGCCACGTCCGATTCTGTTTCAATGCGGTGTTTGTGGGTGTCGACGCCGGGCCGGTTGTCGGGCAGGCGCTTGTGCGTCACTGTCCAGCGCCCGTTGTAACTGCGTATCCGCAATATTTCAGTGCGGGCACGCATGCTGCGGTCTGGCGTGTCGTAAAGTACGTTGCTCTCGAATGCGCGCGGAGTGTGCAGTGTAAATCCGGCAGCGGAAAGCCGCTCTGCGAGACCGGACAGGTCAGTGACTTTGAATTTGATTTCGGTCTCGATAGCCATCGTAAACAGCGAGTATACGGCAGAGCCTTGCGGGTGGGCTAAAAGCTGGTCTGTAAGCTGGCGATGTTGCGCACCGACCAGCGACAATAAAGAAGTGAAGACGCTGCGGTTAATTGTCGATGCTACGAAGCTGGACACGCTTGAGGCCGGGAGAGCGCTTGACCAGGCGGCTGCGATTCTGCGCCGGGGCGGGCTGGTGGCGTTGCCCACTGAGACGGTGTATGGCCTGGGCGCGAATGCACTCGACGAAGCTGCGGTGAAGGCGATTTTTGCGGCCAAGCAAAGGCCAGCGTGGGATCCCGTGATCGTGCACATTGCCGACGAGTTCATGCTTGCCAAGCTTGTGGAGCAGGTTCCTGACGCGGCGGTGAAGCTGATGAAAGCGTTCTGGCCGGGGCCGCTCACGCTGCTGCTTCCGCGCTCCAGCGCGGTTCCTGATGTGGTTACGGCAGGCAGGCCGCTGGTGGGGGTACGCATGCCGGCGCATCCGGTGGCGCTTGAACTGATTCGGCGCGCCGGAGTACCAGTGGCCGCTCCCAGCGCCAATATGTTTGGGCACATCAGCCCGACTACAGCCGCTCATGTGCTGCATGATCTGGATGGCCGCATCGATGCAGTGCTTGATGCCGGATGTACAGCGCACGGTGTTGAATCAACGGTACTCGACCCCTGCCAGAGCCCGATGCTCATCTACAGGCCGGGTGCGGTGACGCGGCTGCAAATCTTCGAAACGGCTGGGCCGGTGGAGGTATTCAAAGGCAGTGGTGAACTGCACGAGACTCCGCCTGAGGCACTGCCGTCGCCTGGTGTGGGGCTGCGCCATTACGCTCCCCGGGCGCGTCTGGTACTCGTTGAGGGTTCGGAGGCGGAGATTGGTGTACGGCTTGCGGTGGCTGCTGAAGGAGAGAATATCGGCACGCTTGGCATTATGCTACCCGCAGACATCGCTCTGCCGGAATCGCTTGCGACGGCCAAAGTGTTTGCGTGGGGTAGATGGTCGGCTCCCGATGAACTGGCTCGCGACCTTTATGCTGGATTGCGCGCTCTTGACGCGATGGGATGCACAACCATTCTGTGCCCGCTGCCGAAAGCTGAGGGGATCGGAGCCGCGATTCGCGACCGGCTGGTCAAAGCGGGGAATAGGGATCAGGGATCCGAGACCAGAGATTAGAGTTCCGAGATCAGCCCGCGAGGCTTCGATCTCTATTGGCCTATGTCGCCCAGCTTGTACATGTACTTGATGGCGGATTTGTAGATGAGCGTTTTGGTGCGGCCTCGCACTTTGAGCGAATTGCGATCGTACCATTCGATGCAGCCATCAATGCGCTCACCATCTTCCAACACAATCACCATGGGCGTCTGCGACTGGATCTGCTTTTGCAGGTAGAACAGTTCTGCATGACGCTGCGGAGTCTCAAACTCAGGCGTGCGCGCGGAAAAGCTCACCGCAACAGGCCCGGATTGCTTGCGGCGCATTCGGAGCGCTGGCCGGTCGCTCTCAGATTTGCCATCGGCATTGTAGGTAGGTTGGAGAGGCGAAATGCTCATGGGTCTCACAATCCTTCAATTCGTGTCTCTTTAGAACTTTCGGTCAGGGGCCCAAATGTAAGACTGCGCCTCTACCGGAGAGAGGAGCCAATGGCGCCTCGCACCAGCGAAGGGAGCAATTCTGCACTCTTGGATACCTGATTACAAGAATGCACTGACAAACGATCCCTGTCGAGTCCCAGCGCACCAGCGTTGAGTTTGGGGATGCAGATATTCCAAGAGATGCCCGGGCTGGGGTGGGGGTTGCTCTCTATTTTCCGGGCCGGAAATCGTGCGGAGTTCGTCACGCCGTCATCGGCGTTCGAGGCCGACGGCCATGGCGTCGAGCGAAAGTGAGCGCAGAAGGTTGCGCCTCATTCCCTGCTCTACCTGCACCAAGGCACGGGCCGCTCCGTCAATCCATTCCACAGTAACGCCTTGTGCGAGTTTCTGCAGATCCGGTTCGAGATCGAGATTGCGGATCAGGCCGGGAGTTCCTGCAACAGTCAACAGCAGATCTTCCACGAGGCTGCCGAGCGCCCTGAGCAAGGCGACGGCCTTTTCCTGTCCATCTGCACCGGCCCGGTATGTTTCTGTCGCGTGAAACAGAGCCGTATAGTCGGGTTCGCGCAGCGCGGTATGCAGAATCACGAGTGCATCGCGGCGGCTGGCAACCCAGGTGGCGAGATCGAGCCCCAGAGCGCGGCCTACCGCTCCTTCAGCCAGGCGCGCAGCCAGCGCCCGCTCATTTGGCTTGAGCTCGGGGCGGCGCTTGGCGAGCAGGATTTCCAACTGGGCCGCTGGGATGGCGCCAAGACGATGGACAACTGCCCGCGAACGGATGGTCGGCAACAGTTCCTGTGGGTTCTCAGTGAGCAGAACCAGCGAGAGGTGATCGGGCGGCTCTTCAAGGACTTTCAGAAGGCTGTTGGCCGCTTCTTTCATGAAGGCGGAGCTGGTGAAGATTGAAAACGAACGTCTGGCTTCAACGGGCGGCCGGTAATATGCCGCATGAATCACCTGCCGCACCTGGCCAAGCTTGATGAGCAATTGCGGCGGGTCAGGAGGAACGATGATTACGTCAGGATGCGTCTGAATCAGAATGCGGGTTTCGCGTTTATCTGTTTCGCGCAGGTCGTCTCGCGCGTTGATGGCTTCAGTAACACGCTCTTCAAGATTTGCCGACTCACCGATGCGAGTGCAGTTGCGGCAGTGATCGCAGAAGTCGGGCAGGCCGTCGGTTTCAACGGGCGAAAGGCAGTTGACCGCCTTGGCGAGCATGAGTGCCAGCGTGTATTTGCCTGAGCCGCGCGGCCCGGCCAGGATGAGCGAATGCGGAAAGCGTTCGGAGCGAACCGCTTCGCGCAGATGCGTGACCGTTGCCGTGTTGCCGAGAAAATCCTGAAAGCCCATAAATTTGAGTTTAATGGCAGGTTGCGGTTGTCAGTTTATTGGTTCGCTGGTTTCGGGGGGTTGCTTGTGGGCATTTGGGTCTTGAAGGGACTGAAAACGCGTCAAAATTAACGCTTCCAGCCCAGATTAAAGTGCTCAAAACCTGTTGACCGCAAGGGCGATCCGCTGCATCCAAATAGATGTGAAGATTTCAGCCGTAGTTTTGTTGATTCCCGTTGTTCTGGCCGGATGCACTGCGCATGATCGCAGCCCCGATGAAATCCGCGAACAGGCAGCCCACGCAACCTCAACGGCTGCCCGCGACGCTAAGGCGGTTGTGCAGGGAGTGGTTGAAGGTGTGAAGCAGCAACGCACCATTAACATCAACCGCTCATCGGCCGATGATCTGAGGTCGATTCCGGGCATTGACGAAGCTGTCGCGCATCGCATTATTGCAAATCGGCCTTATAGCGACTCATACGATCTTGTGAAGCGTCATATTATTTCGCACGAGGAGTATGACCGCATCTCCGGCAAGATCGAGGCACGCTGAATCTTCCACTGGCTATTCGCCGTTTCGCTTTTGCAGAGATGCCTGGACCTCGAGTAACTGCAATTGCACCTGCTTGAGTTCTTTCAGCGTTTCTACTCTGTTCCGATAGATCCTGTACCTCAGGTCTGCAATTGCACCCAGAAAATAGATGGCACCTACCATAGGCCAGAAATACTGGCGCATCGCTGGAGCGGGAGTCAGCTTCAAGAGCCATAAGGCCACCATGACGCCGGCAATCACGTAGCACATTGTGGACCCATGCTTCTCCCATGACAGCGCCTTTTCGTGTCTTGCCAACAGGGCATCAGTTTCTTCACGGTAGGCAGCAATATTCTCAGGCTGCGGCATACGCGCCAGCAAACGCTCGCACATGGTGTCATTTTGCTGATCCATAATTTCCTCCACTCAGAATTTCTTTCATTGCCCGTTTTGAGTAATGCAAGCGGGATTTGACAGTGCCCTCAGAACAACCGATAACCGTGGCGATTTCTGCAATTGGCATGTCCTCAAGAAAATGCAGGACCAGTACTTCGCGGTGACTGAGGCTGATTTGACTCAGCGCCAGATGAATTGCAGCGGCGTCTTCGATGGCAAACGACGGTTCTTCGGCTTCTTGAAAATCTTCAAGTTCGACCTGCTCGGCACGCTCTCTGGACGTGTTGCGCCGGATGCGATCGACCGCGACTCCATGGGTTATGGCGTAGAGCCACGAGCGCAGAGAGCCGGGGTCTTTGAGCTTGCGGATGCCGTGCAGCACCTTGATCCAAACGTCTTGAAGCACGTCGAGCCCGATATCCTGACTGCCCGTCAATGTGGTCGCGTAATAAAGCAGCGGACGCTCCATGACGGCGACCAGATCTTCGAATGCGCTCATATCGCCAGACTGGCAACGGAGCGCTATCCACTCATACCGTGCTCGATTTTCGTTATCCATGGGCCTTCATTGATTTTGTCGAAGGAGGAGTGCCCAAGGTTCAACTTGTTTGTTTGAATTGTGGTGGGCTAGGTATTAACTTCGATATGACAGCTCTAATTGCTGGGATATTGAGTATGGCTAGTACTGGATCTTGTTTGGAGATTCGATCCAGGCTTTGAAGCTTGCCCATGCTTCGTCGTTGAGCATCTGGCTGGACGGAATGGCGCGCGCGGCGTGATCTTTGCGCATTTCATCGTAGAGGAAAGCGTCGTCAAATCCAGCCCTGGCTGCATCGGCGGCGTTTGCGCCGTAGTAGATTGCGCCGATATGCGCCCAGTAAGCCGCGGCCAGGCACATGGGACATGGTTCGCAACTGGTGTAGAGATCGCAACCGGCGAGGTCGAATGTGCCGAGTGTGCGAGCAGCGGCGCGGATGGCGTTGACTTCTCCGTGCGCCGTGGGGTCGTTGGTGGTGGTGACGGAGTTTGCTCCCTCGCCGACAATTCTGCCGTCGCGCACGATGACGGCGCCGAATGGGCCGCCCTTGCCTTGAAGGACATTTTCAGTGGCGAGTGCAATGGCGCGGCGCAGAAATTCCGGATTGGCTGTGCCAGGCATGGGCATCGGCTCCGACCGAGGGGAATGAAGACAATCTCAGTATGGCACAGGAAAATTACGGCTGCCGCAGTGCGAACAGCCCGGCTGACCCAGCGGAGACAACGCGGCCGCGGGGAGCGCCGTAAAATCTGCTTATGGCTGCCAGCACTTCTCCACTGAAAATTCTGAACGCACAAATTGTTGCCTGCAATGACTGCGCACGCTTGCGCGAACACTGCACGGAGGTTGCGCGGGTGCGGCGGCGTGCTTACTCCGACTGGGAGTATTGGGGCAAGCCGGTGCCGTCGTTTGGCGATGAGCAGGCGCGCGTGCTGACGCTGGGACTTGCTCCGGGCGCGCATGGATCGAACCGCACGGGCCGCATGTTTACCGGCGACGGGTCAGGTGATTTCCTTTACCCCGTGCTGTACGAAGCGGGTTTCGCATCGCAGCCGAAGTCGGTTTCTCGTGAAGACGGGATGAAGCTCAAGGGCATGTGGATCAGCGCTGTGGTGCGTTGCGCGCCCCCGGGAAATAAGCCTCTGCCTGCAGAACAGCGGCAATGCGCTCACTGGCTGGATGAAGAGTTGGCTCTTCTGAAGCATCTTCGCGTGACTGTTTGCCTGGGGCGCATTGCGTTTGATGGCCTGCTGGCCCACGAGCAGAGGCGCGGAAAACTGACGTCGCGCTCAGGGCTTGTGTTTGCGCACGGAGCCGAGTACGCGTTGCCCGATGGTTTGATATTGATAGCGAGCTATCATCCTTCGCTGCAAAACACGAATACGGGCAAGCTGACACGGCCAATGTTTCTGAACGTGTTTAAGAGGGCGCGCAAACTGGCTGGACTGGAGTAGTGCGACGCAGGGAACGGTGAGGAGGAGCATGGACGATTTTGCGAAGAAGATTTTGAACGATTTAAATCTGGACGAGATTGCACCACACGCAAAAGACCGCTCGTCCGTGGATCACTGGTCGCCCGCGGTATTGCTGGAGCGGGCAGCCTATTTGCGCAAGCTGGCGAAGTACGGCGATGGCTCGGCTAGTGAGACGATCAAGGAATTTCCGCATTACTCGGTTGAGTTGTCCTTCCGGGACCGTACACGGGATACGGAAGTGCATGATGACTACACTTGTTTCTTTCATGTGCTTGCCGGAACGGCTACGCTTGTGACCGGCGGAGCGGTGGCTAATTCACGATCGGTGGGAGCGAGTGAAGGGCGGGGCAATTCAGTTGAAGAAGGCGCTCGGCAGGAACTTGGCCAAGGCGATGTTGCGCATGTGCCCGCCGGGGTCCCCCATCAGTTTCTAATTGCGGGAGACAAGGCGATCATCTGTCTAATCGTGAAGATTCAGGGCGCGCCGTAAGATCAATTGGAAATTGCGCGGGAGCATCAGGCGGTAAATCGTCCTCGTCGTCAGGTAGCACGAAGAGTGGAACCAAATCTGAATAGAAGCCCTTGCGATGATTGAGGAACGCCGGCGGTAACAAAAAGGCAAGCACATTGCCCCTGCGGCACGCAGTGGAGCTGACTACTTGTAATTGCCAACCAGGACAAACGGCGCCCAATAATAAGGAGAGCTGTAGTTGGTTGGTTTTGGTACTGTTCGATCTTCTGATGCCGCTTCGAAGCCACGCTGGGCGCGCGCGTTCGTTACTTCGGAATTTCTCAGCAGAGCAAGCTGAGCCTGACGAAGCGCTTCCCCTTTCCCCTCAGCGGGACTTTTAAGCCATCGTGAATAGAAGTCGCTCATCAGCCTGCTGGTGCTGGCATCGTTAACATCCCACAGGGATGCCAGCACTGCCTCAGCTCCCTTTTGCTGCGCTACCATTCCCAAACTGTCCATCTCGATTCCATTACGCGACGTGTACTCTTTTCCGGTGCTGCACGCGGAGAGCGTTAGAAGCTTCGTTCCGTGAAAAGCGATCGCCGAGTTTTCCATATCCGACAAATGCCAAGGGAATCCTTTATCGGATCCTGCGTCTTCTCCACCAAGCATGAGATAGGGACCTCCGTCGTTACCTGCCTCCACCACAAAATGGCTTGCGATATGCACAATCGGAAATCGGTTGCCGGAACGGAGTTCTGCCTGGAGTGATGCAAGCGTGAATTGGTCGTCGGGTAACAACTTTCCCGACATGGGTCCGTGAGACTCCGGCAGACTCGGATCATGCACAATGGAATTCAATTCCGGCAAAACCCCGGGCAGCGCCGGCAGGCCGCCATAGCTCTTCGAAAGCCCCATTGCCAGTACCGAAGTCGTAGCGGAGTTTGAAAGAGGGGTATCTAACATATGCCCATAGCTCTCAGGCGTAAATAGAACGTTGTTGAATCGCTCAAGCATGAATTGATGGCCATCGTAGAGTGCGGCCATGGGAAGATAGCGCACGGCATCGTCCAACGACCATAGCAATGTCAGAGCCTCGGGCGCAGCTCGGTTTGCATCCTCAATTTGCTTCAGGTCGCCTTCTACCGGTGCCACAATCATCGAATAAAGCTTGATGAGTTGCGGCTTGGGATCGGCGTTGTGGGAGACGAGCAATTTAAGTGCCTGAATGGCTTCGCTGCGGATCTCGGATGAAGTGGCGATGAGCGTGACGCACTTTCGACGGTCCCCGGTCACGAGAATCTCGTAAGCGTGATTGTCACCGAGAAACAGGCGAATACCGATCGCGCGCGGTCCAAGCTTGCTAAGCGTATTTTGCAGGTAACTTTGCGTAGAGGAGTCGCTAACGGTTTCGGAATTCGCAGTCTGCTGTTCCAGGGGAACAAGAACGCTGGCGGCAAAGCCAGCCAGAATCGCAATTCTACCCCGCTCTATGCTTGCGCTGAGCTCTTTCAGTCGCGAGTCTTCTGAGGGTGAGAGCGATGACTTCTCATCCAGACCCGCCGCTTCCACACTCTTTTCGTCAAATGCTTGAACCGGCCTATCCAGCCCAGCCATTTCGGTCTGAGCTTTTTGTTGCGCCGAGGTAAAGCTTACGGGGACGAGCTTTGCTTCGGTCGTCGACGGAGCGCCACGCACTACGTCTTTCAGTTCCTGCTCCTTCAACATGTCAAGAATCTGTTCCGACTCGCCTAATCTGCCGGCTTCAATCAGTAGTTGTGCCAGAATTCGATAGGTCATCGATTTCGATTGAGCGAATCCGGCTTGCAGATCCTTGTCCAGTTCGGAGATGTTTTTGCGAATCTTCTGAAATGCGGTAGTCGCCTCCATGCCAAAGAAGATGGCTACTGCGGGATGATGTTGCGCACGGAAACCAATCATCAGCGCGGTCTCAATTCCCCCTTCAATTTCCGGATCGTCTGCCTGCTTTGCCAGGGCCAGTGCAACCAGTTCGCTCACAAGCGCCTGGTCCCATTGTTTGAGCTGATACTGCGCCCATCCGATGGTCATGTAGGCCAGCGATTCTCCCCGCCGATCGTTTACTTTGCGCCAGAGTCTAAGAGCGCGCATATCGAATTCAAGAGACTTGTCGACCATGCCGAGGTCGAAATAATCGCGCCCCATGTTGTTAAGGGTCATCGCCTCTCCGCGCAGATTCTCACATTCTCGCCAGGACGAAAGCGCCTGCTGAGAGTACTCGATTGCCTCCTGAGTCTTGCCCACATCCGCATAGGCTCGACCGATATCGTTGAGTGCCAGCCCCTCGCCTGCTTTGGTACTTGTCTCTCGGAAGATTGGCAATGCCTGTTTGTAGTAGTCGAGAGCCGACTGCTGCAATCCGAGGTCGCGGTAGAGGCGGCCGATGCTATCAAGCGTCAAAGCCTCGCCCTGGCGGTTGCCGAGCACTCGCCAGATTTGCAGAGCACGGTTGAAGGCGTCCAGCGCCGTCTGTTTCTGTCCGAGATCAGCGTAGGCTCTTCCCATATTGTTCAGGGTCAGTGCTTCGCCGCTCTTTTGCCCCGCTTCCTGCCATAACTGCAAGGCATGATTGAGTTCATTGAGCGCCTCAGTCCCCCGTCCCATCGTTGAGTGCGTTTGGCCAAGAAGATCGTAAGTGTTGGCTTCACCTTCGCGTCCAAGTTGTTCTTTCACATCGGCGGGGAGCGCGTCATTCAGTTCCTTGAGAGCACGCCACTGCCCGATGTTATGCAGCCTCTCCTTGGGGCTGAGCATCCGTTTCGAATTGCCCCGGTCGCCGAGATGGTTCCAAATCAAGACGGCTTGGTCAAGCGCATCGAGCGATTTCACATGTTCACCGAGGTTTTTGTAGGACTGGGCGATGCTATTGAATGACAAGGCTTCGCCGGGCTTGACTGCGAGCGATTCCCAGATTGCCAACGCCTTCTGAAACAGTTCGAGCGCTTTTTGATCTTCGCCAGTGTCCGAATACACCCGCCCGATGTTGCTCAATGCGAGTGCTTGTCCTGCCTTGTTATTTGCGCTTTGCTCGATCTGCAACGCCTCGTTGAGACATGAAAGCGCCTTTTGCACCTCACCAGCCTGACGATGCAGAAAGCCGAGGACCACAAGGTCGACACCCTCATCAGCGTTGCGAAGAGTCGCTCGCGCTTCAGCGAGTTTGTTCTCGTACTCAGTGATACGATCCTGAATTGACTGAGATTGTCCGGCGGCGAGTGGGGTGAGGAGAAATACGGCGGTCAGGCAAGCTGCCGCGCACAACTTTCGTGCCGGGCTCATGCGAGCCTCCTTCGACCTTTTGCAGCTTTTCTCTTTAGGCTGCGCCTCAGAAGTGGGTGGCGTCAACTCTCAGTTTTGGGCCCTCTTAATCTCAATTCGGCGTTCATCCCGAGAAGAGCGTCCAGTATTTGCTTTTGAGCCGGCGGCATTCGAAGTACCTGTTGCACGGTAGCCGTTGAGATGGAGTAGCCTTTGGCGATCGGGCGAAGGCCCTGGCCATGCTCGCGATCTTTTTGGGTAGCGACAGGCGTAGCCCTTGGTTTATTGGAGCGGGAGACCGGGATCGAACCGGCGACATTCAGCTTGGGAAGCTGACGTTCTACCACTGAACTACTCCCGCCCTTTATAATCAATGATTTACAAGAAGTGACTGCAGTCCCTGATCACCAAATTTCAGTCATGTGCATCAGCCGTCTCGCAAACGGAGGGAGCACAAAGCACATGGACAGTAAGAATGGTCATCAACAAGTCAATCTCGTACAGTATCGCTGACTCGGGCACAGCTTGCAATTCGTTCGTGTTGTTCTGAAGAATGGCAAGCCCCACCCCGGAATCATTTTCATCACGGTGAGCCAATCAGCGGCGAAGGCGGACACTCCTATCTTGCCTGGAGGGAAGATGGAAAGTTGAAGCGTAAGGCTGTTGGTACTTCTCCCCGAGCAGCGCTGGACGCGTGGCATCTCAAAGTTGGGATTCTGCCAGGAGATGTCGATGAGGAGCCTGAGCCAGAGACGGTTGAGAGCACCAATTATCGATATTGCAATCGCGGATTATCTCCGCGATGTAAAAGAATTCCGAGTCACGTCCTTGATCCACATTTATGTACCCGAGGTTGCGTCTCGGCAGACCAATTTACGCAGGAAACAGTAAAGCGAATCTTAATTGCCTGTCTGGTAGACCGCAATTCTCAGGAAATGGTTCTGGTCCAATATGTGCACGACGGCGCGAAAGCGTGAAGTAATGCATCTGGATGTCTCCGGCTAGCTACAATTGTGCGCAAAAGACAGATAGCACCGGGAGAGAGGAGAGGTAGTCTCATCCAAAAATGGATGAGACTGCCTCTCCGTGTGCTTTGAGCGCCGTTAGCTTTAAGTGAACGGAATGGTGTTCGGCACCAGCCGCGGAAGCGTCAGGTCGCCCACGATTGCCGTGAAGATTGCGCTCAGGGAATTGGTCTTCCCGTTCATAACTACAGATGTGGCGCCCGCGCAGCTTACGCTCCCTGTGTCAACGAAGAAGTTCTTATCTGCGCTGGCCATGCTTCTGAGTGTCGAACAGGCTGTTAGCCCTGAATCTGTGCTGCAACCGCCACTCGCGACACCATAACCTACCGTGTAGATTTTGACGCCTGCAGCCTTGGCGGCAGTTGCTACGTCGATCGCCTGTTGACATTGCTTACTGCTGGAGGGATACGTCCCTTTGCTTGCGCCGCTGTCGTTGAGATTGCTGCTGCCCGCGCCCATCGTAGCGCCGTTTGCATCACCATCGCCCAAGAGGACGATCACATTGTTTGCGTTCGCCCTGGCATTTGCAGTGAGATATCGCCAAGCGGTAAAAATCGACCCCGCATAGTAAGTCGAAACACCACCCTTGGCGTACATGCCCGCGCAGCCGCTTCCGCCAAAGTAGCTGTTGCCGCCAGCCGCATTTACGATCGACGGGGAGCTGGCGCTGACGCTTCCATTGATAGTCAGCGGATTTGT
>Ga0265330_10000473_pt1 | contig 27025 bp, 26 predicted proteins | sample 41919metaG_FD_202083 | JGI IMG/M metagenome (GOLD analysis project Ga0265330, IMG submission 202083) | Rhizosphere microbial communities from Carex aquatilis grown in University of Washington, Seatle, WA, United States - 4-19-19 metaG | ecosystem: Host-associated > Plants > Roots > Rhizosphere...
CGTGAGCGTCGACCGACACGCCGATGAGCCGGCCGGGCATCCGGCGCACCAGTTCCTTGCGGGTCGCGAAGAACGCAGCGTGGGGACCGCCGTAGCCCAGTGGCGTGCCGAAGCGCTGTGTGCTTCCCAAGGTCACGTCGGCACCGAACTCTCCCGGGGGAACCAGCAAAGCCAGGCTGAGCAGGTCCGCGGCGACCGCCACGCGTGCGCCGGCCGCATGCGCGCGTTCGCAGAAAGCGCGGTAGTCGACCACGCTGCCGTCGGTGGTGGGGTATTGCACCAGCGCCCCGAACACGCGATTGTCAAAGGCGAAGCGCTCGTGGTTGCCCACCACGACCTCGATCCCGCGCGCCTCGGCGCGGGTTGCGACGACCGCGAGGGTCTGCGGGTGGCACAACTCTGAGACGAAAAAGAGGTTGGCGTCGTCGCGCTCCGCCAGGCCGGCCAGCATGTGCATGGCCTCGGCCGCAGCGGTGGCCTCGTCCAGCAGGGACGCGCCCGCGACATCCATGGCGGTCAGATCCACGATGGCGGTCTGGAAATTGAGCAGCGCCTCCAGCCGGCCCTGCGAGATCTCTGCCTGGTACGGTGTGTATGCGGTGTACCAGCCTGGGTTCTCCAGGATGTTGCGTCTGATGACCGGCGGCACGATGCAGTCGTGGTAGCCCACGCCGATGTAGGAACGAAACACGCGGTTGTGGGAGGCCAACCGGCGGGCCTCGGCCAGAAGCTGGTGTTCGGAGATGGGCGGCGGCAGGTCGAGCGGCGCGGTCGTGCGTATGGATGCGGGGAGTGTCTGGCCGACCAGCTCGTCGAGCGAGCGAGCGCCCACCACCTTGAGCATCGCGGCCAAGTCGGCGTCGTCGGGACCGATGTGGCGCCGGGCGAAGGAATCCGTCGGCTCGATCGAAGAGGTCATCGGCCCCAACTAGCCCTCATGTTCCTTCAAGAACTCCTCGTAGGCGGCAGCGGTCATCAGCTGCTTCAACTCGTCGGGGTTGGACATCTCGATCTGCGCCATCCAGCCGCCGTCGTAGGGATCCTCGTTCACGTACTCGGGGGAATCCTGCAGCGGCGAGTTGACCTTGACCACCTTGCCGGATATCGGGGCGTAGACGTCGGACACGGCCTTGACCGATTCCACGGACCCGAACACCTCGTGGGCTTTCAGCGCTTCGCCCTCGTTGGGCAGATCCACTTGAGTCACATCGCCGAGCTGGTCGACGGCGAACTGGGTAATACCTATGGTGACCAGATTGCCTTCCTGGCGGGCCCATTCGTGGTCCTCGGTGTAGAGCAGGTCGTTGGGAACGTTCTCGCTCATGTCGGTCGGTCTCCTTCGCTGGCGGGATTGTACTGCACACTAGCGTCGATAGAAGGGGCCTTCTACCACCTCGGCTTCGGTCGCTTTGCCGCGACAATCGATGAGCAGTCGCTCCCCGGCCCGGGCCAGCCCCGCCGGCACGTAGCCGAGCCCGATGTTCTTGCCCACGGTTGGGCCGACTGTGCCGGAGGTTACGTCGCCCACCTTGGCGCCGGTGGAGGGATCGAGGATGGGGTAGCCGTGGCGCGCGATCCCGCGGCCGAGCATGACGAATCCGGCCAGCTTGCGCGCCAGCCCCGCGTCCCGTTGCCGCAGCAGCGCCTCGCGGCCGATGAAGTCACCCGCGTCGAACTTCACCACCCAGCCCAGGCCTGCCTCGAGCGGCGTGGTCTCGTCGGTGAGATCGTTGCCGTAGAGCGAAAGACGGGCCTCCAGTCGGAGCGTATCGCGCGCGCCCAGTCCCACCGGCTTGCCGCCCACGCCCGCGCACGCGTCCAGCAGGGCCTGCCAGAGTGGCTCGGCATCGCGAGTCGCACAGAAGATCTCGAAACCGTCCTCGCCGGTGTAGCCGGTGCGCGCGATCCACGCGGGCCGCCCCGCGACCTCGACGTCGGGCAAGAAGTGAAACGGTTTGAGCGCCGCAAGAGGCGCGCGGGTGAGAGGCTGAAGGCATGCTTCGGCCTTGGGACCCTGAAACGAGATGAGACCCGTCTCGTCGGATGCATTGCGGATCTCGCACCAGGGGCCGACCTGCTGCACGAAATGCCGATAGTCCTTGTCGATGTTGGCGGCGTTGACCACGATGAGGAAGTGGTCGGGCTTGACTCGGTAGACGATGAGGTCGTCCACGATGCCGCCCTTGGGGTTGCACGCCACCGTGTACATGGCACGGCCGTCGCAGAGTTTGCCCACCTGGTTGGTGACCAGGCGCTGCACTGCCTCGGCCGCGCGGGCGCCGTGGAAATGAACTTCGCCCATGTGGCACACGTCGAACATTCCGACCGCCGTGCGCGTGGCCTTGTGCTCGTCGAGAATGCCCGAGGGGTAGTTGACCGGCATGAGCCAGCCGCCGAAATCGATCATCTTGGCGCCCAGTTTGCGGTGCGCCTGGCAGAGCGGCGTGGTGCGGGGTTCGGTTGCGGCGTTCATCGCGGCGGGATCTTGGCGGAAAGCCTTCGCGGGGACAAGAGGATCTGGCTACCGCTTTTCGAGCAAGGTCGGATCGAGAAACCCGACCAGCAGCTCGGTGGCCTGGTCTTGCAAGGCACGCGCGTCGGTCGGTGAGCGCACCTCGTTCATGAGAAAGGAAAACACCAGCGGTTTCTGCCCGGGCGCTCCGGCCACGCCCGACAGGCAACTCACCTTGGCCAGGGTGCCGGTCTTGGCTCGCACGTAGCGCTCGGCCGCGCTGCCTGTCATGCGGTTGGCCAGCGTGCCGTCGGCGCCGCTCACCGCCAGCGAGGCCAGGAACTCGCCCGAGATGCGGAAGTCACGCATGGCGGAGCGAATGACCGTGGCGATCTGTTCGGCAGAAAAGCGATTCGAGTCATACAGCCCCGAACCGTTTCTCATGGTGTAACTGTTCTTGCCGATGCCCATGCCTTCGAGGTAGCGCGCCACCGCATCCAGGCCCTTCTGCCAGGTGCCCGGCCGGCCCATGACCTCGGCCCCCATGGTGCGCAGGACCTGCTCGGCAACGAAGTTGCTCGAGCGCTTGCCCATCTCGTGCGCCACCACGGCCAAGGTGGGCGAGTCATGCGTGGCAAGCGTGCGCAGGCCATCCTTGGGAGCCGCAGCCAGGCGCACGGGTTTGTCGATGGTGATGCCGCGTTTCTGCAAGATCTGCTTGAAGGTCTGGCCGAGAAAGACATCCGGCTGGACGATCCGGCGCAAGATGATGCGTGGTTCGCTTCCCAGACGTATGCGGCCTGACACGGTCACTCGGGTTTGACCGTTGCCTCCATCGCTGGTTTGCACGATGGGCGCAGCCGGTCCTTTGCTTGCGGTTATCACCTTGCCGCTCAAGACCAGATTGGACGACGGTGGGTCGAGGACCACGCGGGCCGGCGCACCGGCGCTGGGCCCGGGCGTGATGGTCACCGACACGGAGTTCCCGTTCAGCGAGGCGGCCGACGAGGGTGCGCGAAACGCGGCCGAGTCGTCCTTCTCGTCGTAGGAGGGTCCTACTGTCGCGCTGTCAAAGGCCGTGGCGTCGACCACCAGGCCTCCGCGCACCTTGCGTAGGCCGACCGCACCGAGCGCGCCAGCCAGTTCGGCCATGTCCTGTGTCGTGAGCGTAGGATCGCCGGAGGCGCGCAGGAAGAGATCCCCCTGCAGTTCGCCGGCGGAGTTGACCGCGCGCCCACCCTCGGCGGGCGCCAGGCCGAGGACAGAGGTCTTCCAGCGGAACTCGGGACCCAACAGGGCGAGCGCTGCCGCGGTGGTTACCAGCTTCACGTTGGAGGCGGCGTTCTGTCCGCTCTTCTCGTTGCGCGCATAGATGGGCTTGCCGCTTTCCGCGTCGAGGACCATTGCCGAGACCTTGGCCCCCGCAAGAGCAGGCGAGGCGAAGATCGCATCCAGCCGCGCCCTGAGCCATGCCGGTCGATCCGCCGGGTTTGCAGGCGGAGGCACAGACGGCGGCGGAACAGGAGCCGCGGACGGTGTCAGAGCAGAGCCGTCGCTCGCCGGCCGGCTGGGCTGCGCGACGACAGTCTGGGGACCGAGGCAGAGAACGCAGATCAACGTGAACGTGTGGCGCAACATTGGGTGTTGGTCGTGGGTCTACCGTGAAGGAGATGGTGACTGCAACCAACGCATCCATGGCAGACTGGCATCCGATGCCGCTTGCAGAGCAACCGTTCCGTAGGCTACTCGGCCGTTTTGCCACTCTCGAGATTCGGCGCTTTGTCAGCCCGGGCGCCTTTCTCGCAGAGAAGGGCGGGGGCGCCGATGCACCCGCGCTGCTGCTCCTCGGACCAGAGATTCCCGCCGGGGCTCGCGTCGGCGACGAGATCGCTGTCTTTGTCGCGTTGGATTCGGAAGGCCGCCCGCTGGCCACGACGGCGACTCCCAAGCTGGCGCTTGGGGAGGTGACGTTTCTCACGGTGACAGCATCCACGGATTTTGGCGCCTTCGTGGACTGGGGGTTGCCCAAAGAACTGCTGGTGCCGTTTGCCGAGCAGACGACGAAGCTGCGCGTCGGAGAACGCTATGCGATTGGCCTGTACCTCGACCCGACCGGCCGCTTGGCCGGAACCATGCGTGTGAATGAATTGTTGGATACGAGCAGTGCTTTCCCGATCGGACAGTGGGTGGAGGGCGAGGCATGGCGCGACGACCCCGAGATCGGTCTGTTCGCCATCGTCGAGAGGCGCTTCGTCGGGCTGGTTCCGAGACAGGAGCCGCACGCGCTGTCACGCGGTCAGGCGGCGCGTTTTCGCGTGACCCAGGTGCACCCGGACGGCAAGATCGAGCTGTCGCTGCGCGCGCATGCGCACGAGGAGTTGGAAGGTGACGCGCAGAAGATCCTGCAGCTGCTCGAGCGGCCCGGCGCGCCCAAGCTCGGGGATCGGTCGGACCCCGAGCAGATTCGCGCGCTGTTCGGCTTGAGCAAGAAGGCATTCAAGCGGGCGGTGGGAAGATTGCTGAGACAGCGCCGGGTCGACATCGACGATCGGGGCTACCTGCGAGTCCTGTCGTCCCAGCCCGGCCGCTCTGGTGGCCGTCTGCCACGCTAGGGCGAATCCGCCAGGGCGTAGACGGTATAATGTGTGGCGTGGACCTTTTCGCACATGCCGCAGGCAAGGACCGGCGCGGCCAGCCCCTGGCCGAGCGCATGCGGCCCGTGTCACTCGCCGAGTTTGTGGGCCAGGACCACCTGCTCGGTCCGGGGCGTTGGCTGCGGCGTGCGCTCGACGGCAAGGAACTGACTTCGCTCATCCTGTGGGGGCCGCCGGGCACGGGCAAGACCACGCTGGGGCGCCTGCTGGCCGCGGAAACCAACGCCAGTTTCGTGGCAGTGTCGGCGGTCATGGCCGGAGTCAAGGAGGTGCGCGAGGCGGTGGCCGAGGCGGCCCAGCGGCGGGACATGCGCGGACAGCGGACGCTCTTGTTCATCGACGAGATCCACCGTTTCAACAAAGCCCAGCAGGACGCTCTTCTGCCCCATGTGGAAGCAGGTACCGTGATTCTCGTCGGGGCCACGACGGAGAATCCGTCCTTCGAGGTGAATGCGCCACTGCTCTCGCGCGCCAAGGTGGTGGTCTTGAAGCCGCTCTCCCCGGAGAACCTGCGGACCATCATCGACCGCGCCCTTGCGGATCCGAGGCGCGGTCTGGGAGCCGAGTCGATCGAGTGTTCGGATGCCACGCGCGATCTGGTGGCAGCCCAGGCCGGCGGCGATGCACGCCGCGCGCTGGCCACGCTGGAGGCAGCCGCGGCTGTCGCGCAGCCCGACCCGGAGGGCCGCAAGTTTATCGATGCCAAGACCATCGAGGAGGCCTTGCAACGGCGCACCCTGGTCTACGACAAGGCCGGCGACCAGCACTACGAGGTGGTGAGCGCCTTCATCAAGAGCATGCGCGGCAGCGACCCGGATGCGGCGGTGTACTGGATGGCGCGCATGCTGGAAGCGGGCGAGGATCCGCTCTTCGTGGCGCGCCGGATGGTGATCTTTGCCGCCGAGGACATCGGCAACGCGGATCCCAATGCCCTGCGCGTGGCCATGACAGCGACGGACGCGCTGCGTTTCGTGGGCATGCCCGAGGGCCACCTTCCGCTCACGCAAGCGGCGCTGTATCTCGCAGTCGCGCCCAAGAGCAACACCGCGGTGACGACCTACGCGGCGGCCAAGGCCGACGTGGAGGACATGGGCGCGCTGCCGGTGCCCCTGCACCTGCGCAACGCCAGTTCGGCGCTGGGCCGGTCCATGGGGTTTGGCAAGGAGTACAAGTATCCGCACAACTATGAAGGCAATTTTGTCGTCGAGGATTACCTGCCCGAAGAGCTGACAGGGAGGCATTACTACCAGCCCTCGAACAACGGCCGCGAGCGCGACATCGCCGAGCGCCTGGCGACGCTCCGAAAGCAGAAGAAAGAGGGCCGCTAGGGAGGCACTAGAGCCCGGCAAAGCTTACGGCAAGCGCCTTCACCACCACGGCGGTCGTGTGCAGGTGCAGTGCCACATCCAGTCTGGTCCCGTAGGTGGCGCGCGCTTCCTCGTAAGCACCCCAGCTTCCATCGGGATTCTGGGATTGCAGAAGGGCGCCGATGGCTTCCCGGAACACGGCCAGATCGGTGAACCCCACATAGGCGATGGAGAACGCCAATTCGCCGACCAGATCCCGGTTGTCCGTCATCAGGTAGTGCACGGTTAGACGGTCGAGCGCCCAGCGAAGATAGGCCAGGTCTGCGGGCAGAAAGGCCCCCTCGGGCGGCCTGTCCTCGCGTTCGTAGCGGGCGGCAACCTCGTGGGCCAGGTCGTAGGTTTCGCTCTGGGTCAGCTTGTAGGGGCTCGTCCGGTTGGGGATTGCGCCGACGGTGGCTGCGTCGACCAGCGAGTAGGGCTCCTTGAGTGCGAAGTGATGGTAGTAGTTGTGAAACGCCATCTGTTGGTGATGCCCGCGGGCGGGCATGTGCTGGTTGAGACGCTCGTGGACGCGCGCGATCTGCTTGCGATAGGCCGCGGTGTCCAGTCCGACGCGATCCATGAGGAACGCGACCCGCAGATAGGACGTCGAATCGCGCTTGAAGGTCGCGTCGTCCACCTTGTCCATGGTGTGGTACCAGGGCTCGTTGGTCACGGCAGCGAGTGCTTGCAAGCGAGTCCGGATCGCGGTGCGGTCAGCCCGGTTGCCGGTCTCGTACAGGTCGACATAGGCTGACAGCAACTCCGCCAGCTTGCGCTTGCCGGGAATGTCGTTCCGGTCCAGGTCCCGCAGGTCGAGAGCGATCTTGTCGAGCCAGGCCCGGGCGCGGTCCTCTGCGACGCGGGCCAGCGGCGCGTTGGCTGCCAACCAGGTCAGCGTGGTCGAGCGGCCCGGCCCCTCGCAGATGGCGGCCGGGAAGGACGGTCGCGACGGCGGCCGGGGCTTCGGTTTGCACGCCGGCGCTGCGATCGAGCAGAACAGACCTAGCGAAACCGCTATGCGAAAAGACGACCGCGGGCTTCGAGAAGCGGGAACGCTGTGATCGTGGGCTGCGGGCACCGCAGGCAGTGTAGCCCGCCGGCAGATTTCGCGCACGCGCCTGGCGTGCCGGCGTCCAACCGCCCGTCCATCCGCTCAAGGCCACAGGCGCCGCAGGGCAGACAGATCCAGACGCGCAGCCCAGCGCTTGGCCGCACGAGCCAGGATCTTGGCCTTGTCGCGCTTGCCGATGACCGGGCGGTGGGTGAACACGTCGAAGTCGGCCTCCTCGATCTTGTCCAGGATGGCCATGCCAGCCAGCCAGATGAGGGCCAACTCGAACTTGAAGTCGTTGCCGAGCTTGCCCAGCAGCGGCCGGCCCCGTTCGAACAGGGCGCGCGTGCGCGCCACCTCGTAACGCATGAGATCGCGGATGGGCGTGGCGAGCCGTAGTGCCTTGATGTCGGCCTCGCTGACGCCGAAGAAGTGCAAATCCTCGCCGGGAATGTAGATGTGGTCGCGGGCAGCGTCCGAAGCCACGTCCTGCCAGTAGTTGGTCAACTGCATCGCGGTGGCGATTTCGTCGGCGTAGCGAACCAGCTCGGGATCGCGGTAGCCGAACAGCCCCAGAAGCAGGCGCCCCACCGGCTCGGCCGAACGGGCGGTGTAGGCCCGCAGGGACGTAAACGTCGCGTAGCGCGTGACCTCGAGGTCGGCGCGAAAAGCCGACAGCAGATCCTCGAAGGGCGGCAGGGTCAACCCGCGTTTGTCGATGGTGTCGTGCAGCGCTACGAATACCGGATGGCGAGGCTCACCATGGAAACACAGATGCAACTCCTCTTGCCAGGCATCGAGCGCTTCGTCGCGGTGGCCGTCGTACTGGGGCTCGTCGGCAAAGTCGTCGGCCGCACGAAAGAAAGCGTAGAGCGCGACCACATGGGGCCGCAGCGCCGAGGACACGAAGCGCGAAGCCACCGGGAAGTTTTCGTGGTGGGCGCGCGCGAACTCCTCGCAGAAGTGGTAGGCGCGCTCCACGGTCCAAGGACCGGGCGGCGGGGACAACCAGGGCAGCACCTCGGTCGGCGCGCCCGCATGGCCGCGGGCCTTGGCGGCCAAACGCGCACGCCCGCTGCGCAGAATCGTACGGATCACGGCCGCGGTCCGTTCCGGTCCGGCGCTGGATCGCCCACCGCTCGCCTGTGCAGGCTCATGTGACCGCGCTGAATACCTTCGGTGGCCAAGGCGCGCAGGGCGGCCAGGTTCTGTCCCAGGCCCGCGGCGCCGATCGTCATGCCCAACTCCTCGGAGGACGAGACACGCAGGATGCGTAGAGCGAGTCGCGCCCCTGGGTGCACCTGCAAGGTTCCGCCGACCGTGCCCACCGCCATCGGCATCTCGAGCCGTCCCACCAGGCTCTCACCCTCGACCTTCCAGGTGCTGAGCGGCCGATAGCGGCCGTCGCGTGCGGCATAGGAGTGCGCGCCCGCTTCCACGCCGCGCCAGTCGTTGCCGGTGGCTATGACGACCGCATCCACGCCGTTCATGATGCCCTTGTTGTGGGTCGCCGCTCGGTAGGGATCGTCCTCCGCGAAACGCGAGGCAGCGGCAATGCCCTCCGCCACTTGGCTGCCGGCGACGCCACCCTTGTCGGAAGCCAAGGAAGCAAAAGGCACACGAGCACTGACGCGCACCAGGCGCCGGTCAGCCAGATTGGAGAGAATGCGCAGACCCACCTGGCCTTGGGAAAGCTCGGCCAGACGAGGGGCCACGGCTTCGGCCATGGTGTTGACCGAGTTGGCGCCCATGGCGTCGCGACAGTTCACGTGCAGGTGAACCACAAGTCGGCTCTGCGTCGAGCCGGTCACGTGTCGCACTTCCAGGTCACGCGCGCCACCACCGACAGAAACCAGGACAGGCTGGCAGCTGTCGGCCAGAGCCAGGATCTCGGGGCGGGCAGTCTCGATACGAGCGCGCGCTGCGGGCGGATCGGCGACCTCGCGCAGCTCGATCTGGGCGATCATCACCGGCTGGTCGGCTGTGGCGGAGAAACCGCCGCCCGCGCGCACCATGCGGGCAGCGTAGGAGGCCGCGGCGACGACCGACGGCTCCTCCACGGCCATGGGAACCAGATAGTCGCGCTGGTTGATCTGGAAGTTGAGCGCCACGCCCAGGGGCAGAGCGTAAACACCCACGGCGTTCTCAATCATGCGGGCCGCGTCTGCCGCAGCCAGGCCGCCGGTGTCCAGCAACGCCAGATCGTCACCGTTCAGTTCCGCACGCGCCGCCAACTCGCGGCGCCGATCCGCCAGCGACAAGCGACGAAACTCTGGAATGCGCGAGCCGTGTTGTCTATCCGACATAGAAGGGTCCTCTCGCCTCGACCGGCGGCTCGTCCGCGGAGCGGTGGTACACTCCGGAGTGGGCCAGAGAAACGTCCAGCACGGAGAGCGCGGGCTGGCAGGCGCGGGCGAAGAGCGCTGCGGCCTCGGGCGTCGCGAAGAAAGCCACTCCGACGTCGCCACCCCCGGCTCCGGACGGTTTGGCGTCACCCCCCAACTCGCGGGCCAGGGCGGCTGCCTGCTCGAAGGCTTTGGTGACGATTTTCGTGCCGGCGGCTTTGCCCAGCTCGGCCAGTTGCCGGCCGTAGCGGCCCGCGGCCACCACGGCTCCGGTGGCGCGGCCCGCGGCCAGCTCGCTGACGAACCGTTCGGCCGTGGTGCGGAGCGCACCCATCAGCATGCGGTAGGACGACGGCGCCATCCGCGAGTACGACCTGACGGATTCCACCATCTCGCGCGTGTCAGCGAACTCTCCCGTCCAGAACACCACCAGGTGCAGGCCGGTTGGCACAGAGATCGGCTCGACAATCGACGGACCATCGCCAGGACGCACGAACTTGATGAATCCGCCGTAGACCGCGGCTGCCACGTCGGCGCCCGATCCCACGCCGCCCTGGGCCGCCCGGTGGGCGGCCTCAGCGACGGCGAAGATCTGATGGCGCAGGCCTTCGATGGACAAACCGGCGGTTTCGAACATGGCGCCCACGGTGGCGGCCGCAGTGGCCGCACTGGAGCCCAGTCCTATCTTGAACTTGCCTTGGCAGAAGGAGTCGGTGTCCACCATCACGGACCCGGGCGGCAGGGCGGCCGAGGCTTCGCCGATCGCCGCCAGCGCGCCCTTCACAGCTTGGTCCACCACAGCAGACTGTGGGTCGCTCCCGGGCAGGTACTGGGCGACCGCGTAGCGCGACACCGCGGCCAACACGGCCACGCCGCCGTCGAGCACGGCATACTCGCCTACCAAAAAGATCTTGCCCGGGGCGGCGACGACCGGTGTGCCAACCAGGGTGTTGCGTGTCCCGATCATCGATGCACCTCGCGCAGAACTTCGGCGCCTGGCCCGGGCGCCAGCACCAGGGTACGCAAGACCCCTGGCGTGGCAGCCAGCGCGGGCTCCACAACTTCGGCGTCGCAAGTGGCGCACAAGACCTTCACGTGCGGGCCCGCGTCGATGGTGAAGAACGCTTGCGTGCCGGCATCACGCAGGCGGCGCACGGTTTCCATGGCGGCGAGCGTGACGCAGTTCCAGTACAGGACGGGCGGGTCGGCGGCCATGGCACAGGCGTGCATGCGGGTAGCACTCCGCTCGGCCACGCGGCCCAGGCCCGCCAGATCCTTCGCCAGTACGGCGGCACGAGCCGCGGTCAGGTCCTGCGGCACCGCTTGCAGCCAGCCCGGGTAGTAGGGAGACGTCCTCGCGGTCAGTTCCATGGCCTCGCTCGATCCGATCGGCTTGGGCCCCTCGGCAGCCATCGCCACCACCAGACGCACATCCCACGCGGCGGCCGGCTGCAGCGCCTTGGCGCAGGCATCGCTGCCGTCAGGGCGCTCGCCCGCCGACATTTCGACGAAGCCGCCGAAGATCGAACGCGCGGCCGAACCCGAGCCCTGCCGGGCCAGGACGGACAGCTCGGGCGGGGCCAGGTTCATGCCCGCGGCTCGCGAAGCGGCCAGCGCCAGGGCTGCGAAGCCGGAAGCCGAGGAGGCCAACCCCGCGGCCGTGGGCACGCTGTTGCGAGTGGCGACCTCGGCGGGCAGGGCAAGGCGCGCCTGCTGGCGAACCAGATCGAGAAAGCGACGCACGCGCTCGGCGAAGGGCGGGGACGCGGGCACTCCGTCCGCGGTGATGCGGTCGCCGCCTCCAGGGCCCCCGGCGTCGCCGGCGAAGCGCACTGTGGTCTCGCTGCCGAGATCGGCCAGGGTCAGTGACAGGCTGCCGGTGGCGGGTAGATTCAAGCTCGGGTCGCGTTTGCCCCAGTACTTGACCAGCGCGATGTTGGTTCCTGCCCGTGTCGTGACCGAAAGAGGAAGATTGGTACTACTCATGTGCCTACCAGGGTAAGGAAGCCATAGCAGCCCATGCTGCGCCAGCGTTTCAGTACATCTTCGGAGCGATCGGGCGCCAAGGCGATGGCCGCGCCGCCGCCGCCCGCGCCGGTCAGCTTGGCACCCAGGGCGCCGGCTGCGCGCGCCTCGCGAACCAGGGCATCCAGCTTGGGCGTGGAAACGCCCAGGCCGGAAAGCAGCCCATGGGCCATGTTGAATTCGTGTCCGAGCGCCTCAACGTCTCCGTTCGCCAGGGCGTCCATGCCGGCGCGGGCCAGGTCTCCCAGAGCGTCGATGAGCCGACGCGCGACCGGCGTACGCTCGCAGAGATGGGCCACCGCGCTGACCAGATCGCCGGTGTGGCGCTTCTGCTCTGAGAGGCCCACGCACAGTTCGATCGGCCGGTTGACCGGGATGGCCTGCCAGCCTGCGGCCCGATCGAAGCGACCCACACCGCCCCGGCTGGCTGCCGCGGCATCGATCCCCGAGGGCGTCTCGTGGAAGACGGTTTCGGCAGCGGCGGCAGCGGCCAGTACGTCGTCATCGCTCGCGCCGGTGCGGGCTGCCACCGCCCGCGCAATGGCCACCGCCATGGCTGCCGAGCTGCCCAGCCCAGCCCGTGCCGGCACCTCGGCTTCCAGCCAGAAATCCAGGGTGCGGCCGGCGACCCCCAGTCGTTGGCACAGTCGATCGACCGCGGCGCTCACGGGCGAGTCGTCACCCACCTGCAGATCGAGTTCCCAGGCCGGGATGCGCAGGCTGCCTGTCCCCGTGCTGGCGTGGGCGCGCACACCGACCTGCATGCCCGCCGCGATCGCCGGCTGGCCGTACACCACCGCATGCTCGCCCAGCAGGATCACCTTGCCGTGACCGAAGCCGGTCGTCGCTTCCTCCGTCATGCCGGCCTTTGCGCCAGCCATTGGCCGAGTTCGCCGACGATCGCGCGCGGGGCGCGCGCAAGGTCCGCGACGTTGCGCTGGCCCGAAAGCAGACAGACCTGGCGGAGACCGTCGACGACTCCCGACAGGTAGGTCGTCGCGCCCCGCTCGCCGTCCTTGCGAACCGCGGCCAGGGCGGGCTGGGCCACGGCCACCGCGCGCGCCCCGAGAGCGAGCGCCCGCGCAGCGTCGAGGCCGGTGCGTACGCCACCGGAAGCGACGATCTCGGCCCGCAGTCCCAGTGAGGCCAGCCAGCCCACGCAGGCCGCGGTGGGAATGCCCCATTCACGCAGCTCGCGGCCGCGCGCCGCTTGCTCGCCGCGCGCGCGCAACGACTCGATGCCGATCCACGATGTGCCGCCCGCGCCGGACACGTCGATGGCGGCCACGCCGGCGTCTTCCAGGGCCCGTGCCACCGAGGGGGAAATTCCGCAACCCGTCTCCTTGACCATCAAGGGCCGCGCCAGATCGGCACACAACCGGCGAATCGTGGCCAGGCCGCCGCGGAAATCGCGATCGCCGCCTGGCTGGGCCAGCTCCTGCCCGACATTCAGGTGGACGCAAAGCGCGTCGGCCGCCACGCGATCCATGGCATCGGCCACCGCGCCAGTCTTCATCTCGCGGAGCTGGGCCAGACCAAGGTTCGCGAAGAGAAAGACCGAGGGCGCAACCTTGCGCACCTGAAAAGTGGATGCCAGCGCGGGCCGGTCCAGCATGGGCCGCAGGCTGCCCAGCCCGAACGCGATGCCGAGTCTTTCGGCTGCAGCAGCCAGCATCCGGTTGATGGCTGCGCCTTCCTTGGTGCCGCCGGTTATGCCCGCGATCGTGAGCGGCGCAGCCAGCCTCCGGCCAAGCAGGGTGGTCGACAGATCGATCTCGTCGAGGGCCAACTCGGGCAGGGCCGTATGGACCAGTTGCACGCATTCCAGCAGACTGGAGCGCACAAAGGCGCCCGCGCCCGAGGCTGCGATGCGCAGGTGGTCGGCTTTTCGTCGCGCGATGTCAGTCGAGGGAGGGCGGGCCATGTCCGACGGCTATTTGACCACAGCCGGCACGTGCCGCACAGATAATGAGAGAGGAGCTTGTGGGTGAAGAGCCTCCGTCCGAGGTGAACGCTCGCGCGATATTTCCCTTCCGATCTTGATCGTCCATGGCGAATGGCGCAATCATGGATGACTATGAAATGCTTGCTGAAGTTAGCCCTATCCACGGCTGTCTGCCTGGCGAGCGTGACGGTCGCTCCCCGACCCGTGGCTCGCGCGGACGAACAGGCTGCGGCGGACCCCGACCTGCAGGCCGCCAAAGCCCAATTCGAGGAAGCACAGGGCCTCTACTTGAGAGAGCAGTGGGACGACGCTGCCGCCAAGTTCCTGTCGGCCTATGACAAGAAGCCGTTCAGCTCGTTCCTCTTCAATGCCGCGGTCGCGTTCGAGAAGGCGAAGAAACTGGACCGCGCGCTCGACATGTTCCAGCGCTATCTCGACAAGGATCCGCAAGCCCGCGATGGCGCCGATGTCAAGACGCGTATCGAGAGCCTGAAGGCGCTGCTCGCGCCACCGGCGCCCCCGGCAGAGGGAACGACCGAGAAGGCGCCAGCGCCCGCGGCGGTGCTGCCCACGATCGCCACCAAGGGACTGGTGATCATCGAGTCCAAGCCGACCGGTGCCACCATCTACCTCGATGACAAGGCGAAAGGGACGTTCGCCACCACCCCCTGGCAAGGCTCGCTGGAGCCGAAGTCGGTGAAGCTGATCTTCGAGGCCAAGGGGTTCAAATCGGAAGAGCGGGAGATCACCCCACGCACGGACAAGGTCGTGGAGATCTACATCGCGCTCTCGGAACAGCACTTCTTGGGGTGGATCGAGGTCATCGCCAACGTACCCGGCGCCGACGTGTTCATCGATCGACAGGACATCGGTGCCATGGGCAAGACCCCCTATACCGGACATCTGAAGCCGGGCAAGCACACCCTGTGGGTAGCGAGGGCTGGCTACCAGACGGGGCAAAAGGAAATCACGGTCGAGCCGGGAACCGCAACCACGCACACGATTACGCTCGAGCCCGTCGCCTTTGCGGTGCTGAGGGCCGGCGGCCAGCAGAGCCAGGGCGCGCGTCTCATGGTGGACGGAGTGCTGGCGTGCACAATGCCCTGCGACTATCAGCTCAAGCCGGGCGAGCATCAGATCGTGGTTCAACAGGAAGGGATGGAGCCTTACGCAGACAAGTTCGTCGCCAACCGTGCGGACCAGACGACCCTGGATGTGCAGTTCTCGCCCAAGCCCCCCAGGCTGAAGGCGTGGAGCTATGCCGTGCTGTCGGCCCTGTCGTTTGGTACCGGCATCTACCTGGGCGTGAAGGGCATGGAGATCAAGGACCAGATCAACAACGACATCGCGAACAGCGCAAAGCTCGCCAACAACAAGGATTCGCGTACGCGCACCGGCCAGTGGTACTACGTCGGCGCCGATGTGGCGCTGGGAGTGGGGGCGCTGACCGGGCTCTTGTCGCTGTGGAATTTTCTCGAATCCGGGCCACCCAGCAGAGCCGCGGTCAAGAATGTCAACCTGGCCGGGCCCGAGGCCAAGAAGGTCAGCCTGGTGCCCTTCGGCCTGCCGGACGGCGCGGGGCTCGCTGCCACGGGGAGGTTCTAAGATGCGACGGAGCATGCTTGCCTTGTTCGCCCTGGCGGTCGCGGGTGGCTGCAACCCCGGGGACTTCAACACCGCGCTCGACCGGGCGCCTGTCCAGTTCACGGCCGCGCCCGATGGTTTTGGGGCGAACGCTGGCCGCATGCTGCTGCCTCTAGCTCCGCCCACAGACAACCCCAAGGTGGCGGCGCGCTTGCTTTTCGCCAGCACCGAGACGCAAGGCCTGGCCGTCGCGGATTTCGACGGCGACGGCAAGCCCAAGGTTCAGACCGCGGCGAGCGCCGACCTCGGCAGTCTGGGCCTGTCTTCGGGCCAGGGCGGCATCTCCAGTGCGGCCTGGATGAGCGGTCCGACCGCAGCAGGCACCATCGTCCTCGGCATGCCAAACGTCTCCGGCACGCAGGGACAGGGAAGCGCCGTCGGTCGCGTTGGGTTCCTCAGGTTGGCCGCTGATGATGCCGGCGGCAAGGTTGGCTTCGAGATCGCTCAGACCCCAGTTGACGGGCCTCTCACCGACAGCCATTTCGGCCTGGCCGTCGCCATTGCGGGCGTGACCCAGACCACAACCGATGAGGTCATCGTCGTCTCCGACAACGCTGTTCGCGTCCTGGGCGTCGCGGCGGCTTCCACCACCTGCATGGGGTCTCTCCCGACACCGCCGGACTTGCACCGGTCGCTCGCGGTCGCAAATTTCCTGTCCGACGCCGACGGCGGCGGCAGACAGGAGATCGCGGTCGGATTGCCAGTCAAGGGCGGGGCCGGCCAGGTGTTCATCTTGCAGTACGGTATCAACCTGGCCAACCCTTTGCTGCCAGCCGGGCTGTTCTGCGCCCGCAAGCTCGGGGTGCCTAGTCCCGTCGGCAATCCGGCCGTCGGAGGATTCGGCGCCGCGCTGGTCGCGGTGCCTGACATGAACGGGGACGGCCTGGCCGAGTTGGTGGTGGGCGCGCCGCCGGATCGGGCCTATCTCATGTTCAGCCCCTTCGACGGCAGTACGACACCCCTGGTGTTCACCAAGGTCAAGGTCGCAACTGTCTCGGGTGTCACCACGGTCGACCCCAACACTCCCGACGGTGCTTCGGAATTCGGGCAACGGGTGGCTCTGGTTGACGTCGATGGCGACGGGATCGAGGAACTCGCCATCACAGCCTTGCAGGCCAACGTGGGCAGCACGCAGAAGGCCGGCCAGGTCCTCGTCTACAAGCTGACCGACGGCACGACTCCGATTGCCATCGTTGACGACAGCAACCCGACCGCCAACACGGAGTTCTTCGGCATCGGTCTAGCTGACCTGGAGTTCAACAGCAGCCGCGCCTGCGCGAAGGGCAAGGACGCGCACCTGCTTGTTGCGGGCGCCGACGCGGGGGTCTTCACCTTCTTCCGTTTTGCCGGCATCGGGCCTAGCCCGAAGGTCGTCGCGCCCGACCCGCGCTGCTTCGCCCAGAAGTAGTTTTCGGCTAATCGAATAGCTGGAGGCAGCAAGGTCAGACCCAGCCACGATTGCGCGCGGCGGATATCAGCAAGGCCGCCAGCTCTGAGATGAAAACGGGATGGCAGCCCACGGCCCGCGCGCGGGCGAAGCTGGCGATCCCCCGCGCCGCGGCCCGTTCGCGATACAGGATGTCGATTTCCTGCAGTGTCTCGAGATGCTCGCCCGTGAAGGAAACCGGAACCACCACCACGGCGCGGTGGCCGGCGGAGGCCAGGGAGTCGAGCGTCTCTTCCGTGGCGGGGGCAAGCCAGCGCTGCCGGCCCACACGGCTCTGGAACGCGAGGTGCCACCGAGTCTCCAGACCCAGCCGCCGCGTGACCGCTGCCACCGTCGAACGGACATCGTCAAGATAGGGATCGCCGCGGCGAATGTACGACTCGGGAAGGCCGTGCGCGGAGAACAACACCGGGGCCGTTGCGCGTTCCGGTTCGGGCAGTCGCGTTGAGGCCTCGCTGATGCGGTCGCACATAGCCTCGATGAAGCCCGGGGCTGTCGCGTATCCCTCGATACGTGACGTGGCAATGCCTCTGGCTTCCAGGGCGGATTCGATGGTGCGGAAGGCTGACCCGGTGGTCGTCCTCGAACGATGGGGATAGAGCGGAAGCAGGAGCGCCCGCGTGATGCCTTCGGCCTGCATGGCCGCCGCTGTCTCCACCGGGAACGGATGCCAGTAGCTCATGGCCAGGTACGGCTTGGCCGCGACGCCAGATGCGGCCATGGCCTCGACCACCGCTTGCACCTGGGCGGTCGATTCCTCGCGGATGGGCGAGCGTCCGCCAATCTGCGCGTACGCGGCTCGCGAGAGAGGGGCCCGGCGGTGGGCGATGAAACGCGCCAAGATCGGCTGTAGCGGCCGCGCCCAGCGCAGCTGGATGATGTCGGGATCGGCAAACAAGTTGCGCAAGAACGGCTGCGCCGCCGCCGGCGAATCCGGGCCTCCCATGTTCAGCGCAACGACGGCAAGCACGGCTTTCGCTATTCGCCCCGAACGGCGCGGACCAGGGCTTCGACGTTCTCGATCGGGGTGTCTGGGTAGATGCCGTGCCCAAGATTGAATATGTGACCGCGCCCCGCCCCGCGGCGGATCACCTCGGCGGCCTGGCGACGGATCCGCTCCACCGGGCCCAGCAGAATCGCCGGGTCGAGGTTTCCTTGCACGGCCGCGTGCTTTGCGCCGCCGGCCGCCAGCCGCACCCGCGCTTCGTCGAGAGGCAGGCGCCAGTCGATCCCGTAGACATCGGCGTCCACGCGCGCCAGGCGATCGAGGATCGTCGTTGCCCCGTTGGGAAAGTAGATGACCGGCACGCCGGTCGCCTTCACCGCTGCTACCAGACTCGCGGTGGGCCCGGCCACGAACTCGTCCCATTCTTCGGGCGAGACCACGCCCAGCCACGAGTCGAAGATCTGGATGGCCTGAGCACCGGCCGCCACCTGAGCCAGAAGATAGGCGCGGGTGGCGTTCTCGATCGTTTCCAGGAGTCGGTGGGCCATGTCCGGATCCCGATAGAAGAGCTTCTTGGTCTCGACAAACCGCTTCGAGGTCTTGCCCTCGATGGCGTAGGTCGCAGTGGTGAAGGGCGCGCCCGCGAAGCCGATGAGCGGCGTCGCGCCGAGTTGCGGGCGCAACAGTCGGATGGCTTCCAAAACGAACGGCGTGCGTTCCCAGGGATCGAACGGCACGAGCCGGGCCAGGTCGGCCGCGGTTCGCACCGTCGGCGCCAGGGTGGGGCCGTCCTCGGTAAAGCTAACCGTCTGTCCCATGGCTTCCAGGGGAATGAGGAGATCGGAAAACAAGATCGCCGCATCGAAGGCAAAGCGCCGGATGGGCTGCAGGGTGACCTCGGCCGCAAGTTGCGGTGTCTTGCACAACTCGAGGAAGGTGACGTTGTTGCGCACTTCGCGGTACTCGGGCAGGTAGCGGCCTGCTTGGCGCATCAACCACAGGGGAGGCCGCGGGGTGGGTTCGCCGCGGCAGGCGTCGAGAAACAAGGAACCCATGGCGTAGTTGTACCACCCGTGCCTCGGGGACACACCGGTGGTAGGTTTTGGGGCATGACCGAGGCCATTCGTATCCACAACACGGGCGGCCCGGAAGTGATGTCGTGGGAAGAGGTCACCCTGACCGCGCCTGGCCCCGGCGAGGCCCTGGTTCGCCACCACTATGTCGGCGTGAACTTCATCGACATCTACCACCGTCGGGGCGTGTACAAGCTGCCCCTTCCCAGCGGGCTGGGCAGCGAGGCGGCTGGTGTGGTGGAGGCAGTCGGCCCCGGGGTGACCGAGTTGCGGCCGGGCGATCGCGTAGCCTGTGGCACAGGGCCAGTGGGGGCGTACGCCGAGGCACGCGTGGTGCCCGCCGAGCGCCTGGTGCGTTTGCCTGACGACATCGACGATCGAACCGCTGCTTGCATGATGCTCAAGGGGCTCACCGCCCAGTATCTGCTGTTGCAGACCACCCAGGTCCAGCCTGGCGACACCATCCTCGTGCACGCCGCGGCTGGCGGGGTGGGGCAGATCGCCTGTCAGTGGGCCAAGCATCTGGGCGCCACAGTGATCGGCACAGTGGGCAGCGACGAAAAGGCGGCGCTGGCGAGGGCCAACGGCTGCGACCATGTCATCGTGTACACGCGCGAGAACTTCGTGGAACGCGTGCGCGCGATGGCGGGAGGGCGCGGGGTGCGCGTGGTCTACGACGGCGTGGGCAAGGATACCTTTGCCGGATCGTTAGATTGTCTGCAACCGCGCGGCCTCCTGGTCATGTTTGGCCAGTCCTCCGGTTTGGTTCCGCCGTTCGATGTCACCACCCTCAGCGTGAAGGGATCGCTCTTTCTGACCCGGCCGACGCTGAATACCTACGCCGGGAATCCAGAGGCCCTGCGCCGCATGGCCGGCGATCTGTTCCAGGTCGTGCGCTCGGGAGCGGTGCGCATCCGGCCGCCGCAAGAATTTCCTTTGCGCGAAGCCGGTTCAGCCCACGCTGCCCTGGAGGCACGTGCGACGACCGGCTCGATCGTGCTGGTCGCGTAGCTCCCTCAAGTATTACTTTAAGTGCAGGCGACAACTCTGCGTTCCGTCAGCCCTGGCGGCCGCAGACGCTGCACTTGTTGTCGCTGCCGACCACGCCGATGCAGGCCTCGTCGGGGCAGAGCCGGCGCTTGGGGTCGAAGGCTTCCGCGGCGTCAGATGGCGGTGCCGATCCAGCCTCCGCATCGGTTTCACTTGGGAACCCTGGAAGAGTTCCCCCACGCGATTCCGGCTGGGGGGTGGGAAGCACAGGCGGGCTTGCGGATGGCGTCGCCCCGGTTCCGCCAGAGCCGAGCGTGCCGCAAACCTTGCACCTTCCATCAATGTCCAGAAGACCCACGCAAGAGCCGTCCGGGCAGAGCCGCCGTCGGCTGGGGTCGAAAGTCGTGTCGTTGTTGTGTTTTGTCGACATGGTGCGCGAGCGGTTGATTGAACCGCGGAGTACTCCAAGGCATATAGTGGCGCCACTCAGATGTCCACAGTTCCCCAAGCTCCCGGCCGATTTGGTCCCTACGGAGGCCGCTACGTCTCAGAAACCTTGATGCCCGCACTCGAAGAGCTGACGGCTGCCTGGGAGCACTTTTCGCGCGACCCGACGTTTCGCGCCGAACTGGACCGATTGCTGCGCGACTATGTGGGCCGCCCCACGCCCCTGACCGAGGCGGCGCGGCTGGCCGCCCGCGTGGCGCAAGGCCGCCGCCTGCGGGTGTTTCTCAAGCGCGAGGATCTCTGCCACACCGGCTCGCACAAGTTGAACAACTGCGTGGGCCAGATCCTGCTGGCCCAGCGCCTGGGCAAGAAGCGCATCATCGCCGAGACCGGGGCCGGCCAGCACGGCGTGGCCACCGCCACGGTGTGTGCCTTGTTCGGACTGCCCTGCGAGATCTACATGGGTGCGGTGGACGTGGAACGGCAGTCTCTCAATGTGTTTCGCATGCACCTGCTGGGGGCCAAGGTTCACGCAGTCAAGGACGGCACCGCGACCCTGAAGGACGCGATGAACGAAGCCATGCGCGACTGGGTGACCAACGTGGGGTCCACGCACTACGTGCTGGGAACCGTGGCTGGCCCACATCCCTATCCGACCATGGTGGGTGAATTGCAGTCGGTGATCGGGCGCGAGGCGCGCGTTCAGATCCAGGCTGCCACGGGCCGACTTCCCGACGCGTGCCTGGCTTGCGTGGGTGGTGGCTCCAACGCCATGGGCCTGTTCCGCGGATTCATCGACGATCCCGGGGTGCGGCTTTTTGGCGTCGAAGCAGCGGGCGAGGGTATCGACACAAACCACCACGCAGCCACTCTGGGCAAGGGCCGGCCGGGCGTCCTGCACGGCACGCGCTCCTACGTGCTGTGCGACGACGACGGCCAGATAGCCGAGGCCCACTCCATCTCGGCCGGCCTCGACTACCCAGGGGTCGGGCCCGAGCACAGCTACTTGCGCGACACGGGCCGCGCGCTGTACCTGGCTGCTACGGACCAGGAGGCGCTCGACGCGTGTCGCCTGTTGGCCACATGCGAAGGCATCATCCCAGCCCTGGAGAGCGCGCATGCCGTAGCGGGACTGCCGCGCGTGGCCGCGCAACTCCCCGACGGGGCAAGCGTCATCGTCAATGTCTCGGGACGCGGCGACAAGGACATGGGCACCATCGCCAAGCACTTCGGCGCTGAGGTGTCGTCGTGACGAATGCGCCAGTACCGTCGACTTCGCGGATAGCCGCCGCATTTGCCAAGGCTCGAGCGCAAGGCCGCAAGGCCCTGGTCCTGTACCTGACAGGATGCGACCCCGACTTCGAGACCAGTCGCCGCCTCTTGCTGGCCGCAGCGCGAGCCGGGGCCGATGTGCTCGAACTCGGCGTGCCGTGGAGCGACCCCTCGGCCGACGGACCGGCCATCCAGGCGGCCATGCACAGGGCCCTGGCTGCGGGCGGGGGCATGGCCAAGGCGCTCGACCTGTGTCGAGTCGTGCGCGTTGCCAACCCGGAGATTCCCGTCGTGCTTTTCGGCTATGCCAACCCGATTTTCGTGCGCGGCACGGCCAAGTTTTCCGCCCAGGCCAAGCAGGCTGGCGCTGACGGCGTGCTGTGCGTGGACTGGCCTGCCGACGAAGATCCCGAGCTGGCCCAGGCCCTTGCCCAGCAGGGCCTGGACCTGGTCCCGCTCATCGCGCCCACCTCCACGCCGGAGCGGGTGAAGGCGGCTGCCGCCGTTGCTGGCGGCTTCCTCTACTACGTCTCGCTCACCGGCATCACGGGCAGTCAACTGCCCAACCTGGACGAAGCATCCGTACGCGTGCAACAGGTACGCGAACTCTCCGGTAACCGCCTGCCGGTCGCCGTGGGATTTGGGATCGCAACCCCGGCCGACGCGCGGGCCGTGGCCGGATTTGCCGACGGTGTGGTCGTGGGCAGCGCCGCGGTCCGCATCATCGAGCGAGCCGCGGGCGAGGGTCGCGATCCGGTGCCCGCCCTGGAGAAATTTGTCGCCGACCTGCGCGCGGCGCTGGGCCCGTCTCTCGAAAGTCCGTAGCTGATGATTTCCCGCAATGCCCCGTGCCGCCACACCCGCGGACGTGGAGTGCATCGGCTCGCTCTGTCCTCAGTGTCCGTTGGCCGCGCCCAGCATGTCGGAGTCTTGGGCCCTCTTGCCCAAAATTCTTCAGCACCGGTCTTGCTGTGAGTCGGGATCCTATGGACAAGCGCGATCGCCCCACGTTCTTTCCGACGAATGTGCCGGTGTGCCAGATGGTGGGTCCCCGGCCGCGGCAAGGGGCGCGCGCGGTGCTCGCCGCCCTCGGCGTCACGGCGGCCGCGCTCTTCGGCTTGAGCGTCCCGGCGCCCGCGCAAGCGCTGGACCAGTTGCGTTCCCAGGACGGTTCGATCCAGGTCGAGGAGCATGTGGGTTGGCAAGACCCGCTCGGCGCCTACGGACTGGCCCTAGTCTTCGATCGCGGCGGCAGATTCTCCGGGGGCTTTGGCGTGAGGCCCTATTCGATCAAGAGCGATACCTTGCCGCCCTTGGGCTTCTTCGGGCGCATGCGTCTGCTGCGTTGGGGGTGGGGCTCGCTTGGCGTGGGCGTTGCCCTTTCCCGGGAGCGCGTCCTCCACGAACAATTGACGGGCCAGGAACGAGATTCCTGGTCCTGGTACCCCGGGTACCGCGCTACCGGCACGGTGGGCGCGGAATTCGCCCACCGCGCCTGGTCGATCCGCTTCGATGCGGGAATCGGGTACATGCTCAATGGCCCCCAATGCACCGTCAATGGTCCCGGAAACTACGTCGTCGCAAGCTGCGATTCGCCTAAGATTCCAGCGGCCGTCCGGACCGCGAGCCAGGACGCGCGCCTGATCCCTTCCCTGACCACCACCATCGGCTACCGTTTCGCCACGCCAAGCTGGCCCGGCACACCCTCAGTTGACGTGGCCCCTGGCTACAAGTTCCCAAGCACGGCCTTGCACCTGTCACTGTGGTCGACAATGGTGCCCGCACTGGCCGGCGCGGCTATGCTCTACCTCAGTGTCGCCAAGGGTAACGATATTACCCTGGCGCTTGGCGGCGCCGCGACCATGGGCCTCGGGCTCAGTTTCGGCCCCAGCATCGGCCACGCCTACTCGGACGAACCCCTGCGGGCCTGGGGCGGGGGCGCCTTGCGGCTCGTCGGGTTTGCGACAGGAATTCTCGTATTCGTCTCCGCGCTCGTGGTCGACGAGCAGACCCACACGGACGATCCCAAAGGGCAGGCGCTCGGGGCCTGCCTGATCAGCGCAGCCGTCGTCTCGGCGATCTATGACATTAGCGCCGCGCCCAGCGCCGCCCGGCGCGCCAACGTCCGAAACGGTTTGTCCAACCTCAGCCTGGCGCCGGTGGCCATCCCCGGGCGAGGCTCTCCGAACATTGGCCTGTCCCTGGTGGGGCGGTTCTAGAAATCCCGCACGCCAAGCCCACCCTACGAGCGGCCATCGCGCCGCTGCAAGAAGACGGCAACAGCGAGCACTCACTTCGGCTGCTTCCGCTCCTTTTTCGTAACCGTCGCCTTGACCAGCTTCTTGATCAATGCGGTGGACAGCGGCTCGTGCATCGGGAACTGGACGGTTCCCTTTGACGTGTGGAAGCCCTTGAGTTCGTGCTTGAGCGCCGCAATCGCGGCCGCACCCGGAAACAAGCTGCAGTGGTTGGAAAACGCGGCGAACCATAGCAGTGTTCCTCTGTACCGGAACACAGGCATCCCATAGCTGATGCCCTCGGTGGTCCCGGGCGGCACGGCGGATCGTATCCTCGCGCGAACCTCGATCAAAGTGCTGCGGGCGGGCTCCGGCACGCCAGCGAGGTATTCGTCCACGGTCTTGGCAACGACAGTCTTCTTCATGCGGTGCTTCCCCGGTGGCCGGCGTGGCCTCCGAATCTCGCGGCCGCGCGAGCCTTGGCTCTGGCGGCTTCCTCTTCGCGATTCTTGGGTGGCGCGGCCGTCTCCAGCGACCGCAGAAGCCGACTTGCGACGTCGGCGATCTCGTCAACGGCTGCCAGAAACCTGGATTCGTTGGCCTTCGACGGTTTGGTGAAGCCGCAGATCTTTCGCGCGAACTGCAGCGAAGCCGCCTGCACCTCCTCGGGCGTGGCGGGCGGATCGAAGTTGAAGAGGGTTTTGATGTTTCTGCACATGTGACCCCAACGTGCCGCCGCGAATGCGACAGATGCACGTCAGCTATTGGATGACGCCGTTGTGGCTTGCTGTTCAACGAAATTGGGGTAGGGCAGAAGCAATGCAACACGCAGGACGATACGCAATCTTGGGCACGGGTGCGCTGGGCGGGTTCTACGGCGCGCGGCTGTGCCGGGCGGGTTGCGACGTTCATTTTCTTCTGCACCGCGATTTCGAGCACGTACGCCAGCACGGGCTGGTCGTGGATTCGAAGGACGGCGACTTCGTCCTGCCGCGGGTGCAGGCCTACCGCGACGTGCACGACATGCCCCGTTGTGACGTGGCGGCCGTGGCGCTGAAAGCCACGCACAATCACTTGCTGCCGTCGCTGCTGCCGCCGGTGCTGGCGGATGGCGGGGTGGTGTTGCTGATGCAAAATGGGCTGGGCGGCGAGGAGGAGGCGGCGCGGGCCGCGCCCGGCCACGCGGTGGTGGCGGGTCTGTGTTTCCTCTGTTCCAACAGGGTCGGCCCTGGCCACATCTGCCATTCCGACTATGGCGCGGTTCGCTTCGCGCAATACTCGGCCGACGGCGCGGTGGCCGGTGTCAACGACAGCATGCGCGCCATAGGCCAGGACTTCGCGGCTGCAGGCATCGGGGTCGACCTGCTGGACGATCTGCTGCTGGCTCGCTGGCAGAAGCTGGTGTGGAACGTGCCGATAAGCGGCTTGTCGGTGGTGCTGGACACGGACACCCGGGCGTTGATGGCCGATCCGCACGCGCGCGCGCTGGCCGAGGACATCATGGGCGAGGTAGTGGCAGGGGCGCGGTCCTGCGGCCGGAACATCGAGGACGGCTTCGTGCAGAAAATGATCGACATGACAGTGGCCATGGCCCCGTATCGAGCCAGCCTGAAGGTCGATTTTGACGACCGGCGTCCCATGGAGGTGGAGGCCATCTACGGCAACCCCGTGCGCGCCGCCCAGCAAGCCGGCGGACGCATGCCGCTGGTCGAGACGTTGTACCGGCAGCTCAAGTTTCTGGACGCTCGAAATCGCGGAGTCTCACCCACCCTCGGCGCCTGAAGATGGCAAGGTCACCTGCTGGTAGCTTGCCAGCGTGGTCGACGACGAGAAGCCATAGGACATGAGAGAGGGACTGCCACCGACGGTCAGGTAGAGCTTGGTGATGGAGAAGTCGCGGGGCACGAGCGAGAGCGTGCGTCCTGGGGACTCGAGGTACAGCGCTGAGTCCACGGGAACGGTCGCGGCTGTGCCCGGGAGGGCCAGCTGGGCCGCAACGTTGGACAGGAACAGCGCTATGCCGATCTGAGCGGTGTCATAGGCGGTAAGGTAGCTCTCGACCTTGACGACGTAGGCCTGCAGTTCCGATGGCGAGGACACTGAGATCCGGGTGACGTCGAGTTCCGGGAGGCCGTAGATGCTGCAGTCCCCATTGCTGTCAAGTCAGAATCGCGCATCCAGCGGGCCCACGCGGGTGCGCAGGTCGGTGACGGTCCCGGGGGCCACGAGCGGCGCCATACGCGCCAGGATCTCACGCTTGAGCAGGGTGATCTGGTGGGCCAGAGCGGAACTCGACACGCGCACGAAGAGCGTGCCTTCATGCAGACGCTCGGCCCTGGTGTGCTGGCGCAAGGGACCACCCACCGCATGCTCGTAGGCGGCGAAGATACGCTGCTCGCGCGCTCGATGCTCGCCCCCAACGCGCGCCACCACGGCCGACATCAGAGACGCCGCAGTCTCGGGTTCGGCGTTCCGGCGCCGCGGGCGCGTTCCAGTTTTCACGCAAAGAACGGTACTGCCGCCGGGGTCCGCTTTGCAACAGGGCCGACAGCGCATTGTTGAAAACGTGCTCTGCCCGGGTGCCTTGCTATCATGGGGACATGTTGCGAGACATCGTCTCGACCTCAGCGGCCCCACCTGCGATCGGCCCCTATTCCCAAGCGGTACGGGTGCAGGGCGCTCGCTGCATCTACTGTTCGGGCCAGATCCCACTCGACCCACGAACCGGCGATCTCGTGGGTAGCGGCGACGTCGAGAAGGAAACCCATCGCGTGATGCAGAACCTGGCGGCCGTGCTCGAGGCTGCCGGCGTGTCACTGGACGCCGTGGTCAAGACGACCATCTATCTCACCGACCTGAAGAACTTCGCGGTCGTGAACCGGGTCTACGCCACGTACTTCGGAGATGTGCCGCCCGCGCGGGCCACCGTACAGGTCGCAGCACTGCCCAAAGGCGCGCAGGTCGAAATCGATGCCGTGGCTGTGGCGGACTGAAACGGCAGTCGCAGAATGCGACGGAAATCGAAACTATGGCGCCTTGGCCACGCGGCCCGAGCGAATGCAACGAGTGCAAACGCGTACGCGCTTTTTCGATCCGCCCAGCGTGACATGCACGCGTTGCAGATTGGGCCGCTGCTGGCTCTTGGTCC
>Ga0265330_10000474_pt1 | contig 26967 bp, 17 predicted proteins | sample 41919metaG_FD_202083 | JGI IMG/M metagenome (GOLD analysis project Ga0265330, IMG submission 202083) | Rhizosphere microbial communities from Carex aquatilis grown in University of Washington, Seatle, WA, United States - 4-19-19 metaG | ecosystem: Host-associated > Plants > Roots > Rhizosphere...
CAGCACGTGGGCGCCCGGCTCGGCCAGCAGCTTGGCCAGGCGGCCTGCGACCAATTCATCGTCGAGAACCAACCCGGCGCCCTGGGTCAAGGCGACGCAGAGGCCGAGATCGAACCCCTGACTGGTGTGGAGCCCGGCGGCCGTGCTCACGTGGGTTGGGGCGTCGATGCCCAGGGTCGAGGCGAGGGTTGCGCCGATGCCTTCCAGTTGGCGGCGTTCGCGGACCACACCCTTGGGATCGCCACCGCCGTCGAGGGTGAAGAGCACGACCTCGGGGGCGGCATGCAGGTTCAGCGGCGTGCGCTTGAAGGTGGCACAGGTGAGCAGCGTACCAGCTATGCGGCGACGGCTTTCGAGCAGAGCGCGAGGCCGGCCGCGGGTTGGATCGGCGGGTGGCGCACCCGCAGGGGCTGCAAAGGGGGGCAGGGTGTTCGGCCGCGTGACCAGCGCTCGCAGGTGGGCAGCGGCGAAAATCATTTCGAGGTCTCGTCCACTGAGGGTCGGGTCGAGGGGCACCACGACGGCGTCGAGCTTGGACAGGGCAAGAGCCAGCACGACGAACTCCGGCACGCTGCCCAGCATGAGGCCAACCCAGTCGCTGGCCTCGATGCCGAATCCCTTCAACTCGCTCGCGCGGCGATTGACCCGATGGCGCAATCCGTGCCACGAGAGGTAGGTGTCCCGGTAGATGAGCGCCTGGCCGCCCCCCGTGTTTCCCTGGCGTCCGCCTGCGGCGTTGTCAAGCCATTCATACAGCAACGACATGAATTCACCCAGGACGAAGCCAGTGCAGTGTACCCGTCGCGCCCGTCGGGAACAAGCTTCAATGGAATGCCTGTCAATGGAATGCCTTGCGCCAGGATGAAATCTGGACGGATCCGACAATCGATGGTCCGCGCGACGAGAGAGGGTGCAGCATTCGTCCCTATCCAATCGACCCTACCAATCCTCTGGTCAGGTGTGTCACCGATAGCAGGTGGAATCGCGACCGGGTGTGGAAGTCGCTGGGCCTGATGGCGTGACCCGCGGCGAGCGGCGACTGGGGCTCAGCGTTCGGAGCCTTCCGACGCGTCCATGACCGAGCGGGCCTCGCCGTTCCTGATGATGCTGCGTCGGATGAAATGCGGCCTTCGCTTGGATTCTTCCAGGATCTTCCCGATGTATTCGCCGAGTACGGCGATGCCAAACAGGTTCACCGATCCGAAGAACAGAATCGCCAGCAGAAGCGTGGTGATCCCCCTGGGCGCTAGACTCGGGTAGAGAACCCGCAACACCAACTGGACCACTCCGAGGATCGTGCTGAAAAGGAAGAGCAAGGTGCCGAAAAAGCTGAGCACTGAAAGCGGCAAGTAGCTGAAAGAGAGAATGCCCTTCTTGGCCCAGCCGATGTTCTTGAAGAGGCTGTTGGTCGTGCGGCCGAACATTCGTTCGGGGCGCAAGTAGTCCACGCCGGTCTGTTTGAAGCCGACCGAAGCGCGGATTCCTCGTAGGAAGAGATCGCGTTCTGGGTATTGCAGGATGGCCTTTACCGCCTTGCGGTCGATTAGAGAAAAGTCGCCAGCGTCATGCGGAATGGACAGGTAGGAGAACGCGTCGAAAACACGGTAGAACAACTTATAGGCCATCCGCATGAACAACGGCGCCTCGCGTTTCACCCGGCGTCCATAGACGATGTCGTAGCCCTCTTTCCACTTGGCCACGAACTGGCTGATGATTTCAGGTGGATCCTGAAGATCGCCGTCGAGAAGGACGCAGGCGTTCTTGCTGGCGATGCCCATGCCGCTACGAAAGGCGAACTGCGACCCGAAGTTGCGTGAATGGGAAATGCCGATCACGTGGCGATCCCGCGCACTAAGTTCGCGAATGACCTCTTCGCTGTTGTCGGGACTGTTGTCGTTGACGAAGATGATCTCGTAGTCGACCTTGAGTTCCTCGAAGGTCTGCTTGAGACGCTGGTACATGATCGGGATGGCCTGGCCGTCCTTGTAGCAAGCCACGATCGCGGACACGCTGCGTTCCTTGTCCAGCCCGAACTGCTTTGACGACTTCTGGTATCGGTCCTTGTCGTCCAGGGCGCGGTACCATTCGGCGGTGCGCGCCAACCCCGTTTGCAGATCCGTCCGGGCCTTCCATCCCAGAATCTCGGTGGTTCTCTTCTGGTTCGAGAACCAGTCCACCATGTCCCATTTTCTCTGCTCCATCGAACCGTAGATGGGTGGCTGCTTGATGGAGAACAGCGTGGCGGAGGTCTGGGCAACCTCGGCGATCGTCGTCTTCTTGCCGCTGCCGATGTTGAAGGATTCGCCATAGTGGGGTTGGCGCAGATTGAGGACCGTGTCGAGGTAGGCCTCGATGATGTCGTCGACGTAAACGAAGTCCCGGGAAATGGCCCCATTGACGAAGGGCGGGAAGGTTCCTTGCAGGCCGCGTTCGATCACGCCGGGAATGAGGCGCGACGAATCCTCCAGCGGACCATAGGCGGAGAACAAGCGAAGATTGGCGCACGGGAGCTTCTTCTTTCGGCCGTAGAAGCCGATGAGGTTGGCGCAGGCCACCTTGGACACGGCGTAGTCGCTGTTGGGCTGAGGAAGGTCGTCCTCTCCTGGGCCGGCGGCATTGTCGCCATATTCGGATGAGCTTCCCGAATGCACGTAGCAGGCGATTCCCATGCCCTCCAACCGCCGAAGCAACTTGGCCGTCAGGTTGAAGTTGGTCTGGTAGATCAGCTCGCTGTCCGACTCAAAGGAATAGGCGCCGTAGGCCACGCAGTTGAACACGGTCCGGGGAGCGGTTCTCTTCAGGAGGTCGTCCAGATTGGCGTCGACCAAGAGATCCGCTGCAACGACATTCTTGTCGGGGACCCCCGCGAGACGCCAGGCCGGCGTGTGAAAGATCGTACCGACCACGTCTTCACGGTGCGCGACGAGACAGCGGAGAAGGTTGGCTCCCAGAAATCCGCTGGCCCCGAGGACCAGGATGGGCCCCTGAAGCTGCCTTATCTTCGACTGCAATTCTTCGTTCGCCATCACGGCTTCTCGAGCGAGGCAAGTATGGACTGCGGGTCAAGTCCGCATTCCTTCCGGTGGAAGTCTTGCGAGCCATAGAATCCCGATGGGTAGCCGAGGGCGTGGCGGTGCGAGAAGCGGCCGGGCGCCGCTCCGCGAAGCAGAAGGGCATGGGCCAGACCCTGGCCGGCACCGCCCGAGGCCACGTGTTCTTCCACGACGATGAGATGCCCGGACCGCTGGATGTCCTCCACCAGAGCAGGAGGGATCTCGTCGGCCAATACCGGGAGTTCGGACAACACCCAGAGCGTGGGGCGGATCGGGTCGCGCAATTCCATGGCGGCGCCCAGAATGCCACCGGTCAACGGACCGACGATGACCAAGGTGGGTCCGCCGCCCGTCAGAAGCCGGCGCCAGGGTGCATAGGCCGGCAGCACGACGCTCTTGGGAAGTTCGTCGCGGCCGAGACGAAAATACGCGGGGCTGCCGGCACGGACTATGCGTTCCGCTGCCACGGGAACGTCGGCGGCGAAGGCCGGGACGTAGACCCTCATGTGGGGCAGGCCGAGCAGGGCGCCGTAGTCTTCGAGTGCATGGTGGGTGGCCCCCATGACCCCATAGCCATAACCTCCGCCGTTGCCGATGAGGAACACGGGCAGCTTGTGGAAACAGACATCGTTGCGCACTTGCTCGAAGGCGCGGGCGTAGACGAACGGGGCGATGCTGTAGACCCAGGGTCGAAATCCCAGGCGGGCCATTCCCGCGGCGACCGTAACCATGTTCTGTTCGGCCACGCCGGCATTGATGAACCTCTCGCCGGCGGCTTCGCGCAGGGGCTCGAGCGCCATGAATCCGAGATCGCCGGTCAGGAAGGCGAAATCCTTGTCCTTGGATAGTCCCACCAAGGTTGTCGCCAGGACCTTCCTCACAACCGCTTCGCCTCCTCGACCGCCAGCGCGTACTGCTCGGCCGACATGGGCAGGTAGTGCCACTCCATGCGATTCTCCATGAAGGAGACACCATGCCCCTTGATCGTCCGTGCGACGACGGCGGTGGGCCGCACGGGCGTGTCGACCTGCAGGGCGCGACGGATGGCTTCGGGGTCGTGTCCGTCGACTTCGCGAACCTCCAGACCGAACCCCCGCAGCTTGTCGGCCAGGGAACCGAGATCCGCCACCTCGGCGGTGGCGCCGAACCCCTGCAAACCGTTGAGGTCGACGATCGGCACGACCGCAGCGAGCCTATGATGGGCGAGAAAGATCAGAGCTTCCCAGGTTGAGCCCTCGTTCCACTCACCGTCGGACATCAGGCAGAAGACGCGTCCCGGGTCGCCTCGCAGTTTCTTGCCCAGCCCAAGCCCGGCGGACAATCCCAAGCCGTGACCGAGACTGCCCGTCGCAAAGAGGATGTCCGGGATGGCATCAACCGGCGGATGGCCGCTCAGGCGGGTACCGTCCCTGTGAAATTGCATCAGCTCTTCCTCGGACAGGCGGCCCAGGGACCACAGGGTGACATAGAGCGCGCCGGCCGCGTGGCCCTTGGACAGGACGAACAGGTCGTCCTTGCCCATCACGCGATGGTGCAGGGTCAAGAGCAGATCGAGGGCAGACAGGTTGCCCCCCAGGTGTCCAACGCCGCTCTCATAGTGCATGCGCAAGAGGCGGAGCCGGACCCGGCGATGCAACTCGCTCGTGGCGACCTCTTGCTGGGGATCCGATTTGGGCACTTTGGTTTCTCGCGGAGTATAGGACGCGGTCGCGTCGCGTTCATCAACTTATGTCGGGGAATCCAGGGTGCGCTGGCAAGTCGGCGGTTCGGTCCACCTAGTCCTTCCGGGCCAGCACCGTGTAGCCGAGACAATCCACCGTACCCGGCACGCACAGGGAGAGGTTGGCCAACAAGAACGCGGGCAAGAAGATCGGGAGCGAGAGGATTCCGAGCAGCGCTCGCGGAAGCCAGCGTCCGAGCCGCCGGTTGGCCTTGGAAAAAAGGCTGAAGACCACGGCCATGACTTTGTAGCACGCGACTGTGAGCTGATTGCCGCGCGCATAGACCTTGAGGTCGACAAGGCCGCTGTTCTCGAACAGGGTTGCAAAACCCGAGGGCGTGAACCGCCAGTAGTCGTGCGGAACGAAGTGCCAGCGGGCGCAGAAGGGCACGGTGATGATGACCCGACCACCGGACCTGAGCGATCTTGAGATCTCCGCGACGAAGCCGCAGGAGTCTTTCACGTGTTCCAGCGTTTCGACGCAAAGGACACAGTCGATCGTCCCGGATTCCACCGGCCAGCGGTCGCCGGCGTAGTAGATCGTATCCGGCGTTTGGAATCCGAAGTGCGTCTGGGCGCCAGAGATGTCGATGCCCAGGTAGCTTGCGTCGGCCGCGATGAGACTTCGGTAAGGCTGCAGTCCACATCCGACGTCGAGGATCTTGCCTTTTTCTCCGGGCAGGAGCCGCGACAGATCCCGCCAGATGGTTCCCGACTGCAGATCGAGGAGACGCAGGAACGCGGCTCGTAACCGTTGCCCCCAGCTCGAAAGCCGTCGGTAACGCGGCGGGCGCCAGTTCTCGGCGACGCCCTGCAAGAGATTGGGTCGTGTTTCTGGAGAGGCCGTCATGAGTGTCTCGTTCGGGTGCGGATCCTAGTTTCTACGACAACGGTTGCACCTTGTGCCAGAACCGTGCTTCGCCACTTTGTGAGAAGCGGGTTCGGCACGTTGCCGGCGCACGACTATATCGTCATACATGTCGGATAACGCATCGGCATGGCGAATATCTTCATGCGTCTTTACCGGGCTGCGGTCCTGGCCTAACCTGGGTAGTCACGTGCCACGGGTTCCGCCAAAACCAGCCGACCACCTTGTGGATTCCGATCGCGTTCGGGCCAAAACGGTCGTCACGAGCATCAACAAGATTTCCGAACACGCGCCCACCAAGGAGGCGTGCTTGGTGGTCATCTACGGGTCCGATCTGGGTCGCAAGTACAACCTGGAGGCGCCGGCGTTGGTCGTCGGGCGCTCGTCCAAGTCCGACGTCCAGATCGATCAGGAGTCGGTGTCGCGCGCGCACTCGAAGATTCTCAACTCCGGGCGTGCCATCCGGATTCGCGACCTGGGATCCACCAACGGCACCTACGTCAACGACGAGTTGATCGACGAGCGCACGCTGGAGGATGGCGATTTCATCAAGATCGGCCGCACCATCTTCAAGTTCCTCTCGGGCGGCAACATCGAGCGCGCCTACCACGAGGAGATCTACCGGCTCACCACCGTCGACGGCCTCACCCAGATCTTCAACAAACGCTACTTCCAGGAATGCATCGAGCGCGAGATCGCGCGGGCCCTCCGCTATCGGCGCGAGGTGTCCCTGGTCATGTTCGACATCGACCACTTCAAGCAGGTCAACGACAGTCACGGACATCTGGCCGGTGATTCGGTGCTCAAGACGCTGGCCTTGACCGTCAAGAACAGGATCCGGCGTGAAGATCTGTTCGCGCGCTACGGCGGCGAGGAGTTTGCCATCGTCCTGCCCGAGATCGACGGCCACAACGCCCATCAACTGGCAGAGAAGATCAGGCGCATCGTCGAGACCACGGACTTCCGGTTCGAGGGTGTCAAGATGGACGTGACCATCTCGCTGGGCGTCGCGGCCCTGGACCAGGAGACCACGGATGCGGCCGGGCTGATCAAGCGCGCGGACGAGCGCCTCTACGAGGCGAAGAACGCGGGACGCAACTGTGTGCGTGGCTAGGGAACGAGTTACCAGTCCGCGTACAGGATCGACACGATGGCTACCGCGTAGCCCAGCAAGTTGATGAGGAAGGGCGCGTCGCGGAGCATGGAGTCGGTGGGGCTTTCGCTGTCCACTTTGCTCTGGACGATCCAGATGAACCGCAGGACGCCAAACACCACGAATGGCACGGTCAGCGCCAGGCGGCGCGTGCCGAAGAACGTCAGGGCGTGGGGCGACTGGGTGTAAAGGATGTAGGCGACGATGGTCAGGACGGCGAGCAAGTAGAGGAGCACGCGCAGTACGTTGGGAGGGTAGCGATCGAGCACCAGACGTTGATTTCCACCCTTGCTTCCCGCCACGCGCAGCTCGTGCGCGCGTTTGCCGAATCCCAGGAACGCCGCTAGCAGCAAGGTGCACAGCAAGACCCAGCCCGAGGGATCCACCGGGATGGCACAGGCGCCTCCCAGCACCCGCAACACAAACCCCGTGCTGAGGCAGGCCACGTCCACGAACGGAACGTGTTTCAACCAGAAGGAGTAGGCGACGTTCTGCGCAAGGTAGGCGGCGGCGATTGCGAGGAGCATGGGGGCAATCAGATAGCTGCCGAGCAACCCCGCCACGGCCAGGACCGCGGCGAGCAAGCGAGCGCTGCGCACGGGCAGGGCGCCCGAGGCGATGGGTCGCAAGCGCTTCAAGGGATGGGCGCGGTCCTTTTCCATGTCGACGATATCGTTGAAAACGTAGACCGCGCTCGACAGCAGACAGAAGCAGGCAACGGCCAGAATCGTCGAGAGCACGGCTCGTGGGTCGTCGACCCGGCGCGCGAACACCAAGGGCCCCAGAACGAAGAGGTTCTTGACCCACTGATGAAAACGGAGGGACTTGAGGACGGCGATGACCATAGGGTGGGGGAGGGCGAAGTGTAGCGCGAACCGATCGAAGGTCTATCCTCTCGGGCTACAGTAGCCTATTCTTACCATCTCCCGCGAGGGAACCTGATGCCCCACAGTGACACCGATCGCAGCCCCGACGGCGGAAAGCCATCTGCCCTGGCCGGTCTGACCGACGAGGTGCTGGTGGCGCGCGCGCGTAGCAAGGACGTCGCGGCGTTCGAGGAACTCCTGGGCCGCTACGAAGACAAGCTCTACCGGCTGGCCATGCGCTTCGTCCGCAACGAGAACGACGCGCAGGAGATCCTGCAGGATGTGTTCCTGTCGGCGTGGCGGAACCTGCCGGGCTTCGAGGGGCGGGCGCAGTTCGGGAGTTGGATGTATCGCGTGACGGTGAATGCGGCGCTCATGTTCCTGCGCGCGCGCAACCGACATCCCGAGGTCATGCTGGACGACGTCGAACCGGGCGTGCTGAACAAGGCGGCGGAACAGTCGGTGCATGGCTCGCCGGAGGATTGGTCGCAACGCCCGGACGAGCAACTTCAGTCCGAGGAACTGCGGCGCCACATCCAGGCGGCGGTGGACGCCTTGCCTGATGGGCTGCGCACGGTCTTCCTGGTGCGCGACGTGGAAGGACTGTCGACCGAGGAGACGGCCGAGTTGCTCGAGCTGTCGCTTCCCGCGGTCAAGACCCGCCTGCACCGCGCCCGCCTGGCCCTGCGCGAAGCCATCGGGCGCCACTTCGCGCGGTAGACCAGCGCCGGGCAGTGATGAAGATGACGTTCGTCCGGCGATCGGCCTGCGCTGTGGCGCTGCTTGTCGCCTGGCAGGCGCTCGGGGCGGAGCAGGGTGGCGCGTACCAGGATCGATTCGAAGCCGAGCGCGCGACCTTTCTCGCCCGCCGGGCGGCGCCCGATGCGGCGGCCTCGCTGGACGCACTTCTGCGCATGGATGCGATGCTCAGACCGGGACGGCTGGCGGCCGTGCTGCGCGATTTTGTCGAGGGAAAAGACGCGACGAGTGCGGATCCTCTGGTGGCCGCGCAGGCGTCCTACTTTCTTTCCCTGGAAGAAGATCGTGCCGGTCAGCACACGCAGGCAGACGCACGTCGGCGTGGGTTGGGGTTGCTGCGAGATTTCTGGGTGCTTGGGCCTTTCGATGCCCAGGGGCGCAGCGGACTGGAGCGCATCTATCCGGCCGAGCTGACTCTGTCCGACCCGCGCACAAGTCAGTGCTATCCGGGCAAGACCCACGAAGTCTGCTGGCGCCGTACCCCGGCCGAGGTCGCGCGCCAGGGAGCGGTCGCGCTCGGCGCCCTCTTGCGTCCGGACAACGATGCCGTGGCGTATGTGCTCACCTATGTGCACAGCGACCGGGCGTGCTCGGCGGCCTTGCGCCTGGGCTCGCCCGGCCCGATCAAGGCATGGCTCAATCATCGCCCGGTGATGAGTCGGGATGTGGTGCGGCCGGCTGCGCTGGATCAGGATGCGGCCCTTCTCTCGCTTCCGCGCGGCGAGAGTGTGCTGCTGGTGAAGACGGTCGTGACCACCGGCACCTGGCAAATGTTCGTGCGTTTGACCGACCCGCAGGGGGCTCCTCTGCCCGGGGTGACGGCAAACGCGGAGGCGCCTGCGCCCGGCGTGGCGATCGCTGCCCCACCGGCATACCCAGCCGATCGCGTGGGGAGCCCGCCGGCTTTGCCGGCGGCGCACCATCGCGGGAAGGTATGGGAACCCTCCCAGGGTTCCCCTGTCAGTCGCGTGGGGAGCCCGCCGGCTTTGCCGGCGGCGCACCATCGCGGGAGGGTATGGGAACCCTCCCAGGGTTCCCCTGTCAGTCGCGTGGGGAGCCGGCCGGCTTCGCCGGCGGCGCACCATCGCGGGAGGGTATGGGAACCCTCCCAGGGTTCCCCTGTCAGTCGCGTGGGGAGCCGGCCGGCTTCGCCGGCGGCGCACCATCGCGGGAGGGTATGGGAACCCTCCCAGGGTTCCCATGTCAGAGACCTCAAGAAGATCGTGCGCCATCGCGCCGAGCACGCCCCGGCCGCCGAGGCGGCTTCGCGTTGGTTGGATCTTGCGCGTACGCTGGATCTCCTGCGCAGTGAAGACAGCGAGAGCAAGGCGGCCGAACTGGCGGCGGCCAGGGCGGCGAGCACAGAGCCGACCTCTCCGGCGACGCGCTTCGCGGCGCTCGTGCTGCTGGGCCAGGTAGCCCGCGACGAAGACGACGCGCGCCAGGCGTTGCAGCGCGCGCTGGGGCTGGCGCCGGGGCCGGGCGAGCGGGCGCTGGTGCTGGCCGAGCTTGGCGATTTGGCGCAACGGCAACGTCGGCCAGAGGCGGCGCTGCAGCGCTGGCGTGAAGCTGCCGCGGCCGACCCGATCTCGGTTCCGGCCCAGCTCGCCTTGGCGAGCGAGGAACGCGAAATGGGTTTCTACGGGGCAGCCCTGCGGCGCCTCGACACGCTTCCGGCTGCGGCCAGAAGCACCTCGGCGGTGCTCGACGCGCACGCGCGTGCGCTCGAGGCACTGGGCCGTGTGGACCAGGCCGAGGCGGAGCGACGACGCCTGTGGGAAACGCGTCGCTCGGATGCGGAGCTGTTGCGAGAGTTGGCCGCGGTCACGCGCCGTCGCGGCGATCAGAGCCAGGCGGCCCAACTCTACGGTGAAGCGGCGGGTTGGCGGCCCGACCTACATTTTCTGACCATCGAGCAGGCGCGCACACTCGAGGGCGCGGGACGGGTCAGCGAGGCCGAGGCGGTTCTGCGCAAGGCTTTGCTGCGCTTGCCCGACGAGCCTCGTTTGCACGAGGAACTGGGTCGCCTGCTGGCGCGAATGCGACGCCCGCAGGAGGCGGCGGCGAGCTTGCGCCGAGCGCTACGCCTGCGCCCGCAGCAGCCGTCGCTGCGGCGCTACGCCGAGTCGTTGGCCGTGTCTCCTGACGGGGCTAGCCGGTCGACCGGCGCCGAGGACATGGCACGACGTTTTGCCGCCGACGGCGCTACCGTGAGCCGGCCGGCGTTGCTGTCGCCGTTGGCCGCAGCGGACGGCGATCCGGCCGTGATCCTGCTCGACCGCCACGTTACCCGGGTGCACCCCAATGGTCTGGCGGACGCGTTCGTCCAGCGCATCGTCCATCTGCGCAGCGAGCGCGCGGCCCGCGACAACCAGGAATTGCTGGTGCGCTACATTCCCGGCGAGCAGGAGGTGGAGATCCGCGAGGCGCGCGTCTTCCGTCGCACGGCCGCGGGCGAGGTCGAGGTTTCTCAGGCGAGCGGGCGCGACGACCGCGACCTTTCCGAACCCTGGTACGGCCTGTACTACGACGCGCGCGCCGAGGTGGTGAGCTTCGAGAACCTGCGCGCCGGCGACGTCATCGAGGTGCAGTACACAGTGGCCGATGTCGCCTTCCAGAACGAGATGGCCGACTATTTCGGCGAGCTCGCCCTGATTGCCGACGTGTTGCCCAAACGGACCTGGGATTACACCCTCATCGCGCCGGCGCAGCGGTTGTTCCACTTCAACCGGCCGCGCTTGCCGGGACTCAAGCACCAGGTGGAACACCAGGGGAACGAGGCAGTCTATCGCTGGGCGGCCACCGATGTGGCACGCGTCGACATCGAGCCGGCCATGCCCGGGCTGACCGAGATCGCGCCCTACCTGCACATCAGCACCTACGAGAGCTGGCAAGAGGTGGGGCGTTGGTACTGGAGCCTGGTGAAGGACCAGTTGCAGAGTGACCCGACCGTCAGACAGGTGGCGGCGCAGGTCACCGTCGGGCTGCACAGCGACGCGGACAAAGTGCGGGCTTTGCACCGGTTCGTGATCGAGAAGACGCGCTACGTGGGGCTGGAGTTCGGCATCCACGGCTACAAGCCGTATCCGGTCAGCCAGGTGTTGTTGCGCCGGTTCGGCGACTGCAAGGATAAGGCCTTGTTGCTGGTGGCGCTGTTGCGCGAGCAAGGCATCGAGTCGGAGCTGGTTTTGCTGCGATCGCGCCGGGCCGGCCTAGTGGACAGCGAGCCGGCTTCGCTGGCCATCTTCGACCACGCCATCACCTACGTTCCGCGGCTCGAGCTCTACCTCGACGGCACCGCGGAGTTCGCGGGCCTCGACGAGTTGCCCAGCCAGGACCAAGGGGTGATGGTCCTGCGGGTGGGATTTGGGGAACCCACCCTGGCGCGCACCCCGGTGCTGCCGGCTTCCGCCAACCGTGCTGCGCGCGTCTGGAAAGTCGCGCTGGCCGCCGACGGCAGCGCTCAGGTCGATGAGACGGTGACCATCAAGGGCCAGGCGGCACAGGAGTGGCGCGTCCACTACCAGACGCCGGGCGAGCGCCGCGAGCGTTACGCCAAGGTGTGGAACGGCAGCCGCGCGGGCGCGCGGCTGGAGGCGGTGGACATGGCCGGCGTAGATGATCCCAACCAGCCGGTGGTGGTGCGGGCACGGGCCTTGGTCCCGCACTTGGCTCAAACCAATGAGCGGGGCGAGTTGCTTCTGCCTTCGAGCTCGCGTGAAACCGATCTGACCCAGACCTACGCCCGCCTGGGCACGCGGCGCTGGCCGCTGGTTCTCGGGTTTCCCTGGCAACACCAGGAAGAACTTGACTACCGCTTGCCCGACGGGTTCCGCGTGCTGCGCGTGCCGACCGCGCGCACGTTGAAGTGCGCCTTCGGCAGCTTCGATTTACAGGTGCAGGTGTCGCCTGACGGTCGCGCAATCAAGGTGCGCTCGCTTCTCTGGGTGGAACGCGATCGGATTGCCGCCAGCGAGTATGGAGAGTTCCGCGCATTCTTGCGCGATGTCGACAACCTGTTGGGCGAGCCCATCGTCGTCGCAAGGGAGAATGGGCGATGAGCGCGCGGATTGACTGGGGGCCGAGCATGGGGAGCAAGCGGCGCCGAGCGGCTTGCCAAGTTGCGCTGCTGGCGTGTTTCGCCTCGGGTTGCGCGGGGATTCTGGCGGGCGGCCGACGACTCGACCCCGCCACAGATACCGGCCTGGCCTGGCAGGCACTGGTCGACGGGAAAGACGACGAAGCGGCCGCGATGTTCGGGCGCATCCTGGGCGCGGGCGCGAAGCGCGAACCGCGAAGCTTGGCCCTGTTCGGCGCGAGTTCCCTGGCCTACGAGCGAGGGGACGACGAGGCGGCCGTGGCGTACACCCTCGATCTGATCGAGGCAGCGGCAGCGAGCGGCGCTGCGCCGGACGGGCTGCTGGCCTCGGCAGCGGCTGCGCGCTTGCCACAACTCCTCAATGAATTGCCCGACCGGCGCGCGGCGGAGGAGAGGATTCTGACCCTATCGCCGGAGCGCCTTGCTTGGCGCGCGCAGTATGGGCTGGCGTCCCTCGCCGTCGAAATCGCCCGGCGACGAGCCGACACGGATCTGCTGGAGCGACAGGCGCATCGCTGGGGGTGCCCGGCCGAGCTGCGGCTGGTCGGCGTGGCCGGCCGCTTACCCTATCTCGATCTCCCATCCAACCAGGTGCGTTTGGCGCAGCCTGCGCGGGCGCTGGCGCGCGCGGGGTGTCGGTTCATCACGCCCAGCACGGATCCGCTGCCAGGCGTGCGCGTGATTCACTCGGAGATTGAGGTGCGCGCCGGTCACTATCAGGTCGTGCTCGACTACTCAGGGCCGGCCCTGCTGCGCGTGGATGGCGGCCCCTGGCATCACCACGGCGACTCGCCCGAGGCGTTCGGCGCGCGCTGGACAGCACTCGCGTTGGCGCTGGGCGAGGGCCGGCATCAGGTGGAATTGCGTCTGGGCAGCTACGGCGGGCGCATCGACGTGGGCTTGCTGCTCGCACCGGCCTCCAGTCGGACGCGCGTCGACCCGGAAGCCTGGCCGGATCGTTCTTCACTGGAGGATGCCGTGTTCGATCTCGCGGCGGCCCTGTCTGCCCACGCAGCCGGTGACGTGGATCAGGAGCTGGTGCACACGGCTGCTCTCGCCACGCGTCCCCGCTTTGCGCTCGGGCTGTCCGCGGCAGCACGCATGTCGGAAACGGATCCCACGCGACCCGAGAACATGAACCGCGATCGTGCGCGCGGCCTCTTGCTGCGTGCGCTAGCCGTCGACCCGCACCTGGCGCGGGCTTGGTTGAACCTGGCGCGACTGGAACTCGACAACGACCGGCCGCGCGAGGCAGCGGAGGACGCCCAGCAGGCGCGGAGCGCGGCTGTCGGCTGGTGGGCGGCAGCGCTGCAGCTGGCCGATGCTCTGCGCGCCCGCGGACTGGAACGCGACGCCGACCTGGCCCTGGACGCGGCTCTGGCACACGCACAGAAAGGGCGGGGGGTGTGTGCGGTCCTGGAGAGCGGGTTTCACCGTGCCGAGGAGCGGGCCATGGTCGGCGAGCAGGAGCGACTGGCTGGCCTGTTGCTTGGCTGTGACGCCCAGGCTGAAGCGTCTGTACTTTGGTATCGACAGCGCGGCGACACGGCCGCAGCAGAGGCAGCCCTGCGGCGGGCCTCGGCCACCAGTACGGAGCCGGCCTTGCTCCGTTCCGAGTTGGCGGCACTGGCGCTGGTCCGGGGCGACGCGGCTGGTGCCGCATCGGAATTGCGGGCTCTGGTCGACTGGTCGCCTTATGACAGTCATCTGCGCCTGCGCCTGGCCGATGCGTTGCTAGCCGCCGGTGCGGCAGAAGCCGCGCACGCCGTGCTGGCAGAGACGCTGCGGCTTTTTCCCGCAAGCAGCGCCGTCCGGCAGGCGGCTCGTATCGCCGGGTTGACCCTGCCGCTCGACGAATTCCGGTTGGATGGCGGTCAGGTGATCCGGGAGTTCCTCGCGTCTGGCCATCGCTACCAAGCCCCGGCGGTGGTGGTACTGGATCGCACGGTCGAACGCATCTTCCCCGACGGAGGACGTGCCGAGCTCACCCACACCATCACGCAGGTGTTGAGCAAGGAAGGCATCGAGCGGGCGGGCGAGGTTTCCCTGCCGTCGGGGGCCGAGGTGCTGGCTCTGCGCACGCGCAAAACTGACGGGACCATCCGCGAGGCCCAGGAGATCGCGGGCAAGTCCACGGTTTCGGCCCCCGACGTGGCGGTGGGCGACTTCGTCGAGTGGGAGACCCTGGAATTCAAGCAGCCGGCCGAGGCGTTCGCGCCGGGCTTTCTGGGCGAGCGCTTCTACTTTCAGTCGTTCGAGGCGCCGCTGGATCGCAGCGAGTATCTGCTGATCGTCCCCACCGAGATGGCGGTGGACCAGGATCGGCGGGCCGGGGCGCCCGAGCCTACGGCAGGCCCTGGCCCCGACGGCACCCGGTTGCTGCGCTTCGTGGCGCGGCAGATGCCGCAGCTTTTTCCCGAGCGCTCGTCTTTTCTCGTGGAGGACTGGATCCCGTCGGTGCGCGTGTCGAGCGGCGTGGATCGGACGCGCTGGTCGCGCTTCTTGGCCGACCGTTTGTACAGCGTGGCGCGCGTCTCACCTGATGTGCGACGAGTGGCTGCGCAGATCGGGGCCGAGGCCGTTGCCACGCGGGCGACCATCCCCGAGGCCATAACCCGCTGGGTGAACCAACACATCGAGCCCGAGGCCAGTCTGTTCGAGCCGGCGACGGTATCTCTCGATCGGGGACAGGGCAACCGCGCGGCCGTGGTGCTGGCGCTGGCTCGGGCGCTGGGCCTGAAGGCTGAATTGATGTTGCTGCGTCCGCTCACCCGAGCACCGGCGGGAGTGCCGGTGGTGTCGCAGGAACTGGATGACTTCAGCGAAGCGCTGGTGCGCCTGCCCGGCCCCGACGGGGCGGCGCGATTTTTCGATCCGCGCACCCGGCGCGCTCCGTTCGGCTATCTGCCGCCGGGCCTGGCGGGTGCACCTGGCTTCGCGGTGGGTGACGACGCCCTGGCCATCGTCCACGGCGCGGTGCCGGACGGGCGCCAGGTGGTTATGAAAATGCGGTTGGCGGCGGACGGCAGCGCGGCCGCGACCGTGACCGAGCATCTCAGTGGCTGGCCCTCGCTGGAGTGGAACGAGGTGGGGGAGCGGGCGGGCCGCGATCACATCAAGCTGCGCCAGGAATTCGAGCAGCGCTGGCTGAGCCAGCAGTTTCCCGGCGCAGTACTGGACGAGCTTTCTCTGCAGGAGGGTCCGGCGGGAAGCAGACTTGTGCACTACACCCTGACCAGCCCGCGCATGGCCACGCGCACGGGCAACGTTCTCTGGCTGCGGCCCGGCTTCTTCCTGTCGCAGCCGGGCCGGCGCTACTTCACCGAGTCGCAGCGCCGGACGCCATTGCAGCTCGGCTACGACGTGCCGTTGTTGCTCGAGGCCGAAATCGAACTGCCGGTTGGGGCTCAGGTGATCGATCTGGGATCGAGCGGCAGCATCACGGCCGGCGGGGCGCGCTTTTCGGAGGAACGCCAAGTCCAGGTCGAGGCATCGTCCGCCGACGCGCGCGGCACTGTGCGCCTGTTTCTGCGACGGCGCTGGCAACTGCCGCTCGCGCGCGTCTTGCCGGCTGACTACGACGAGATGGCCGGCAACCTGCGGCAGGTGGATTCCCTGGAGCAGGGCGAGATCCGCGTCGAGCTTCCGCCCGTCCCTGGCAAGTAGTGCTAATCTGCGGCCACTTCACCATGGCCGTCTTCGTTCCCGACCGCGCTCGCTTTCTCGACCTCGCCCGGCAGGGGCGCCTGTGCTTCGTGTATCGCGAATGGCTGGCCGACGCGGACACCCCGGTTTCGGTCTTTGCCAAGCTGGGGCGCGGACCGTACTCGTTCCTGCTCGAAAGCGTGGTGGGCGGCGAGAAGTGGGCCGCCTACAGCTTTGCCGGCGTGCGGCCGCGTGCAGTGATCCGGGCGCGCGGCAACCAGATCGAACGTCTGCGACCCGACGGTGATGGCTTTGTGCTGGAAGAACGTGTCAACGAAGCCAACCCGCTCGATTACCTCAGCCGCATTCTGGCTAGCTTTCCCCCCGCGGTTCCACCCGGGCTGCCGCGCTTCTTCGGCGGGGCCGTGGGCTGGCTGGGCTACGATGCGGTTCGGTACTTCGAACGGTTGCCCGATCGCGCGCCCGACGAACTCGGTCTGCCCGAGCTGTGCTTTGTTCTGACCGACACAGTAGTCGTCTTCGACAACCTGCGCGGCACCATCAAGGCAGTGGCATCGGTGGATGTCGCGGGGGGCGATCCCAACCGCGCCTACGACGAGGCCTGCCGCAAGGTGGAGGAGATCTTCGATCGGCTGGCAAGGCCAGGCCGCGCGTTGCCGCCGCTCGACCTTCTGGGTGGGACAGGGGCCGGTTCAGGGGTAAAGCCCGTGGCCCGCACCAGCCAGGCCGACTACCAGGCTGCCGTCCGTCGCATCCAGGAATACATCAAGGCGGGTGATGCGTTTCAGGTCGTGCTCTCGCAGCGCTTCGACGTGGCCCGCGGCGAGGTAGACCCATTCGACGTCTACCGCATCATGCGCGTCACCAATCCCTCGCCGTACATGTTTCACCTGGAATTCCCAGAGGCAGTCGTGACCGGCGCCTCGCCCGAGGTGCTGGTGCGCCTTGACGGCCGCCGGGTGGATGTCCGACCCCTGGCGGGCACGCGCCGCCGTGGCCGCAGCGTCGAGGAAGACGAAGCCCTGGAAAAGGAACTGCGCGCAGATCCCAAAGAACTGGCCGAACACGTCATGCTGATCGACCTCGGCCGCAACGACGTGGGTCGGGTGGCGGCGCCCGGCAGCGTGCGCCTCGACGACATCATGGTCGTGGAACGCTACTCCCACGTCATGCACCTGGTTTCCAACGTGAGCGGCACCCTGGTCGACGGCCTTTCCGCCAAGGATGTGGTGCGCGCGGCGTTCCCCGCCGGCACGCTCTCGGGTGCGCCCAAGATTCGCGCCATGGAAATCATCGACGAGTTGGAGCCGTCCCGCCGTGGGGTCTACGGCGGTGCGGTCGGCTACCTCTCGTACACAGGCAACATGGACCTTGCGATAGCCATTCGCACCCTTGTCACCACGGGCGACACCATGCACGTGCAAGCCGGAGCGGGCATCGTGGCTGCCAGCCAGCCCCAGGCCGAGCATGAGGAGTGTGTGAACAAGGCACGCGCGGTGATCGGCGCTATCGAGTTGGCGCGACAATCGGCCGCCAACGGGGAGCGCTAGCCATGTTGCTGGTCATCGATAACTACGACTCCTTCACCTACAACCTGGTGCAGTACCTGGGTGAGCTTGGGCAACAGGTTCGGGTCGTGAGAAACAATGAAGTTTCAGTTGATGATGTTGTGCGCATGTGCCCGGAAGCTATAGTTATTTCTCCTGGGCCGTGTACCCCGAATGAAGCTGGTATTTCGCTCGATGTGATCGGCCGTCTGGCTGGCAAGATTCCCATCTTGGGCGTGTGCCTGGGCCACCAAGCCATCGGCCAGGCGTTCGGAGGCAAGGTCATCCGCGCCAAGGAAGTCGTGCACGGCAAGACCTCGCGGGTTTTCCACGATGACAAGGGCCTCTTCGCCGGCCTGCCCAACCCGTTCGAAGCCACCCGCTACCATTCACTGATCGTCGAACGCTCCAGTTTGCCTGACTGCCTGGAGATCACGGCCAAGACCTGGGACGAAGAGATCATGGGTCTGCGCCACAAGACCATGCCGGTGGAAGGCGTGCAGTTTCACCCCGAGTCGTTCCTGACCAAGGTGGGCAAGGATCTTCTGCGCAACTTCTTGCGTCTGGCGAAACCGGCATGACCAGCCCAGCTTCCAGCACGACGCCCACCCTGGGCATTCGTGAGGCCCTGGCCCAGGTGGTGGCAGGTCGCAACCTGTCGGTCGCGGACATGAGCGCGGTCGTGGGCTGCATGATGGACGGGCAGGCCACCCCGGCCCAGATGGGAAGCCTGCTCACCGCCTTGCGCATGAAGGGCGAGACCGTGGACGAGGTTGTGGGTGCGGCCTCGGCCATGCGCCAGCGCATGGCGCGCGTGTCCAGTGATGAGCCTGTCTTGCTCGACACCTGCGGCACTGGAGGCGACGGCTCGGGCACGGTCAACATTTCGACCCTGGCTTCCTTCATAGTGGCCGCCTGCGGGGTCAAGGTGGCCAAGCACGGCAACCGGGCGCTTTCGTCGCGCTCCGGCTCGCACGACGTCATCGAGGCCATGGGCATCGACCCGGCGCCCACGCCGGACACGGCCCAGCGTTGCCTGGCCGAGGCTGGCCTTTGCTTCATGTTCGCGCCCGTCTTTCACGCGGCGACCCGGCACGTGGCCGGTCCGCGTCGCGAGCTGGGTTTTCGCACCTTGTTCAATCTCCTGGGGCCGCTCACCAACCCGGCCGGTGCGCGCTATCACGTGAACGGCGTGTTCGTGGCCGAGCGCTGTGAGTTCATGGCCCGCGCCCACGCTCAACTGGGGTCGCTGCGTGCACTGGTCGTGCACGGTGCGGGCGGGCTCGACGAGATCGCTCCCGCTGGAGCGACCCAGGTTGCGGAGCTGCGCGACGGAGAGGTCCGTTGCTACGAGATCCGGCCCGCGGATTTTGACCTGCCCGAACAAGATCCCGCGGGCATGGCCGGTGGCGACGCCGCGACCAACGCGCGCTTCTTGGAGGCCGCGCTGGCCGGCGCGCCCGGGGCGATTCGGGTGGCTGCGCTTCTGGCAGCGGCTGCCGGTCTCTATGTGGTGGGTGCGGCGCCCGATCTGCGGGCTGGCGCTCGCCAGGCAGCGGCGGCACTCGACAATGGTGGAGCCCGTGCCGTGGTAGAGCACTTGCGCCGCCTCTCGCCTGTGCAGAAGAAGGAATGATCCTCAACGAGATTCTCGCTCAGACGCGACAGGCAGTGGCCAGGGCCCAAGGCCACCTGCCGCTTGCCAAGCTGAAGCAACAGCTCGCCACCGCGTCGCCGGTGCGGGATTTCTGCGCGGCCCTTCGGGGCAAGCCCGGGTTGGCGTGCATCGCTGAGTTCAAGCGGCGTTCGCCCTCCAAGGGCTGGATCAACCGAGACGCCGATTCAGCCGTGGTGGCCAGCGCGTATCAGGCGGCCGGGGCTGCCGTCATCTCGGTGCTGACCGACGGTCCCTTCTTCGGCGGCTCGCTCGACGATCTGCGCCGGGTACGCGCCACGGTCGACGTCCCGGTTCTGCGCAAGGACTTCGTCATCGATCCGTACCAGGTGGCCGAGGCGCGTGCGGCAGGCGCGGACGCGGTCTTGCTCATCGTGTCCGCTCTACCCCAGGATGATCTGGTCGGGCTGCTCGCCGAGGTCAGACGCCTGGGCATGGAGGCGCTGGTCGAGACCCACGACCGTGCTGAGGTGGAGCGCGCGCTGGCGGCCGACGCACGCGTGATCGGGGTCAACCACCGCGACCTTCGCACCTTCCAGCTGGACATGAGCTTGGCCAGCAGCATGCGGCCATTGATTCCGTCACACCGCCTGCTGGTCGCGGAGTCGGGCATGCGCAGCGCAGACGACGTGCGCAGGATGCAGGCCGCGGGCATCGACGCGGTCCTGGTGGGTGAAAGCTTGATGTGCGAACCTGATCCTGGCTCGGCGTTGCGCAAGCTTCTGGGTGGCCCATGAGTTTCTTGGTCAAGATCTGCGGCATCACGCGTCCCGAGGACGCGCAACTGGCCGTCACGGCCGGCGCTGATCTGATCGGCCTGAATTTCTGGCGTGGGTCAAAGCGGTTCGTGCAGGACCAGCAGGCGCGAGAGATCGTGGCGGCCGTTCCGACCGGCGTGCAGCGGGTGGGCGTGTTCGTCAACGCTCATCCGCTGGTGGTCACTGAGACGGTGGATGAGCTGAAACTCGACCAGGTCCAACTGCACGGTGACGAGATCGCGGCGAGCTGGAACTGGCTGCGGCCAGACCAGGTCATCCGCGCCGTCCGGGTTGGCGACCAGGCATCGCTCAAGGAGGCACTGGCCTGGGAGGCGGGCCTGTTCCTGTACGACGCCTATTCCGCGGGGTATGGCGGCAGCGGCCAACGAGCGCCGTGGGTGGAGATCGCGGCGGGCGCCCGGCGGCCGTTCTTGATCGCCGGAGGCCTGACTCCGGGCAACGTGGCTGCGGCGATAGCCGCAACTCGGCCGGACGGTGTGGATGTGTCGTCCGGGGTCGAGTCGGCCCCTGGTATCAAGGACACGCGCAAGCTGCGCGCCTTCATCAAGCAGGCCCGCGCCGCAGCGGCAAAGCTGAAGTAACGCCCATCCAGTCGACCGATTCGCCCGGTCCCCACCGAGCTGTCGATCGGACGCCGTCAGTTGCTGCCGCTCCAGCGTGCGAGCAACTGGCCATTGAGATCCTGAGGATGGCCTCGCTTGGCCAGGACGAATGGAGATTCGATGGCGACCACCCCGAACTCACCCCGCTGGAGTAAGCGCGTGACGGTGTCGCGTTCGTCCGCGACGAAATCGCCGGGCTCGCTGGGGAAGAAGAGGTATTGGGCGCCAAAAACGCCGCGGGTCATGTTGTACGCATCGGGGCGGTTTGAAACATAGGAGACGATCAAACTCGATGCCGAAACCTTCGCGCGCGCTGGCAGCAGGCGAGTCAAGCGTTCGGCCGCCTTGTGACGGCTCCTGTCTCGAGCGTCCAGTCCGAACACGTACTTGCTGGAACCACTCCAAGAGTCGTTCTGTTGAAAGACAGCACCAAACTGGTAGCTCACCGGTATCGCAAAGCACAGGAGCGCGGCCAGAGCGGCGCGCTGAGGCTTCGCCGCAACACCACCCTGCTGAAGGCCAGCCGCCTTGCGCAGGTTCAACCATTCGAGCCCAATCGCCGCGCCGGGAAAGAGCAAGGCGATCCAGTGGGCGCTGTGCTGAAAGTTGATGCTGATGAGGGGATCGGAGTGGGTCGAAAGCACCGTGAAGAAGAACCCGGGGATGCAGAGGAGGAATCCAATCGGGCGGCGAAGCGGGATGAAGGCTAGCGGCAACAGGATCTGAAGCATATAGACGAGCTTGGAAGTGTCAGCCAAGGTGGACATGGTGAAAGCGGGATTCCCCAGCACCGTGAGCATCACGCTGCCAAATCCCTTTCCGCCGGACGGAATCAAGGCCTTGTAGTTGTCCGCGAATACCTCTCCGCCTCCCACGTAGGGAATTGCAACGAACTTCACGGCCAAACACCAAAGCGTGCCCACCGCGGCGACGAGCAGTCCTGCCCTGGGACGCCGTCCCGAGAGCAGGAAGTAGGCGCCGACAATAGCAACCCAGGAAGAAACGTCTTCGTGAACCGTCAGGCTCAGGAAGACCAACAGGGCGGCCCAGCCATCCCGGCGAGACTCGAGAAAGTACCAGGCCCACCACAGCAGGAATGGTCCGAAAGGCAGGATGTGGAAGTCGAAGAGGGTTTCGCCGTGAAGGGCGGGATAGAGAAGATAGGACAGCGCGAGAATGCAGGCGGGCCATCGGTCGATGTGCTTGCGCGCAAGCTTGTAGAGGGGAATCGCCGCCGATCCGAGGAACGCAGCCTGAATGAGCAGGAGAGTTCCGCCATTCTGCCGGATGGCGTAGATAGGCAGAAGGACGTAGGCGAAGAACTCGGCGTGGTTGGCAAAGTGGGATCGCCCCGGGCCAGCCCACGGCGGCGTCTTGAAGAACGATCCGCCGTGCAGCATGTTCCACAGCAGGCTGTCGTAGATGGCGAGGCGGTAGCCGGATCGGAGGGCGTAGTAGGAGCAATAGGTGCAATAGCCGAAATAGCACGCGTAGCCGATGGCGCCGGCCACGACCAGCGCAAAGGGCAGCGAAGGAAGCAGGCGGGGAAACCCACGGTCGAGGCCTTCGCGCAGGCGCCGCAGGCGGGATGCGAGCCATCTCTCCCACGCGAAGGGGCCAGCCCGCAGGGCAGACGCGACGGCAGTCCACGCGGCGAGTCCGAAGGCTGCGACCAGCGCGAAGAATGGCAGTTCGTGGGCCCGCCACACGTCCGACTGGAAAAGCAGCGCAAGAAACCCGAGCAAGTACGTCGGCGCCAGTCGCCGGGTGGCGTGGGAGAGTCGGCCGGCCGCCGCTACCTGGGTGTGGGTCATCGCAAGGTACACTGCCCCGACCAGGACGGCGGAAACAGCGAACCCGAACATGCAGGCGAGAAGAATGTGCCGTGCGTGGAGCGGCAGCTGGTTGCTTTCGAAGTACGGCGCAAGCGGACCTGGCGTGACTGCAATACCCAGGGCGAACCCCCACGATACGCCACCCACGCCAAGCAGACCGAGAGATCTCGCTGACGAAGCCAGGGTCGATCGGGAATCGGCGCCGCGGTCGCAGATCACGTCTACCTCCCCACCCGAGCGAGAACGCCACCGTTCAAATCCGTGGGATAGCCCCGTTTCGCCAGCACGAACTGGCCACGCTCCGAGACCACACCGAAGGTTCGCGGCGAAAGGACTTCGAGGACCTTGACCCGCTCTTCACCCCAGACCGGGAGACTGAAGAGCAAATAGTCAGCGTCCGCAACGCCGATGCGCAAGGTGTACGAGTAGGCCCGGTTCGAAACCTGCGGCACTATGTTCTCGGAGGAGACAATCTTCGCCTTCGGTGGAACCATCGCGATGAGCGCGCGCAGTTTCTGTCGTCGTTCCCAGTCCTCGGAGTCTGTCCCGAAGTGGTAGATGCCGAACCCGCCGCGCACGGCGTTTTGTTGCATCAGGGCACCGAGCTGGTAGCTGGTGACCAGCATGGCCAGTGAGATGGCCGCCACCCACGCGCGCCTCCACGCGGTCCCCTCGCGCCCGCGACGGGCTGCTTCCTGGCCCAGCCAGGATAGATTGGCGATCGCGGCGACGAATAGGTACGCAGTCCAGTGCGCCGTGTATTGGAACGAGATCTGGTAGAGCGGCCGGTAGCCCGTGGAAAGTAGGGTGATGAGAAAACCCGGGACGCAGCAGAGCAGGCCAATCGCCCGACGAAGTGGAAAGAACGCCAGGGGCAGGAGAATCTCAAGCAGGTAGATGAGCTTGTCCCGCTCGAGCACGACTCCCAAGGTGAAAACGGGATTGCCGATCGCGGTCTCGAGAACCCCGCCAAAGCCGTGTCTCCCCTCGGGCAAGAGCCCGTTGTATTGGTGAATGAATGCCTCGTGCCCGCCGCGCTGGATGGGCATGATGACTATCTTCATCGCCACGAAGTAGAACGCTCCCGCCGCGGCGAGAAGCAAACCGGCGCGCGGCCTGCGATTGGTTAACAGCAGAAAGACACCGATGGTCACCACGCCAAGCGAGATGTCCTCGCGAACCGAGAGAGCGAGGATGGTGAAGACAATCGCCCAGAGATTCTTGCGAGCGAGGACGAAGTAGAGCGTGAACCAGAGGAAGAACGGTGCCAGCGGCGGATAGTGAAAGTCGTAGAGATTGGATCCGTGCAGCGGCGGGTAGAAGACGTACCAGACGGCGACCAAGCACGACAGCCATGGCCCGAGGTACTTGCGTGCGACCAGGTAGAGCGGGATGGCGGCGCCGCCGATGAGCACCGCCTGCAAGACAAGCAGGGTCTCCGCCTTCTGATGAAGGCCGTAGAGGGGGGCGATGAGGTAGTTCAGATAGGCGGCGTGCTCGCCAACCAGATTCCCGGTTGGACCGCCGTAGGGTGTCGACTTGAAAAGCGCACCGCTGTGTAGTGCGTTCCAGATCACATTCTCTTCCAGCCCGAGATCGAGGCTGGTAGAGAGCACATTCCAGTGGTGGACCACCGTGTGGTACGCAAAGAAGATCGCGTAGCCGGCGGCTGCCAGGGCGACGATCGCGAACGGAAGGAAGGTCCGGCTCCATTGCCACAGTTCTTGACCGTCCCTGAACGTTTTGTCGAGAAAGCCGGGCCTGCCGAACACAGGCTCGGTGGAGAATGACACCTGCAACAGCCGCTGGGCGCCGAACACGAGCCCCAAGGCGAGCAGGAGAAAGATGACCTCACGGCTGCCCTGCCAGAACGGCCAATGGAACATAAGGGGAAGGAACGCAGCCAGCACGAGTGGTGACAGGCGGCGCGAGAGACGTTCGAGGGCCTCCGCGTTGGCCAGGCGTCGTCGTGCCAGCAACACGAGAGACAGCAGGAGCACGACGCCCGCACCCGCGAGGGCCGTGACGACCGCACTGACTCCCCGCGTGCGCGACGGTCCATTTGCCACAACAAAATCGTAGAGCTGGTCGGCAAACCAGAGCTCCCAGACACAAAGACCTAGCGAGAAACCGACCAGCGTCAGGCCGGCCGCTCCAGAGAAAGCGGCGGAAAGCCAAGGGCGCAGTTCGTTGCTCGAAGGGGGATGAGAAGTCTCTCGAGGCCCGTCACCAGCCAAGGCGGCCTCGAACGGTGGAACGATGTCTGGGGCTCCACCTTCCTCGTCTCCCGCGGCCGCGGTCACGGGGCCCTTCCCCCGCGTCCCCGATCCGTCGCAGCGGGAAGACCTGGCGGCTGCGGCGCCTGGGACCGGGGAACGCCGTTTGGGTCGCTCGGGTCGCTGGGGTTCCCCGAATCGTTGACCGAGAAATTGACTTCCTTCGCCACCGTGTAGAGCGGCCGGCGTTGGACTTCCTCGTAGATGCGTCCGACATAGGCGCCCAGAATGCCGATCACCAACAACTGAACCGAGGAGCCAAGCGCGACGAGAATCATGATCGTCGTCCAGCCCGGCACGGCGTCCACACCATGCATCTTGACGTAGAACGCCCAGGCACCGAGTCCCATGGCCAACAGAGCGGCGAGAGCCCCCAGCCAAGTCGCCACACGCAGGGGCAGGGTCGAAAACGACGTTATGCCGTCGAACGCAAAACCCAGCATCTTGCTGAGCGGGTATTTGGTGGTGCCGGCGAAGCGCGGGTGTCGTTCGTAGTGGACCGAAGACTGCCTGAACCCCACCCATCCCACCAGGCCGCGGATGAACCGGTGCCGCTCGCGCAAGGAGCGCAAGGTCAGAATGACCTGCCGGCTCATCAGGCGAAAGTCGCCCGCATCGAGAGTCACATCGAAGCCCAGCATGGCGCGGAACATCCGATAGAAGATCGAAGCACTGATGCGCTTGAACCAAGTCTCGCCCAGGCGGCGCCGGCGAACCGCATAGACGACGTCGTAGCCCTCGCGCCAGCGGGCGATCATGTCGCGCACCACCTCGGGCGGATCCTGAAGATCCGCATCCATCACCACGACCGATTCTCCTTCGGCCCGGTCGGTACCGGCGGTGATCGCGATCTGATGGCCGAAGTTACGTGAGAAGGAGACTAGTTTATAGCGCTGCTCCTTCTCGACCAGTTCCTGGAGCAACCTGGGCGAAGCATCTCGCGAACCGTCATCGACGAAGATGACCTCCCAGGTTTCGCCCAAGTTGTCCAAGAATCCCCGTAGGCGGCGATCGAGCTCGGGAATCGACTCTTCCTCGTTGAAGACGGGAATGACGACCGACAGGGTGGGACGCGCTTCTGACATACGGGGCCTGTTTATACCGCGAACACCGCGTTAAATGGTTCGGGGAATCGAAGCACCTGAAACAGTGGTGTTGCTACCCGACCAGCCGATTCGCCGGGCCCAACCCCTCGCGCAAGACGGTCACCCAGTCATCAACCAGGCTCACCACCGTCGAGGGCGGGCCGTTAAGGGTTCCCCCATCCAGGATGAGTTCGAGCTCGCTGCCGTATTCCTGTCGGATTTCAGTGGCGGTGGTCAGGACGTGGCCGTCGCGCGACTTGGCCGTGGCGGTGAGCAGGGGACGGCCCAACCGCCAGGTCAGCCTCTCGCACAGAACGCTCTGCGGAATGCGGACCCCGATGGTACGCCGGTCGCCTTGCACGAAGGGCGAGGGTACGCTCGGGTGGGCCAGCAGTTCAGCGCAATAGGGCCCGGGGAAGATGCGGTTGACCAGCCGATAGGCTGCCTCGCTCATGCGGGTGAAGCGCGGAAGCTCGCCCACATCGGGCAGGAGGAAGGTCAGAGGCCGGGTTGAGAGATCGAGACCGCGCATGTGTTGGATCCGCTCGATCGCCTGCTTTTGGCCAAAGGCGCAGCCGAGGCCGTACAGGGTGTCGGTGGGAAACGCAATCACGCCTCCTGCAGACAGGACGCCGATCGTCTGCTGGAGAACTGCCTCGGCAGGATCTGATGGAGACACTTCTACAATGGGGGCTCGGGGCGAAGTCATCGCTCCGTATAGTGGCAGGGGAGCGGCGTGCAAGCAAAGCTTGCTGGGATAGCCAGGAGGGGGGGGGATCGGTAGACTCAGCCCGCGATGCTCGGGCCCCTTCCTGTCGTCTTGCTCGTCCTGTCGGCCGCTGTCACCCAGCGCGACCCCTCGTCGGCGCCAGAGCCGGCTCATCGCGTTTCGATTCGTATCGTCGGGCCAGTGGCACTCGTCGAGGTGGAACGTGAGGTGCAGGTCGGCGGCGAGCGGACTCCGACGCGCGACACGGTGGTCGA
>Ga0265330_10000477_pt1 | contig 26910 bp, 37 predicted proteins | sample 41919metaG_FD_202083 | JGI IMG/M metagenome (GOLD analysis project Ga0265330, IMG submission 202083) | Rhizosphere microbial communities from Carex aquatilis grown in University of Washington, Seatle, WA, United States - 4-19-19 metaG | ecosystem: Host-associated > Plants > Roots > Rhizosphere...
GAAGAGAGCAGAGAGCAGAGATAGCTGGCGTCAGTACGAATCAAACTGATCTCTTATCTCTGATCTCTAATCTCTAACGAAGGGAAGTCATGGTAGGACAAAGGATTCGAATTCGGTTGAAGGCATACGACTATCGCGTGCTGGACACCTCGACCGGCGAGATTGTGGACACGGCCAAGCGCACCGGAGCAACGGTGGCGGGGCCGATTCCGTTGCCGACGATCAAGAACAAGTATTGCGTGCTGCGCTCGCCCCACGTGGACAAGAAGTCGCGTGAGCAGTTCGAGATCCGTACGCATAAACGGCTGATCGACATTCTGGAGCCGACGCAACAGACGGTGGACGCGCTGATGAAGCTCGATCTGCCGGCCGGCGTGGATGTGGAGATCAAGGCGTTCGAAAAGTAAGACTGGCCGTCCAGGCGGACGCGCGCTTCGCGCGCAAGAAGCTCGGTGGCGTCGACACGAAGTGGTAAGAAGCCCGAGAAGGGCCCGGCAGTGCGGGAAGTTGAAGCCGCATGATGAGGTGAGGGAAAGATGGCAGTCACAGGGATTCTGGGAAAAAAGATCGGCATGACGCAGGTCTTCGACGACAAGGGCGACGTGCACCCGATTACGGTGCTGCAGGCCGGCCCGTGCGTGATTACGCAGCTGAAGACGGCGGCGAGAGACGGATACGACGCGGCGCAGATCGGGCTGGTGGAATTTGTAAAGGCCTCGCGGATGACCAAGGCGCAGACCGGTCACTTTGCGAAGTCGGAAGCTCCGCCGGTGAAAGTGATCAAGGAAGTGGATGTTGAGGTGGCAGCCGAGGGCGCTGCGGAGACGAAGGCCGGTGATCGCGTATTGGTAGACATCTTCACCGATGCCAAGTTCGTGGACGTAATCGGCACTTCGAAGGGCCGCGGGTTTGCGGGCGTGGTGAAGAGGCACAAGTTCGGCGGTGGCCCCAAGTCGCACGGACACATGTTCCAGGTGCAGGGATCGATTGGCGCCTCGAGCTTTCCTTCGCGGGTATTTCCCGGCCAGCGCATGCCCGGCCATTTCGGAACGGACCAGGTGACGGTGCGCAACCTGCGCATTCGCGGCATCGATGTGGACGAGAATCTGCTGATGGTTGAAGGAGCGGTGCCGGGGCCGCGCGAGGGTTACGTGCTGATCTCGAAAGCCAAGGCTCCGCCGCGCGAGCGCCGTGGCTTTGCCGGATTGGGCACAGTGGATCCGCTGAAGGCAGCGAAGAAGGCAGCGAAGAAGAAGGTATAAGTTCGAAGCTCGAAGCTGATTGGAAAAGACGATGGCAAAAGTGGATGTATTGAATTTGAGCGGCAAGAAAGTGGGCTCGGTGGAGCTGGCCGACGCGGTGTTTGCGCCGGAGCAGGTGAACGAGGCTCTGCTGTGGGAAGCGGTGAAGCACTTCCGCGCCTCGCAGCGCCAGGGCACGGCGGCCACCAAGAACCGCAAGCTGGTAGCGGGTTCGGGCAAGAAGCTGTGGAAGCAGAAGGGCACGGGCAGGGCGCGCGTGGGATCGGTTCGGTCTCCATTGTGGCGCCATGGCGGCACAGTCCACGGTCCGCAGCCGCGCAGCTACGAGTATCCCTTTCCCCGCAAGAAGCTGTTGGGCGCGCTGCGCTCGGCGCTGGCAGCGAAACTGGCCGATGGAAAGCTGATCGTGGTGGATTCGCTCGAGATCAAGGAAGGCAAGACAAAGCTCTACCGCGAGGCGTTGAACAATCTGGACGCGAAGCGGACGGTGCTGCTGGTGGAAAACGGCAAGACGCTGGCGCAGTCGCTGGTGCTGGGCGCGCGGAACCTCAAGGGCGTTGAGCTGGTGCTGAACAACGAAGTTCACCCCTACGATCTACTGCGCTACGAGCGAGCGATTTTCTCCAAGGCCGCGATTGAGCAGTTGTCGGAGGTGCTCGAGAAGAGCGTGTCCAAACGCAAACATGAGGCGCAAAAGACTGCAGCCGAGAAGGAGGTTGCGTAATGCCGACTCTGCATACAGTCATTCGACGCCCGGTGATTACCGAAAAGGGATTGGGCGTGAAGGAAGCCGAGAACACGCTGGTCTTCGAGGTAGCGCCGAACGCCACCAAGACGGAAGTGAAAGAGGCCGTGGAAGCCCTCTTCAAAGTGAAGGTGGACGCGGTCCGCACAGCAACCTTTGCCGGCAAGGAACGCCGGCGGGGCAAGTTCGCCGGCTACAGGCCGGATTGGAAGAAGGCGTATGTGAAACTGAAGGCCGGCGAGAAGCTGCCGGAGTACGCGAGCAATTTGTAGGGCAGTGAAGAAGTGAAAGAGTGAAGCAGTGAAGGATTGAACTGCTTGCCACAGGAAGAAATATCGGAACTCGAGAACGATGGAGTTCCGGAAAAGCGAAGTGAGCGCGGATAAGTTCTCCGCCGCTCCAGGAAAAACGAATATGGCAATCAAGACATACAGGCCGATCACACCGACGTTACGATTCCAGACGTCGCTCGAGACCGGCGATCTGACGGCCCAAACGCCGCACAAGCCGCTGGTCACGACGCGCAAGCGAACCGGCGGTCGGCGCAACTCGGGCGATCTGACCATTCGTCATCAAGGCGGCGGGCACAAGCAGAAGCTGCGCCTGATCGACTTCAAGCGCGAGAAGTTCGGCGTGCCGGGCAAAGTGGCGACCATCGAGTACGATCCGAACCGGTCGGCGCGTATCGCATTGGTGAACTATGCCGACGGCGAGAAGCGTTACATCCTGCAGCCTGTTGGGCTCAAGGTGGGGGCGACGGTGACTTCGGGGCCCGAGGCCGACATTCTCATTGGCAATGCACTGCCGCTCAAGAGCATTCCAGCGGGCACCACTGTTCACGCCATTGAGCTCAAGCCGGGCAAGGGCGCGCAGATGGCGCGATCGGCCGGAGCGCAGGCGCAGTTGGTGGCTAAAGAGGGCGACTATGCCTTGCTTAAGCTGCCTTCCGGCGAGACGCGCCGGGTGCTTGTCGAGTGCATGGCGACGATCGGGCAAGTGGGCAACACGGATCACGAGAACATTTCTATCGGCAAGGCGGGACGCAATCGCTGGATGGGCATCCGGCCGACGAATCGCGGCGTTTCAATGAATCCGGTGGACCATCCACACGGCGGCGGCGAGGGTAAGACTTCGGGCGGACGCCATCCTGTGACGCCATGGGGCCAGCCGACACGCGGCTACAAGACGCGCAATAACAAGCGGACGGACGCGTTCATCGTCAGCCGCAGAGCGAAGTAGGAGAGCAGCTTCTAGCTACTAGCTTCTAGCTGCTAGCTAACGGTTGCTGGACGAAGAATCTGAGGAAGTGGCTGGCCGCTAGCGCGATGGATAGAGAGCTAGGGGCTAGAAGCTAGGAGCTAAGTTTTATGGGACGTTCGACGAAGAAAGGGCCGTTTGTGGATGCGCACCTCATGGTGAAGATCGAGGCGCTGAACAAGGCCAACGACAAGAAAGTGGTGAAGACCTGGACACGGCGCTCGACGATCTTTCCCGAGTTCGTGGGCCACACCATCGCCGTTCACAACGGCAAGAAATTCGTTCCCGTGTACGTGACCGAGAACATGGTGGGACACAAGCTGGGCGAGTTTGCGCCGACGCGGGTGTTCAAGGGCCACACCGCGGGTTCCAAGGCGTCAACCGAGACAGTGGCCAAGCCGGCGCCGGCGGCGTAAACGGCAAAGGCTGAAAGCTGAAGTTTGAGGAAGGCATGAGTATGGCAGTGGCAACAAGGGAATACAGAGCCGAGGCAAGGTTCCAGCGCGTTTCGCCGCAGAAGGCGCGGCTGGTGCTGGAACTGATCAAGGGGCGCGGAGTGCAGGAGGCGCTGGACACGGCGGCGTTTACCAAGAAGCGCATCGCCCCGGTGGTGCACAAGCTGTTGACTTCAGCGGTGGACAACGCGAAATATGTGGCCGGCGAAGAGGGCATCGACCTGGATGTGGACAATCTCTACGTAAAGATGGCGGTGGCCAACGACGGGCCGCGCATGAAGCGGATTCGTCCCGCGCCGATGGGAAGAGCCTATCGCTATCAGCGCCGGCTTACGCACATTGTTCTGTCGGTTGCGGAGCGCGAGTCCGCTACGGGCCTGGTGACAAAGGTGGAAGAGCCGGCGGCTGCAGCGGGGCCGGCCAAGACAGCTAAGGCGAAGAAGGCCGCGCCCAAAGCAGCGAAAGCCAAGCCCGCAGCCAAGAAGACTGCGGCAACCAAGAAGAAGTCCGGCAAGTAAGCCGGGAGATTTTTGAGAGGAAGTATATGGGACAAAAAGTCCATCCTTACGGATTCCGGCTGGGAATCAACAAGCCGTGGCGGTCACGCTGGTTCTCGGAGCGCGAGTATGCAAAGCTGCTGGTCGAGGACGTGAAGCTGAAGGCCGAACTGCGCGAGAAGCTGAAGGCGGCGGGCGTGAGCTCGGTCGAGATCGAGCGGCCGGGAAACAAGCTGCGCTTTCTCATTCGCACGGCGCGGCCGGGCATCGTGATCGGGCGCAAGGGCGCGGAGATCGAGAAGCTCAAGACCGAGCTGGGCAAGCGCACCAATCGCGACGTGTTCATCGACATCATTGAAGTGAACAAGCCGGAGCTGGACGCACAGCTGGTCAGCGAGAATATCGCGCTGCAGTTAGAGAAGCGCGTGAGTTTTCGCCGGGCGATGCGCAAGAGCGTGGATTCGGCGTTGCGCTTCGGCTGCAAGGGGATCAAGGTGCGCGTATCGGGCCGGCTGAATGGGAATGAAATCGCGCGCTCGGAATGGTATTTGCAGGGTCGTTTGCCGCTGCACACGCTACGCGCCGATATCGATTACGGGTTTACCGAAGCCCATACGACGTATGGAGTGATCGGCGTAAAGGTGTGGATTTATCGCGGCGACATTTATGAGCAGAAGCGCCGCCAGGTCCCGCCGGTTGGGAAGACGGCGTTTTAGAAGCAGCTTCCAGCTCCTAGCCTCTAGCTAATGGCAACGAGTCAGGCGCTGAAGCCAGATTGAGAAGTACCAAAGCCAGGAGCTAGCGGCTAGAGGCTAGTAGCTGCTTTTGAGGTTTTCGTTATGTTGATGCCAAAGAAGGTGAAGTTTCGCAAGCAGCAGAAGGGCAAGCGCCGGGGCAAGGCGTGGCGCGGTTCCACGCTGTCGTTCGGCGAGTACGGTTTGAAGGTCATGGAGTGCGGATACATCACGGACCGGCAGATCGAGGCCAGCCGTATTGCCATGACGCGTTTCATCAAGCGCGGAGGCAAGATCTGGCTGCGGTTGTTTCCTGACAAGCCGATCACTAAGAAGCCGGCTGAAGTCCGCATGGGTTCGGGCAAAGGCGCGCTGGACCATTGGGTAGCCGTGGTGCGGCCGGGAAAGATTCTGTTTGAGATGGAAGGCGTGACGCCGGAGCTTGCGGCCGAGGCCATGCGCCTGGCGTCGCACAAGCTGCCGTTGAGAACCAAGTTTGTGCAGCGCCCGGGAAGCGAAAAGACCGCGGCGAAAGCGGCCGAGTAGAGAAGCTGAAAGCTGGAGTTTAGGAAAAGAAGATGGAACTGACGAAGATTCGTAATTTGAGCGACGAAGAGCTGAAGCACCAGGAGAAAACCTCCGCGGAGCAGCTCTTCCGCATCCGCTTCCAGGTTGCTCTGGGGCAGAACGACGGGGTGAAAAAACTCCGCCAGCTGCGCAAGGAGATTGCGCAGATCAAGACTGTGGCGCGCGAGCGCGAGCTGGGCATCCACGGGGAAGCCGGGGAAGAGCAGCAAGCTTCGCCTGCGAAGACCAAGACTGTGAAGAGCGAGCAAGAGGCGCCAGTGGTGGAAGCGAAGGCCGTGAAGGCGGAAAAAGCCGAAGCGTCGCACAAAGCCAAAACCGCCAAAGTGAAGAAGGCTGGGTCAAAAGCCGGTTCAGCCGCTAAAGCCAAGACTGGAAAGACGAAGAAGGCCGCGGCGAGCGCGAAGAAGAAGACAGGGAAGGCGAAGGGGGCGAGCAAATGACGGCGACCAAGAACCCGGCGCAAGCGCCGGCCGCAGTAGGCGCGCGGCGCAACGAAAAAGTTGGACAGGTGGTCTCGACCAAGATGCAAAAGACCATCGTGGTCGCGGTGGAGATGCGCAAGGCACACGCGAAGTACAAGCGGATCGTGCGCTCGACCAAGAAGTTTTACGCGCACGACGAGCAGAGTTCTGCGCGGATGGGCGATGTGGTGCGCATCCGCGAGACGCGGCCGCTGAGCAAGCTGAAGCGGTGGTCGCTTGAAGAGATTGTGCGGCGGTCGTCGCTGGGCCAGATTGAAGATGCGGTGCTTCCCGGCGAGCAAGTTCCCGCTGAGAAGTAAGGCTGCCGAAAGGAGGGCAAACCATGGCTGTGCAAATGAGAACGATGCTCGCGGTAGCCGACAACTCCGGCGCGCGCAAGCTGCAAGTGATTCTGCCGCTGGGCGGAGGGTTGGGCGCTAAGGCCGGACTCGGCGACGTGGTAACCGCTGCGGTCAAGGAAGCCTCACCCGACGGCACGGTGAAGAAGGGCAAGGTAGTGAAGGCGGTTATCGTGCGCACGCGCAAAGAGCACCGGAGGCGCGACGGCACCTACATTCGCTTTGACGAGAATGCCGCGGTAGTGATCGGCGACGATCATGAGCCCATCGGGACGCGCGTCTTCGGGCCGGTGGCCCGCGAGCTGCGCGAGAAGAAGTTTTTGAAGATCGTGTCCCTGGCGCCCGAAGTCGTGTAAGGCCAGCCGGGAGCTACAAGCTGTTCTTGGAGAGAAGATGCCGAGTTTAAGTATTCATCGCAACGATACGGTCAAGGTCCTCACGGGCTCTGACCGGGGCAAGACGGGACGCGTGCTGCGTGTCTTCCCTGAAAAGGACGCGGTGCTGGTAGAGCATGTGCGCGTCGTCAAGAAGACGGTGTCGAGCAAGCAGGGGCAGCGGACCAAAGGCGGAATCGCCGAGCAGGAGTCGCCGATCCACGTGTCGAACGTGGTGCTGGTGTGTCCCAACTGCGGCGAGGCGCGCGTAGGCCACAAGGTCGAAGGCGACTCGCGGGTACGGATTTGCAAGAAGTGCGGGCAGGAATTGCCGACGAAAAAATAAGTTCGCAGTTCACAGTTCGCCGTCGCAACAGTGATATCGCGAGCAGAGTCGCTACAAGCTAAGAACTGCGAGCTGGGAACTGAAGGGTGAATCGAAATGGCAGCAAGGTTGAAAGAGAAGTACCAGAAAGAGATCAAGCAGGCGCTCCAAAAGGAGCTGGGCCTGGAGAATGCGATGGCGGTGCCGCGCCTGGACAAGATTGTGATCAATATGGGCCTCGGCGAAGCCACGCAGAACTCGAAGCTATTGGATCCGCTCGTGGCTGATCTGGCGCAAATTGCAGGCCAGAAGCCGGTGACCACGAAGGCCAAGAAGTCGATTGCGGCCTTCAAGGTTCGTACCGGCAATGCGATCGGCGCGATGGTCACGCTGCGGTCCGATAAGGCGTACGAGTTTCTTGACCGGTTGATTTCGATTGCGCTGCCACGCGTGCGCGATTTTCGCGGCGTCTCGACCAAGAGCTTCGACGGCCGCGGGAACTACACGCTGGGCCTGCGCGACCAGTTGATTTTTCCGGAGATCGACTACGCGAAGGTCGAGAAACTGAAGGGCATGAACATCACCATTGTGACCACGGCAAGGGACGATAATCAGGCGCGCGCGCTGCTGCGCCACTTTGGAATGCCCTTCCGCCAGGGCGCGTAAGAACAGTTCATAGTTCGCAGTTCACAGCCTTGGGCTGACGACTGAATGACCGAGAACTAAGAACTACGAACTGGGAACTTTTGAGGATTTTATGGCAACTACTGCAAAACGAGTGAAGGACGCGCGGAAGCCGAAGTTCAGCAGCCGCAAACATAATCGCTGCCAGCTATGCGGGCGGCCGAGGGGTTTCCTGCGTAAGTTCGGCGTCTGCCGTTTGTGCTTCCGGGCGCTCGCGCTGAAGGGCGAGATTCCCGGCGTCAACAAGTCGAGCTGGTAGAAGAGCAGTTCATAGTTCGTCGTTCTCAGTTCACAGATCACCGGAACCTGAGCAACTAGGAACTGCGAACTCGGAACCGAGAACTGTTGTAGCCATTCCCGCTGGTTTCCGCCGCGGCGGACGAACGGGGAATGAAGGAGAAGGAATGAGTCTGACGGATCCAGTAGCAGATTTTCTGGCGCGCATTCGCAATGCGATTCGGGCGCGTCATCAAAAGATGGATGTTCCCGCTTCCAAGCTGAAGACCGAGATCGCCCGCATCCTCAAGGAGGAGGGCTACATCTCGAACTTCAAAGTCCAGGACGAAGACGGCAAGCTCGTGTTGCGCGTGTACCTGAAGTACGGCGGTACCGAGGCGGCTATCCGCGACCTGGCGCGCGTTTCGCGTCCGGGCTGCCGCGTCTACGTGGGCCGCGACGACATCAAGCGCGTGCAGGGCGGACTAGGCATCTCGATTTTGACAACGCCAAAGGGCGTGATGACAGGCCGCCAGGCGCGCCGCGAGGGCGTGGGCGGCGAGTTGCTGTGCGAAGTTTGGTAGGAAACAGCTTCTAGCCATTAGCTTCTGGCGGCTAGCTCCATTGTGCTGAGATTGGGCGCATCGTTGTGAGCCGGGAAAGAGCTAAGAGCTAGCAGCTAGAGGCTGCTTTACAGGCTGCAGTGGAACGCGGAGCAAGACGCTCTCGCGGGACTCGCAAGCCAAGAGAAGGATTGGAAAAGAATGTCGCGTATTGGAAAGAAGCTGATCCCGCTGCCAGCGGGAGTGAAGTACACGGTTGACGGAAACACCGTGCTGGTCGAAGGGCCCAAGGGCAAGGTCACGGCGCTGATCGCCGATGGCATTACTCTGAAGACCGCCGATGGCAATTTGCAGCTGGAACGCGCGAGCGAGGACAAGGCCGCGGTGCACGGGTTGACGCGCGCGCTGGTGAATAATGCGGTGCATGGCGTGACCAAGGGATGGACCAGGGAACTGGATATCGTGGGCATCGGCTACCGCGCCGAGTTGAAGGGCAAGGGCATGGTGGTGTTCACGCTGGGCTACTCGCATCCGATTGAGGTCCCGCTGCCTTCGGGCATCGAAGTGACGATCGACCCCAAGCAGACGCACCTGACCGTCATGGGCGTCGACCGGCAAAAGGTGGGCCAGGTGGCGGCCGACATGCGCTCGTTGCGCAAGCCGGATCCGTACAAGAACAAGGGTGTGCGCTACTCCGACGAGCGGCTGAAGAAGAAGGCCGGCAAGACGGGGGCGAAGTAAAGCAGCTTCTAGCTCCTAGCCTCTAGCTTCTAGCTTTTTTGTGCTGGAACGAAAGCTAAGGGAGTGGTGAGACGAAGCTAGGGGCTAGCAGCTAGAAGCTAATGGCTGCATTCAAATCCGAACGGGGCCGCGGGGCGGTTCCGCCAATAGGTGAGAGAAGACATGATTACGCAACACAAGAGAAACGCAATTCGGCAACGCATTCACGATCGCATTCGCGAGAAGCTCGCAGGAACGTCAGAGCGGCCGCGCCTGAACGTGTATCGCTCGCTGAACCACATTTACGTGCAAGTGATCGACGATCAGACTGGCCAGACGCTGGTTTCGGCTTCGAGCATCAAGCTGAAGAGCGGCGGCAATGTGGCGGCGGCAAAAGAGATCGGCAAGACAGTGGCGGAACAGGCCGTTGCCAAGGGGATCAAGCAGGTGGTCTTCGATCGGGGCGGCTATCTGTATCACGGGCGCGTTAAGGCGTTGGCCGATGCAGCGCGCGAAGCAGGGCTCGAGTTCTGAGCTCCGCTCTTTAGAGCTTTGGACGAGAACAGTGGAAGTTTTCCGCGGCGCGATTAGCCGGGAAGGACAGACAAAAGCAAATGACGATGTTGACGAAGAAACTCGATGCCAACCAGTTCAACCTGAAGGATCAGGTGGTGGCGATCAATCGCGTGACCAAAGTGGTGAAGGGCGGCAAGAACATGTCGTTTGCCGCGCTGGTGGTGGTGGGAGACGCGGCTTCAGGCGTGGTGGGCTACGGATCCGGCAAGGCCAAGGAAGTTCCCCAGGCCATTCGCAAGGGGATCGAGAGCGCGAAGAAGAACTTGATAAGGGTGCATTTGACCGAGACCACGATTCCGCATCAGGTGCTGGGGCGTTTCGGCTCCGGCCAGGTGCTGCTTAAGCCGGCGCCGGAAGGTACGGGCGTGATTGCAGGCGGCGCGGTTCGCGCGGTGATGACCTCTGTCGGTGTGCAAAACGTGCTGACCAAGAGCCTGGGCTCTCCGAACCCGCACAACGTGATCAAAGCTACATTCGATGCGCTGACGCAGTTGCGCGACAGGGCTGACGTGGCCGCCGCGCGCGGCAAGCAGGTGGGAGAACTGTGATGGCGAAGACCAAGATGATGCGCATTCAATATTACCGTTCCAAGATCGCCACGCCCACCAAGCACAAGCTGGTGATCAAAGGGCTGGGCTTTACGCGTCTCAATCAGATCGTCGAGCGCGAGGACACTGATTCGGTGCGGGGCATGGTGAAGGCTGTGCCGCACCTTGTGAGGATTCTTGAAAACTAGTTCCTAGTTCGTAGTTCACAGTTCACAGAGCTTTTCCTCGGATGGAAGACTTAGAACTATGAACTACGAACTATGAACTGACATAACGCGAGTCGGCGGGAACTCATCCAGCCGGCGCTATAGCGAGGGGAACATGGCGAGAAATCTATCGAATTTGCGCGCGCCCAAGAAAGCCAACACTGGGCGCAAGCGCGTGGGCCGGGGCATGGGATCCGGCATGGGCAAGACTTCGACCCGTGGCCACAAGGGCCAGCGTTCGCGCTCCGGCTCCCACATGATGCGCGGTTTTGAAGGCGGCCAGATGCCGCTGCACCGGCGTCTGCCGAAGCGCGGCTTTACCAACATCTTCCGCACCGAGTATACGGTTGTAAATCTCGACCGGATCGCCGAGCTCAAGGTTGCCGAGATCGGTCTCGACGACTATCGCAAGCTTGGCCTGGCTTCGGGCAAGAACGCGCTGATCAAGGTGCTCGGCTCCGGCGAGCTCAAGAAGGCCATCACTATTCACGCGCACAAGTTTTCAAAGTCGGCAGCGGAAAAGATTGCGAAGGCCGGCGGCAAGGCCGTGGTTGTGGGCGGCGAGACGGCGCCCGCGACGGCCTAGGATTCTGCCGTAACTCGACTAAATCTGGACCGTAATGGCCCACTTTTGAAGTGTGACGCAACGCATAGTCCGCGATTCCCGGGATTGGGTAGGCTGGAAAGACCGGGAAGCGCCTTAAGATGGGTTCATTGCACGAATCGACCGGCGCTTCGGGCGCCTGAAGCGGATACCCCAATATGCTGGAGAAGTTTCTCAACATCTTCCGGATTCCCGACCTGCGCAAGCGAGTACTTTTCACGCTGGGCATACTGGCCGTTTACCGTCTGGGCGCATGGATTCCCACGCCTGGCGTGAATTACCACCAACTGGAACTGCTGTTCAGCCAGCAGAGTGGATCTGCGCTTGGCCTGATGGACTTATTCAGCGGCGGCACGCTGCGCCGCATGACGATTTTCGCGCTGGGCATCATGCCCTACATTACTGCGTCCATCATCTTTCAGCTTCTCACCGTGGTTTATGAGCCGCTGGCGCGCATTCAGAAGGAAGGCGAGCTGGGCCGGCGCAAGATCACGCAATGGACCCGCTACGTGACCGTCGTTCTTGCCGCGTTGCAGGCGATCGGAATTGCGGCCATTCTCACCAAGCAGGGTGTGGTGATGAATCCCGGCCCAGGCTTCATCCTGATGACCGTACTGACGCTGACGACGGGAAGCGCATTCATCATGTGGCTGGGCGAGCAAATCACCGATCGCGGCATCGGCAACGGCATGAGCCTGCTGATTTTTGCGGGCATCGTCGCCGGCCTGCCGCGCGGCATCATCGATCTGTACCAGAAGGTTCAGACCGACGCATGGGGCCCGATGACATTCCTGGTGGTTCTGCTGCTGGTGGCGGGTATGGCGGCGGTCGTGGGCTTCATTGTTTTTGTGGAGCGCAGCGAGCGGCGCATTCCCATCCAGAGCGCAAGGCGCATTGTAGGCCGGCGCATGATGGGCGGCGCCTCCAGCCATCTGCCGCTCAAGGTGAACTCTGGCGGCGTAATGCCGATTATCTTCGCCAGCTCGATTCTTTCGGCGCCTTTGTTGTTTGGCCAGGTTGAGTGGGTGCAGAACAGCCGCGTCCTTCAGCCCATCATGCAGGCGCTGCAAGCCGGTATGCCGTGGTATGAGCTGCTGAACATCCTGTTCATCATCTTCTTTGCCTATTTTTATGTTTCCATCGTGATGCGGCCGGACGACATCGCTGACAATTTCCGCAAGTCGGGCTCATTTATCCCCGGAATTCGGCCTGGCAAGCGCACTTCGGACTTTATCAATGACATCCTTACGCGCATCACGCTCGTAGGCGCTCTTTACCTGATTCTGGTGCAGATGGTGCCCACCTTCCTCATTTCGGGCATCCGCTTCGACAAGATTTGGCTTATCGGGAGGTTGTTCGAGAACTTACCCAACTGGGTCATTCACGGCATGGGCGTGAATTTCTACTTTGGCGGCACCTCGCTACTGATTGTCGTAGGTGTGGCCATGGACACGGTCAACCAGATCGAATCGCAGCTGATCATGCGTCACTATGACGGCTTTTCCCCGCGCTCCGGTCGCATTCGCGGAAGGAAAACCTGGTAATGTCGTCATCTCTTTCATCAGAGACTGCTATGGAATCCGGCCGGGAAACGGAATCTGCAACCGTTCCCGGCCCGATTCTTTTATTGGGTGCGCCGGGCGTGGGCAAGGGAACCCAGGCCAAGGAGCTCGTGAAGCTTTGGAATATCCCGCAAATTTCCACTGGAGATCTGCTTCGCGGGAACGTGGCTCAGGGAACCAACCTGGGCAAGACCGCCAAAGAGATCATGGCGCGGGGTGAACTGGTGCCGGATTCGCTGGTTGACGAGATGGTCGCCGCTCGGCTGCTCCAACCCGACACAGCCCGTGGCTACATTCTCGATGGTTTCCCCCGAACGCTGGGTCAGGCCCACTGGCTCGATGGCCGGCTGGCGGCGCAAATCGAGTCATTGCCGGTAGTTGCGGTCAGCATCCAAGTGAACTATAATCAATTATTGCGCCGCATTACGGGGCGCCGGAATTGTCCTGTTTGCCAGACCATCTACAACGTCTATATGCGCCCGCCGCAGCGGGATGGATTTTGCGACGTTGAAGGTGCTGAGCTGGTCCAGCGAGCCGACGACACGGAAGAGGTTTTCAAGGAGCGCATGCGCGCTTACGAAGCCCTGACTCGGCCCGTAGTCGAACACTATCGGACTCTGGGGCGATTTGCGGAAGTCGATGGAGACCGGCCGATCCCGGAGATCGCAGCCGGAATTGTTTCCGCCGTTGAACGGTTGCGCCAGGCGGCGTAACCGCAACGGCAAGTTTGTGCGTGGAAGGCAGTTCGTAGTTCTCAGTTCGTAGTTCACAGCGCATCGCGCTGGAACCGAATCCGAAAACTGCGAACTAAGAACTCAGAACTGTGAACTGGTTTTCATGGCTGTTGTACTGAAGTCGTCGCAGGAGATCGAGAAGATGCGCCGCGCGGGCCAGATGGTCCGTGAGGTTCTGGAACTGGTGCGCAGCAAGGTGAAACCGGGCGCCACCACATACGATCTGGAAGAGGCCGCCGAAGCGCGCGTGAAAGAGCTGGGCGTGAAGGCTGCTTTCAAGGGATACCACGGTTATCCGTGCGTGCTCTGCACATCGGTCAACAGCGAAGTGGTGCACGGGATTCCGTCGCCGAAGCGGGTTCTGAAGGATGGGGACATTGTCTCGGTCGATTTTGGCCTGGTAGTCGACGGCTACTACGGCGATGCGGCGATTACGGTACCAGTGGGCTCGATCGACGCCAACGCCGCGCGGTTGCTGAAGACCACGGAAGACTCGCTCAAGGCCGGTATTGCGGCGGTTCGGCCGGGTGCAACTCTGGGAGATGTAGGAGCGGCGGTACAGAACGTGGTAGAGGGTGAAGGGTTTTCGGTAGTTCGAGACTTCGTGGGTCACGGGATCGGCGTGCACATGCACGAAGATCCGCAGGTACCGAACTTTGGCGAAGCCGGCCAGGGCATGAAACTGAAAGTGGGCATGGTCATCGCGATCGAGCCCATGGTGAATGCCGGAAAGCCGGATGTGCAAGTGCTGGAGGACGGCTGGACAGCCGTGGCCAGCGATGGAAGCATGAGCGCTCATTTTGAGCACACGGTTGCGGTGACTGCAACCGGAGCAAGGATTCTGACGGAGTAGCGATACTTTCGTCCAAAACGCGAAGGCGCAGGAAGCGCCAGAAGTGGACACTGATTGTCGAAGGAAGATGCGATTGAGGTCATGGCAACGGTCGTTGAAACGTTGCCTAATGCGATGTTCAAGGTCAAGCTCGAGACCAATCACGAGGTCTTGGCGCATGTTTCGGGAAGAATGCGCAAGAACTTCATCCGGATTTTGCCCGGCGACCGCGTGGCCGTGGAGCTAAGTCCGTACGACCTGAATCGCGGGCGGATTGTGTACCGGTACAAGTAGCAAACGGCGAAGAGCCAGAGATTTCCCCGCGCCTTGACGATTGCGCGGAGAGGGGTAACAGGAATGAAAGTTCGGGCGTCGGTAAAAAAGATTTGCGTCAAGTGCAAGGTGATTACTCGCCACGGTGTTGTACGCGTGATCTGCGAGAACCCCAAGCACAAGCAGCGTCAGGGATAAGTCAGGCCTGGCAAGGATGGGAGACTTCCAAAGACAGTTCGCAGTTCTTAGTTCACAAAGAAATGCATTCGAGCGGTAATTCGAAGCTATGAACTTCGAACTATGAACGACGAACTTTTCAAGAGGCTAGTTAGCCGGAGTCAAGGCTTGCGATGAACCTCGGAAGTTGCTCCCAATAACCCGTGCGAGCCGGTTGAGGCCGGAGGCACACAACGAGAGAAGGAAACCAAGAATGGCACGTATTGCTGGCGTCGATCTGCCCCGCAACAAGCAGGCACGGATCGCGCTCACTTATATCTTCGGGATCGGTCAGCCCCGCGCCCTCAAGATTCTGGACAAGGCGAATGTGGATGCCTTCAAGAAGATCCAGGATCTGGGCGAGGAAGAGGTCAACCGCATCCGCCAGGTCATTGAGGACCAGGGCGACGTCGAAGGCGACCTGCGCAAGGACGTTTCGATGCACATCAAGCGCCTCATCGACATTCAGAGCTATCGCGGCTTGCGCCACCGGAAATCGCTCCCGGTGCGCGGACAACGTACTCACACCAACGCCCGCACTCGCAAGGGCCCGCGTAAGGGCACGATTGCCGGCAAGAAGAAAGCGAGTGCGAAGACCTAATGGCGAAACCAGAGCAGAAGGCCGAAGCCGGCAAGAAGGGCAAGACTAAGAAATTCAAGAAGCGCGAGCGTAAGAATGTTCCGTTTGGCATTGCGTACATTCAGGCCTCGTTCAACAACACCATCGTCACCATCACCGACCCGGTGGGCAATACTCTGAGCTGGAAGAGCTCGGGCTCTCTGGGATTCCGCGGATCACGCAAGGGCACGCCCTTCGCGGCGCAGCAGGCGGCCTCAAACGCCGCCAGCATGGCTCGCGATCACGGTGTACGCTCCGTGGAGGTTCGGGTCTCCGGTCCGGGTTCGGGCCGCGAGTCGGCCATCCGCGCGCTGGCTGCCGCGGGCATCGATGTGAAGGTCATCCGCGACGTAACGCCGGTGCCGCACAACGGCTGCCGGCCACCGAAGCGGCGTCGCGTATAGTGCGGTTCGTAGTTCTTAGTTCGAAGCCGAGGAATTTGAGGCGAAGGAAAACTGAGAACTGCGAACGAAGAACTTTTAACTGGGCCGGGACGAAGTCCGCTGCGGACGTAAACCGGCCGACATCCGAAGTCAGGAGAAGAAATGGCACGTTATACAGGAGCAGTTTGCCGCCTTTGCCGACGCGAAGGCACAAAGCTATTTTTGAAGGGCACGAAGTGCGCCTCCGACCGTTGCCCGCTGGAGAAGCGCAACTTCCCGCCCGGCCAGCACGGCAAAGACCGCAAAGCCAAGATCGTGGGCTATGGCCTGCAACTGCATGAGAAGCAGAAGGCCAAGCGCATGTACTTCACGCTGGAAAGCCAGTTCCGCGAGTACTACGAGAAGGCCAGCCGTTCCAGCGGCGTCACCGGCGAGTTGCTCATCCAGCAATTGGAGAGGCGCCTCGACAATGTGACGTACCGCCTGGGATTCGCCATCTCGCGCCGCCAGGCCCGGCAGTTGCTTCGCCACGGCCACGTCGAAGTGAATGGACGCAAGGTGAACATTCCTTCGTATCAGGTGAATGCGGGTGATGTGATTGCTGTCCGCGACAATGCCAAGAAGCTGCTGATTGTGGAGCAAGCTTCGCAGTATGCAGCACAGAACCCTGTTCCGAGCTGGCTGGAAGCGAACTTTGAAAGCCTGTCCGGGCGCGTTTTGCATCTGCCCAAGCGCGCGGACGTTAACCTGCCGATCAACGAACAGCTGATCGTCGAGTTGTACTCGAAGTAACAGCTTGGAGCTTGTAGCCAGTAGCCAGTCGCTTTCAATTCAGAAGCTTCCGGCTACAGGCTACCGGCTACGGGCTGCATTTCAATCGAAGGAGAACTTGCGCGGCCGCCGCAAAATGCATCGCGACGTACATGCCGTGCGGGAAATGAGAGACCTATATGTTGTGGAGAGGATTTCAAAAACCGAAGCGCCTTGCAGTCGATGCGGAGACGCTTACTGACACCTACGGAAAGTTCAGCGCCCAGCCCTTTGAACGAGGCTTCGGCACGACCATCGGCAACGCCTTGCGACGCACACTGCTCAGCTCCATTGAGGGCGCGGCGGTCACTGCGGTCCGCATTGAAGGCGTGCTGCACGAGTTCCAGTCCATCACCGGCGTGGTTGAAGACGCCACGGACATCATCCTCAATCTCAAGCAGATTCCCTTCAAGCTGCAGGGAGAAGGCCCCAAGGCGCTGTACCTGCGCGCCGACCAGCCGGGCCCAGTGACCAGCGGCATGATCGAGGCCGACAGCGATGTCGAAATCCTCGACAAAAATGTCTACATCGCCACGCTTTCAGAGAGCGGCAAGCTGGACATGGAGATGCGCCTCAAGCGCGGACGCGGTTATGTGTCGGCCGATAAGAACTTCGACGCCGACCTGGGTCTTGGTTTCATTCCCGTGGACTCAGTGCATTCGCCGGTGCGCCGCGTAAACTATGCGGTCGACGCCGCCCGCCTGGGCCAGATCACGGACTTCGACAAGCTGACGCTCGAAGTTTGGACCAACGGCGCTGTGCTGCCTGCCGACGCTATCGGCCTGGCTGCCAAGCTGCTCAAGGACCACATGAACATCTTCATCAACTTTGAGGAAGAGATTGAAGCGGAAGCGCGCGGCGATGAAGGCCGCATCCTGCTCCGCAACGACAATCTCAATCGCAGCGTTGAAGAACTTGAGCTGTCGGTTCGCAGCTACAACTGCCTGAAGAACGCGAATATCCAGACCATCGGCGAACTGGTGCAGAAGACCGAAGCCGAGATGCTGAAGACCAAGAACTTCGGCCGCAAGAGCCTGAACGAGATTAAGGAAATCCTGGCGCAGATGGGCCTGTCGCTGGGTATGAAAATCGACGAGCAGGGCAACGCAGTTCCGGGGCCGACCAGCATTCCGCCACAGACGGCGTTGGCGGCAGGCTTTGGCCGTTTCGACGATGAAGAGGAGCCGCTGGATTCAGTGGATCTTCAGTTGCCGACCGAAACGGAGAATTTCTAAGGACAAGCTTTCAGCCTTTAGCTTTCAGCTTTTGGCTCTTCCGCGAAGAACAAGGGAATCAAGTTTAACGCGGGGGAGCCAAGAGCGCGCAGCTAAGGCGGCAGGCCAAAATCGAAAGAGAGTTTTATCATGCGCCATCGCAATGCAGGATTCAAACTCGGACGCAACACCAGCCATCGCCGCGCGCTCTTGCGCAACCTGGTCACGTCCGTGATCGTTGAGGACCGCGTGCAGACCACCGTGGCGAAAGCCAAGGCTGTCCGTCCGCACATCGAAAAAATGATTACCCTGGGCAAGAAGGGCGACCTGCACTCGCGCCGTCAGGCGCACGCCTTTCTTTGCACCGACGACGCCGTCAAGCGCCTTTTTGATGTAGTGGCTCCGCGCTACGGCGACCGCAACGGCGGCTATTTGAGAATCATTCGCACCGGCTTTCAACAGGGAGACGGCGCGGCCAAGGCGTTTATCGAACTGCTGGGCGCCGAAAAACAGCTTGAAGTCAAGCGCCAGAAGCGTGAGGACCTCAAGGCCAAAAAGCGCGCCGAACTTGAGAAACAGCTAGAAGACCAGAAGAAAGACGGAGACGAACCTGAAGGCGGCGAAAAGGCCGCATAAGATTCGGGCGTCTTTGTGATTCGAAAAAAACAAGCGGGCATATCTCAACAGAGGTATGCCCGCTTGTTTTTGAGCGTTGCGCCTTGACGGCTACGAACGGAGCATTGCTGACTTGCTTCTCTCTTCAATCGCTTCCCTTGCGACTGTCTTGCGCAGAACCTCAATGTCATCGAGATCCACTTCCAGAGAGAAGCACTGCTGGGTTGCAGCGAGGGTGATGACGACTTTGCACTGACGTCGAAGCTCCGTAACAATCCCCTCGGTTCCCTCGAAGACGCCGCGATTTACGCGCACCACTTCTCCGATAGAAACTTTGGGATGGGGTCGCAAGATACATCCTGTGGCCAGGCCCGCGCGGATTCGCTCGATTTCCTGGACACTTACCGTCTCGCCTACCCCACTTCCCAGCAGGCGCAGAACGCCTGGCGCGCTCACTACTGAAATTCGCGCCTCGGATGCGAAGCGGGTAAAAATATATCCGGTAAAGAGAGGGCGCTCCAGATCGACGACGCGGTCAGTCCATTTGGAACGAACCGAATAGAGCGGAAGGTAGTGTTCCAGGGAGCGGGCCATCAAGTGTTGCGCGACGCGCTTTTCGTGGTTCGCGACGACGTGCAGAACACGCCAGGGACTATCGAACATTGCACGCTCCGATGAATACTTCACAGATCAGGAAAAGCTTCAAGGGTTCAACTTGCAAAGCCGGCTGGTTCTTGCTCGTCGGTCTTCCGGTGCGCTCTCAATCGCGATGATGCCTTTTCACGCCAAGCAATTCAACAGCACCGGCGTCGATTTTATCTGGACGACAGTGCAAGTATATCCCAATATCCCGTGTCAATCGCTCTCAGGCGAGAGCAGTCTGTATAACAGACTCCGAAGGGACGGCAGTGCGGGCCCGCTGTCGGGTTGGCAGTTGGATTTGCCACCGAGCACAAATCGGCCGTTGACACGCACCAAGAGTTGCTGCGAGCCTCTGTTGCTTTGGTTGCAAAGGGTTGGGGGCGGGGACCCTGCAGGACGCGGGGGCCAAGAGACGCTGAAGGAAAGTTAAGAAGCGTCTAGTCTATCTGAAGTTTCTGCTAACTGACTGAATCGCAATCCACGCCGCGATGGAACGCCGATTCGATCGCACGAAAATCAATTTGTTCCAATAGCGGCGCGCTGGCGCTCGTCGCGCGCCGTAATGCGTTTGAGGAGATGGACGCTCGGACTGTAATCCGGAACAAGCTCCTTGAGCGCGATCACCAGCCGGCCCGTATCCCGCGTCTCGCAGATTTCGTGCAGCGTTTCGAGCCAGGTCCGCATGTCTTGCTCGGGAACGCAATTGCCGACAAAGATTCGGATCTTGTCATGCTTTGACGGCACCGTATCTTCAAGCATTGTGGTAAGTTCTTCCGAGATTTTTTCGCCGGGGCGAGTGCCAGTGAATTCTATCTTGATATCTTCGTCAGGACGGAGGCCTGACAGGAGGATCAGGTGCTTGGCAAGATCGACGATCTTTACGGGTTGCCCCATGTCGAGAACACAGATCTGGCCGCCCTCTCCAATCGCCAAGGATTGGAGCACAAGCTGGCAAGCCTCGGGAATGGTCATGAAGAAGCGGCGCATGTCAGCATGCGTGACTGTGACAGGGCCACCAGCTGCGATCTGCTTTTTGAAAATAGGAATCACGCTGCCGTTTGACCCCAGCACATTGCCGAAACGGACGGCCACATATTTTGTGCAGCCATTCTGCAGCGCCATTAGAATCAATTCGGCGACACGCTTCGTCGCGCCCATCACGTTCGTCGGCCGAACCGCCTTGTCCGACGAAATCAGCAGAAAGTCTTCGACGCCATGTTCTGCCGCCGCGGCGGCCACGTTGAAAGTACCGAAAATGTTATTCTCGACGGCCTCAAACACATGAGATTCCATAAGCGGAACATGTTTGTAGGCCGCGGCATGATAGACCACATCCGGTTTGTAATGCTGGAAGATTTCGTTCAGGCGGTCGCAATTCTGAATGCTTCCAATCTCGGGATAAAATGCAACGCGCGGAAAAGACTGCTGCATTTCGCGATCGATTTCGAATAGTGCAGATTCCGCAATCTCGAATCCGACGATCCCGGCAGGGTGAAAGCGCGCGATTTGACGGCACAATTCGAATCCGATCGATCCCGCCGCGCCAGTAACAAGGACAACCTTGCCTTCCAACGTACTCCTGATCGAGCCTTCTTCCAGGTGCACCGGTGTGCGCCCCAATAGATCCTCAACAGCAACTTCACGAATTTGGCCGGCCAAGCCGCGCTCTTCAATCACTTCTCCCAATCCGGGCACGGTTTTGAACTCGGCGCCGGTAGTTTGACACAACTCCAAGATTCTCATCATCTCAATGCCAGTCGCAGACGGAATTGCAATCAGTACGGCTGCTATTCTGTGCCGCGCGACAGCCGCGCCAATGCTATCGCCTGTTCCAAGCACCGGCACGCCGGCAATGCGCAAGCCCACCTTGTTGGAATCATCGTCAATAAAGCCGCACACCCGATAGGCCAGCTTCGAGTTATTACGAATTTCCCGTAAAAGCGTGTTGCCCGCGTCACCCGCGCCATAAATCATTGTCCTTTTCAGCGATGCTCTACTGGTTCTGTTCTGTGAGCTGAACCTCGATGTCGCGCGAGCAAGGAGCCGAAGGCCGCACGTTCCGATGAAGCAGACCATCAAATCGAGTACGTAGAGCGACCGAGGAAAGCCGGGAGGCGCGAGTAAGCGAATGAAGAAGAAGCCAATGAGGGAGGCGATTATATTTGCGGCTGCGATCCGGACCAAGTCGATCGCAGACAGATAACGCCAAAAGCCGCGATCCAGTTTCGCTGCGTAAAATACGACGAATTTGAGAGGCAGCCATATCGCGAGAGCGTAAGGAATGTATCGGAAATAGAACGCAGGCACGCTGAAATCGAATCGAAGCAAAAACGCGGCGACGGCCGAGGCCGCAAAGATCCCGGCCTGCGTCAACCAGATAAGAAATCGGCGGACAGCGATTTTCCGAATGAGAAATCCCGTTTCCTTCTTCATGTTCAATTACTCACTTTCAGAACCAAGCAGACGGGAAAGGAATTCACGCGGAGCCTCGGTTGACTTGACCATCGAATCAATCCTGAGGAGCAAACTCTGAAGAGGGCCGTTCACGGCCTGCTTCAAACCGAAGAGTTAAGTAGACAACCGGGAACACCGCGACCGCCGCAAACAAAGGTGCGGCTCCCGGAAAACGCAACGCAGCCCAAGCCAACGGAAATAACCATCCGATGTTAATGGCAGCGACCACAATTGTCACTTTTGCGTGACTGCCAAAGGCCTTAGCGCCATGTTGATACGCGTGACTGCGATGAGCTTCGTACCAGCGCACGCGCAGGAACATTCGGCGCAACAAAGTTACGGTGGCGTCCGTAACAAATGCGGCCAAAAGGATCAGCCAGGGCCATACGCGATTGGAGTCTGCTTCCGAGGAGAAGAGCGCGAGAACGCCCAGCGTGAAACCGAGGAATCCGCTTCCCACGTCACCCATGAAGACTTTGGCTGGCGGCCAGTTCCAAATCAGAAAGCCGAGACTCGCGGCAAGCAGCATCAACGAAAGCTGGGAGCCACTGGGCGATCCGTTGCGGAACAAAAGAAATGCGCCGAGCCCACTCACGCAAACGGCTTCCATACCAGCCAATCCGTCGATACCGTCCATGAAGTTGAAAAGATTGGTAAGCCAGACCAATGCAGCGAATGCGGCGCACCTGCGAACCCAGTGCGAAAAGTCGACGCCGCTACTGAACTGCACAGGGTGCGCCGCATCGAGACACCAGACGGCCCAAGCGGCGGCCAGGGAATGCACAACAATGCGCGGCCACGCAGCCAATCTGAAGCGGTCGTCAATAAAACCGACAATGGCAACGGCAAAACCGCCTCCGATCAGGGCCCAGGCCAGCCGGTAAGGAATGAGACGGCTCTCGAGCGCCCAAACAACAGCGGACAAGAATGCTAATACGATTCCCACTCCGCCGCCGCGCGGAACGGGAACTGCGTGCGAGCTGCGGGCGTTGGGAAGATCCATCAAGCCGTGGCGTCCGAGAAGCGTGCGAACGCAGCCTGTTATGAGAGCCGAAATGACAAAGAGCAGAACGAAGACTGGCATTAAGTGGCTGTTGTTCGCGATGACTGGAAAGATTCTCGATACCACCGGGCGGTTGCCGCCAAGCCATTGTCAAGCGTCATGGGCGGAACCCAACCGAGCAACTCCTGTGCGCGACTGGAGTCAATCACGAGCGAATCCAAAACTCTACTCGCCGCATCCTGCTTTGAAAGAAGTCTTGCCGCGAAACGGATCAACGGCTCCGGAACTGGGACAAGCCTCAAGGGCCGACCCAAAAACCGCGCCAATCGAGTCATCAATTCGCGTGTCGATACATCCTCAGAGTCCTTCACCAGGAAACTTTCTCCGGCAGCCCCGGGGTGATCGACGCATCGCACCAGAAAATCGGCGAGATTGTCTACAGCGATCATGCTGCGGCAATTCGCTCCTTTGGGCCAGGGCATGGGTACGGCGCGATCGATAAGCTTGATGAGCCGCAGGAAATTGCCACGAACCCCGGGGCCATAGACGAGTGGCGGACGGACAATGACTACCTCGAGTTCGGTTTCTGCCGCAATAGCGCGAAGCGCCTCTTCCCCCTCCCATTTTGAAATCGCATATGGGTCTTCAGGGTTAGAAGGCGTGTCTTCGCTCAATGGTTTTTCGCAGGTTGACTCGCCATGGGCCTTTACCGTGCTTACAAAGATGAGCCGCCGAACACCGGCTGCGGCCGCAGCGAGAGCAACGGACCTGGTCCCGTTTACATTTACTTTTCGGAATTCCTGCAGCGGATCGCGGGCCGATTCACTCATCACGTGAACGCGAGCCGCCAGATGGACGACTGTGGACGCGCCGGAAAGCGAGTCTCGCAGGTCCGGTTTCGCGCTCAGGTCTCCCAAATGGGAAACTTCGTTCAATCCCGGAACCGCCTGCCGCAGCTCGGGCCAGATTATGGGCCTCTGGATGCCGGCTATCGGAACAAAACCCGATGCGATGAGCTTGCGGCAAACATGCCTTCCCACGAATCCGTTCGCGCCCGTCACCAATACTCGTTCATTCATGCCGGCTCATCAGGAAGCGCGTTATTCATTGCCGGTATTCAACCGGCGTCAATGAGAGGGTGCATCTCAACAAGCACTTCGTGTCTCTAAACCCAATGCGTGCATCACTCGCGTTACTCCGGCGGGCCTGTCGTAATTTTCGATGAAGGCCTCGCGGCCGTTACGTCCCTTTTCCCGGATCTCCTCCGGATGTAAAAGGAGGTGCATGAGCAACGATCTCACGCCGCCTTCATCGCGGCAATCAAGGTGCCAGCCGCAATCGAATCGTCGAATAAGAAGGGCGGGCGTGGCCGCCGCCGGTCCAATAAAGAGGACCGGCCTCCCTGCCGCCATTAGTCCGTAGATTTTGCTTGGCACCACAGCGCCGACGGTGGACGGTTTCTGAGTTACGAGGCCCACGTGGCCCTCCGCCAGACTCGCCCCCAAGTCCCGCAGAGGAACGTAGCCAGGGAATGAAACATTCCCTATTCCGCGCTCCCGGCAGAAATCGGCCAATTCTCTGCGCGCAAGGCCGCCCCCGGCAAAAATAAATTGAAAATCGGGAGAGTTCGCCAGGCGCTCCATCACGGCCCGAATGGTTCCCACGTCGTGCGCAAACCCGAAGTTCCCGGAGTACAGAATGCGCAGAGGCCGTTGCTCGGGAAACGGCAGAGGTGTGATCGCTTGCCCGTCGGCCCAATTTTCCGCGACGATGATTCGATCTTCGATAATCCGGTGTTGCAGCAGGCGCGCCTTCATGCAGGGGCCTAGAGCGATGACCGTGTTCGCACGGCGCCGGGGAAAATCCAACATTCGAGATGTCCACGCCGCAACGGGAATGTCGAGGGCGATGGCGACGTCAGGATACACATCCATCTCCCATGTCACATGGCGGCACCCGCGTAGCCGTTGTACCAACCAGCCGATCCATGCCAGCCCCGGCGGAGCCGTGAGCGTCAAAACAACATCAGGCTTTGGAGTCCACAGAGCCCTCCATAGCGACCCTGCGTAAAACGTTGCATAAGAGAGAAGCTTCTTCGCCTTGCTTTGCGAAAAGGTTGCGGTCCTGACCTTAACTACGCATATTGTTCCGCTGCCGGCGGAATGTTCGAGGGCTGCCTCAGACTTTCGGCGCTGTGTGGGGGCCGGCGCCGAAACCTCCGGCGTGGAATAATCGCTCGCGCCGCAGATTACGCGCACATCGTGCCCTGCTGCCGCGGCACCATTCGCGAAATCAGCCAGAAACTGTCCAACCGACGACTGATCCGGACCATAAAACTGACTGATAACGATAATCGTCGCGCGAGAAGCCAATCCAATTGGAGATTGTGCAGCCTCGGATCTGCTTTGAGTTTCTCGCACGAAAGCTCAACTTTCACGGAGCTGTTGTCAAGCCAGAATACAGTCCGGTTTCGGCCCGTGTCCGAGAATCCAGTCGTACACCTCGGTCATGGTCTTCCCGATGCGCTGCCATTGATAGCGTTCTTCAACCAGACATCGCCCGCTGCGACCCATCGCTTCGCGCTCTTGCTCCGTCATGGAAAAGAACTGACGCAATACGGCAGCGATGCTTCTCGCATTTGGATCCATGAGGATGGCTGCTCCCGCTGTTGCGCCCTCGGGAAGATTGCATTCGCGCGTCATGAGGACCGGCAGCCGCCAACTCCAAGCTTCGAGAATGCTTACGGGCATGCCTTCACTCTCGCTGGGTAGAATGAATGCGGATGCCGTGGCGAGACAGCTATCCTTGTCAGCACCGAACTGCGGACCAAGAAAATCGACGCTGGAACGAATCTTAAGGTGCTCTGCAAGCCGCTCGAGCTCGGCGCGATGATGATTTTGGTCCCACCCGGCGATAGTCAGCCGCCAGCCAGCCGTCGCCGCATCGTCCCGGACCGCGCTCCAGGCCTCAATCAAATTGCGCAGTCCTTTTGAAGGATGAATTCTTCCGAGATAAAGAAGCGATCGGCCCTGCGGCAGCCTGCGATCCATATCATTCCGGGAAGTTGTGCCGTTGGGAATCACACAAATTGGATTCCTCAATCCGTACTCGCGGAACGACTCAGCTTCGGCAACATTCAGGGCGTGGAGGCAAGCGGCATGGCGGAGATGATCGTTCTCATAGAGCAGAGCGGCAATGCGCTTTTTCCAGCGCGAATTTCGCAGCGCCCACGGCTTGAGCAGTCCATGCGGACTAACGACGTAAGGCCTCGTCTCTCCGGCCCAACGCCTGGCAACAACTGACGGATACATCCAGATGCTGTGAACATGAACTATGTCCGCATGACTCGATTCAACTGCCGCCGCGAGCCCGGGTGTGTAGCCAAAGATGCGCGGACCCCGAACTGGAAAGGGGCGGGTCGTTATATCGCCCCAGAGCGGCGCATCAGCTTTTGTGTAAGCGTCGCAAGCACTGAACACCACCGGCAGATATCGCTTCTCCCCGGCAATCGCGAGGGTGAGATTGCGCACTGAATCGAAGATTCCGCCATTCATCCTCGAGATTGAATTGGTGAGAACGGAGACTCGATATTGCGAACTGGGCATGGGTCACTAACGGAGAGAGCCGTCTGAAGAAGCCGTGGGAATGAGGCCTGCCGCCAGGCGCACTGCGGTGGATTAACTTACGCCACGCAGCGCGCAACGGCCTGGAGATAGCCCTGGACTTCCAGATCCATTCTGCAGTACTGTTCGACGATCTCCTTTGAGCGCGCTCCCATCCCCGCTCTGAGCTCGGGGTCGAAGAGCTTCGTCATAGCCGCAGCCAGCTGAGAAACGTCGCCAGGTTCGATGACAAAGCCGTTCAGGCCGTCCTGCACAATCAGTCCCGCAGATCCGCAAGCGTTCGTTGTCACCAGCGGCTTGCCGGCCAGTCCGGCCTCAACCAGAACCTTTGGAAAGCAATCTTTATGCGTGGGCAGCAGCACGGCATCGACCGCGCGGTAGATGCCGGCGAGCTTCTGCGGGGAAACCGGTCCAAGGAAGCGTACGCGCCGTTCAACGCCGATCGATCGGGCAAGTCGCATGAAATGCTCGATCGTCGCGCCCTCTTTGCTCGCCGGCTCCTCAGGTCCCACGAAAACACACAGGAATGACTCGTCGAAAGGAAGCAACGCCGAGGCTCTCACGATGTCTGCCACTCCTTTAAAGGAATGCAGATTGCCAGCGTAGAGAAAGACAACGCCTGAGTTAAAGCCGAGATCAGACCGTGTATCCGTGGCGTTTTGGACATCACGGAGTAGATTCTTGAAGTGCGAGGCGCCGCCTTCGTATGGTGCAGAGATCAGCCGTTCCGGAGAGCAGCCATAAACCTCAGTTAGA
>Ga0265330_10000479_pt1 | contig 26766 bp, 28 predicted proteins | sample 41919metaG_FD_202083 | JGI IMG/M metagenome (GOLD analysis project Ga0265330, IMG submission 202083) | Rhizosphere microbial communities from Carex aquatilis grown in University of Washington, Seatle, WA, United States - 4-19-19 metaG | ecosystem: Host-associated > Plants > Roots > Rhizosphere...
GGCGGGCGCCAGCTGGGCGGCCAGCGCTCGAGCAGCCGCTCCTTCGGGCCGAAGCCGAACTTCGCGTAGAGCGCGTGCATGTCGCGGGTGTGGAGGATCCAGCGCCGTTCGGCGAACGGGCCGTTGTCGATCATCTCGCGGACGAGCTCGACGCCGAAGCCCCGGCCGCGGCACTCCTCGAGCACGTAGACGTCGGCGAGATACACGAAACCGGCCGCGTCGCAGTCGACGGCCCGGGCGAAGCCCACCTGGCGGCCGTCGCGGTAGAGGCCGACGACGCGCGCGCTCGCGTCGATCAGCGCCTCCTGCCGCTCGCGCGGCCTGCCCGCCGACCAGTACACCTCGACGAGGAATGCATAGACCGCGTCGCGGTCGACCCGCGCCGGGTCGTCGTCGAGCTCGTACCCGTCGCCGAGTGCCCGCTTCACGCGCTCAGGGTCTTCAGGCGGAAGCCGCCGTGGTACTCGTACGACGCCTGGATCACCTTGAGCGCGTCCCGCGACGCGCGCTCGCCGAGGTCGAGGGAGCCGGCGTCGGCGAGCGGGCTGCGGAGCAGCCCTTCGATCCCGCGGATCCCCTCGATGCTGAGCGCGAGCGCCTCCGCCTGGGCGGCGCAGCCGGCACAGACGGCGCCGCCGGCCCGCGGCGAGTAGCCGACGAGCGTCGCGTCGGCGGCCCCGCACTCGGCGCAGCTCGTGAGGTGCGGCAGGTATCCGGACAGCCAGAGCAGCTTCAGCTGGAAGGAGAGCGCGAGCGGGTCGAGCGCGGGCCGCTCCGCGGCATGGGGCGCCTCGTCGAGCAGGTCGAGGAAGCGCGTGAGCGCGGTGAAGGCACGCTCGTTCGCCTCTTGCTCGGTGAACAGGCGCAGCATCGCCTCGGCGCCGATCAGGCCGGCGGAGAGGCGGTAGTAGTCGGAGCGCGAGGCCTGGTGGTGCCGCAGCAGCTGGACGCCGGTGACTGTCTGCAGCTCGCCCGAGCCCTGGTGGAGCATGAGCTCGACGTGCGAGAGCGGTTCGAGCCGGCCGCCGAAGCGGGACGTCGTCTTCCGGACGCCCTTCGCCACCGCGCCGATCCGGCCGCGGTCGAGCGTGTACAGGTGCAGGACGCGGTCGGCCTCGCCGAAGCGGATCGACCGCAGCACGACGGCCTCGGTCTTGTAGGTGCGGCCCGCCATCCCTCTCGGAGTCTAGGGTCGCGGACGGACCTCGGGCTGGCAGCGCGGGCAGAACCACGTGCCGCGCCCGCCGGCGCGCGTCTTCGCGATCGGCGTGCCGCAGCGGTCGCAGGGCTCGCCGCCGCGGCCGTAGACGTGGAACTCGTCCTGCATGCGCCCGCCGCCGTAGACGCCGTCGCCGAGGTCCGCTCCGTGCCGCGCGAGCCCGCGGCGCAGGGCGGCGCGGATCCCCCGCCGCAGGCCCGCGACCTCCTCGGCGTCGAGCCCGCCGGCCGGCCGGAGCGGGTTGAGGCGCGCGCGCCAGAGCGACTCGTCCGCGTAGATGTTCCCGAGACCGGCGACGGTGCGCTGGTCGAGGATCGCAGCCTTCACGGGCGCTGCACGCCCGGCGAGCCGCGACGCGAGGAACGCGGTCGTGAAACGCGGGCCGAGCGGCTCGGGGCCGAGCCTCACGGTGAGGTGCGCCTCGGCTTCGTCCGGGTCGAGGAGCGCCCACGTTCCGAACCGGCGGACGTCGCGATAGGCGACGCGCGCGCCGTTGTCCAGCTCCAGTACGGCGCGCTCGTGCGTGCCCGCTCCGTCGGGAAAGCCGCCGGTCATGCGCAGATGGACGAGCAGCGCGCGCCCGCTCTCGAAGCGCACGACAAGGTATTTCCCGCGCCGGTCGACGGCTGCGACGCGCTCGCCCACGAGCTCCGCCTCCACGTGCGCCGGCTCGTCGGGCCGCACGAGCCGCGAGTCGAGGATCTCGACGCGATCGAGTCTCCGCCCGATCAGCACCGGCTCGAGCCGCACGCGAACCGTCTCAACTTCGGGCATCTCCGGCACCGGTCCAATGTAATGCCGGTGCGGAGGTGATGCGGTGACGGCCAACATCCGCGACCAGGTTGCCGAAGGCAACCTGGTCGCTGCCGTTCAGCCGATGGTCTCGAGGACGATCGGCCGCGCGAGCGGCTCGGCGCCGCCGAGCTCGTACGCAGCGAGCACCGCCGCTGCGGCCTCCGCCGCAGAACCCTCGTCCCGCGCGTGGATCTCGGCGAGCGGCTCGCCCGCCTCGACCGCATCGCCGCGCTTCTTGCGGCAGACCACGCCGACCGCATGGTCGACCGGGTCGTCCTTCTCGCGCCGGCCCGCACCCAGGTGAAGCGCGGCGAGCCCGACCGGCAGCGCGGCGAGACGCTGCACGTAGCCGCCGGACGCAGCGGGAACCTCGCGGATCACCGGCGCCCGCGGCAGCGCGTCCACGTCGGGGTCCCCGCCCTGCACGCGCACCCAGCGCTCGTACGCTGCGACGGCCGAGCCGTCTGCGACGGCCTGCTCCGCGCGGCGCCGGCCCTCGGCACGGTCGACGCCGAGGTCCGAGAGCGCGAGCAGGTGCGCGCAGGCGTCGAGGACGAGCTCGTCGAAGTCCGCCGGCCCCTCGCCGCGCAGCGTGGCGACCGCCTCGCGCACCTCGAGCGCGTTGCCGACCGCGCAGCCGAGCGGCTGGTCCATGTCCGTCAGCACGCAGACGACGTCGCGCTCCGCGCGCTCGCCGAGCGCGAGCATCGCCTCGGCGAGCACTCGCGCATCGGGGAGCGACTTCATGAACGCGCCGTCGCCCACCTTCACGTCGAGCACGATCGCGTCTGCGCCGGCGGCGATCTTCTTCGACATGATGCTCGCGGCGATCAGCGAGACGTTCTCGACGGTCGCGGTCACGTCGCGCAGCGCGTAGAGCATCTTGTCGGCCGGGACGAGATTCGCGCTCTGCCCGACGATCGCAAGGCCGGTGTCGCGCACCTGCGCAACGAACTCCTCGGTGGTCAGCTCGACGCGGAACCCGGGGATCGACTCGAGCTTGTCGAGCGTCCCACCCGTATGACCGAGCCCGCGCCCGCTCATCTTCCCGAACGGCACGCCGCAGGCGGCGACGATCGGCCCCACAGCGAGCGTCGTCTTGTCGCCCACGCCGCCGGTCGAGTGCTTGTCGACGACGCGCCGGCCGAGCGCGGCGTGAAGGTCGATCGTCTCGCCGCTGCGCACCATCGCATCGGTCAGCGCGAACGTCTCGGCGATCGTCAGGCCCTGGAAGTAGACCGCCATGAGGAACGCCGCAAGCTGGTAGTCCGGCACCTCACCGCGCGCGTATGCGAGCACGAGCTCCGCGACCTCACCGCCCGCAAGCTCCTTGCCGTCGCGCTTGCGCTCGATCAGCTCCGAAGCGCGGATCATTTCTGCGCGACGAAGACGGTGTGCAGCGTCGTCGCCCGGAACGGCCCGTGGATGTCGGGAACATGGTCGGCGTAGTGCGCACGGTCCATCGTCGCGGCAACGAAGGTGCGGATCGACGCGGAGTCCGGGAACACGAGGTGCGACTCGATGTCTCGCTGCTCCACCGACGCGAACTCCCGCTCGAGCAATGTCTTGCCGTTCGAGCGGTCGAAGCTCAACGGAGTGCGCGGCTCCGTGCACCCGATCAGGTCCCACACCTCCCAGACGTTCTCCACGTTGTGGGTCGCGGCCACCATGCGCCCTCCCGGCCGGAGGACGCGCGCGCATTCGGCGATCGCCTGCTCGAGCCCGGGGACGTGGTAGAGCACCCACCCTGCGAAGACGCAGTCGAACGCGCCGTCCGCGAACTGCAGCTCCTCGGCGTCGCCCACCTCGGCCGCGATCCCGCGCGCGCAGGTCAGCTCGACCATGCGCGCCGAGATGTCGATGGCGCGCACCTCCGCGCCGATGTCGCGCACGAATCGCTCCGTCAGCTCGCCCGGACCGCAGCCGACGTCGAGCAGACGCGCAGGGCGCGCCTCCGCGACTGTCGCGAACACGACGTCCTCTGGGTTCTCGCCCTCGACGAGCGCCCGGAAGATTGCGTTCCGCTTGGCCAGGCGCTCCTCGCTCGCGAACTCCCAGCGGACCAGGACTGGGTTGTCGAGCCTCATGGGGTCAGGGGATCGGTTGCCGTGGAGTTCACCGCGCGGGGGCGTTGCCCTTCACTGCGCTGCTTCTGCGACGAAGACGGAGACGATCCTGCTGCAGACGAGCGGGCCTTCGAAGCGCGGCAGCCGGTCGGCGAGGTCGCGGCGGGTGACCGACGCGGCCACGTAGATGCGGGCGGCCTCCCAGTCCGGGAACGTCACCGTCCCGTTCGAGTCGCGCCGCTCGACGCGGGCGAAGTGCCGCGCGAGCTGCTCGGCGCCGTTCTCGACGCTGAACGGATTGCTCCGCGTTCCCGCGCCGCGGTAGAGGCCCCAGAGCTCGTGCAGGTTCCGGTCGCTGTTCGTGACCGCGACGAGCCGGCCGCCGGGCCGCAGGACGCGGGCGAGCTCGGCGAGGGCCCGGTCGAGGTCGGGCACGTGGTAGAGCATCCAGGCCGCGACGGCGGCGTCGAACGACGCGTCGGGAAACGTCAGCTCCTGGACGTCGCCGACGAGCGCCTCGACGCCGCGCGCGCGGGTGAGCGCGACCATGCGCTCCGACTGGTCGAGCCCGACCACCTCGGCGCCGAGCTCGCCGGCGATCCGCTCCGCCAGCTCGCCGCGCCCGCAGCCGACCTCGAGCACGCGGCGCGGCTCGACCTCCGCGAGCGCCGCGAATGCGGTCTCGCGCGGACTGGGACCCGTCGCGTTCCTCCACGCCGCGGCGCGGACCGCGAAGCGGGACTCGTCGGCGTACTCGGCGCGAACGAGCTCGAGGTCGTTCAGGGGGCTCACGTCAGGGCGTGAGGATCGGCTGCCCGGGGATGCCGCGCGACGGCGACTTGCCGCCGAGCCACGCGTTGACGGTCGCACCGACGTCCGCGAACTCGCCTTCGTGAATCCGACCGGCGGCGTTGCGGCCGGCGACGTACGCGAGCAGCATTGCGTGCTCGCGCGAGTGGTCGGTCGACCGCGTCGTCGGGTCGCAGCCGTGGTCGGAAGTGAGGATCAGCAGGTCTCCGGGCCGCAACGCGTCGAGCAGGTCGGGCAGGCGCCGGTCGAAGTCCTGCAGGCAGCGGTGGAAGTTGACCGGGTCGTTGCGGTGTCCCCAGAGCATGTCCGTCTCGACGAGGTTCACGAACACGAAGCCGTCATCGAGCTCGAGCAGGAGCTTCTCCGTCTGCTGGATGCCCTCCACGTTCGACTTCGTCGGGTACGACTCGTCGATGTCGCAGCCCGCGAAGATGTCGGGAATCTTGCCGACCCCGTGCACGCGCGCGCCGGCTTCGCGGAGCAGCGTCAGGTAGTTCGGGCGGCGCGGCTCGAGCGAGAAGTCGTGGCGATTCGCCGTCCGCGTGTAGCTCCCCGGCGTGCCGACGAACGGTCGCGCGATCACCCGCGCCACCGCGTGCTTCCCCGTCAGCAGCTCACGCGCGACACGGCACGCCTCGTACAGCTCGTCGAGCGGAACTGTCTCCTCATGCGCGGCGATCTGGAAGACCGAGTCCCCCGACGTGTAGACGATCCACTTGCCCGTCTTCTGGTGCTCCTCGCCGAGCTCCTGGATGATCTCCGTCCCCGACGCGGGCTTGTTACCAAGGACGCCCCGTCCGGTTCCGTGCATGAACGGGTCGATCACGTCGTGCGGGAAGCCGTGCGGGTAGGTGGGAAACGGCTGCGCGGTGACGACGCCCATCAGCTCCCAGTGGCCGGTGGTCGTGTCCTTGCCCTTCGAGCGCGTGATCAGGCGGCCCGCCACGGCGGGCGCGCCCGGCTGGGGCGGGCAGCCGGCGAGCGGCTCGATGTTGCCGAGCCCGAGCGCCTCCATGTTCGGCAGGTCGAGGCCGCCCACGGCCTTGGCGACGTTGCCGAGCGTGTCCGAGCCGGCATCGCCGTACTGGTCGGCGTCCGGCAGCTCGCCGGCGCCGACGGCGTCCAGCACGATCACGCAGGCTCTGGGCATGCGGCTATTCTAGGTCGGCGATGACCACGGCCCTCGGCTTGCTCGCCTTCATCTTCTTCATCGTCGCCGTGATCGCCACGGCGGCGGGGATAACGTGGGTGGTCGTGCGCTTCACGCCGAAGAAGAAACCCGCCGCGGCGAAGACCGAGTCCTAGAGCGGCAGGACGTCTGCGAGGGGCGTGTAGTCGAGGCCGTGCGCCTCGGCGACGGCCTGGTACGTGACCTTGCCGTCGAGGACGTTGACGCCCTGCGCGAGCGCCGGGTCGGCCGCCACGGCCTGGGCCAGCCCATGCTCGGCGATCGCCTCCACGTACGGGAGGGTCGCGTTCGTCAGCGCGAGCGTGGACGTGATCGGAACGGCGCCGGGCATGTTCGCGACGCAGTAGTGCGTGACGCCGTCCACGTCGTAGACGGGGTTCGTGTGCGTCGTCGGCTTCGACGTCTCGAAGCAGCCGCCCTGGTCGATCGCCACGTCGACGACGACGGAGCCCTTCTTCATGTCGGCGAGCATCGTGCGCGTCACGAGCTTCGGCGCGAGCGCACCGGGGATGAGGACGGCTCCGATCACGACGTCCGCCTCGGCCACCGACTCCTCCACCTGAAGGCTCGACGACATGACGAGGCTGACGCGGCCGGAGAGGATCTCGTCGAGATAGCGCATGCGGTCGATCGAGCGCTCGAGGATCGTCACCTGCGCGCCGAGGCCGAGCGCGATGATCGAGGCGTTGTAGCCGACGATGCCGCCGCCGAGCACCGCGACGCGGCCCGGCGCGACGCCCGGCACGCCGCCGAGCAGCAGCCCGCGCCCGCCCATCGGCTTCTCGAGGAAGTACGCGCCCGCCTGCGCGGCGAGCCTGCCGGCGACCTCGCTCATCGGTGCAAGCAGCGGCAGCCGCCGGTCCTCGGTCTCGACCGTCTCGTAGGCGACGCCGGCGATTCCGCTCTCGACGAGCGCGCGCGTCAGCGGCTCGTCGGCGGCGATGTGCAGGTACGTGAAGAGGACGAGCCCTTCGCGCAGCCGCCCGTACTCCACCGCGATCGGCTCCTTCACCTTCAGCAGCAGCTCGGACTGCGACCAGACATCGTCCAGGGAGACGATGCGGGCGCCGACACGCTCGTAGTCGGCGTCCGGGAACGAGCTGCCGCCGCCGGCGGTCGTCTCGACGAGCACCTCGTGGCCGTGCTGGACGAGCTCACGCGCGCCGGCCGGGGTCAGCGCCACCCGGTACTCATCGGTCTTGATCTCCTTGGCGACGCCGATCCGCACGAGGCGGGACAATAGCGGGTATCGGGTCAGCCGCAGCGGGCGGGGTACACGAAGTCGGCCGGCTTTCCCTTTGGATACGGGGACGGGCCGACGAAGGCGATCGTGACCTCCTTGTACGCCGTCTTCCCGTTCTTGCAGCGCTGCGTGCCGGAGGCGACGACGACCGCCTTGTACGTGTGGAAGTGGCCGGCCGCGCAGTTCGGCGTGCAGTCGTTCGCATAGGCGGTGCCGGTCGCCGCGGCGAACGACTGGCCCCACCCGGTCCAGCGGAGCTTCTTGACGCCGAAGTTCGCGTCGGCGCAGGCGAGCACGATCTGCGCCGGGCGTACCTGCGGCTGGCCGAGGCAGTCGGGCAGCACCTGCGGCGGCGCAGCGACCGCTGCGGCGGAGAAGAGTGCGGCGAGCAGGATCACGTGGCGCGCGCCTCCTCGATGAGCGCGAGCGTAACCTCGACCATCGCTTCGAGGTCGGCGGTTGCGATGCGCTCGTTCGGCGTATGGATGTCCGTCATTCCGTTCGCGAGGTTCACACAGCGGCGGCCGCGCTCGTTGAAGACGTTCGCGTCCGCAGCACCGCCGGACAGAGCGTAGCTCGGCTGCCAGCGGCAGCGCTCGAGCGCGCGCGCGGCCAGAGCCACGGCCTCCTCGTCGCGCCTGAGCCGATAGCCGCTGTAGTTCTTGTGCAGCTCCGTCTCCACCTCGCACTCCGTGGCCGTCGCGGCGAACGAGCAGGCGTCGAGCATCTCCTGCACGAGCTCGGTCAGCTTGCGCTCGTCATGGCTGCGAGCCTCGGCCCGGAACGTGCACCACTCGGGCACGATGTTCACCGCCGAGCCGCCGGTGATCACGCCGACGTTCGCCGTCGTCTCCTCGTCGACCCGGCCGAGGCGCAGGTCGGCGACCGCCTTCGCGGCCGCCTGGATCGCCGAGCGGCCCTCGTCGGGAAACATGCCCGCGTGCGACGCGCGGCCGTGGAAGGTGATGTCCAGGGCCTGCGCCCACGGCGCACCGAGGATGATCTCGCCGATCGGCCCCGCCTGGTCGTAGACGTACCCGACCTGTGCGTGCAGGCGCTCGTGCTCGAAGGTGGCCGCGCCCTTCAGGCCGATCTCCTCCTGCGGGGTGAACACGAGCTCGATCCCGGCGTGCCGCCGGTTCTCGGCGAGCACCCGGCGCACGCCTTCGAGCATCGCCACGACGGCGGCCTTGTTGTCAGCGCCGAGGATCGTCCCGCCGGCGTTGCGCACGACTCCGTCCTCGACCACGGGCTCGAGCGGGCCGCTCGGCGGCACCGTGTCGAGATGCGCGCAGAAGAAGAGCGGCGTCCCGGGCGCGGTCGGCTCGAGGCGCGCGTAGATGTTCCCCGTCGTCGTGCCGAGCTGCAGGCCCGCGTCGTCCTCGTCCGGCTGGAGCCCGAGGCCGCCGAGGTAGCGCAGGACGGCGTCCGCGACGTCGCGCTCCTCGCCCGGCGGGCTGCGCAGCGAGGCCAGCTCGAGGAAGAGCGAGACGATCTCGCTGTGCTCGGCGGCCACGGGTTCGATCCTACGGGGCGGGCTCGTCAGCCCGTCGCGACAGCCTCGCCCGCCCGGGAGCGGGCGCGCGCGAGCGCCGCAGCGACGAAGCCGCGGAAGAGCGGTGCCGGCCGCGTCGGCCGCGACTTGAACTCGGGATGGAACTGGCTCGCGACGAACCACGGGTGGTCCGGCAGCTCGATGATCTCGACCAGCCGTCCCTGCTCGAAGGTGCCGGACACGACGAGGCCGGCGTCGACGAGCTGCTGCCGGTAGTGGTTGTTCACCTCGTACCGGTGCCGGTGCCGCTCGAAGATGACCGCGTCGCCGTAGAGCTCGCGGGCGCGTGTGCCCTCCGCCACCTCGACCGCCTGCGCACCGAGCCGCATCGTGCCGCCGAGGTCCTCGATGCCCTTCTGCTCCGGCAGCAGGTCGATGACGGGGTACGGCGTCTCCGGGTCCATCTCCGTCGAGTTGGCCCCGTCGAGGCCGACGACGTGCCGCGCGAACTCGGAGACGGCGACGTGCATGCCGAGGCAGATGCCGAGATACGGGATGCCGTGCTCGCGCGCGACGCGGCAGGCGAGGATCTTCCCTTCCCAGCCGCGCGAGCCGAAGCCGCCGGGGACGAGCACGCCGTCGACGGTGTCGAGCAGATCGGCCGTCTCCTCGTACGACATGTGCTCCGCGTCCACCCAGCGCACGCGCACCGCACAGCCGCTGTACAGGCCGGCGTGCTTCAGCGCCTCGTGCACCGACAGGTAGGCGTCCTGCAGCTTCACGTACTTGCCGACGAGCGCGATCTCGACGAGCCCGCGGCGCTCGTCGATGCGGCGCGTCAGCTCCTCCCACTCGCCGAGCTCGGCCTCGGGCGTCTCGAGCCCGAGCTTCGCGCAGACGAGCCGGTCGAGCCCCTCCTCCTTGAGCACGCCCGGGACGAGGTAGACGTCGGGCATGTCGGGGCAGGCGATCACCGCACCCGGGTCGACGTCTGCGAACAGGGCGATCTTGTCGCGGATGTCCCGCGACAGCTCCTCGTGCGAACGGCAGACGACGACGTCGGGATGGATACCGATGCGCCGCAGCTCGTTCACCGAGTGCTGCGTCGGCTTCGTCTTCAGCTCGCCCGCCGCCTCGATGAACGGCACGAGCGTCACGTGGATGTACATGACGTTCTCCTGCCCGACCTCGCGCCGGAACTGGCGGATCGCCTCGAGGAACGGAAGCGACTCGATGTCGCCGACCGTGCCGCCGATCTCGGAGATGACGACGTCGACCGGGCCCGACTCCGTTGCGCGCTTGATCCGCGCCTTGATCTCGTTCGTGATGTGCGGGATCACCTGTACGGTCGCGCCGAGGAAGTCGCCCTTGCGCTCCTTGCGCAGGACCGTGTCCCAGACCGAGCCCGCGCTGTGGCTCGCGTTGCGCAGGAAGTTCTCGTCGACGAACCGCTCGTAGTGGCCGATGTCGAGGTCAGTCTCCGCCCCGTCCTCGGTCACGTAGACCTCGCCGTGCTGGAACGGGCTCATCGTCCCGGGGTCGACGTTGAGGTACGGGTCGAACTTCTGGAGCTGCACGCGGAGGCCGCGCGCCTTCAGCAGCCTGCCCAGCGACGCAGCGACGATTCCCTTCCCGAGCGCGGAGACAACTCCCCCGGTGATGAAGACGTACTTCGGGGCCCGTGCGCTCACGGGATTTGAGGGTAGCAGCGAATGCGGCCGGAGGCGGTCACGCGAGTCCGAGATGGCGTTCGAGCGTGCCGTCGGCGAGGTAGCGCGCCAGCTCGGGCTGCGGGTCGACCCCGGGAGCCCGTTCCCGGAGCAGTGCGAGCACGCCGCCTGCGACACGCTCGGCCGCTGTCCGCACCCGTGCGTCGTCCGCGGGTACGAGTGCGAGCAGCACGGCGAGATCGTCCGCCCAGCCGTCGGGCACCGTGGCCAGGCCGAGCGCCGCCCGGACCGCCTCGACCCGGTTCCGGACGGTCTGCGGCGCGTTCACGTCGCGGAGCAGCACCGGCGCGCTCTCGCCCAGGCCGTACGCGGCGACGCGGAGCACGAGCGGATCCGGGGCCCGCAGCGCCTTCGCGCACCATTCGACGAAGTCCTCGAGCTCCGGCTCGCCCGGCGGGTGCCGGAAGCCGGGAGGGTCGCCGAGCGCTGCGACGGCCGCCGCGGTCGACCAGAGCCAGGCGCCCGGCCCCTCGACCGCGAACCCCAGCGACCAGCCCGCCGGGACGGTGCGGAGCCGGCGCAGCTCTTGGGTCGACTTCGCACCCGCCGAGACGTGGAGGTCTCCCACGAACCACGTCCGGAACGGGACGCGGGGCGCGGCCAGCGTGACGATCTGGAGGTCGAGGTCGCTCCACGGCTGGGCCGTCCCCTGGGCGTAGCTGCCGAACGCGAACACGCCGACGGCGTCCGGCTCCTCGTCCCGCACTCGGGCGACGAGCCGGCCGGCGAGCCTCTCCGGCAGGTCCTCGAGGTCTACGGCTCCTCCCCCGTGCGCAGCAGGCCGTGCAGGCGCGTGAGGGCCTGGGCGGGGAAGTGGCGGCGGAGACCGATCAGCAACGGCCCGGCCACGACGAGCGACGCTTCCGTGCTCTTCTCGTCGAGGGCCCGGAGGCTCAGCTGGGCGTCGATGCGGTCGCCGGTGAGCTGGAAGGCGATGCGCTCGTACGGGACGACGTCGAGCACGACGAGCGTGCCGGTCATCTGCGGGCGGCGGAAGAGGCTCGGCTGGTTGGGGCCGATCACCTTCCACCGGGCTCCAGGGGCGAGCCCGCGCCGGTCCGGCTCCACGCCGGACACGCCCGGCCACCAGTCCGCGAGGTTGTACGGCTCGGCGAGGAACGCCCAGACGTCGCCGATCGGGGCGAGCAGGACCCGGTCAGCTGCGTACCGTGGCAAGGAACTCCTGGCCGCCGAGCATCCGCTCCAGCTCGGCGCGCCGCTCGCCGTCCGCGAGCTGCTCGATCCGCGTGTGCGTCGGGTCGCCCGGGATCTTCTCGACGCGGAAGTGACGGTCGGCGAGCGCCGCGATCTGCGGCAGGTGCGTGATCGTGATCACCTGCGCCCGCCCGGCCAGCCGCTGGAGGACGCGTCCGACCGCGTTCGCGGTCTCGCCGCCGATGCCGGCGTCGATCTCGTCGAAGACGAGCGTCTCCCCGCCGGCGACGGCTGCGATCGCCAGGGCGATGCGCGACAGCTCGCCGCCGGACGCCGTCTCGGCGACGGGCGCGAACGGCAGGCCGGCGTTCGGGCGGACGAGGAACGCCGCCTCGTCCGCGCCGGTCGCGCTCGTATCGCGCTCCCGCAGCTCGCAGACGAACTCCCCGTCCCCCATGCCGACGTCGTGCAGCTCGGCTGCGACCGCGTCGGCGAAGGCGGGGGCCGCGGCGTTCCGCTCGGCGCGCAGCTCCTGCGCGAGGTCGCGCACCCGCAGCTCGGCTGCCGCCAGCGCAGCCGCAGCAGCGGCGGCCGGGTCGGCGCCACCGTCGAGCGCGGCGAGCTCCGCGCGGGCTTCCGCGGCCCGCTCGATCAGCTCCTCGTAACTCGAGGCGTCGAAGCGGCGCCTCACGGTCGCGATCCGGTCGAGGCCGCCCTCGATCTCCTCGAGGCGCCCCGGCTCCGCCTCGAGCGAGGCCAGGAACGAGTGCAGGCCCGACGCGGTCTCGCGCAGGCGCAGCTCCGCGTCGCGCAGCTCGTCGCCGGCGGCGCGCAGCTCCGGCGCGAGCCCCTCGAGCGGGGCGACGGCGCGCTCGGCCAGCGCGACGAGCCCGGCCGCGCCCTCGCCCTCCTCCGGCGTGAGCGCCTGGGCCGCCGCGGCGGCCGCCTCGGCCAGCTCCGCGACGTGGCGGACGCGCTCGCGCTCGGCGCGCAGGCGCTCCTCGTCCCCGGGCTCAAGCCCCTCCGTGTCCTCGACGAGCGCCCGCAGCTCGGCGAGCCGGGCCTCGGCGAGCGCCGCGTTCTCGGTCAGCTCGTCGTGCCGGCGCCTGGCCGCGAGCAGCTCCCGCCAGGCGGCGCGGGCCTCGGCACGACGGCGAAGCTGCTCCTCGCCGCAGAAGCGGTCGAGCACCTCGAGCTGGTACGCCGGCTTCGCCAGGCGCCGCTGCTCGAACTGTCCCGACATGGCGACGACCCGCTCGACCGCGGCGGCGACGTCCTCGCGCGCGGCGGCGCGGCCCCACGCGTAGGCGCGGGTGCGCCCGTCCGCGAACACGCGCCGGGAGACGAGCAGCGCCTCCTCGTCCGCGGGCCTCAGCTCGAAGAGCGCGTCTGCCTCGCCGTCCTCCGCCGGCAGGTCGAGCTCCGCCTCGACGTACGCCTCCTCCCCGGCCGGGCCGACGAACGAGTCGTCGCCCTTCGTCCCGAGCAGGAGTCCGACCGCCTGGGCGAGGATCGTCTTGCCCGCGCCGGTCTCGCCGGTGATGGCGTTCAGCCCGGGCGAGAGCTCCAGCTCGGCCTCGCGGATCAGGACCAGGTTCTCGATGCGCAGCCGTCGCAGCACCGGACCGAGTGTAGAGAGGCCGCAGGACCGCGACCACTGGCTGATCGGGACGGAGTACCGTTGCGCTCCGTGAGGCTCGCCGCCGTCACCGTTCTGGTGCTCGCCCTCTGCTGTTCGGCGTGTGGCGGCTCGAAGGAGCGGATTCACAGCCTGCGTGCGGTCGAGGCGGCGTTCTCCGCAGCCGGGGCTCCCTTCCAGGGAGAGTGGCAGCCGAACCCATATCTCGCGTCGGGCGGCAGTCCCCGCGGGGAGCTGCCCAAGGCGCTCGGCCCCCATCTGGTCGGCCTGGCAAGCACCATCAACTCGTCGACCTTCAAGGGCGGTCAAGCCTGGGTGTTCGACACGCAGGCCTCTGCCGTGGCCTATGCGGACTTATGCCGGCGGAGGTGCGGCGCGCTCATACGCGCGGACAACGTCGTCTACACCGGCACCGCGTCGGCCGCGGCGTCGAAGGCGATGGCGCGACTTAAGGGCTAAGGGTGTGAGGTGAAGGTCTCCCGGTAGCGGCCGAAGAAGGTCGTCTCCGGCAGCGTGGCGAGCAGGCTCCGCTGTGTGCCGAGGCGCACCGCCACCCGGCCGCCCGACGGCACCTCCGCCACCCGCCGGCCGTCCACGAGCACCGCGACGTCGACGTCGGCCGTCTGGTTCACGAGCGTGACGTCCAGGCCCCGCGGGACGACGAGGGGGCGCGCATGCAGCGAGTGCGGCGCGATGAACGTGATCGCCATCGCGTCGAGGCCGCGGACGAGAACAGGGCCGCCGTTCGAGAGGTTGTAGGCGGTCGAGCCGGACGGCGTCGCGCAGATCATCCCGTCGCACGGGATCGTGCCGAGATCCTCGCCGCCGACCGCCCACGCGAGCTCCACCATGCGGCCGAGCGTCTCGCTCGTCGTCACGACGTCGTTCACCGCGGCCTGTGTCTGCCCGTCGAGCTGAACCTCGAGCGTCGGCAGCTCGAGCACCACGTACTCGCCCGCGAACACGCGGCGAAGGTCGCGATCGAGCCCTTCCGGCTCGATCGCCGCGAGAAAGCCGACGCGGCCGAAGTTGACGCCGATCACGGGCACGTCGCTGCCGAGCAGGCGTGCAAGCGTGCGCAGGATCGTCCCGTCGCCGCCGAGCGCGACGGCGAGATCTGCGTCGCGAGGGTCGGCATTCTCGTCGAGCACGACAACCCCAGCCTCGTCGGCGACGGCCCGGACGCGTCCGACGGCCTCGCGGACGTCGACACGGCCGTGCGAGATCACGGCGACGGTGCTAACCGGGCGCGACAGCTCTGTCGATCCGTTCGTCGAGGTCATCGGGAAGTGTCGGCTCCTCGGCCTGCTCGAGGTGGAGAAAGAACTCCCGGTTGCCCTTCGGGCCGGGAAGTCCGGAGTCTACGACTCCGGCCACACGCGCCTCCCACCCGAGCGACGCACGAGCGATCTCGTGGAGGACCCGGCCGCGGACGGCGGGGTCGCGCACGACTCCGCCCCGGCCGACGTCGGCCCGGCCGGCCTCGAACTGCGGCTTCACGAGCACGAGCGCACGCCAGCCGGGAGCGGCGAGGCGCAGCGCCGGCGGGAGCGCCGTGCGGACGGAGATGAACGAGACGTCGCAGACGACGAGCTGCGGCGAGAACGGAAGCTCGGTCAGCGCCCGCGCGTTCGTCCGCTCGAGCACGGTCACGCGCGGGTCGTCGCGCAGGCGCGGGTGGAGCTGCCCGTAGCCGACGTCCACGGCGATCACGCGGGCCGCGCCGCGCTGGAGCAGGACGTCCGTGAAGCCGCCCGTGGACGCGCCGACGTCGAGGCAGTCGAGCCCGGCCGGGTCGATCCCGAGCTCGTCGAGCGCGTGCGCAAGCTTCTGGCCGCCGCGCGACACGTACGCCGGGCCGCGCTCGACCGTGAGCACGACGGACTCGTCGACCTGCTGCCCCGGCTTGTCGTGGCCGGGCACGAGCCCGGCCATCACGAGCGCCTGCGCCTGCGCACGCGACTCCGCCAGCCCCCGCTCGACGAGCAGGACGTCGAGGCGCTTCTTCACTGCTACCTCCCGGCCGGCTGGATCCCCCAGGTGCCAGACCAGCCGTCACCCGGCTCGAGACGGATCAGGCTTTCGCCGGTGCGGAACGCCTGGGGCGGGCAGGTCATCGGCTCGATCGCGATGCTCCGCCGCGCCACGTCGGGCAGCGGGTCGCCGGTGAAGAGGACGACGTACGGCCACGCCTCGTCCGCCCACACGGTCACGCCGCCGGCCTGGAGGCGCCAGCGGCCGTCCGCGGCCGGCTCCAGGTCGGTGAAGGCGGTGTCGAGCACCGTCGAGCCGAGCCGCTCGGGCTCGCGGCCGGGGATGCGCAGGGTCATGTCGTCGATCGTGGACACACCGGCCGGCCAGAAGTACGGATGGAATCCGCAGCCGAACGGGCACGCGGTCGTGCCGGCGTTCTCCGCCGTCGCCCGCACGGTGAGGCCGTCGGAGCCCAGGCGGTACTCGACCTGCATGAGCAGCGTGAACGGATAGCCCGGCTGCGGGTGGAGCAGGTGCTCCAGCACGATCCGCGCCTCCTCGCGCTCCACCACCGACCAGGTCGCCCAGCGCACGAGGCCGTGGATCGCCCCGTGCTCGGACGGGTCGGTCAACGCGAGCTGGTACTCGTGCCCGTCGAACGCGTACACACCCTCCGCGATGCGGTTCGGCCACGGCGCGAGGATCTGGCCGCGCCCGGACGTGGACATCTCGTCGACGGGATAGCCGTCCAGCAGGTCGTCGTACGTGCGGAGGCCCGCTCCGACCTCGACGACGACCGCACGCTGGTCGCCGAAGACGAGCTCGTACTGCTCTCCCGAGGGCGGGATCACGCCGTCCGCACCGCCAGCCCGTCCACGAGGTCGCGCAGCACCGACGTGTCCGCGTCGACCTCTGCGAGCCGCTCGCGCGCGCGCTCAGCCGCCTCGTCCGCGAGCCGGCGCGCACCGTCCGGGCCGTGGGTGAGGACGTAGCCGTCGCCGTCGAGGATGTCGTCGACGATCTGGAACAGCAGCCCGAGCTCCGCGCCGAACGCGCGCCACGCCCGCTGCTCGGCCTCGGGCACGCCGGCCGCCCACAGCCCGAGCCCGACCGCCGCGGCGAACAGGCAGCCCGTCTTCAGCCGGTGCAGCGTCGCCTCGTCGGGCGCAGTGCCCGTGATGTCGAGGTACTGGCCGCCGATCATCCCGAGTGCCGAGGCGGCGAGCTCGCGCGCGACGTGCGGCGTGTCGTACGAGGTCGCGAGGCGGAACGCCTCGGCGAACAGCGCGTCGCCGGCGAGGATGCCGACGGCCTCGCCGTACTGCTTCCACGTCGACGGCTGACCGCGCCGCTGCTCGTCGTCGTCGAGCGCCGGCAGGTCGTCGTGCACGAGCGAGAACGTGTGGACGAGCTCGAGCGCGCACGCGGCCGGCAGTGCGACCTCCGGCTCGGCGCCTGCCGCCTCCGCCGTCGCGAGACAGATCACCGGGCGGACGCGCTTGCCGCCGGCGGCGATCGAGTAGCGCACCGACTCCGCCTGGCCGTGCAGCTCGGGCCAGAGCGTGAGCGCGTCGAGGTGCTCCTCGACGAGGCTGCGCAGCTCGTCAGGAGTGCGCGGCATCGGCCTCCGCTGCGCGCTTCGCGCGCTCCAGCTCTTCTTCCACTGCCTTCGCCAGCTCGGACAGCTCGTTGAGGATCTCGAGCGCCCGGTCGGGTGAGGCGCCCTCCTCCTGCGCGAGCCGGTCGAGCTCGCCGCGCGCCGCCTCCAGCCGCGCGAGCAGCTCCTCCGCCCTGCCGAGCGAGTCCTCTGTCGTCATGCCGACGCCGCCTCCTCCCGCACGATCCTGCCAAGGATGCCGTTCACGAGTCTTCCAGCGTCGTCGGATGCATACCGCTTGGCGAGCGTGACCGCCTCGTCCACGACGACCTCGAGCGGGACCTCGCCCTCGTCGAGCTCCTCGATCGCGACGCGGAGCACGTTCCGCTCGACGGCGCCGAGCCGGTCAGCCGTCCACTCGTCCGCCGCCGCAGTGATGCGGCCGTCCAGCTCGGGAGCGTGCGCGGCCACGAGGTCGACGACCCGGCGGGTGTACGCGTCGACGTCGCCGTCGTAGAGCGAGCCGAGCGGCGTCCCGGTGACGTCCCACTGGTAGAGGACGAAGACGGCGGCGCGGCGCGCCTCGCGGCGGCTGATCGCATTCATCAGCGGTCGAGCTCCGCGACCGTCACGTCCACCGCGCGCACGTCGAGGCCGCACATGCGGTCGAGCGCGGCGGCGACCTGCGCCTGCACCTCGTGCGCCACGTCGGGAAGCACCTTCCCGTAGGCGACCGCGAGCTCCAGCTCGACCTCCGCCCGGCCGTCCTCGATCTCGAGCGTGAGCTTGCGGCGCGTGCGCCGCACGCGCGTCCCCTCGACGCCTTCCGCAGCCTGGATCACGATCTGCGAAAGCGTCCCGTCGGTGACGGTGATCGTGCCGCCGTCCTGGCGCACGACGTACGTCATGTCGCAGCCAGGGCCGGCAGGCGCGAGCCCGCCTCTTCAAGGAACGACGTCGAGTACTCGCCGCTGCGGAACTCGTCGCTGCCGAGGATGTCGATTGCGGCGTCGCGCGTCGTGGGCACGCCGCGCACGTCGAGCTCGCGCAGCGCACGGAGCGCACGCGTGATCGCCGCCTCGCGGGTCTCGTCGCGGACGACGAGCTTTGCGATCAGCGAGTCGTAGTTCGGCGGGACCGTCGTGCCGTCCTCGACGAACGTGTCGACGCGCACGCCGGGACCGAGCGGTGCGCGGAACTGCTCGATCCGCCCCGGAGCGGGCGCGAAGCCGCGGGTGGGGTCCTCGGCGTTGATCCGGATCTCGATCGCGTGCCCCGCCCGCGGGGCGCGGCCGGTGAGGGCGAGCGGCTCGCCCGCGGCGATCCGGACCTGCTGCCGTACCAGGTCGAGGGAGGTCACGAGCTCCGTCACCGGATGCTCGACCTGCAGGCGTGCGTTCAGCTCGATGAACGAGAACGCGCCGTCCAGGCCGACGAGAAACTCGAAGGTGCCCGCATTCCGATAGCCGATGTGCCGGCACGCGCGCTCCGCGGCCGCCTCCATCGCCTCGCGCTGCTCGGCGTCGAGCGCGGGAGACGGGGACTCCTCGATCAGCTTCTGGTGCCGGCGCTGGATCGAGCACTCCCGTTCGCCGCACGTGAGCACGCCGCCGAAGTTGTCGCAGAGCACCTGGATCTCGACGTGCCGCGCGGGCGAGATCGCCCTCTCGACGTAGAGCGTCCCGTCCGAGAAGGCCGCGAGCGCCTCCGCGGAGGCGCGCGCATACGCATCCTCGAGCTCGTCGGGAGCGGTGACGAGGCGCATGCCGCGTCCGCCGCCGCCGGCGGCAGCCTTCAGCAGCACCGGATAGCCGAGCGCGTCCGCGGCCGCGCGGGCCTCCGTCGGCGTCGCGGTCCCGTCGCTGCCGGGCACGAGCGGCACGCCCGCGGCCCGCATCTCGATCTTCGCCTGCGCTTTGTCCCCCATCCGCGCCATCACGTCGGCGGGCGGGCCGACGAACACGAGCCCGTTGTCCTCGCACGCGCGCACGAACTCGTCGTTCTCGGCGAGGAACCCATAGCCGGGGTGAACCGCCTCGCAGCCGGTCGTCATCGCAGCGGTGACGACCGCCGCGATGTTGAGGTAGCTCTCGGCCGCCGGCGGCGGTCCGATCCGGACCGCGCGGTCGGCCAGCCGCACGTGGAGCGCCTTCTCGTCCGCCGTCGAGTAGACGGCGACCGCTTCGACGTCGAGCTCGTGCAGCGCGCGAATGATGCGCACGGCGATCTCGCCGCGGTTGGCTACGAGGACGCGGTTGAACACGCGGGGAGTCTAGTGAGGGGCACGTGTCTACGACTGCGACCAGGTCGCGACGTGGTCGCGACCTGGTCGCTGCCGTTCAAACGGCATCCATCGGCCGCCCCGCCAGGGGCTCCAGGTCGAACAGAACTTGACCGAATTCGACCGGCTGGCCGTTCTCGACGTGGATGCAGCGGACGACTGCCTCGAGGTCGGCCTTCACCTCGTTCATGAGCTTCATCGCCTCGAGGATGCACAGCGTCTGGCCGCGCCCGACGACGTCTCCCTCCTCGACGAAGACGGCGGCTCCCGGCTCCGGCGAGCGGTAGAACGTGCCGACCATCGGAGACTCGACGCGCACGATGCCGTTCGCCGCGGGTGCGAGCCGCACAGTCGAGGGCTCCGGCAGCGCGAGCGGCGCGTCGGAGATCGGCGCATCCGTCGGCTCGGCGACCGAGCGCACGGACACGCGCATCCCCGCCTCCTCGATCGTCACCTCGCCGATGCCGGTGTCCTGCACGATGCGCACCACCTCCCGGATGCGCTCCGCCCGCTGCTTGTCGACCACCGCCTGGTCGTCCTCGCCGCGCCGCGTCCGGCCGCGGATCCCGACCAGCAGCCGCTCCGCGTCCTCGCCGAAGAGGCCGAGCAGGAGCAGCTCCTCCTCGCTGGCCGCGATCCCCTCGGCCTGCTCGCGCACCTCGCTCAGCTGCGGCGCCACGTCCTCCTCGGTCTCCGGGTCGGCGGTGAGCGCCACCGCGCGGGCGACGGCGGGGTCGATCGCGCCCGGCGGCGTCCCGAAGCGGCCGGAGACGAGCGCGCGCAGCTCGTCCACGACGGTCAGGTAGCGGCTCGCGGAGAGCACGTTCAGGAGCGCCTGCGAGGCGAGCACCTGGCCGATCGGCGCCGCCAGCGGCGGCCAGCCGCACTCGGCCCGGATCTCGTCGAGCTCCTCGAGCACCTCTTCGAGCCGGTCGCCGGCGTCCTGCGCGCGGAGCGTCGCGTCGACGCCGGCCACGAGGCCGGCGGGGACGTCGTGCTGCGCGGCGCGGACGGCGACGCGCGGCGCCAGCGGCGCGACGGGCTCGTCGCCGATGTGCTCGTCGACGAGGTCGGACGCCTCCCAGAGCTTCGCCACGTCCACGCCGGGGTCGAGCCCCATGCCGGCGAGCGCCTCGGCGAGCGCCTCCCCGGAGACGCGATGGAGGGTGAGCGCGAGCGGATAGATCGCGCAGGCGATCAGCTCCGCGCCCGCGCGGGCGGCGGCGAGCGTGGCCGCGAGCGCACTGCCGCCGGCACCCTGGACGTAGATGCCGATCGGGAGGCCGCTCGCCTCCGCGAGCGCGCCGACGAGCTCCTCCGCCCGGTGCGGCTGGAGCGAGCCGGTCGGGTCGTGCAGGAGGACGCGGATCGCACCGAGCTCGGGCAGCAGCTTCGCGCGCTCGATCAGCGTGTCGATCTCGCCGGTCCGGCCCGGGCTGTAGACGAGTCCCGCCTCGAGGTCGCGGCCTGCGCCGACGACCGCATCGGCGGCCTCGCGCAGGTTGGAGACGTCGTTGAGCGGGTCGTGCAGGCGGAAGACGTCGATCCCGTTCTCGGCCGCGGAGTGGATGAAGCGCTGCGCGAAGTCCGCGTCCACCGGCCGCGAGCCGACGAGAAAGCGCCCACGAAGGGCGAGCCCGAGCGGCGTGGTCACGCGCGCCTTCAGGGCGCGGATCCGCTCCCACGGGCTCTCGATCCCCCGCTTCACGGCGGCGTCGAAGACGCCCCCGCCGGACACCTCGAGATACGCGAAGCCCGCCTGGTCGAGGATCCCGGCGAGACGGAGCTGCTCCGCGGTCGGCACCCGCCCCGCGAGCGGCTCCTGGCCGAGCAGGCGAATCGTCGTGTCTGCGAGCTTCGGCACGTCCGGGACCTTACCGCGCTTCCGCGTCTCAGCTACCGAGGACGTCGATCGCAGCTCCGGCGCCCGTGAGGACGACGGAGGCGGCGACGAAGACCCACCCCTCGGGCAGGTCGAGCCGCCGCCAGGCGAGCTTCGTGCCGGCGACGGCCATCAGCAGGAGGCAGAACGCGGCGGCGAACCAGAAGGCGTAGGCGATCGCGCTCGCGAGCGTCGTGCCGCCGTGGACGGCGTCGAACAGGCCGCCCGCGATCGTCGCGATCACGGCCGCAACGGCGACGAGCCGTGCGAGCGCGCCCACTAGGCGCGCGAGATGTAGCGCCGCTCGCGCGGGTCGATCTTCAGCTTGTCGCCCACGTTCACGAACAGCGGCACGTTGATCACCGCGCCCGTCTCGAGCGTCGCCGGCTTCGAGACGTTCGACACCGTGTCGCCCTTCACGCCCGGCTCGGTGTCGACGACGGTCAGCTCGACCGAGGCGGGCAGCTGCACGCTCGACGGCTTCCCGTTCACCGCCAGCACCTGGACGGTCGCGTTCGGCTGCATGAACGGAAGCTCGTCCTCGAGCTCGCCGCGCGGCACGCTGAACTGCTCGTACGACCCGGCGTCCATGAAGTGCACGTCGGAGCCGTCCTCGTAGAGGTACTGGACGTTCTTCACCTCGGTGTGCACGCGCGCGAACTTCTCGCCGGCGCGGAAGGTGCGGTCGACGACGGCGCCCGAGTCGAGCGCCTTCAGCTTCGTGCGCACGAACGCGCCGCCCTTGCCGGGCTTCACGTGCTGGAACTCGACGATCCGCCACACCTTGCCGTCGAGCTCGATGTGCATGCCGTTCTTGAAGCTGTTGGTGTCGACCATGTCGGCCATCGGCGGCGGAGTCTAGTCGACGCGAGACGCACTCCTCAGGCGACCCACCGCGCCTCCGCCAGCTGATCGCTGTAGTGGCCCGTGGCCAGGTAGGCGCGCAGCCTCCGGCCTTCGGCGAGTGGACGCACCTTGGCGACCGCCTTTGCCGGGGTGTCGGCTTCCGTCGCGTAGACCTCGCGGTATCCGGGAGCGTCGGGATTCGCCGACGGATCCGTTGCGAAGACGAGGAACCCACGGCGTCGCGCCCGCCGTGCGTTCGTCGCGGCAACCCGCGCGCGCTCCTCCTCGAGCTCCGTCGCCCAGGCAGTCAGATCAATTTGCTCCCCGTGCTCAGGCATCTTCCAGAGTGTCCCTATGCCCCTCGCGAGCGTCAAGGTAGCGGCAAAGAGATTCCACAGTTTCTCCACTGAAATGATCGAAGGCGGCTTGCGGCACCTTCCAATACGACCATGTGCAGCCGGACAGCGCACTCGCGTCGCGGCACCATTTCCGGGCCCGCCGGTCTTTCAGCTCGACGTCCACGTCTTCCATTCCCTTCGTCTCCAGGACGAGACAAGTGTCGTCTGAGAGCCGGACGACGAAGTCCGGGTAGTAGTAGCGAAGGGCCCCGGAGCGGGCGATGTACTCAAGCGCGAAGCGGCTGTTCATCGTCAGCTTCGCGAACGCGGCCACGTCGGTCGAATGGTCGAGGAATTCGGCGAAGCGGCGCTCCAGCCTGTTGTCGACAGGGCTCAGGTTGAAGACGGTTCTCGTCGACTCCACGGTCGTGCGCGACCAGGGGAAAGCGGGTGTCTGCGAGAGGCGGAGCGCGTTCTCGGTGATCGTCGCCTCCCGCTCCTCGATCGCGAGCGCCCGGATCGCGCGCTGGAACGGCCCGAGCACGAGTTGCTGGGCGTCGTTCTCCGCGAGGCGTCGCAGGACGACCTTGTCCGCGAGGTCGACCTCGCGGTCGAAGACGCGCCGCGCGAGGTAGTCGCGAACGAGCGGAGCGAGCGTTGCGAAGGCGCCCTCGACGCCGCCGACGCCTCCCGCGGCCGCCGCGCTCTTCGTGTACCACGTGATGACACCGGAGGGGTCCTCCGCGTAGGGAACGAGGAAGTGGTCGCGCTCGATCTCGACCTTGTGAATCAGGTGGATGCCGCGGTATTCCAGGTACTCGTCAGGCGCGACGTCGGGAACCTCGAGCCGCGTCGCCGGGTCGTCGACGTCCTCGGCCCGCAGCCGTGCGAGCGGCGAGTCGGACCGCGCGAGCGTGCGCGTCAGCTGCGGGATCGCGATGTCGTACCGCAGCTTCGACTCGTCGGGGAAGATCGTGACCGCACCGGGCTCGATCTTGTCCGCGTCCGCCCGGTCGACGACGAGCCCGCCGTCCAGCTCGGTGCTCCACAGGTCTCGGAACGCGTCGTGCTCGATCACGACCACGCGTTCGTCGAAGCCCGATCCCGGCGGCGTCATCCGCCGGAGGCCGCGGCCGAGCGCCTGTTCCGGCAGGATCTTCGCCTTGGAGGTCAAGCTCCGGAGCGTGACGACGACGCAGACGTTTCGCACGTCCCACCCCTCACGGAGCATGAGCACACTCACAATGCAACGAATAGAGCTGTCGGGGCCGTCGATCTCCCGGGCCGCTCGCCGTGCGACGTCGAGATCGGCCTTCGTGATGTCGCCGGCCTGGTTCGTGTGGATCACGAGCAGCCGGTCGCCCGAGAAGTCAGATAGCTGGCCGAGGTAGTCGCCGACCTCGTTGGCGGCCTGCGTGTTCTCGCACATCACGAAGAGCACGGGGCGCTTGCCCGAGGGCGAGAGCGTCTCGTGGAACTTGCGCCACCGACCGACGGCGACGTCGATCCACGGGCGGTAGCGCTGCGCGGCCGTGTCGCCGAGCTCGGCGACCGCGCCCTTCACCTCGCCGATCAGCGGCGTCTTCACGATCCCGTCGTCGACCGCCTGCTTCAACGGATAGTCCACGACGACGTGCCGGAAGACCTGGCCCTTCTGGTTCTTCGGCGTGGCCGAGAAGTCGAGCTGGGACACAACCCCGCCGCCGCGCTCGGCGAGCGTCGCGTGCAGCCGCTCGATCGTCTCGTTCCACTTCAGCTTCTCCGACCAGACGTGGTGCGCTTCGTCGTTGACGACAAGCACGCGATCGTGGGAGGCGATCCGCTCGAAGAGCTCTTCGGTCGAGGCCGCGTCGACATCGCGGTTCACCCGCGGTCCGACCATCGCCTCTACAGGGTTCGGCGGCGCCTTTCCACCCGCACCCGAAGCTTCGTAGAGGCGGTGGACGTTCGTAAGGTAAAGGACACCGCGCGTCGTCACCGGCGCGGGGTCGTCCTGCAGCAGGACGGTCAGATCCCAGTCCTCGACCCACTCGGGCGGGACGAGCGGATCGTGCCGGAACGTCGCGTTGTCGCCGAAGTCGACCTTCAGGCGCTCGAACACGATCACGTTAGGAGCGATCACGAGGAATGCCTGGGTTAGCGGCGAGTCCGGCTCGAAGAGCGCGTGGAAGTACGACCAGACGATGCAGAGGCTCATCGCCATCGTCTTGCCGGAGCCGGTCGCCATCTTGAATGCGAGCCGCGGCCGCTTCGTCTCGGCGGGGTCGATCAGGATGCCCTGAGCCGCGTAGTCGAGTAGGTCTCTGAACGAGCGCACCCGCTCGATCTCGGTCAGGTAGATGAACGTCTCGACGGCCTCGCGCTGGCAGAAGTAGAACTGGAACGGCAGTGCGTCGTCGCGGCGGTGCTCGTCGTCGAACCAGAAGCTGAGCAATCGCTTCGTGGTCGCGCTCGCGCCGGGGTAGCGGTTCGCGCGCCAGGCGCCGACCGCAGCGCGGACGCCGTTGACGAGGTGCGTTCCGTCGCTCGGCGCCCGGCGCTCTGGGACGGCGTAGGGATCGCTCACTTGATCGTGACTTCGGCGAGCTTCGTCGTGTCGTTGCCGAAGATGTCGATGATCTTCACGACGATCGCGTAGGCGCCCGGCTGCGGGTACTCGTGCCAGTCGCTCTCGGTCGCGAGCACGGGATCGGCTTTCGTGCGATAGGCCTGCCACTCGTTGCGGAAGACGCCGTCTGCGTGGTCGAAGTCGACCGACCAGTAGTCGATCAGATCCGACCAGCGCGTGATCTGCTCTCGCACCTGCGGCGGAATCAGATCCTCGCTCGGGATCGCGAAGTCCTTGAGCACGACCTTCGCCTCGCTGCCCTGCCGGCGCACGTCGAGATCGACGTAGGCCAGCTCGAAGAAGCGGACGGCGTCGGCCTCCTGCACCGTGCGCTCCATCACCTCGCGCGGGATCTGGAGGGTCCGTACGTCGAGCCCGCGCCGCCTGGCGCGCTCGCCGATCGTGTCGTGGAGCCCCATCTCCCACTCCCAGCCGAGGATGTCGCACGACTCGATCCCGTTCTCGGCGAGCTCGTCCATCACCTCTTCGGCCTCGTCGATCGTGACCGGCGCGTCGGTGGCGCCGATGTGCACCATCCGTCCGGCCTTGCGCCCGTGCAGGTGAGAGAAACCTTCGACAGGCTCGGCGCGGTAGAAGGCGAGGATCGTGTCGAGATAGCCGCGCAGCGCGCCGTTGCCGCTTTCCTGGCGCCAGCGCTGGCGCTCGTACGAGCCGAGGTTCCGGATCTCGAACGGCCGGCAGTCCGGAATGTTCAGCAGGCGCTTTCGGGTCGTGTGAATGGCGAAGCGGCCCAGGTCGCAGGCGATCCAGCGGCGACCGAGCCTTTCAGCAACCTCGGCGGTAGTGCCGGAGCCAACAAAGAAGTCCGCAACGAGATCGTCCACATTAGAAGACGCCTTGATCAGCCGTTCGAGAAGTGACCGAGGCTTTTGGGTGGGATAGCCGACGATCTCGTCGCCATAGGGGCGCATGAATATGCCCCAATCTTCGGGCACCTTGCCGAGCTCGTTTGGCGTGTACGTCTTGCCGGGCGCGCGGGTGTCTTCGCTGGCAAACACCGTCGCCTGGTAGTCGCTGTCGTAGGGAACCCGTATGTCATCGGCGTTGAACGTCCAGGTTGCTCCCTTCCGATACAGAAGGATCGGATCATGCTTCCGCGGGAAGAACTCCTTGCTTTGTCCTCCCCCGTAGTAGCAACGCACGACCTCGTTCAAGAAGTTGTCTGCCCCAAAAATCTCGTCGAGAATCAGCTTTGCATAGTGCCCGACGTGCCAGTCGAGATGGACGTAGATGCAGCCGTCTTCGCTCAGTAGCTCGTGCATTAGCACGAGCCGGTCGAACAGCATGGAGAGGTATGAGCTCTTACCGTGGCCCCAGGTGTCCCTGTAGGCGTGCTCCTCGAGGATGCTGGGGGACTTCGTGATGTTCCGGTCACCAACCGAGACCTTCAGTTCGAAGTCGGATCCCGTCGCGAATGGGGGATCGATGTAGATCAGCTTGATCTCGCCGGCGAACTCCTTGAGCAGGCTCCCCATGACGAGCTTGTTGTCGCCCCAGATCAGCTGGTTGCACCAGGAGCCATCGTGCGTGCCACCGCCGCCGAAGAGTGCGCCTTCGTCCCGCTCGCGAGTCGCGCGTGACTCGTTGATCGTCTCGACGGTCTGGAACGGCAGGCTGATCCGCTCGACCTGCGTCGGTTTGCCGTCCCACTCGAGCCGCACGGTCATCTCGGAGCGATTATCCCCGAGAGGCCGGAGGCCGTCGGCTATCCGACCTCCACGAGGTCCTTCCTCAACCCCGTCAGGTTCTCAATTCCGTCCGCGGTGACGACGACGTCGTCCTCGATCCGGACGCCGAAGCGGCCGTCGAGGTAGACGCCCGGCTCGACCGTGACGACGTTGCCCGGCTCGAGCACGTCGCTCGTCTCGGTGGAGAGGC
>Ga0265330_10000480_pt1 | contig 26735 bp, 22 predicted proteins | sample 41919metaG_FD_202083 | JGI IMG/M metagenome (GOLD analysis project Ga0265330, IMG submission 202083) | Rhizosphere microbial communities from Carex aquatilis grown in University of Washington, Seatle, WA, United States - 4-19-19 metaG | ecosystem: Host-associated > Plants > Roots > Rhizosphere...
TTGCCATACCGTCTTCGTACACCACCGGAGATCTGCCGTCGATCTTGATCAGGTGTTCAGGTCATCCGGCACGCAGCAGACGCGCCCAAGCGCGTCTGCTGCTCACACGGACTAAAACCACGGGCTGATAGGTCCAGAATTCGGAAACATCGATGTACATCTGCAGCGGCAGGGAAAAGCCCCCGGCGGGTGTTGCGAGGGCAGCTTGCAACTTGGAGTAGAAGTAGGTGATGGCGGTGACGTCGTCGGGGGAGCAGCGTTGCGCACGGTAGACCAGAGCGGGAATGTAGTCGCTGAGCGGGCGCGTGTAGAGCATCTGCCCCAAGAACGACCGAACTTCGGCAGAGGTGACGCCGAGATCGGGACAATGTCCCTGATCGAAACTGTCTTCGACCGCCACCAGCGTGGCCCAGGGATTGGGACCGAGCTTGGCCGCACAAACCGCATCGCTTGCACAGCGTGCGAAAAGTTGTTGCCCGACCTGGTTCATGTCGACGTCGAAGTTCACGAAGTTCGATCCCGGCGGAAGAATGCCGTCCAGCACGATTCCGTCGGCCTGCGCCGGGTAGAGCTGGAGGTAGCGCAGGATGTGGTAGGTGGCGTAGGAGGCGCCTGTCACGAAGACCTTCTGGCCCGGCCCGCGCGTGAGATCGATGAGGCGGCCCAGATCGCGTGCAGACTCGGTGGTGCTGAAGAAGGGAAGTCGGTTCCCCTCCTGCTGGGTGACCACCTGGCCGCAGGCAGCGATGAGATCCGCTGTGGCCAGGCCGGCTGCCTCCTGATCGGGACAGGTGAGCGGCTCGGAGCCACCCGTACCGCGATGGTCGGCGGCGTACATGTCAAGGTCGGGATGGTTGGCGGCGTACAATCGCATGGCTGACGGGAGAAGGTAGGTGGCCGCCCCGCCCGGCCCGCCTTCGGTAAACCACACCTGGCCTCGCGCGGGTTGGGTCTTGGCGCGCAGGCGCTTGACGAATATGCCGATGGTGCCTGGCACGGTTCCGCTGTCGTCGAGAGGCAGGGGCACAGTCGCACACTCAACCAGACCGTCGCTCTTGCCTTCGATGAGCGAGCAGGTGGACCAGGAAATGTGCGTTTCAATCTGGGAACCGCAGCCCAAATGGAAAGCAACCACTATTGGCAGGGATACAAGGAGTGTCTTGCGCATAGTTTGTCCTCGCTCAGATGTCACAGTTTCTACAACGAGGCGGAATCTCCGAACACGATCTGCTAGAAATTTCCACCGACGCCAAAGAAGGCACCGCCACTGGTCACACCAAAGAGCGGCGTGACGCTGGCACTGGTGTGATTGGCGGCAGGAGGCTCGGGCTTCGGTCCTGCGGTTGCGCCGCCTTCGGTGGCTTCATAGAGATCCCAGGTCCTCTCGACGGGTGCATGATCGACGCCCATGAAGAGGGCGCCCAACCCACCAATAATGCCGGCGTTGACTAGGAGCACGTAATCGGGGGCACGCTGGCTTCCATGATGCTGGCCGAGCCCGACACCTCCGAGAACCGCCACGAGAGCTGCTCCCCCAAGCAGGATGCCGCCAGCGATGAAGCGTCTGCGACGATAGCTCCTAGCCAAGCGGTGAAATTTGTCGCGTGTCTCCATTTCCAGATGCGATTCGGTTAAGGCAAAATGGCGCTTGTTCGGACTATGCTCCTGCGAGGCGGAAAGGGACGAGCTTTAGTCACGATGTAACTGACTGCGCAATGCCGCGGGATCTACTCCCGCGCGAAGGGAATGTCGGTATAGCCACCCGAGCCGTCGTTCAAGTGGGCCACCAGGCCGGAGACCGTCGCATCGGCCTGAGTAACAAACGAGAGCGTGTTGTATCCAACCGCGCTCTCGCCATCGTACATGTTGAACTCGGTGTCGCTCGTCGCATTCAGGCGAAAGGTGGCTCCCGGAGGGAAGACCGATGATGCAGTGACGGTGGCAATGAGAAACTTGCCCGGTCGGCTGACTTGCACTGACGTGGTGATCGCGGTGTCTTCGTATGAGCCTACATAGGCGTCCAGTTTCGTCTGTGGAACATTCAGCCCGATGAGATCGGGCAATTCCCCGGCCGGGCATGTCGCGGCCAGAGTTGTCGAGGAACAAGGCACAACCATGGTGTAGATGGAGGCGATATTCGACAACACGAAAGTGCCGCCTTGGGTGGCGGGATCGAAAAGGATCATGGAGGTGAAGCCTCCCGTCTGGCCATTCTTCCAAAGGGTCGATGCACCGACTGCGCTGTCCCACCCCAGCCCGAGGGTGTGGCACTTATGCATGGCACGACCGAGCGCCGTATCACCAGGGCTAACGTTTGCCGCCAAGTACTTCATCATGTCGTCTGCCGTAGAGACAATTCCCCCGGCAGAAGCAAACACGTCCCACTGCCAATGCTCGACCATAGTGCGCCCAACGTTGTAGGCATCGAGAAGACTTGGCATGGCAGACACTTGGGTCTCCGGTCGCAAGACGAGAGTGCGGGACATCCCCAGCGGCGTCGTGATTCGTTCCGAAAGAAGGTCGTCGAAACTTTGGTTTTCGATGCGAGTCAGGGCATAGCCGAGTAGCGCAAAGCCGGTATTGGAATAGTCCGCCGCATAGGGGCCGGGTCCAGACGGGCTGTAGCTTTCCACGTAGGCCAAGAGCTGCGCGGCGGTGTAGTCGACATATGGATTGTCTGGGTCTTTCGGGTTGAAACAGTAGCTGATGGTGGGATCGGTGCATGGCATCCGGGGCAGGCCCGAAGTATGGGTCGCGAGCTGGTGGAAGGTGATTTGCCCCGAGAAGGTGCCGGCCAATTCAGGAATGTATTTGCTCAGGGGGTTATCGATCGACATGCCAGCAACTTCATCAGCGATCTCGGCCAATAGAATTCCAGTAAACGACTTGCTGATCGACCCGATCTCGAAAGCAGAATCGGAAGTGGGGGGTAGACCAGTCCCCGGGGAGATTTCCCCATAGGGCTGAACCGATTGCTGGTCTCGATACACGACGCCGACCTCTCCTGCAACCCAAAGCTCTGCCTGATCGAGTTTCTGAATCGAAGCGCCCATGTCCTCTTTCCAGATAGCGACATCGCTCGGTGAACTTGCGGAACAGGCACTTATCATTACGACGAGCGAACACGCGCCAAGAGCAATCCGATAAGGTTTGAGCATGTGAAGACTCCCACAGGTTATCTGGCCAATCATCCTGGGAACACCGCGGAGGTAGACCTTGTTGAGTGAAAACGACTCCGGGATCCGATTGGGAGGCGTATCTCGCAAAAACGATGCCAACCAAGTTCAGCGTTCAAGGTCGGCGCGCACGGCTCGAACTGGCGTCAACTTGATGGATCCACATCATCGATTGTGAACGATGCTTCACAGTGTGGCTTTGGAACATTGTTTTCCTGTGCGCCGTTTCCTCGGATCCGCCAGGACCGAAGTGAATCACAGGGGATAAAACGTCGTTCCGGCGATGACCGTGGCCCCGCCAAGTCCCTGGGGTCCGCCGGTGCCACCGATCTCCACGTACGAGGACATGTGGGCTTGGCTGTCGTCGGGAGGCAAGGGCACAGTCGCACACTCGGCCAGACCGTCGCTCTTGCCTTCGATGAGCGAGCAGCTGGACCAAGAAATGTGCGTTTCAATCTGGGAACCGCAGCCTAATTGGAGAGCAACTATTATTGGCAGGGACGCAATAAGTGTTGTGCGCATGGCGTGTCCTTGTTCGGATGTCACTGTGTCTACAATGGGGAGGGTGCCGAGTTCTAGAAACTTCCGCCCAGGCCGAAGAAGGCGCCGCCCTTGGTCGCACCGAAGAGTGGCGTGACGCTGGCACTGGTGTGATTGGCGGCGGGGGGCTCGGGCTTCGGTCCTGCCGTCGCACCACCTTCGGTGGCTTCGTAGAGATCCCAGGTTCTTTCGACGGGCGCGTGATCCACGCCGATGGCGAGGGCGCCCAAAGCACCAAGAACGCCGGCGTTGACTAGGAACGCGTAATCGGGGGCACGCTGGCTTCCATGATGCTGGCCGAGGCCGACACCTCCGAGAACCGCATCGGCCACACCCAACCCAAGCAAGATGCCGCCGGCAATGTGGCGCATGCGGCGTCTGTGTTCAGCCAGACGGTGAAACTTGTCGCGCATTTCCAGCACGGCGCGGCCCCGGCCTTCTTCGGTGGCGAGATCCTTGCTGTCGAAATCGGCAAGCAGCTTTTCGGAATCGGTGCGAAAGAACGAGCGCACCAGCACGACACCGCCAAATAGCACGGGGATACTGGCCGTCGTGATGACGAGGCTCCTCTTGTCCGAAGCTTTCATGTCGTTGCTGGCGAGAGCGGTGCCGAGAACGTCTGCCCCCACCAGGGTAGCCAGGGCCATGCCCCAGCCCGCCATGAAAAGGCGGTCTTGATCGAGCTTGAGAGTCATCTCCAAATGCGAGCGCAACTGGTCGGCGTCGCGCCGGGTGATGCCGAAATAGGCGGGATCCATCTCTTTGGGCGCGGTTTGCGCGGCGGCAAAGGCCCGCGCACCAAAGGGGCTGGCAAAGAGGGCCGCGAAAACCGGGGCTTCCCCGCGTCCGTTCAGGTCCGGCTCACCTCGTGGCAACTCATCGAGCATGGCGACCGGCCCGGCTGAGCCGTCGAAGCTGCGCACGCTGACCAGCGGCCGCTCCTTCCCGGGCGTCTGTTCGTAGATTGCGACGTGCTCGGCCGGCAGGCTCAGCGTCACGGGCGTGCCGTCTTCTTTGTTGAGGTCGACCAGGCGCGTTCCCTGGGCATCGCGCAGGGTGAGCCGGCGTGCGCCCCCAGCGTCGATCTTGAGGACTCGTGTCGACGGGTGACGGGTCAACAGCGCCTGGCTGTTGTCGTGGGCCGGCCCGCGCGCGAAGACTTTGGGGCGATACAGATCGTTGCGGATGTCCTGATTGGCCGCCTCGACAAAAGCCGCCAACTCGGCGTAGCTGACTTGGCCGTTGCCGTCGACATCGGCGGCGCCACGCAGGCCGGAGCGAAGCTCGTAGCTGAAGATACCGGACTGCAGCTCGCTCCACTCGTAGGTCACTGCCTCGGCGCTGGTGGAAATGATGGCGCCCACATTGGGATACTTGTCGAGCACGCCGGCCACGTCGTGGTTGGTTTCCCAGCGCTTGCCGCCCGGCTTGCGCGGATTGAGCATGAAGTACGAGTTACAGCTATCGAGGATCAGGTGCACGCGGTCGGCTTTCAGGCGGGCCAGCACGCTCTCGTCGAGATCGTGTGCGGTCAGACGCTGGTCCGCGAGATCCAGGTAGCCCTGGCCACGATCGACATCGCCGTGGCCGGCGAACACCAGGTAGAGCTGCACGGACGCGCCGCTCCCCTGCTCGCGGGCGATGTCACTGGCCAGGCGGCCCACGGCGCTGTCGAGATTGGCGCGGGTCGGGGCCAGCGCGCGGCTGCTCCATTCGGGATACAGGCGACGGCTGGCCACATCGAACTCGGCGAGCAGCGTGACCTGAGCAGCGCCCAGTTCGTCGGAGAACAGGTCGGCGTACTTGGCGCCGTCGTCGTCAGCGTATTGCAAATCGGGGCGCGATGAAGTCAGGCTGCGGTTGTTGGTGACTACCAGGGCGAAGCCGACTGAGGGCCGGCCAACTGGCGCGGCCAATGCCGGTGTGGTCAATGCGAGGGTGATGGCAATGGGGATTGATGCTGGCAACATGTGGTTCAATCCGTTGTTGAAGTTACTTGATGACGTTGATGATCTGGGTCTGCTGAGCGAGCACGGGCAGGCGTTGTGCGATGGCACTGAGCGCGGCCTCGGTGACCACCTTTTCCACTTCCGAAACGCGAACAGGGCGCGCCAAGAACAGCGCCACGACCGACAGTCGACCAGGCGCCAGTCCATCCGGTGTCACGCCTTGAGACAGGGGCATGATGGCCGGGGCGGCTGGCACGCGGATGGCCTGCGGCTCGGTGGCGGCGTCGGTGTATGACGGATAGAACCAGTGCACGGCCTGGGCGCTGTCGATGGCAAAAAGGCAGAGGTAGACATCGCGGCTCAATCGGTTGCTGACAACGAAGCTGAATCCGTCGCCGTTCTCAATTCGCTCACCACCCCGCATAGCCACGCGGTTCTTTTCACGGCTCTGCTGATGGACAAAGACCTCCACACCGAGGTGGGTGGCTGGCTCGGCCGGTCTTGCGCCCCCGCGCGCGACAAACTCGCCGCCGCGATGAAGTGACGGCACTCCCCAGAAGACTGCGAACGCAGCGGCCGCGGGCAAGGCCAAGGCAACCAGCCAGCGGACAGAATGGCGCCGACGGCCGGCCGGCAGCCGCTCCAGCACCTGGCCCACGAAGCGCGGATCCTCTGCTGTGCGCGCGTGCTTCAATCGTCCGACTGTCTCGCGCAAGCGCTCGAAGGCCTGACGACAACCGGCGCAATCGCTCAGATGGGCCTGCAGCTCGCCGGCCGCGTTGGTTGACAGCTCGCCCTCCATGAACGCCGCCAGGGTTTGTTGGTCTGGGCACTTCATTGAACCGACTCCTTGGGCAGAAGCTCAGCCAGCCGCCTCAATCCATAGAAGATCCGCGAGCGGGCGGTCGATGGCGTGCGGCCGATGACCGCGGCGATCTCATCGTAGGAGAGATCGTTGAAGTAGCGAAGCACCAGCGCGTCGCGAAGCCTCTCATCGAGCTGCGACAAAGCCAGGCGTAAGTGGCGGGCGTTCTCGTCCTGCTCGTGCAGGCTGTGCGGGCTGGCGAGGGCGCGCGTATTGGCCGTCGCATTGCTGTCGTCGTCGAATCCGAAAAAGTGCGTCAATGCTTGGCGCCGGCGTTTCGAACGGCAGAGGTTGCGGGCGATGTTGCGGGCGATGGTGTACAGGTACTGGCGAAACTTGCCCTTGGGACGATAGCGAAGGCGCGTGGCCCACAGTCGCAGAAAGACGTCCTGCGCGGCATCCCACGCCTGGGTCTCGTGATGCAAGATGGCCCCGCAGTAGCTGCGCACGTGCCTCTCGTAGCGCGCAACCAGGGTCGCGAAAGCCGCTCGGTCCCCTTGGGCGGTGGCGATCATGAGCAGATCGTCAGCCTGGGCGCGCGCCTCGGAGTATTCGCCGGCGTCCGAATCGGGCGCCGGCTTTCCCACCAGCTTGAGGTGCGGCTTCTCGTCCATGAAAGCGTCTCTCATCCACCATAACGCTCATCCCGGCGTTTTGTTGAAGGCGAAAGCCGGAAACCGTGGCGATCGGTCGAGGTGGCGGGCGGCCTATGAGCGAGGCTTGCGCGCGCGACGCCGTGGCACCGTTCGCCTTGGGCGGGGCGAGGACAGGGCTTGCAGCATGGCCACGTCGCGCAGGTCCTTGTCTCGGCCACTGGCGCGCTTGTTGGCGATGAGTTCCTTGCGCCCGATGACGAACAGGGGACGGGGCATGAACTCCGCCTCGACACGCCCTCCCCATGCCCGCGCGAACGTCACGCCGCTGATCTGGGTCAGCACGTCGATTCGCCAGGGCTTGCGGCCCAGCATCCAGATCTTGCCGGGCGTCGCCAACTCGCGCACCGAGGGCACGCTGGCGCCAAAGCCAAACGCCAGCAAAGCTTCACGAAGGCGACTGGCGTTGGCCCGCGCCGGATCTACGAAGACGTCGAGGTCCTCCGTCAGCCTGGGCTCGCCGTGGGCCGCGACGGCGTGGCCTCCCACGAGCAGGAAGCGAACGCGCTTCGAGATCAGAAGCGACAAGAACTCGTTCCAGTCGGGACTTAGCTGGATCTTCACCGAACCAGATCCTCCTCAGCGTCTCCACCGCGGAGATGCGTTCCTCAAGACTCAAACGCGCGAGGTCGTGCCGGTCGAATTCCTCGACCTCACGAAAATTTGCTGCCGCACGCAGAATTCGCTCGAACACGGTCAGATTGTCCCACCTGTTTTGCGGCTAGGCAAGGCGGCTGCGCGCTCCTGTGGATCGCTCATTTCTCCACTTCCCCTTCCAGCAACGCCAGCGCCTTCGGCAGATCCGGGCGCAGTTGCAACACTGGCGTCAGGGGATCTTCGCGTAGCCGCTTCATGCGTGCTGGCGCGGTCTTGATGGTGAAGGCCGCGGGATCCAGGCGGGCGTTCACCTCGGACCAGCGCAGGGGCATGGACACGCGGGCGCCGGGGACTGCGCGCGCGCTGAAGGGGCCGGCGATGGTTTTGCCGTGACCGTTTTGCAGGCAATCCAAGTACACACGGCCGGCCCGCTGGGCCACGGCGCGGGTCAGGGTAGCGATGTCGGGATAATCGCGAACCATCACCTGACCGAGCAGTTGAGCCAGGGTGCGCGACTCGACGTGGGTGAGCTGGCCGGCCAATGGAATGAGAACATGCAGCCCGCTGCCGCCGCTGGTCTTGGCAAAGCAGGGCAATTGAATGCGTTCACATTGTTGGTGGATGGCGCGGGCCAGTTGCACCACATGAGCAAAGGGCGCGTCTTTACGATCGAGGTCCAGGATGCACCAATCCGGCCGTTCCAAAGAGCCGACCCGGCTGGCCCACACATGCAATGGAATCGTGCCGAGGTTGGCCAGGTACAGAATCGATTCCGCGTCGTCGCACAGGAAATACTCCAGCTCGCCGTGTCGCTCGTCGCTCCAGATGCGCACCCGGCGCACCCATTCGGGCGACCAGGTGGGCGCGTCCTTTTGAAAGAACGACGGCCCGGCGATTCCCTCGGGATAGCGGGTCAGCACCAGGGGGCGGTCGCGCAAATAGGGCAGCAGCCACGGCGCAATGGCGCGGTAATAGTCAACGAGATCGCCCTTGGTGAATTTCTCGGCAGGCCAGAAGATCTTTGTCAAATTGGTAAAGGCAATCCGTTTCTCGACCTCCGGCTTGGCGATTGGTGGCTCGGCTTGCGCCTGCGGGCGGACACATTCCTCGGGCCGCTTGTCGGTGCGCCAACGCAGGAAGATCGGCTGGCGCAGAAGCCCGTCGCTGGTGATCTCTTTGTAGCGAACTTCGCACACCAGGCGCGGCTTCACCCAGGTATGCTCACGTCCATTCGGCACTGGCCCGCTGCACGGAGGCTCGGGCTGCTCGTCGTCGTGCAGTTCTTTAGGCAGGCTGGCCAGATCCTTTTCGCCGAGGCCGCTACCCACGCGTCCCGCGTACACCAGCCCGCCCGACTCCTGCGCTGCCAAGTGCAAGGCGCCCAGCCCGCTGCGCAGGCCGCGAGGAGCGGTATAGCCCACAACCGCGAAATCCGCGCTGCGGTCGCGCCGGATTTTCAGCCAGTCAGATGATCGGCCGGCCCGATACGGCGATTCGGCCCGCTTGGCCATCACGCCCTCCAGGCCCAGTCGGGCGATCTCCTCGAACATCTCTTGCCCACGCGTCTCGATATGGTCCACGTAGTGCAGCGGTCCCAGTGTGGGCAGCAGCTTGCTGAGCAGCGCTTTGCGCTCGGAAAGTGGCAGCGAGCGCAGATCCCGGTCTTCGAAAGCAAGCAGATCAAAAATGAACAGGCTAGCGGGCAGGCTCAAGGCCGCGTGTTCAATGTCAGGCTGCCGGGTGAGCAGGGCCCGTCGCTGCAGACGCTCGAAGCTGGGCCGGCCCTGCTCGTCGCACACTGCAATTTCGCCGTCCAGGACGACGTCAGTGGGCAACGCGGCCAGGGCCGCTGCCAGATCGGGATACAGAGCCGTGGCGTCGCTGCCATGCCGGTAGAGCAGCTTGCCCCGTCCACCTTCGTGCGCGGCCAGGGCGCGGAAGCCATCGTACTTGATCTCAAAAAGCCAGCCTGGTTCGGAAAAAGGTTGCGGCCTCGTCTCGGCCAGCATCAGCTCCACTTGATCGGCCCGCAGAGGGGAGGGCGGCAGCTTTGCGACCTGCGCGCGCACCTCGGCCCAGCGGGGCGAGCCATCGCGCAGATCCTCGATGGTCAGGCCGGACAGCACCGACGCCTCGGCCAAGCTGCTTTCGCCACCGCGGACCACGTAGGCATCGCGTTCTTTAATGAGCAGCCAGTCCTTTTGGCTCTTTGCCAGACGCACTAGGGACCAGGCCCCGCGCAGTTTGTAGCCGGCAAAGGTGAAACGCAGTTTGCCCTTGATCAGGCCCTGCGCCACATCGTCAAGCGGCGTCCAGGTTCCGCGATCCCATACGATGGTGGGACCAGCGCCGTAGTTGCCGGCAGGAATCACGCCTTCAAAGGATCCGTACTCGATGGGATGGTCTTCCACTTGCACGGCCAGGCGCTTTTCCGCCGGGTCGAAGCTGGGCACCTTGGGCACCGCCCACGAGCGCAATACGCCCTCCATTTCCAGGCGAAGATCGTAGTGCAAGCGGCGCGCGGCGTGTTTGTGGACCACAAACAACCTGCCCGGACCGGAACCGCCACCAAACGGCTCGTTGGTTCGGCCCGGCGACCGTTTGGCGCGATAATCCTGGAGAGGCAAGAGAACCTTTTTGCGCAAACGCTGCGCGTGCGCTGCTGCAAGCGTGCGCTATGGTTAAATCATGGCGCGGGCAATGGCGGGTGCAACCATCTCGTTCGGGCTGGTTTCGATTCCAGTGAAGCTGTATTCGGCGACGCAGCCGTCAGCCGGAATTGCGTTTCATTTGTTGCATGCGAAGGACGGCTCGCGGCTGCACCAGCAGTACTTGTGCGCCAAGGACGGCCAGGTCGTTCCACGCGGGGAAATGGTCAAGGGCTACGAATTCGCCAAGGACCAGTACGTGACCTTCACCAATGAGGAGATCAAGGCCCTGGAGGAGAAGGCAACCCAGGCCATTGCCATTGCTCAGTTCGTGCCCGCGGATAAGGTCGATCCGATTTACTTCGATCGTCCCTATTACCTGGCGCCCGACAAGGGCGGCGAAAAGGCCTACCGTTTGTTGGTCGAGGTGATGCGACAGAGTGGCCGCGCCGCCATTGCCCGCTACGCCGCGCACGACCGTCTGTACCTGGTGATGTTGCGACCGGTTGCAGGCGCGCACCCGGGCACGAGCGGGCTAGTCATGCAGCAACTGCTGTATGCCGACGAGGTGCGCCCCTTGGCCGAGGTGCCCATTCCCGAGGGGCAGGCGAGTGAGGCTGAACTGAAGCTGGCCAGTCAGGTGGTGGAGCAGATCGCGTCCGACAGCTTCGACCCGGCGGCGTATCGCGACGACGCGCGCGAGCGAATGCAGGCCGAGATCGAGCGCAAAGTGGCGGGCCACGAAGTGTCGGTGTCAGACGCTCCGGAGCAGCCCGCACAAATCATCGATTTGATGGAGGCGCTCAAGGCCAGCCTGGCGGCTCGCGGCCAGCCGGCAGCGACGGGCGCGTCCGAGCTTGAGCGGAAATCGGCCCGAGCCGCACCTTCACACGGCGCGCGGCCCAGGGCACACGCCTCACGGGGCTAGAAGGGAGGACGGCGATGCGGGTGTGGGTTGGGACAAGCGGATTCAGTTATCTGCCCTGGCGTGGGTCGTTCTACCCGGAGAAGCTTCCCGCGGCTGACATGCTGGCCTTCTACGCGCAGCAACTCCCGACGGTGGAAATCAACAACACCTTCTACCGCATGCCCAGCGCGACTTTGCTCGAACACTGGTCTGCCGCCACGCCGGCTGATTTCATTCTCGCCCTCAAGTGCAACCGACGCATTACCCACGAATTGCGACTGCACGACGCCGAGAGCGCGGTTGAGCGTTTCGCCAAAGGGGCAGTGTCCCTGGGCAGCAAGTTGGGCCCGGTGCTGTTCCAGTTGCCGCCCTGGTTGCACAAGGATCTGGAGCGGCTGCAGACCTTCCTGGCCGTACTGGCACAAGTGGGGAAGGGAATTCGCCCTGCCTTCGAATTCCGCCACGCCTCGTGGTTCAGTGACGATGTCTACGGCAGCCTGCGCGCTGCCGGGGCCGCCCTGTGCATCGCCGAAGCTGAGAAACTGGAGACTCCGCTGCAAGCCACCACATCTTGGGGCTACCTGCGCCTGCGCCGCGAGGATTACACGCCCGCGGCCCTCGACAACTGGGCCAGTCGCATCGCCGAGCAGCCCTGGAACGAAGCCTACGTCTTCATCAAGCACGAGACGGCCGAGGCGCCTGGCCTGGCTCGCCGGCTGCTCGATGCATTCGCAGTTTTCTCATTGACCCATGAAAGAGCGAAAGTGCAGACTGCCGAAGCCTCCGTCGGAACACACGGCATCCTCTAGCCCGAGGGCCAGGCTCGGGGTGAGATCTCTCCAACGGACAGCGGAACCACGTCGTCCCGACTCCCGCCGTGGTATCTTCTCCCCATGACCCAGGGGGCATTTCTATTTGCGGGACATTCTTACTTGGGCCTGACATCTGTAGATACGATTCGGTGAAGGCAAAATGGTGCTTGTTCCGACGATGCACAATCGCTTCGCTGTCGCGGCATTCGCCGTTCTTTCTTGGTCTTGGTGCGCGCCTCTGGGCTGTGGTGGAGGGGCCGGACCAGGTTCTCGCGGCAGTGGCGGGACCGGCGTTGCTGGCCAGTCAGCGGTGAGCGGGGGACAGCTGGCGATCGGCGGCCAGCCAGCAAACGGTGGACAGTTCGCGAGCGGCGGACTGAGCGCCACGGGCGGCCAGAGTGCGACGGGCGGATCAGCTGGAGCACCTGGCGACGATGCGGCTGCGGGAACTGCTGAACGGGATGCGAGCGCCGCAGTGGATGCGCCAGCGACGGGAGGAACCGATGCAGGTGCTTCCGGTGGCGGGGGTTCTGCTGGCGGCGGCGCCGGCAGCGGCGGTCTGACTGCCACGGGAGGCCAGAGTACGACGGGCGGGTGGGCTGGAACCGGAGGTGTCGCGCCTGGCGGCGACGCGGCTGCGGGAACCGCTGGACGGGATGCGAGCGTCGCAGTGGATGCGCGAGCGACGGGGGGAACCGATGCCGGCGCTTTTGGTGGAGGTGGTTCGCCTGGCAGCAGCGCCGGTGGCAGCGGCCTGACCGATGCTGGCACAGGCGGAGCCGGCGGTGGCACCCCGTACAGCCCATGTCCCTCGACCGGAGCTTGTGCCATCTTGCCGCTTGGAGATTCGATCACCCTGGGTACCGGCTCGTCAGACGGCGGTGGCTATCGTGTCGAGCTGTTCCGCCAGGCCGTCACTCATTCACAGTCGATCACTTTCGTGGGCACCTTGACGTCCGGTCCTACGACGGTCAGCGGAAAGCCTTTTCCAAGGAGCCACGAAGGTCACTCCGGCTTCGTGATTGACACCATTCCCCAGCGGCAGGGCCTCTCGTCGGTCACCGATGCTGCGATCGCCAACTCCATTCCGCACATTGTCCTGCTAATGATCGGCACTAACGACATCGCGTGGAAGTACGACCTCGGCAATGAACCCACAAGGTTGGGCAACCTGATCGACAAGATCCTTTCCGATGCGCCTAAAGCCCTGGTGGTCGTGGCCCAGATTGGTCCCTCCAACGATGACGCCAGGACCGCGCTCATAACGGCGTACAACGACGGGATCCCGGCTGTGGTTCAAGCAAGGGTCGCGGCCGGAAGACATGTGAGCATGGTCGACATGTTCACTCCCTTTGTCAGCAACGTGAACTACAAGACCGCCTTGCTGTCGGACGAGGTTCATCCCAACGACGCGGGATATGTGATCTTGGGACAGACTTGGTACGCAGCGATCCAGTCGTTCCTTCCGCATGCACATTGATGACTCGTCCCTTTTCTACGCCGACGGAGGTCACTCGGCTCGTCGCCGCCGACGTCCACAAAGGCTGCCCCAGTGCACCCCGCCAACGCCCTCTAGGTCGTGCAGGCGCGGGTCGGGAGGCTTCCCAGACGCTAAGAAAGACCACTTCGTTTTGACCATGGACCGACGGGCGCTTCCACCGGCACGGCGTCAGCCTCTTCCACGAGCCGGACCACAGGCACGGCGACGGCCATGTGCGCGACGTGGGGCTCCATCACGGTTTCCCGTGGTGCGTTTGGAGGATGAACCCGCGGGTGCACTTTGTCCTGCCGGCGGCGTGCACATCGCGACCGGGGCTGACCTGAACGGCAACGGCACACTGGAAAACTCGGAAGTGTCGTCCACGGTCCTGGTGTGTAACGGCAGTGTGGGGCCGCAGGGCCCCGCAGGTGCGCCGGGAGTCACGGGACCACAGGGGGCGATCGGGGCGCCGGGAGCGACGGGCGCCAACGGCGTGTCGGGCGTGAACTCGCTCGTGCGCCTCGATGATGAACCCGCGGGTCCGAATTGCCCAGCTGGCGGCGTTCGCATGGAGAGCGGCCTCGATTACGACGGAGACGGAGTGCTTTCGCCGAGCGAGGTCTCGAAGACGGTCTACACGTGCAAGGCCGCTGCCAGCCTGGTCAACGTGGTACCTGAACTCGCTGGCCCCAACTGCAGCGCCGGTGGCCAGGCTATTCAGACTGGTCTCGATCTCAACGGCGACGGCATCCTGCAGCCCGAAGAAGTCCAACATGCATCGTACGTTTGTAACGGAACCTCCGGCGCGGTCGACGGCGGGGCGGGTAGTGATGCCGGCACAGTCGTGCTCGCGCCGGTCCTGGCGGCGGGTGGTTTCCACACCTGTGCACTGCGGGCTGACGGCAGCGTGGCCTGCTGGGGGCAAAACACGTACGGGCAGTCGACGCCGCCGGCGGGGACGTTCAGCCAGGTTTCCGCGGGGCAGTCCAACAGCTGTGGCGTGAGGACCGACGGCACAGTGGCGTGTTGGGGGAGCGCCAGCCCGGACGTGCCGCAGGGAACGTTCATCCAAGTCTCATTGGGCAGCTACCACAGCTGTGGCTTGAGGCCAGACGGCATTGCGGTGTGCTGGGGCGACAACAGCTTTGGCCAGGCGACGCCGCCATCCGCAACCTTCAGCCAAGTCTCCGCAGGCTCCAATCACAGCTGTGGCGTGCAGACTGACGGCAGCGTGGCTTGCTGGGGGCACAACGACGTCGGGCAGGCCACACCACCGACGGGGACGTTCGTCCAGGTTTCCGCAGCGGATGGGTTTAGCTGCGGCGTGAGGGCTGACGGCACCGTGGCGTGCTGGGGGGGCAACTACAGCGCACCGAACGGGACCTACCACCTGGACCCGCCGGGCGGGACTTTCCGCCAGATCTCGGCAAGCGGTACTCACCGTTGCGCCATAAGAACAGACGGGGGCGTGAGCTGCTGGGGGGACAGCTCAACACCGCCGGCCGGCACGTTCAGCCTGGTTTCCGTGGGTGGGGAACACACGTGTGGCGTGGAAACTGGTGGCGGCCTGGTTTGCTGGGGCGACAACAGCTACGGCCAGGCTACGCCACCAGTGGGTGCCTCCAGCCAGGTTTCCGCAGGCGGCGGCGACAGTTGCGACCTGCAGCCCAATGGCGACGTCGCCTGCTGGGGCACGAACTACTTTGGCCAGGGAACATCACCAACAGGGACGTTCAGTCAGATCTCCGTCGGCATGAACCACAACTGTGGCTTGCGGAGTGATGGCAGCGTGGCCTGCTGGGGCTACGACTCCAACGGCAAGGCGACACCTCCCGGTGGGACGTTCAGCCAGGCTTCCGCAGGGGGAAGCCACAGTTGTGGCTTGAAAGCCGATGGCAGCGTGGTCTGCTGGGGCGACAATTCCCACGGCCAAACCACACCACCCGCAGGGGCGTTTACTCAGGTCTCGGTTGGCTACTTTCACAGTTGTGGCTTGCGGGGCGATGGCAGCGTGGCCTGCTGGGGCTCCAATGCGTACGGCCAGTCGACGCCCTCGATTGCGACATTCAGCCAGCTCTCTGCGGGCACATACCACACGTGTGGCTTGAAGACCGACGGCAGCGTCGCCTGCTGGGGATTCAACTACTACGGTCAGGCGACGTCCCCAGCGGGCCCATTTAGCCAGGTTTCCGCGGGCTACATTCACAGTTGTGGATTGAAGACCGATGGCAGCGTGGTCTGCTGGGGAGACAACAGCAACGGCCAGGCAACTCCACCGGTAGGGACGTTCAGCCAGATCTCGGCAGGCGATTCGCACACCATCGCGCTGTCCAGCTCAGGCCAGGTCTGGGAATGGGGTGAGATAGCCCGTCAGCCACTCTGACCTGTTGCTCAATGAATGGGCCGGCTGACACGATTCCGTCAGCCGGCCAGCGAGCGCTCAATCGTTCGCACGGTTTCGGCGGCGGGTCGGCGCTGTTCGCGGCTGCATTGACATCGTAGTGTTTGGCCGAACTGAGGTCGCATGAAAATGGTGCCGCGGCCGGGCTGAAAATTTCGCCCACACTGATGGGATAAGAATAGTGAAGGGCAGCCAAGGCGACGCGTGTCTGTCGCGGCGTGCGAGAGGCGTTTGGCCTGGCTCGCCGACTGCTCGCCGCCTTCCCAGATTACTCAATCGCCCATGGCGGAGCGAAAGTGCAGACCGCCGAAGCTGCCGGAGGAAGAAGCAGCACCCTCTAGCCCGAGCGCCAGGCGCGGGGTGAAGAAAATCTCGACGCCCGCGCCCGGAGCGACGTTGAAGAAATCGAGGCGGGCGCCGGGAAAATTGTACGCCCCGATGAAGACGCGCAGAAGCACGTCGTCCGGGTGTTCGATCTTATTCCCGCGCGGCACCGCGAACGAAACCCCGGCATGGCCAGACTGATAGCCAAGGAAGGACATGCGATCCAGGTAGCCCACGTCGGCGCCGAACCTGGGGTGTCCGAGGCGCAGATGGAATCCCGGAGAAAAGGAGGCGTTGTTCCCCGGAGACAGCCCGCCCAACACTCCAACACCCAATGCGATGACGGGATCTTCGTATTCGGCCCAGGCCTGGGCATAGTAGGACGTCCGGCCGCCACTCTCGGAGTTGACGGAATTCACCGAGGTCATCTCTTTCTCTCCGACCACACCGATCCGACCTCCAATCCAGCCGACACTGTGTTCTGCGATAGGAATTTCGCGTTCCAGCTCGCCCCATCCGCCAATGGCTTTGCGGTCGTGTGAAGTGGTGGTGGTGATGGTATTCGAACCTGAACAAGAATCGTCTGAACTGGAGCTCGAGTTGCTCACGGTGGTGGTCGTGGTCGAGGAGTACTTGGCCGTTCCGCCCGCCATGCCGCCGCCCACCCAGGTTCGGCCGCGGGACAGGCGCGCTGGCGACTGGACCGGTGGCTGATTGGCGTCTGGTGCATGGGGAATTCCCAGTACATCTTCGCGTTGTTTGATCGCTGCAGGCGCTGTGTCCTGGTTCCCCACCCGGACGACCACGCCGCGCCGGTGGTCGACATCGTAGAGCCACCGTCGTTTCGCTTCGCCCGCGCGCATGCCCAGTGTGGCCTGTTCCGCGTCTTCTGCGCGCTCCACGGCGTAGGCGCGGGTTTCCAGGCGAAGGCCCAGCGCCAGCAAGAGCAGAGTCGCAAACCCGTAACCAGCGTAGGTTCGGGCGCGCAGGCTCAAGGCGAAGCAATCGGGCAAGGTCAAGGCGGGAACGCAGAAGGCCAGCGCCGCCAGCAGGGCTCGGTGAAGGAAGACCGTTTGAGCCGAGTGGCTGAACCATCCCACCAGGCACAGGCCGAGATAGACGAACCAGAAGGTCAACGGGTTTGCTTGGGCGGGAACGGTGGCAGCTTGCCCGGCCAGCGCAGCCATGCGCGCGCGTCGTTCGAGGAGCAGTCCCGAGAGCAAGGCTCCCGCCGCACAGGCCAGCAACACCCACTGAAACAGGTTAAACCCAAGCCACTGCCCCAGCACGGACCACCACACGTTGATCATCGCGCGCTTGCCGTCGATGAAACCGCGCAGTCCTAGATCGAAGGCCACGGTGAAGGCCAGCAACGCGGTCTCGGAACGCAGACGCCGAAGCAGCAGGAATCCCACCGGCAACCAAAGCAAGAGCCCGGCACTTTCGTAGAGCGGATAGGGGTGGACTCCGAGCGCGTGGCTTGCGTCCGGCGCCAGCAAGCCCAACGACCGGTGCAAAAAGTAGGCGGTGCTGCTGGAGTCGTAGTGCACGGCCCAGGGCAGGTCGGTCAGGGTTCCGAAGCAACAGCCGTTGAGAAGGCAGCCCCATCGGCCAATGGCGATGAGGCCCGCCAGCCCTAGCGCGAGAACCGCCGTGGGCGGTCGGCGCAGTCCCAGCGCCCTCTGAGCGAGAAGCCACAGCGCGATTCCGCCGGCAGCGGCGCCCAGAACGCTGGGCAGAAACGCGGTCCCCAGCGACAACCCAGCCACGAAGGCCCCGGTCGCCAAGACCGACGAGCGCCACGGCCAGCCGCGCCGCCTTCCTGCCCAGTACAGAACCGCCACCAAGATCAGAAACGGCACCTGGCCGACCAAGGTCCACGTTCGTACGTCCCAGGCAAGCAGGTGCAGGTGGTGAATCGGCATGGCTAGGATTCCGACCTCATAGCTGGGTTCACTCTACATGGACCTAGCAAGCAAGAGGCCAGCGCCGCAGCGGCCCAGTTTCGGCGCTGCTGCGGCCCTGGCGAGCCGACATTCTGGTGAAGTCTTGACGGTCTCCGTGGGATCTTCACCACCGGTTCGGGCTGACGGGCGCACTCGGAATATGGTCGACATCGCAGTCGGGCGTGACCTGCACCGTCTGGTGTGGCAACTTGCGCCCATGCCCGCCCCGACCAGCCCACGCAAACAATCGCTCATGCCTTCCACGCCGCTGCGCCGCCAGCTGCGCGGCCACGGTCATGCCCTGCAGGCCATCGTTCAGATCGGCAAGGGCGGAACCAACGAAGCGGTCATTGCCCAGGTCACGCGGGCGCTCTTCGACCACGAGCTGGTCAAGGTGAAGTTGGGCCAGGAATGTCCAGAAACGCGCTTCGCGGTGGCCGAGCGCCTGGCTGAAGAACCGGGCGTCAACGTCGTGCAAATCTTGGGGCGTACCATCCTGCTGTACAAGCGTCATCCCCAGAAGCCGCGCTTCGAGGGCGAAGGGGCGCGTTAGAAGAAGGACAGATCCCCGACGCAGAGGTTGAAGCTGGGCAAGGTGATGCACACGCCGGCTGAAGAGCAGTTCTTGAACTGCCACTGAAGCCCCAGCATGACGGTGGGATCGAATTTCGGGAACCCCCGGCCCCACCCCTGCTGGGACATGTAGGAGAAGGGAACGGTCACCGTGATTGGACCAGCCGCGCCCGTGGCCGGTCCGCAGACCCATGACGAGTACGCGCTTTGGCAGTTCACCACGGTCCCTTCCACAAGCAGGTCCACGCCGTAGATGTCGTTGCAGTTGTCGGTGAGAGTGCTGGTCGAGACGCAGGTTCCGCCCGACACCGCTCCCGCAATGTCAGCGGTCTGAACTGCGAAGCGCAGCGTGCCGCTGGGAACGGTCGACGTGGGCGTGATGGTAAAACGGATGCCGGTGTAGATCGAGGCGTCGTAAGTACAAGTCTTGGTCGGAACGGCGTCAAGACTTACGCCGAGCCCGGCGCCCCAGATCGAAAAACCAGATCCCGAAGCGCACATCATCCCCAGACTGGGCGTCGGCAGCGTGATGGTGCCGGTGTTGTCGCCATAGGTGTACCAACCGCCGGATCGGCCATCCTTGGGAATGATTCCGGTGTCCCCATCGGCCATGTTGTCGATGAGGGGGTATTGACCGGTTGCCTTGCTTGGTGTGCAGGTTGTGGCCTCGCCCGTGGCAACCGCGCCACCAGTGGAAAGTCCGCCGCCAGAGTCCGGGATCCCCGCGACACCTCCGGCAACGATCAATCCACCCACGGAAATCACGCCTCCCGCAGCCGTGACGCCTCCAGCGGTGATCACGCCGGCCGCGCCAGTCACAGTCGCCGAGTGAGTGCCGCTTGCTCCGCTGTTCCCGCCCGCGGCGCTTCTGCCTCCGGTGCTGGAGATCGTGCCACCGGCTCCTGGGTTCGCGGGAAGATGGCCCCACGAGTAGCACAGGTTGTCGTAGGCACAATCATAGCCCCAGGGACACAGTCTGTCCTTCGAGGAGCACTGCTCCTGCCCGTCCTTGGGATGCGGGTCATAAGTACACGCAGCGCCCACGCTCGACAGAGCGAGAGCAAAGAAAAAGCGCGCTCTGGCCTGCGAACGCATCAGAAGGCCCCCTGTGCGGAAAACCCGGCTCCGGCTGGCACTACCATGGGGGCCAGGGCGACGCTGGGCCCACTCGCCGAGGCTGCACCGAAGACGTAGAGCACGGTACCGGTCGCCACCAAAGCTGCGCCAACTCCGTAGCTCACCCACTGCATGGTTTCGAAAAGTCTACCCGTTTCCCCGATATTCGGATCGTAGCGCGTACCCGACTGGACCGAATCGGAATAGGCCTTGGCTTCGGCGCCACAGACTAGGGCCGCTGCCACCGCGGCCAGCCCGGTCGCGGCTGTGATGATTCCGGCGACGCGTAGTCCTTGACCGGACTGGGTTACTGGGGGAGCAGGCTTCGCTTCAACTTGAACGTAGGCGGGTGCGGGCTGGGGAGGCGCGGCCGCGGGAGCGGGGTAGGTCTGCATCGGAGCCGGAGCCGGTGCCGGTGCCGGTGCCGGAGCCGGGGCCGGGGCCGGAACCGGCTCCGAGGCCGGAGCCGGGGCCGGAGCCGACATGGGAAGCGGGGCCGGAGCGGCTACGGGCTGAATCGGCGCTGGCGGCGGGGCGCTTGCCGGCGGTGGAGCCAGGGACGCCGCTTTGACCGGGGGCTCGGCCTCTTCGAGTTGCTTCTGAAGCGTCCTGATTCTCTCTTCGACTTCAGCGCGTTGCGGGTTCTTGGGTGCCTTGATCAGGTAGTTCTTGTATAGGTCGATGGCGCGTCTGGCGTCGCCCTTGCGCCGATAGGCTTGCGCCATATTGAACAAGAAAGTGGGATCGTTGCGGACGGCGTATGCCTTCTCGAATTCGTCGGCCGCTTCATCCCAGCGACCCACGTCGAAGAACTGCTGTCCCTTGCGAAAATGCGCACGCGCCTCTTCGGTTGCCGCATCCTGTCCCTGCGCCACCCGCACGTGCAGCACGAGCCCCATCATCAAACTGGCGGACACGAACAACGCAAGCTTGGCTTTCATTACCGTACCTCTGGAAGATTCACGCCCGATCACGCAGCGGATAATGTACATCAAAACCAGGCCGGGGATTCGATTTCGGGCACCGGCCGCCGGGCGCCGATGTCGCTGCGGCGATCCGCAAAAACGTCATGGGCTGGTCTCGCGATTGAAGCTTTGGGCGGCTCGCCGACATTTCCCCACTGTCGTGCAACCCCCTGAAGGAAGAGGCTCCATGAACCACTGCGTTGGCAAGATACTCCTCGGTCTATTTTCGTTGCTGCCGGTGCTCGTCGTCGGAGGATGCGACTCATCTACGTCGCCATCAGCCGGGCAAACGGGCGGAGCGAGTGGTGGAACTCCAGAAACCGGCGGCGCGCCGGGAATGGCAGGCAGCACGGGTGGGTCACCCGTGCAAACAGGCGGCGCGAGTTCGGCAACGGGCGGCACGCCAGGGATGGCGGGCAACACGGGGGCTGCGGGCGCGGCAGCCGGTGCCAGTTCGGCGGGCGAGACCGCCTCAGCTGGCGTGACCGCATCGGCTGGCGCGATCGCTGGCGCCACGGAATCTGGCGGCAAGAGCGCCGGAGGGACAAGCGCGGGTGGCAAGACCGGCTTAGCCGGCGCGACAGGCAGCTCGGGCGGCGCAATCACATCCGGTGGTGTGACGAACCCGGGTGGCGCGACGACCTCCGGTGGGGTCACGGGTTCTGCCGGCGGTGGCAAGAACACCGGCGGAACAGCCGTGGCCGGAAATTCCGGCTCAGCCGGCGCGACAGGCTCGGGTGGTACGAAGCCGACGGGCGGTACCACGCCAACCGCTGGCGCGACAAGCTCGGGTGGTACGAAGCCGACGGGCGGCACGACGTCTGCCGGCGGCACGACGGCGTCCAGCGCAAACGACTCCGGCCCGACAGGGACACCCGTGGGCGTGCACGGACAGCTCAAAGTCGCCGGCAACAAGATCGTCGATAAGAACGGCAATCCCGTCACCCTGCACGGAATGTCGATGTACGACTGGTCTCAGCAGGGCAGGCAATTCTACAATGCATCGGCGGTTGGACACCTGGCCAAGGACTTCGACTGCGCCATTCTCCGAGTTCCCATTCTGCCTCAGAATGCCACTTCGGGGTTGAGTCGGCTCGAGGCCGTGCTCGACGCTGCCATTGCCAACGGCATATACGCCATCATCGATTGGCACGGGGGCGGCGCCTCTCAACAAGCCACAGCAGCGGCCTTCTTTGGCAGCATGTCGGCCAAGTACGGCAACAATCCCAATATCATGTATGAGCCCTGGAACGAACCCACCGTGGCCTGGTCCATTGTCAAGACCTATCACGAGGCGGTCATCGCGGCGATCCGTGCCAACGATCCCGACAAAATCATCTTCCTTGGTACTCCGCAGTGGGACCAGAAACCCGACACCGCCGCCGCCGATCCTGTCACCACTTCCACGAACCTGGCTTATGTGGTCCATTTCTACGCCAATAGCCATCCTCTCGCCGGTTTCCAGAAGGCGATAACCACCACTCTGAACGCAGGCCTTGCCATCTTCGTTACCGAATACGGTGGATGCTCGGCCAACGGCAGCGGCACCTTCAATGCGACGGAATTGCAGAAATGGTGGACCTTCCTAGATGCCAACGACATCGGTTGCACGAACTGGGCGGTTGAAACCAATGGCGAGACATCCTCCATCTTCAAGACCAACGCGGCCGCAAACGGCCCGTGGACCACGGCCGATCTCACAGACCCGGATGGCACAACGATCATTAGCTACATCCAGAGCAAGTACGCCGCGACCCTCACATCACCCTGACCGGCACCTTCCGAACGCGACCAGAAGCATCATCACGGCTCGCCGCTGAAACGTCGGCGGCGGGCCAGCATAGCGAAGATCGCCACTATGAAGAATCCCATCGCTCCGGCATGGCCGTTGTCGTGTTGGACGATCGCGCACGAGCATCCGCCGGCAGAGGTGGCGGCCTTCTCCGGGCCGGTGCCGGCGGAACTGGTCTGAGCCAGACTATCGGTGCGGGCGCCGCCGGTGGCGACAGGGATGCTGCTTGCGATAGTTGCGCCGTCTGTGCCGGCCATGGTTCCACCGGAAGGGGACGCGGTACTGCCAAGACTGGCCACTCCTCCGGTGGCAAGCGCGCCACCCGAAGCGACGACCCCGCCAAGGGATACGTCGCCGCCGACAGCAATGACGCCGCCCGTACCAGACGCGCCACCCGGAGCGATTCCGCCCATGGCAACGGACCCAGCCGAAGCGACTGCGCCCGCTGACGCAACTGCGCCCGCCGAAGCGACCGCGCCGCCGGCAGTGACTGCGCCACCCGAGGCGATCACGCCGCCAGTGGCCGTGGCGCCGCCGGTCCTGGACCCGCCAGCGGCAGGCGTGCCACCGGTACGGGAGCCGCCCGAGGACGTTGTGCCACCCACGGTCGTACCACCCATGGCGCCGCCAAGTGAAGTGGTTCCGCCGGTTCCCGTCGTGCCGCCCGCGCCGCCAGTCCCGCCAATGCCGGTTTCGGCATCGAATCTTGCGCCATCAAAAGGCACCACGATGATCTTGCTGCCGTGCTGGTCGTTGCCCAAGTCCAGGGTCTTGTCGACGTCGATGGCCGCGAAGGTGAAATAGGTGACGTGTCCATTCTCCATATAGACCCCGACACGCTCCAGTTTGAACCAATGGTTGACCGTCCCATCCGTATAGCGAACCATGTCGGTGGTGGGGTCGTAGGCCAGATCCTTGTACTTCCACGTAATGCCATCGGGCGACGTCAAGTGCATGGCCTTGCGGTCGTGGTAGTCGTCAACCAGCACATGGTATTGCCCGCCGCTGAACCAAACCACCGGGTCTTCCCGGGTTGCCGAAGGATAGCCGGCCACGTTTTGCGGAAAGATGTTGTCGGTCACGACCTTGTAGGGGCCCGTGATGCCGGTGTCGCTGATCATGACGAAGCCGCCGAGCGGTACGATCATGTAGCGCCCATCCGGGCGTTGCATGATGCTCATGTTGTCGGTCAATCGTGTGGTTGTGTGCCCGTTGCTGTCGATCGGTATGTGGCCTTGAAAGGCCCAGGGGCCTTCCAGGGAAGACGCGATGAAGAGATCGCCCGGCCGGGTGTCGCTGACCACAATCCCGTAGCGACCGTCCGACATGGCAATCGCGGTGACGTTGTGACCCTTGCCTCCTTGATTGTCCGGGTAGCAAATCCCCTGGTCCACGTAGGGGCCGAGGACTGCGTCGCTGACAGCATGGATGGCCACAGAGTTGGGGTAGCCTGCATGGCCCCCGGCTTGATCCCACCGGCTGCCAAAGAGGTGGTACTTGCCATCGGGTCCCTTGATGATCTTTCCATCCCAGTACGCCCACTTCGACATGGCGGGGTCCTCCAGGCCGTTGCTCTGGTCGCGCGGACCGACGGCAGCGGTGCCCCAGGCCGTCTTGCTCAGTTGGCCGACAATGGGCGTGGGCAGGAAGTAGGTGATGAAATCGGCGGCAAAGGCCGGCGAGGCGGCGCAGACACACACCATGATCCCGAACAGGCGCAGGAACATTGACATGGAGGCTCCTCGATGACGTGAACGGCCTGCCAATGGGTCTTTGTGCAAGCGAAGCCGTTTCACGTAGCTGAAGGGGGCGAAGCCACGCCGATTCGGGTTGAACGATCTCTGTGTGCGAACGGCCTATCTTCGTTTGCGGCCGACCGACAGGTTCGCCTTTCGCCGCATGCTTTGGCTCTCCTCGCCGAATACATCGATCAGTTTGGCCAGGACGCACGCGTCGAAAGGGGCCCATTTTGTGGGCCCCAGGCTCTGGCGGAGCAAGGCGATTGGGGCGGTGGCTCGTACCATCCACGCCCATCCCTGCCGCGTCGTCATCGCCGGCAGTGTATGCACCATCTCGTGAACCTCGACGTCTTCGAATCCCGCTGACGTCATCTCTCGCCGGCAGTCATCGACCTTGCCCAAGGGAGGTGCCAAACCGCCCAGCGGCAGGTTGGGCATGTGCTCGCGAACTGCGCCCCAGATCACGTTGCGCCAGGTATCGCCGTCTTCGGCGGCCCAACTGCCCACGACCGCCACGCCGCTGGGTGCGAGCACGCGCAGAAGCTCACGAAAGCCGAGGATTCGATCGGGGAAGAACATCAGACCGAACATCGAGAACGCCCGATCAAACGATGCCTCTGCGAAGGGCAACGCCTGCCCGTCCCCGACATGAGATTCAATCACCACTGTTTCGGTCGAGGCACGTTCCCGCAATTTTTCGATCATCGCGGGCGAGAAATCGATAGCGGTCACGCGCGCGCCGGCTCGCGCCGCCAAGAAGGACAACGTCCCGGGCCCTGCGGCCACATCGAGGACACGTGCACCCGGCGCGAGAGCCGCGAAATCGATCGCCTTCTGGGCAAACCAGGCAAATATTGGAGCGACCTCCGCGGCGTACGCGGATGCGACGAGAGTCCAGGGCGCAGGACCGGAAAGGGGGCTGGACGAGGTCATGGCGCAGGAACGTTACACGAACTGCCAGGCGTTGTTCTCTTGCGGCGAAGATTTTCGTTCCCAGAGGCCGCCGTGTACTTGTTCCACCACGGAGCGTATCGGGCTTGCGTCGAAGCAGGTCTTTGATGCGATGACCTATTCTCTGGGTAACTTTCCTTTGAAGCTTTGGGCCTTTCGCCGACATCATCCTGACGGATGCCAAGTCGACTTCCGTCGCCAATCACCGAAGAAAGAAGTTTCATGAACCATTGCGTTGGCAAGATACTGCTAGGTCTGTTTGCAATGCTGCCGGTGCTCGCCGCCGGAGGATGCGATTCGTCTGGGTCACCATCAGCCGTGCATTCAGGCGGAGCGAGTGCCGGGCATCCCGCGAGCGGTGGCGCGCCGGGAGCGGCAGGCCACACGGCTGCTTCATCTTCAGCGACAGGTGGCGTGATTTCGGCGACCGGCGGCGCATCGGGAATGGCAGGCAACGCAGGGGCCGCGGGCGCTTCTGGTGGTGCCAGTTCAGAGGGCGGGATCGCCGCGGGTGGCGCGACTGACTCCGGTGGTGTGACAACCGCGGGTGGCGCGATTGATTCCGGTGGTGCGGCGGAATCTGGCGGCAAGAGCGGCTCGGCCGGCGCGACAGCCAGCTCGGGCGGAGTGAAGACTTCCGGTGGTGTGACCACCGCGGGTGGCGCGACGACGTCCGGTGGAATCACGGGTACGGCCGGTGCAGGTGGCAAGAACACAGGCGGGACGGCCGCGGGCGGCACCGCGCCGACCGGCGGTAGCAAGCCAGCAGGCGGCACGACGTCCGCCGGAGGTGCGACAGGAAGTACAGGGTCTGCGCCGTCGGGGACACCCGTGAGCGTACACGGACAGCTCAAGGTCGTGGGGAGCCAGATCGTCGATCAGAATGGCAAGGTCGTCGCCCTGCACGGAATGTCCATGTACGCCTGGAATACTCAGGGAACGCAATTCTACAATGCATCCGCGGTTGGCCACCTTGCCAAGGACTTGGACTGCGCGATTCTTCGCATTCCCATTTTGCCCAACAGCCTCAGCACGCAGACGCCGCTGGTCCAGGCGGTGGTCGATGCCTGCATCGCCAATGGCATCTACGCAATCATCGATTGGCATTCAGGGGCTGGCGCTCAAGCCAGCGCGGCATCGACCTTCTTTGCCAGCATGGCCACGGCCTATGGCAACACCCCCAACGTGATGTACGAGATCTGGAACGAACCCTCGGGCGTGACCTGGCCCACCATCAAGACCTATCACGAGACGGTGATAGCGGCGATTCGTGCCATCGACCCCGACAACATCATCCTGCT
>Ga0265330_10000481_pt1 | contig 26727 bp, 23 predicted proteins | sample 41919metaG_FD_202083 | JGI IMG/M metagenome (GOLD analysis project Ga0265330, IMG submission 202083) | Rhizosphere microbial communities from Carex aquatilis grown in University of Washington, Seatle, WA, United States - 4-19-19 metaG | ecosystem: Host-associated > Plants > Roots > Rhizosphere...
GCGAAGTGGCATCGCGTAATATCCCCGTGAAAAATCGCTTGCCGCCCAGTTCCATTTCGCTCACCGCTATTTCCAGCGGGAAAAAACTGCCATCTTTGCGCCGACCCGTCACCTCGCGTCCGAGGCCGTCCGAACGCGCTTCTTTGCTGGTTCTGTAATTCTCGAGGGAGTCATTGCGACCCTCTCGATCAAGTTCGGGTACCAGCAGCTTGAACTTTTGTCCGATGAGTTCTGCCGCGTTATAGCCAAATATTCGCTCGGCCGCCGGATTAACAGTCTCGATGATGCCGTTGCCTGCGTGGATGGTGATGATGCCGTCCACCACAGCATTGAGAATGGTCTGGATCAACGAGGCGCTGTCGCGCAGCGCCAGCTGCGCCGCATTTTCCTCGGTCACATCCCGGAACACGAGCACTGCACCCACCACATCGCCGTTACGGTTCCGGATCGGGGCGCAAGTATCGGCGATAGCGCACTCGCTGCCGTCCAGTGCAATCAGTATGGTATGATTGATCAGGCTCTGTTTCGTCCCATGCGCCAGCGCTTCTTTAACGGGGATGATGGAAGGCTTGCGGGTCTTCTGATTGATGATATGAAAAATTTCTTCGACCGGCAGACCGGCCGCCGACGCCTGCTTCCAACCGGTGAGTTGTTCGGCGAGGGGATTCAAAAATGTCACGCGCCCTTCGGCATCGGTGGCAATGACGGCATCGCCGATGGAGTTGAGCGTGACAGAAAATTTTTCTTCGCTCACCTGCAATGTGGCGTTGGCATTCTGCAGTTGTTTGTTCATCTCTTCTTGTATATCAAGCAGACGCCGGGTCTCGCGATGGACAACGTTTTCGAGCCGCTGCTGTGTCTCCCGGTAGACGAGATAGGCGAACAACAGTGCAAACAGCATCGTGAGCAAACTGGCGACAACAATGATCGTATACAAGGAATTCATATCCGACTGAAACTCTATTTCATGCTGTGCCAGAGCATCTTCCTCTATCGCGATGAACTTGCTCATTTCGACACGGATGGAATCCATGAGGCGTTTGCCTTTTCCAACACTTACCGCAGCAACGACGGCGCCCATGTCGTGATTGCGTCGCAATTCCACGAGCCGCGCCAGTTCCGCCAACTTGCCGTCAATCAATGGAGTCATGGCATCCAGGTGTTTCTTTGCAGAACCGATTGTTATGAGCGCTTTCAATTGTTCCAGGTGTGGAACAATGCTATCGTGCACCATCAGGTATGGCACCAGAAAGGCTTCGTCACCGGTCAGCAAAAAGCCGCGCTGCCCCGTCTCGGCGTCCATTAGCTCGGAGAGCAATTCGTCTGCGCTGTGTATCACAATGGAAGTATGCATCCGCGACCCGGCTGCTTCCCCGATATGCCTGAAAGCCGAGAACGATCCAACCACGACCAGCACCACAAGCAGAGCTGCGCCGGCGAGAACTGCAACAATTTTATAAGTAGCTTTCATTGATAGTATGCTTTCTTTTAGAAGATCGAGTGCGGGAACGCCGGCCAACCGACTCCTTCACTTTTTACGATGCCATCGCAGCATGCCGCATTCTTCTCGTTTTGTCGCACTCACGATACATATGAAAAGCACTGGCTTGCGTTCAACTGCAAAGCGATTTCAGCCTTTTTCCTTTGGCCTTGTATTACCGCGGCCAGAATCATTTTTCCGTTTCAAACAAATCTTTTCCGCGAATGACCCTAACCAGGATAGCTACGATGGCGATTACAAGAAGAATATGAATCAAGCCGCCCAAAGTGTATGCAGTGAGGAGCCCGAAAAGCCACAGGACCACTAAGATAATTGCGATAGTGAATAACATATCTTGCCTTTCTTAAATTGATGTTGTGTTGTTTTTTTAGTTTCCACATTTGGATTGTTCTGGATCTGTTAATCATTGCGCACTGTCGCAGCAAGCATTACACCAGATGCGCTCTCAGCATCCATGCCATTTTTTCGTGTTGTTCCATGACACCGGTCATAAAATCGGCCGTACCAAGGTCTCGGTGCTGTTCGGCAGCGACCTGGATGTTTTTCCGGAGCGAGCGGATAACGGATTCATGATCCTCCAGCAAAGTTTGAATGATGTGCTTCTGATCGGCGAAATCGTGATTGTGTTCGCTCAGCCGCGTGATCGCTGTGAAGTCTTTGAGCGACCCCAAAGCGAAATGGCCGAGTGATCGTACCCGTTCGGCGACATCATCAATAATGATATCCAGAGCGTCGTATTGGCTTTCAAAGAACTTATGCAGGGCGATAAAGTCCTGACCCTGGATATTCCAATGAGCGTTGCGTGTTTTCGTGTAGAGCACGTACTCATCCGCCAGTAACGTATTGAGAAGGAGCGCGACTGCCTTTAATTCGCTGTCGGCAATTTCGATGTTGAGCTTCATGATATCCTCGATTGATAAGTGAATAAATGGGTTTAATTTTTCTTGTGTGCTGCACTGTTCGAATTTTTTTGCTCTGCAGATTATTTCCGCAGCGCTGCAAGCTCTTTGATCAATTCCGTTTCGTGTTCGCTCAGATGTTCGGGCAGCACGATCTCGACCTTCACCAGCATGTCTCCGTACTCGTTCTTCTTTGCGTACACCGGCATACCAAGTCCGCGAAGCCGGAGTTCATTGCCGTTTTGAGTTCCCTTCGCGATATTGACCGTGACTTTGTTTTTCAACGTTTTGACCTGAGTCTTGCCCCCGAGAAGAGCTGTGTAAAGGTCAACGGGGAGGATACGGTGGAGATCGTTGCCGCTCCGGCGAAATTCCGGATGCGGCGCAATTTTGACAGCAAGATAGAGGTCGCCGTTCGGTCCGCCGCCGGCTCCGGCTCCGCCTTTGCCCGCAATTCTCAACATTTGATTGTCCGCTACCCCCGGTTTGATCGTCACTTTGATTGTTTGACCATTAAGCTGGATGAGCCGCGTCGTACCGTGATATGCCTCGTCCAGCGAAAGTGTCGTGCCTGTTTCAAGATCTTCGCCCTTAAGAACAGCACTTCGTCTTCCTCGTCCCTGGCCGCTGCGCTGTCCGAACAGTGTTTCGAAAAGATCGTTGACACTCTCCTCGGAGAAGTCTTCGTTGGTTTCCTGCGCGCTTGGTCGGCGTGATTGCCCGCCGCGGCTGTTCGCGTACTTCGACCAGTCAAATCCTCCCGGCTGGGCGCCGGCTTCTTCGTAATGTTTCCAATCGGCACCAAACTGATCGTACTTTTTTCGTTTCGCCGGGTCGCTGAGAACTTCATTGGCCTCGTTGATTTCCTTGAACTTTTCTTCAGCCGATTTATCTCCCTTGGCCTTGTCGGGATGATATTTGTTGGCGAGTGCTCGATACGCCTTCTTTATTTCTGCTGGCGCCGCCGTCTTGTCAACGCCAAGAACCTTGTAATAATCCTTGTAGGTCATCGTCATCGCGTTTTGTACTGATTCAAAAAGCTTCGTGGAGAACAATTAGCGTTCACCGACTCGCACGTTCGCTGCGCACAGCAATCCGTCCTTCTAAAACACCGGCGTGAAGCTCATCAACAACGGTTCCCGCTTCATTACAATACCAATCGCTGTGATCGAATGGAATCGACCAAAGGGATGAAAGAGTAGTTAATCCTCCGCAAAAAGCCACGCGGAAATGAAGCGGAGACAGTTCCCGCACACCAATGAACCTGTCGTGATTGAGATCAGAACGGGTATCCAATGGCAATATTTAACTCAAGATTGTTCTTTCGCCACGACGGATCGCCGAAAGCGATCTTATTTGCGACCCAACGCTGATTAACAGGGAGAGATGGAATGCGCAGCGGAAACGCGAGGTCCGACCGAATGACGAAGAAGGAGAGGTCAACACGCAAACCGAAGCCTGTCCCGACCGCGACTTGATCGAAAAATGTTTTTGTAGAAAACTGGCTTCCGGGGCGGTTCGGGTCATCCTGCATAAGCCAGATATTTCCGGCATCGACAAAGAGCGCGCCTTTAAGAATGCTGACAATCGGAAACCGGTACTCGGTGCTCGCTTCAAGCTTGATGTCGCCGGCCTGGTCAATAAATGAATTCGCAGCGACACTATCGGGAATTTTGTACGATCCGGGCCCCAGGCTCCCCATTGCAAACGCGCGCACGCTATTGCTCCCTCCTATGTAAAACTGCCGGACATACGGAAGCGACACAGAGTTGCCGTACGGAAACCCCAGTCCGACGATCAAGCGGGTGGCAAGTGACGATGATTGATCGGCAGAATTGTAGTACTTGCGAACGTCGATATCAAACTTATAATACTGCGAATAGGGTGTCCCGAATATCTCGTACGGCGTCTCCGGCGAGGCTCTGTGCTTGATGAACAGAGATTGAACAAGCGCCAGCAGGTTCCCTGAAATATCGGCGCTCCCTTTGAAGTACAGATGGTTCGTACGATCTTTCTCGAGCTGGTCGTTGTAGATGAAGAAATAATTCTGCCCTATCACAAATTGTTCTTCAAAGCTATTTTGCAAAAATGGATTGCTGCTCAACAGGTCGTTGAATGCCTGGGTTCTGTTTGTCAGATGTGCATACGTAATGGACAGCGGGTTGAAGTTTTCTTCCGTGTTGATGGATTCCTTCCAATCGTATCCGAAAGAAGCGTCAACCGAGAAAAGCTGATAGTAGAGCAGACGATGAAGCAGGCTTGCGCCAAGCTCGATCCGGGTCTTTGGAACGAAAAGGTTGGAGTCGCTTTCTACGACAAACGGTGTAGCGAATTTCGGCAGATCCAACTCTCCATGCGCGCCGAACTCATACGATTTTCCTCCCGACAACCCGCCGCTGAATGGAACTTCGAGCCCGGCTTCAAGACTGAGCGTGAAGAGTTCAGCCCCGCGAAAAAGATTCCTGTTCCGGAAGCTGGACTCAAACACCGGACCGACAAGGTTGTTTGATTGGGAAACGCCCTGCAACTCGAGGCGAATGTTTTTCATCGGCATCGGCGTCAGATAAATATGGGGTTCCAAACGGGGGATGCCTGCCGAATCGATGACAACAAATCGTATATTCACGAACTTGAACACGCCGAGATTCATGAGCCGGTTCAACGTGAGGTCGTGAATGTTCTTGCTGTAGACGGCCCCCTTTTTAAAAAAAACCGAACGAACGATGACGGCAGGATCAAACATTTTGTCGAGGTCAACATAATGGCAGCCGCCGACAATGAGCGTATCGCCCGCAGGCATTGAGACACTGTCGCGGTTCAGTGAATAGCCGGAGTAGACATAGACGCTGCCTATTGTATAAACGCGGGCCGCCTCGGCCGGTATATCCTTTTTTACCTGAAGAGAGAGATCAACCGTTCTGTTCCCTGCAGTGCTATCAGCCTGGAAGACAATGAAATCGGGAGAAAAATAAAAATAGCCTTGTTCTTTGAGTGCAGAATCAATGCGTTCCCGTTCTTGTTTCATTTTCCCGAGATCAAATTGGTCCTTCGCAGAGAGCGTTGTCTTCCCCATCGTGGAACGAATTGCGTCGAGCAGCGAGGTGCTGTCGCCTTTGACGGAAATACCGTTGATTCTGTACGGCGGATGGATCTCAACATCGTATTGAATCTCCGCAGTGCTTTCCTTTTCATGCACCGCGTAGTGAACATCCGCAAGGAAGTATCCCTTACTTTCCAGCAGGGTGCGCATTCTTTCTGAAATCCGGCCGGGATCGACCGATTCCAGAAGCACCGGAGGTTCACCGAGGCTCTCTTTGAATATTCCAATGTTGAACAGCCACAACTTTAAGCGAAACAGTCCGAGGAGTTTTCCATTCGGCTCCGGCTTGGCAAGCAACTCCAGCTGATTTTTCAGATCGCTCTCATCCGGGATGCCTTTATTCTCTTCGATATTCACGTCAGCGCCGGTATACAGTTTTTCGCCATGAGTAAGATACGACGAATTGCTGCAGCCGGAGGCGAACGCGGCGAGCATCGCGGCAACTCCGATAATCACGGACGAATTGCTATAAGAGAATCCTGTTCGCATCACTTCTCTTCTTTGTCAGGACCCGGTTTGAGCGCGAATCCAAAAAGTTTGTCGAAATCGATCGTAAAGACGACACCAACCCCCGTCTTTGTGACATCGCCGTCAATAGCTCCCTCATATGTGTCTTGCCTGAAAACCTTAAGCTGCCATCGACCATCTCCGGTGAGTTTATACAATGCATTGAGATCACCGGCGATGTTGTTGATGGAATTCTCCTGAGCCCGCCGCCCTTCAAGGTCCACATTTCCGCCCACCTGCACGGTCATGCGTTCGTCGAACAGTTGTTTCGAGAGAGCCAGTTTCAATTGCGTTCGTCCTTCCGCGCTTCCGGTGGAGTAATCCTGGTATGAATCCAATCCCACATTCAGGTTTGTGCCGGCAATATACTGTTCCGACAAACGGTTCAGCTGGGTAGAAAGTATCTGGCTGGCGCTCGAACGGGCAAGATCGGTCAGTGCACTGTTATCGCCTGCAGAAGCCAGAGGGTTTTCCGGGATAAATCTCCCCAGCACCAGGAGGGCAAAGACCTGCTGATTAAGTTCCGATTCCTGAGTGTTCAACTCATTCAGTTTCTGATATACGCTTCCATTCAATGCACCCCGTTGGTCGGGAGCCATGTCGAGTTTAAAGTGAATGTCCGGCTTCAGGAGCTTTCCCTTCATCATCAGGTAGACTTGGATAGGAAGCTCCTGCTTGTACTTATTCCGTTCTTCCTGGCTTATGCCCGCAAGTTGATCCTGAATCAGATCCAGCACTGCGGCGTTCACCGTGTAGACCGCAGTGATATCGACGTCGGCTTCATACGGCGATCCAAACCACGTCAGGCTGCTCCCATCCGAGATCGTGAACTCTCTTTTGATAAAGTCGCCGAACGAAAGCTGGTACGACCCGTCAAGAATCTCGTACCTTCCTGTGAGCGTGAGTTTGCCGGCCGGGTCGACGGCGAAACTAAATGTCGCCTCGCCCTGAATCACCAGCGAATCACCCGCAATGGGATCGATCAAGATCCGAAGTTTCGAGTCTTTGTTTACCGTGATATTCGATGTGAAATCGATCGATGAGAATTTCGTTTCCGCGCTGTCCTCTTCCGTCCTCGGTTTTCGCCGGAACATGATAGAGTTTGGAGGAGTGCTCACATCGACAAATTTTACGATTCCGCCGCGTTCCTCTACAGCAAGCTCCGATTCCGGCAGGACCAATGCCAGATTGGTCCCCTTGTCGAGTTCCGCTTGCATTGTGATGATCGGCCTGGTCTGATTTCCCTTTATGGAGATATCACTATCGAAGATAACAGTGCCATAGTACAATGCGTCACGGCTTGGGGGCTTGTGCAGGAGAAGAAATTTTTTCGTGTGTATTTGAAAATCGAAACCGAAGCTTCGGAAATCTTGTGTCAGCAAACGGCCGCTGAGCGAAGCCCTGTTGCCGAGAGTATCGAGAAGGTCAAACGACCTGAATTCGACTCCGCTACCGTCAATCGTTATTCTCCCGTTGTTGAGATGCAGGTACGTTTCAAGGAACGCCGGGGTGAAAGCGGTGCTGTCGAAATTCAGGTTCCCCGTAATAGAAGGCTTCTGTATCGTACCGGTCATGTGCAATCCGCCGGTCATTGTTCCGGAAAGACGCTTCACTTCGCCGAATGTAAACGGCTCGATGCTGGCGAGGTTCAGTTTCGTGAAATCACAATTAATGTCCAATGTGCTCCCTCCCGTTTCGCTCCGGTATTTTCCCTGCATGGCGATCTGGTTTCCGTTGCCGGCAATGTTCATGCTGATGTCGTAGACATTTTCTGTTTGATCATTAGCGCGCAACACGACGTCACCCACGTGCCTTTGACCGAAGCTGAAATCTCTGATTGCAAGGTCAGACGTGAACGCCGTCTGCTTATCCAGATTCTGCAGGACTATATTCCCGGCAAGAATTCCGCCGAGCAGGCCGCTGTCACGTTCAACAACATGAGACAATGTGGCGAGGTTGAAGTCGCTGAATTCAATCTTCAAGGGCGAACGCAGGTTCTTCTCGTCGGTGCTGTTGAGAGAGAGAGTTTGCCCCGATCCATGCAGTACGACATCATGAGCGATGAACTGGTTCTTGCTAAAGAGGAAGTAATTGTCTGCAGGAACGCTCCACGGCACGTTATGAAAAACGATCCCCTCTCTGCCAAAACGAAATTTGTATCCGTCAGGAACGCTTTGGAATACTCCAGCGAGGCGCATTTTTATAGAACCATCACCGCCAGTACTTTGTATCGCAGCCTCGATACTGTCATGCCCCGCTGTTCCGCTGACCTGAAGATTCGTTACGCGCAATATCGAATCGGTGATCGAACCGGCGTTCACCGTCGCATGGAGGAGGTTGGCATCGGAAGTGATTTTAACTGTCAGGCTGTCGATAGTGATCTCTCCATAGTCGATCGTCGGGATGCTGATATTGATATTCAAGTTCATTTTGTTGCTGTCAAAATTGCCGTCAACGCCTCCCGCGGAGAGTCCGTGGAGTTGCGGAAATAATACGTTCGTGAGGATCGCCGGATCGCGAAGCGCCATGCGAAAGGTAAAAACTTCGGGTTTGAGCCTTGATGCGCAGGTCACTCCCCGAAGCGAGAAGTAATGCGCAAAATGTTCTTTCAACATTTCCGGCAAATTACCAAGGGCAATCGTTCCGTCGAATTGGCCTGCGAAAATCGTGGATTCGATGTTGATGTGAGTTTGTCCATCCTTGTTTACCGAGACACACACAAGAGAATCGACGACATAGCGCTTGTCGTTCTTGACAATGACGACGTCGCGAGCTCCGATGACGCCGTTGATGTCGTCAATATTCTCCCCGGTAAGGTCCGAGGTGATGTTTCCCGCTATCCGGATGTCATCCGACGAAAGGTTAAGCCGTCGCAGATCGGCCCCCTTCAGTTCGAGCTTGAATTTGAAGTTCGGATTCACCTCGCTCGTGTTGATCGTGCCGTTGAAAGTGAAGACGATGTTGGAATCCTGAATCTCGGCCCGCCCGTCGAACATTTTTGGGCTGGCAGTACCGCTGAGCACAAGCCGCCGGTATGGATACCCGTTGACGACAGCTTTTTCCACCCGGACATCCAGTTGCGCTTTGATGTTATCTTCGCGCAAGCCTGTTCCGGCTGCGGTTGCTTTCAAAGACACCGGGCCGAATGATTCTGTATCGCCGAGGAGCTGGCCCACGTTAAAATCGTCTGCGGCGACATCTGCCTTCCACCGATAGTCATTCGAGTCAGATATAGCTCCGGAGCTTAATTGCACCTTTCCATTCAAGCTTCCGAAACTGGTTGCGACAACAGATGAAGCGGAAAAATTTCTCGCGGTCCCTTTGAAGCTTCCGCTTATTCTTACAGAAAACGGCAGAATGATATGTTTCGGCAGCAGCGAATCTGCCACAAGCGCCAGAATATCATCCCGGCTGGTGGAGAGCAAGGCCAGATTCATGTCATAGTCAGCCGTCGCTGCCTCCGGCAGACCCCGGACTACACCGGTGAGATCAACTGCGGTGGAATCGCCTTCCGCAATCCGCAGCTCTTCAATCTTCAAATCCCCTATTCGCCCCGAGAGCTGGGAAGAAAGTCCTATCGATGCTCCCGGTTTATTCTTTATTGGAATTGACGGTTCGAAAAAAAGCAAATCAGAAACGCCGATTTGAGAATTAACGATCGATGCTGTAACGCTCACGCTCCCCCGAAAATTTTGGAGCTCTTTGATAGAGTGATAGCCAAGAAGGATATTTGCATGAACACGGCTGGCCGGAGTCTCCACTGTCAACGCTGCAAGCTGTGCATGGCGAGAGTCAATGATGAATCGTCCCGACAATTCACGCAGGTCAAATCCCGAAGCTTCCCGGAATGATGCATGAGCGATGTCTGCTGCAACGCGGTCTTCACTGTAATACATATTTTCTCCTCGCATCGTGAGGCCGGTGAGGAGAAGATGATTCAAATTCACGCCCTTCGCATTGGGCGCGCCCGGAACATCGTACCGGAAGCGATTGTTGTCGATCCATATTTGATCGACGCTGATCACCCAGGGCAATGCAGCAGCGACAGACGGATTTGATTTTTGTTTGTTTCTGGATGGAGGCAAAATGAGAGCAACGTTTGTGTTCTCAAGAGAGAGATTCTTCACAGCAATGCGATGTGCTGGAAGATCAACTTTTTCTGCCAGAATCGATGAATTTCCAAGGTCAACGCTGTACCGTTCTCCCGCTGGGACATTTTCATAAACGAAATGAATATCAGCCAGCGATACAGCACTACCCCCGATGTCGGCGATTGAAGAATGAGACGTGTCTGAGGGCGATTCTTTTGTTTGTGTAACGCTTACTGTAGAATTCGCGAGAGATACTTTGTCGACGTGGAACTTTATTCCATAAAGATCAAATTTATCCACGGTTGCCTTCAGAGCGCCGAGCTGGAACCGCAGGTTCAACCCGCTCACATTGTCATCATACGTCGCATGAATGCCGTTGAGGCTCAATCCACCCAAGCGTATTTCCCAATGAGGCCCTACGGATGTATCAGGGTTCCTGCTGGTAACAGCTGAATGTGGACTGAGCGCATCCACGATAAAATCAAAATTATAGCTGCTGTCCGGCAACGTGCGGATTACGTGGGCAGTGAGCGAGTCAATCCGGATGTTCGTCACATTGATTTCATGCGAGAGAAGACTGAACAGGTTCACATCGACCGCCAGAGTTTGGATAGCCAACAAGGTGTCCCGTTCCTTTGTTTCTACGAATATGTTTTGCAGAACTACGGAATGTGTGAACGCTATATTGATGGCCCCAACTTCGATGTGTGTATGGGTCTTAGCCGATATTGAAGAAAGTACCTTTTGCAAAACGTATTGCTGCACGCCGTGCAGCTGAAGAGCCGCAACGGCGAGAATAATCAAGCCCAATGCGCCGGCGAGTATCCATACCGCCGTCTTGATTGCGCGTCGAATGTAGGTTTTTGTTTTGTGGTCTTTCACAATGTTTTGAAGTATTTGATCATCCTACTCAACAGGGATACACACTAGATGTAATCAAAGAACAAGGACACAGACGGCGAGGGGGATGTCTTCGCCAGAGTTTTGGCCCCCTCTTGTCAGGGGTTTATGGCGAACGACCGATGTGGGAAGAGAGCGAAATGCGGACTCTGCCAAGCGGGACCAAAAGAACCATTCGACGAGAGTAAATTCTCCCGTACTTATTTATGTCGGGGCGTAGCCGGTCGCAAGTGTACGAACAAATAGGACGATTACGTACTCGAGTCCTTCTGACGGGTAACTTTGACTCCCGTGATAATTGCGACGCCCAGCAGGATTATTGACACCACAACGATCCAGGGTGCGGGTACATGCAATAAGGCGGCGCCGTAACACAATCCTCCGATGACGATAACAAATCCAGCAACATACAGTATGTAAGACATGACATTTCCTTTCCGTCAACATTGCCGGCTTCTTGGCCATTCAGACAGCCGAGTGGAGGAGACAGCCGACCACTCTGCCTCATCTCACCTGGCGCGCAACTTTTGCGACACGGAGGCGGCTTTCTTTTTCACCGTATCCACCAAATCCGCTGCGCCTTGTTTGACGCCATCATAATCGCCGACGGCATCATCGACATATCCACTAAGGGTATCTTGAACATCTTCTGCGCTGTCGGTAATCTTGCGAGCCATTCTCTCCCTTATCATAGCGCCTTTTGCCGGAGCGAATAAAAGACCGAGGACCGCACCTGCGGCAACACCGACGGCTGCACCTATCATCACTTTTTTCGAGCTCATTGTTTTATTCCTTTATTGTTGGTTCTTGGCAATAATGCCGAGCATCATGGATAGAAACGCAAGTCCTTGCGATTCTCCAACTGCTTTGTGTACGCTATTTCGTTAATTACCAACTCCTTGACTGCCATATTTTTCGTTTTCATGTGCATCGCGGCGGGCCACACGCGCACGCTGCGGATCGACTTTGTGCAACACGACGCGAACCGCACCGGCGTTCGGAAGAATATTAGAGCCAAATCGCATTGCGTATAACCGGGTGAATTCAGCGCCGAAGAGGACGATTTGGGAGGAATAAAATGTCCACATCATAATGATAACGAGCGAACTCGCTGCGCCGAATGTTGAGCCGATCCCGCCATTGCCGAGATACAGCCCGATAACAAGTTTCCCGATAGAAAACAATAACGATGTCACCGCGGCTCCTACCCAGACATCTTTCCACTTAAGGATCGCGGCCGGAACAAACTTGTACATGAAAGCAAATATGACAGTGATGCCGACAAACGATACAATAAAATCAAGAAGGCTGACGAATCCTGTCATGATTGCGAGACGGTGACTCAGGTAGTCGCTCATTGCAGCCAGAATCGCGCTGAAAATGAGAGATACCAGGAGAAGGAAACCGATTCCCAATATCATCGCAAATGACAAAATTCTGTCCCGAAGAAATGCCCGGATGGTGCCGATCGGTTTTTGCCGGATGTGCCAGATCGTATTCAACGAATCGCGAAGCTGTATGAACACTGCCGAAGCACCCAGCAGAAGCACCACGAGGCTGAAAATCGCAGCGGGAACATTAGAGCCGGATTTATATGCGTTCGTGATCAGGCTTTGAACAAATTGCGCGCCTTCAGTGCCGACCAACCCGCGAATCTCGGATACGAGACGGCCGCTCGCCGCGGCCTGACCGAATCCGAAGCTCGAAAGTACAACGACAAGAATGAGGAGCGGAGAAAGAGAAAATACAGTAAAGAACGACAGCGCTGCTCCCTGCTGCCCAATGTTGTCATCATCCCAGGCAATTGCAGAATCCTTAAGCAATAGCCAGATACTTATTAAGCGAAGTGTTTTCATAATAGTGTCAGCGCCCGACCGGAATTTTCCAGAAATTTTCTCTTTCATGAATGCGGAGAGATGCGTTCGCTCAGATCTCTAGCGCTATTTTTTCAGGTCACACGGTTGCTGAAAATAATTTGTCAGCGTATCGTTTCCTTCGTACAGTCCATTTACTGTGTCCCCGGTACGCTGATTTGTGATGTTTCACGGAGTGGTCCCGGCACTTTCCAGCATTCCCATCCGGAGTGGTTCTGCTTCCCTTTCGAGCGTCCAAAACTCGCCGGCCGGTAGAGTATATCCACACCATCGCTCATCGTCGGCAACGCATACGCCGGCAAGTCGGCACAATCACAATGTTCGGTCATGAGTGCGCGGGCCGGTGTCTCTCCGTTAAGAACGGTCAGCGTTCGATCATACTCTGAGTGAACCGATCCAATAAACCGTTTCACACTGTCTGCGTCGTACACTGCAACGCTGACTGATGTCTGGACATTCCTCGCCAGCCTGTCGAATGACTTGAGGGCAAATTTTTGCGCAAAAGCAGACACACTATCGGCCCGCAAACTGGAGTCAAGCCGGTTCAAGGCACGAAAATCGAAGTACGACAAATGGAGATTGTCGGGAGAAGCGATAATGTATCGCGCAAACGATCCAAGAGCGCCGACGGTATACGGTGTTCCGCCGAAACACGTCGAGAGCACCATAAGATCGAACTTCGTAGAAGAGCCGGTGAACCCCTGTAATCCGGCCTGCAGGTCATGGACGGTGAATGCCCGGTCCGGGGACGACGCATCGTAGCCGGCTCCGCCGAATTCAGGAATTTCGTGACCGCAGTAAAGAAAAATTTTCACGACAGCGCGCTGGCTTTCCGTGTGAAAGCGGCGATATAACCCCACTTCGGGTTCGAACCGTGACTGTTCGTTGCCGCGCCAATATGATTCATGCGCAATGAGCCGACCGTTCCTGTAATAAACGAATTCGCCATCAGGTAGAGGGAAGAAAAACAAGAAGTGGTACTTTGGCCGCTGATGAAAGATAAACACCTCCGCATGAGGGTTTTGCACGGCAGCCAGCGTTACCCCTTCCAATGCCTCTTCGTCAGCTTTGTGTTCGTTGCCGCCGGCATCGTGGTAGAGATAGTCGCCGTCGCCGTGATTTATGCAAATGATCGAATACGAAACCGGAGGCCAGCTCTCATTCGTTTGCTGATCCTCACGTTGAACTGAAAAGTTATCGCTGCATGAAGAAAGAAATAGTACGAGCGCAGCGCAGCCAACGCTTACGAAAAGCGTCGAGTGCGGAGCGCTCATAACGGATCGACGTTGTTGGCCTCGCATTCCGAACTCCCGAAACCTTCGCTTTGTGGAGAAACTACCTGGCTATAAGGACAATCAGGATAACAATCAAAAGCAACGTGACAACACTGATGGTAATCACCTGGTCGGCCTGCTCCATATCCTGAACGACATAGTTGGAGAAATCATTGAGCTGTCCGTCCTCCACGCGCGCGTAACCGTTGTTACCGGCAAGTTCATCCTGCTTTTCCTGCAAAGCAGTTTTGAAACGTTCAACACCGGCATGGTCGTCTTTCGAAATCAGCGGCGAGTTTTGAACCATGTTCAGGGCTTTCGCCATGGTTTGAAATGACTCGTTGAGGATTGCCCGCTTCTCGGACGCACTGTTCGTTGCTTTTACTTTAGTGGCCGCATCGTTAAAATATTTTTGAAGTCCGTCTTTCCCCTCGGCGTTGGCAGAGAGAGCCAGGACAAACATCATGACGATAAATCCAAAAACTCTTCGTGCTTTCATTGTTGCTCCTTAAATGGGATGAACGTGACGTGTAATGTTCTATAACAACCAGGGTTATTCTTGCAAACAAAATCGTCTCTGCTTGAACGTATTGGTTCACATTGCCAACAGCCCGCCGAAAGTCGATTTTCCAAATGTCTAAGAGAACTCGTTACGGCAGAACAATTTGCTTCCTCAGAGACTAAACTATGAGCACAATCAGCAGAATGATCAGAAGCAACGTAACAACGCTGATCGTTATGACCTGGTCGGCCTGTTCCATATCCTGGACGACATAGTTGGAGAAATCATTGAGCTGCCCGTCCGCCACTCGCACGTAACCGTTGGTACCGGCAAGTTCATCCTGCTTCTCCTGCAACGCGGCTTTGAAATGATCCAGGCCGGCACGATCGTCCTTCGAAATCAACGGCGAGCTATGAACAATGTTCAAAGCATTCATCATGGTTTGAAATGACTCGTTGAGGATTGCCCGCTTCTCGGACGCACTGTTCGTTGCTTTTACTTTAGTGGCCGCATCGTTAAAATATTTTTGAAGTCCGTCTTTCCCCTCGGCATTGGCAGAGAGAGCCAGGACAAACATCATGACGATAAATCCAAAAGTTTTACGTGTTTTCATTGTTGCTCCTTTTATAGGATGAACGTGGTGTAACGCTTCTATAACAGCCAGAATTATTTTTGCAAATAAAATCGTATCTACTCGAACGTTTTCGTGATCAATGCCGGCGTTCCGCCGTCACTGTTTTCGCTGCCGCAAAAAAATCAGCCAAATCCGTCGCGTCCCCATTCTTTGCTTCTTCAAAAGCTAAAGAGGATCCCCGCCGACAAAACGTAGAAATCGCTGTTCAAGCCGTTGCTTCCGGGAAAACTTTTGAAATTGTAGTTCAGGAAAACGTACCTTAAATCGGCCACGAGCCTTGTGCCTGAATCGAGCGGCAGCTCCACTCCTCCGCCGAAATGCCATCCGAATTTTTCCTTTGTCTCGCTCACGATGATCGGAGTAATACTATAGTCGATGGAACTGTTGTACCATCCCGCACCCATGGCTCCGTAAACATCGGGGATAGGGTAGAGTAACCCTGTCACCATTACCGGCCAGCTCCGCACATCCACCAGCCCATTGCTGTATACTTCTTCCCTGTAATTGATCGATCCCTCAATTCCAAACTGACTCGAAAACCTGTACCGCATCGAAACCCCTGCTGTTCCTCTGGCATGGTCGGCGTCTTGTGCCTTATAATAACCGATTTGGGGCCCGACCTCCAAGCCGCTCTGAGCCGCCACTGTCGCAACAGATAAGAGTATGAGGACCAACACAAAAATAAATCGAGAGAACATTTGCTTTTGCTCGCCTTCAATCGATAAGTTTACGATGCACCATCAACACGCTGTTCAATGACATTTGTCGGCTGGCGATGTTTTTCAAAACCCGTCAGAACGTCTTCTAAAACTTGTTAGAAACTATCGAATAATTTGTCGCATAGAAATCACCCAAAGGGATGAAAGAGTAGTTAATCCCATCTTGTGAGAGAAGATCTCGCCGAATCCGTTGTAACTGCACTTGTTTTTAGGAGAGGACTGTCGCAGGAGAGCCTTTAGAAACGTACCATTTGACCATGGCGACTTTCAATGCGTCGTTGACGACAAGGCAGGAGACCATCGCACAGCCGAATAGGGAAAGTGTCTGCCACCACGGCAAGGGAACAAGGCCTGAAAATCCGGCGTATGTCACTCCCGTTCCAATAAGCACTTCCGCCAGAACAGCGGCAACAACAGCCTTGCTAGGCATCGTCGCCCAAAACCAGCGGCGTTCACGCGCGGAAACGATGGAAAAAGCGGCAAAATAGAGGAGGGTAAGGAAACTGAATGTATAGAGAAGACTATCGTTCGCCCCCAATCCGAAACGCGGCCAGGCGAGCAATAAGAGAACAAGCGCTTCTCCGACCATCAACACACCCAACACCACCGAGACATTGATGAGGCGCCCGATGTTCCATGTCTCCGGTTTCTTGGAGGGCCGAACGTGGTCTGTAGCCAGAGAGATTTTTGCGAAATCGGTTACGAAGACCAGAAGTAACATCGCAAAAGCGGACATGACGAACCTACCGGTGACGACGAATGCGATCGCTACAAAAGCAGTCTTGAGGATCGTCCGGCTGATTTTGTTGATGATGTACGTGAGGATGCGCTGGTAGATCGTCCGCCCATCCTGGACCAACGCTACAATATTCGTCAATCCGGGTTCGGTCAGAACAACACTCGCGGCCCCCTTGGCGACATCGGTTGCGGTGCTGACCGCAATGCCGACCTCGGCTTGGCGAAGCGCGGGGGCATCGTTGACCCCGTCGCCTGTCATCCCGGTCACATGCCCCGCAGCCTGAAGATGCTTCACGACAATATACTTGTCCTCGGGATATACTTCGGCGAAACCATCGGCTCCTGCCAGAAGATCGACTCCTTTGTTTCCCGGTTGAGAACTCCCCGCTTTCAAGTCTGTCACACGTCGGATGTTCACCAACCCAACTCCGCGGGCAATTTCACTCGCGACCGGAAGCGCATCGCCGGTAAGCATTTTTACTGCAACACCCAGGTCAAGAAGTTCCGCAATGAGTTGCTTAGCATCCGGTCTGGGGGGATCATACAGCGTCACCAATCCGACCAGCGTCAGTACGCCCGTCTCGGCGCCTCGCGCCGCCGCCAGCGTCCGGTATCCTTTGAGAGCCGATTCATTGACACGAGCTTCCAGCGACTTGATTGCAGCGGAGTCGAGTCCGCATGCCTGTGCCACAGTTTCCACTGCACCCTTCATCATCCGCAGTTTCTGTCCATTCTGCAGAACCACAGCTTCAGTCCGCCGGTTCTTCGCGTCAAAAGGGGCGAAGGAAACTGGTGTGACACCGGGTCTGCCATCGAAAACATGACGCTCTTTTGCCGCGGCGAGAATCGCAAGGTCGATCGGATCCTGGTTTGCATCCTGCGACGCGAGCGCGCCGACGAACAGCACGTCTGCTTCCGTCATATGCTCCATCGGGACAACTCCCGTGACGGCCAATTGATTCATCGTGATCGTACCAGTCTTATCGACGCAGAGAACGTCCATCGTTGCAGCATCTTCTGCAGCGCTGAGGCGCGTGACGAGTACTCCCCGCTTCGCAAGTTCCTTCGACCCGACAGCCATGCTTACAGTGAACATCACGGGGAGCGAGAGCGGTATGGCGCTCATGAACAGGATGAGAATGAGCGGGACCATTTCGAGAAGAGGCGTGCCGCGCATGAGGGAGACGACAACCACTGCGCTCAGCAGCGTGCCAACGACGAGAAAGAGCCAGCGGACAATTTTGGCCACCACTGCATCTATATGCAGCTTTGGTTGAGCCTGCTGAACAAGCTCCGTGGTACGGCCAAAATAAGTCTTCGCTCCCGTCAACAAGACCACGCCGGTCCCCTCTCCCCGGCGGATGACCGATCCTGACGAAAGCACTTCGCCGGATGCTTTGTCAGCGTCTTTCGATTCGCCGGTGAGCGCCGACTGGTCTACAGTCAACGTTCCCGTAATGAGTTTGACGTCGGCAGGAATGATGTCGCCGGGACGCACGCGGACGATATCGCCGGGAACCAACTCACGTGCGGGAATGAGTTGCCAGCTTGATTCGCGCAGTACCCGTGCACTGACCTGCAGCCGCCGCCGCAGCGTTTCGACAACACCAGCCGCCCGGTGCTCTTGAACAAAACTGACGGCGGCATTGATAACGAGGAGTGCCCCGACCACGATGAGGTCAGAATATTTTCCAGTCACGGCAGATAGGACCATAATCACTTCGAGCATCCACGCCGAGAGGCCCCAGAACTTGCTGAGAAATACGAAAGCCGGGTGCCTTTTTTTTTCAGGCACTTCATTAAAGCCGCTTTCCTTGCGGCGTGTTTCGACGTCAGCACGCGCGAGACCAATCTCGGCTTTCACATGGAGTGCTGCAAGCGCATCGGCCACAGATGCGGAGGCGATATCAGGAGGTTTGATGTTTGACGGGTTCCGCTGCGATGGCTCGGCTTGGATTATTTTTCCTGTTGTGCTCAAAGTTAATATCCTCTATCGCGCGCGTGGTGATGATTTATGCTTTACTTCTTCTATTGTCGTGCATTTTTTTGCCTACCCAACCCTATAATGGGAGCGGAAATTCCACCTCCCCCTTCCAGAGGAACATAGAGAGGAGGTCGCAAGAACACAATATTTATTATCGAAACCGCATTAGGAAACAATGGACATCTCATTCAACCAAAACTCCGGCGTCATACAGTGCATCATGAATTCGTTGATCGCTCCTCAAATCCGGTCGCCGACAAATTGGGCAAGGAGATAAACAGGGATGAGGAGTTGACATGGTAATGTAAGTAACCGGCGGAATGGTTGATGAAAACGGCCACCAGAATGCACCGAGATAAATACGCTGTTTACCTACGACGATAACAAAAGGCACTCCAGCAGACGAGTATCGGTCAACGCTCATTTTCTGGAAAACCGAGTCTCCTCTACCGTGCAGATCAAACTCATGTGTTGACCAACGATAGACTTTGATGTCTCGCGCTGAAAGAAACGGCTTTGAAGCCAATGCAAGACTATCCAACGGCAATTTTATTGCCTGAACAGTAGTGACAAGAGAATCTTTCAATAAATATATTTCAAATTCAGTCGATGAAAAATTCGTGTTGATTTGTGCATTGTCTAAACTTGGCAGAAGAAAAGCACAAAGCACAAATAGTCTGAAAGTGTATTCCATTAATTTTGTCTCCTGCTTTCGCCGCAAGTGCGGATTTGTTTTAGAAGCCGCGCTCGTTTAGCTCCGGCGCCGCATTGTTTATGCCCCCGCGCAGTCCATCGTTATCCTTCGACGCATTGTACTCGCCGCGTCGCGCCGCCCGGTTGCACAACGCTCGATGATACAATGCTTTCTGCGCCGCCGTCACGTTTTCTTCGTTGCCCTGCCACATTTCCAAAGCCGGTTGCTGGATGCAACATTTATTTCATTAGCACAGATGGACCCATCATGAACGGCAAGCTCAGGCAACTACCATCACATTCCATTTCAACTCGGTCAAATTATAATTGCACAAATTGAGCAAGAAACTCTATTTTTTGTTGTCAGCGGGTTTATCGTCGCCTGGGATGCCGGATGATGTGCCGCCATGCTGAATTCTATCGACGGTATCCTCGATTTTCCTGATAAGCCACAACACTCTACTTATGAAGCCTTTTGGTCTAAGAATCAGCGTCGATTGTATTTCTTCGATCTCCTTCCCAAGTTCGACATGGAGGGATGGAGACTTGGATATTGAGAGGACCTGAGATGGATAAACACTTCGATGCCCCGTGATGAGAAAACTTACGACACAGGCAAGAGTGGCATAAGGCCCAATTGCCGGCCCGAATAATTCAATGGCCATGATGCTGGCAGCAATCGGTGTATTGGCCGCACCAGCTAAGACGCTCACGAGGCCGATAGCTGCAAATGTCGGCACATTTAAATTGAGGAGGTGAGCGTAGGCCACTCCTGCAGTTGAGCCTATAAAGAAAATGGGTGTAACAATTCCACCGCTTCCGCCGAAACTAAGAGTGATGCTGGTAAACAGAGGCTTCAGAAGAAACGCATACCAATCAGTGTTATTTCCTTTAAGACTGGACTCCACAGTCTCCAGACCAAGACCCAGGTAGCGATTTGAAAAAAGATACGTTAGCCCAATCAACAACATCCCCCCGACGATACCTTTGAAGGGCGTCCAAATGCGAATCCGGTTCGCAAGTTTCTCACCCCACTGAAGGGCTTCTATAAGGAATATCGAACATGCCCCGAAGAAAAGTCCTGCAAGAAGAACTTTTATCAAAAATCCTTCGGTGAAAACCGGAACAACGCTGATTGGTTCGTTAAAGTAAGTAATGCCGAATGAAGATGAAACATGATATGCAATGATCCCGGCAATAAATGAAGGCAACAAAACATCATACATCAATGCTCCAACAAACAATACTTCGACACCAAAGATAGACCCTGCAATTGGTGTTCCGAAGACTGAGGCAAATCCCGCACTTATTCCGCAAATGACCATTTTCTTGCGATCATTATCATCAAACCTGAGCAGGTCACTCAAGAGCGACGTAAGGCCGGCCCCAATTTGTGCGCAAGGTCCCTCCTTGCCTGCAGAACCTCCGGCAGCAAGTGTAATGATAGTTGCAACAAGCTTAACGGGAACAACAAGAATCGGTATTTTCCCGGCCCGTTTGTGAACAGCCTCAATAACTTTTTCTGTTCCATGCCCCACCGCGTCGGGGGCAAGATACTTTATGAGCAATGAACTCACAAAAAGGGAAACGGGAAGAAACCAGAAAAACTGAGGGAGCTGAGAACTTAGTCCCGTACTCCAGGTCAAAACCTTTAGGAAGAAAGTTACCGCCCCTCCAACGACGACCCCTGCAATCGATGCAAGAAGCACCCACTTGATGATACTTATGAAGAGTACCGTCGATTCAGTAACCGATTTTCTCATAACATTCTCTTTACGTGGCGCTGCTTCAGTTAAATCCAGTTTCAGTCCAATTTGTACATCGGACGGTTTGTCGGACAGCAGTCAATTGGCCTCGCACTATACCGCACTCAGCGACATTAATGTAACGAAAAAGTAAGACTCTCCAAAATACGAATCCTTCAATCATCAAATATCAAATCCAAGGGGCACAACGAACGGACATCATAGGAGAGAAAATTGAGCCACAACATGAACATATCGGCAAACGGTACATCGTTAAAAGCGGGTTAGTCTTAGTCGACGCGCGTGAAAAGGAAACCCTCTGCGTGCGTATCATTGGAGGGTTTCCCTTTCTTTCGCACGTGAGAGCTAGGAGTGCTTTTGACTCCAGTATTTCTGCTCTGCACGTTTCTCTGCCGTTGTCAATCCAGCCGCAGGCGGTATCTTCAGATGTTCACCGATCCTGATAATATCTGGATCTTTGATTTGATCTCTATTGGCTTGCCAGATTTTCGGCCAAAGGAATGGGCTGTCATAGATCTGCTGCTTCTTCGAAATATTCCAAAGGCAATCGTGGTACTTTGACCAAGAACGCACAACATAATGTTGTTCCTCTGCTGCCACGGTTTTGACGGTGGCAAGGGTTTCACGCAGATTGTCGATATTGCTTTGAATTTTCTGAAGACGCAGATAGTATTGTTCTGCATCCGCAATGCGCTCCTTCATCATATTGTCTTTCACGGCCTGCACGGAATCGACTTCGAATCTGCGAACGTAGAGGTCTTGATTTGACAGAGGGAGCAATGCAGCAACGCGATCTTCGAGAGCCTTCAAACGGGTCTCAAAATCTTTCCGCGTCGCATCATTTGCACCTGTCATTGCAATCGTCTCATCCCTCACCGCTTGGATTTGTCGGTCCAGGCTGGCAAGAGTTGAACGAAGAACGTCTACTTCCTTGGTCAAAGTAGCAAGCTCGGCCTTGAGATTGTCGCGTTGGGATGTGTATTGAGTGATTTGACTTTGCCACTCTTCTTTCGAAAGTTTCTCCTGTGCGCTTGACACAGTCGCAACGACAAGAAGGATAGCAAAGAGGGTAAGAATTCTGGTTTTCATGATATTTTCCTCTTTCATTGGTTGGAGTGAAGTCATTGCTGGCTCTTGAGTCGCTCTTGCGTTAGCTTCTGATTGTTCTCTGCTGTTGCTAGATCGTCTTTCTTTTGTTTAACCTGTGTTTCAAGTGATGCCTTCTCGGCTTCTTTTGCGGCGACCTCTTTCTTCAGCGATTCTACTTCGGATTTGAGCTGATCGAGTTGTGCCAATTCGTCGGCACTCGGTCCACTACTGCAACCTGAATACAAAGCAGCAGAACCTGCCAGAAGGAGTATAAGCGTTATATTTCGCAGTCCTTTCATGGTCTGTTCCTTTCATTAATTGTGAATGAATGATCCGGCTAAGGAATGACTTCTTCCATAGATTGGTTCAAAATGAAATTCAAAACTGGGTTTCGAAATTACGAAAGAGGAGGTGCTCGAAGAGCGTTTGGAGGAAAAAGAGGTATAGGAATCGGAAAAAATACTGCCTGGATTGCGACGAAGCGTTCGGAAACAATGACACTGCTCCATGGCTCAGCCGTTCTTAGGATGTGATCGCCGGAGGATTTCTCTGACGACGTGAGATGTTTGTGAGATGTCCAGAAAGGGCGTTCATCGAGACCAATACTCCGTTCATTCCGGACTGAAAGAGAGTTGTTGAGCTTGAGGAAGAACTCCTGTCCATGAAGGCTTATCGGGCTGAGAATTCCTGTGACGAGGTAAGCCGCGAGAATTATCCCAACACCCAGCAGATTGAGTCTAAGACCATTCATGAATGATTATCGGTAATCTGTTGAAATTGCCTAACACAATAAATTAGACGATTTAAAGTTCCATTTCGTTTAAGAATAAGCTATCGAACTAACACCGCAAGCATGCCCTTCTACCAGCCGGAAAGGGTCATCTTGCATGCTTCAATTCGGAAGCGAAGGAAACAGGTATAAAATCACCAAAATTTGATCCAAAAAACCTCGGCATCCGCTAGATTTCTTTGCATTCTCGTCCATGCATGCTTTAGTAAGCCTTTCCACTCGTATGCCTCCGTTGATGATCTACTCAGCCGCTGGAACTTTCTTCTACGAAGTCGTGATTTGCACGATATTCGATTTCATGCTCATGTCTTTTCCATTGCGGTATTGTATACGCCGCGTCGCGCCGCCCGGTTGCACAACGCTCGATGATACAATGCTTTCTGTGCCGCCGTCACGTTTTCTTCCTTGCCCTGCCATATTTCCAAAGCCGGCTGCTGGATCGCGCGGGCAAACGAAAACGCCAACGCCCAAGGGAGCCGCGACCTGAATCTGACATTCATTGCATTCAAACGAGCCGAAGCTAGTTCACTGGATTGCCCGCCTGACAAGAACGCAACCCCTGGAACCGCAGCAGGGACAGCGCGCAAAAGACACTTCACCGTCGCTTCGGCCGCTTCGTCCACCGAACTCTGCTTTGGGCATTTCAATCCAGGAAGTACCATATTAGGTTTCAGGATCATACCTTCGAGCGCAACCCGTTGGGTGTATAGCTGATTGAACACTGTTTGAAGAACTTCTTCGGTTATCTCGCCGCACCGTTCAAGAGTATGTTCGCCTTCCATGAGCACTTCCGGCTCGACGACGGGGACCAGTCCTGCTTCCTGGCACAACGCAGCATAGCGAGCCAATGCCTGCGCGTTAGCCTCAACACAACCACGGCTGGGAATTGCATCGCCCATAGAAATTACCGCGCGCCACTTGGCAAAACGGGCGCCCATTTGAAAATATTCCTTGAGGCGTTCGCGCAATCCATCCAGGCCTTCTGTTATTTTTTCACCGGGATGACCTGCCATAGCTTTCGCGCCCGTGTCAACTTTTATACCCGGAATGATTCCCGCATCGATGATGACTTTGACAAACGGAGTACCGTCTTTCTTATGCTGGCGGATTGTCTCGTCGTAGAGGATCACCCCGCTGATGCACGCACCGAGATCCGGCGTACTCACGATCATCTCGCGATACGCCCGGCGGGTCTCAACGGTCTGGGGAATCCCCAACATGGCAAACCGTTTGTTGCAGGTTGGAATACTTTCATCCATCGCAAGCAGACCTTTGTCATCTGCGACCAGAACCCTTGCGGTTTCTATAAGTTTTTGTAAACTCATTTCCGCCACCTCTACTATATATTACTTTTCTCTTTCCAACGCCGTCACCTTCGCCAGGCGGCGTCTGAACCGTTCGCTCTCAATGAAATGGGCGTTCAGGAATGTCCAGACCAAATCCAGGGATAGAGCATCTCCCGTGACTCGGCCCCCCAAACACATGACGTTCATGTCGTCGTCCTCGACGCCCTGATGAGCGGAGAAAGAATCCGTGATCAGCGCCGCACGGACGCCGGGTATTTTGTTCGCCGCAATGCAAGCCCCTACCCCGCTTCCGCAGATGGCCAAGCCCCGGACGACCTCACCTTTCGCCACCGCCCTGGCCAAAGGCACCACAAAATCCGGGTAGTCGTCCCCTACATCCAAATGATACGCGCCGAAGTCAACCACCTCGTATCCCGCAGCCTTGAGAGAGGCAATCAGCTGCACCTTCAACTCAAACCCGCCATGGTCTGCCGCGATGCCAATGAGCGTCATTTCTCCTCCGCCTTTAGCGCTTCGAAACCGGAGACTACGTCGAACAGTTCTTCATCGATGCCGCTCTGGCGCAGACGATGGAATTTCCTGTTGAGGTCCTCCAGCGATTCTTCGATGTTTTTGTCGGCGCGTTGCATCGCCGCCAGGCGGCTTGCGTTTTCGCTCGCGAGGGATTCTGCGCACGCACGGAATAGTGATACGAAAAGATATTCACGGATAAGCCCCCGCAAGGTGACGGTGCCACCGCCCATGACCTGGGGCAAATTCTTCGTGGGCCATGGTAATTTGGCCAACCTAATTCGCCACTTTACGTCCAGGGGCAGCAGTCGCTGACTGACGGGCACATAAACAGCTCCGGAAGTGGGGCGGTTGTAGAAGAGGTAGAGTTCGTTGGCTTCACCCTGACTGTCGTGTTTCTCGTTCTCCACGAGAATCTGCCCGACGAGCGGAGTGATAGCTTTGACGGAACTCGGTACTGTGAAGACTCCCATCAGTTGCAAGCCCGTATCCGCTAGGCGCGCATGAACGCGCTCACCGACGGCCCAGACCTCGGGTTTAGCTGGCAGAGCCTTGAGCACCTTGATCGCATGATCGGCTATCACGTCGTTAAATTGGCCCACTAGTCCCTGATCTGAGCCGAACACAATCGCGCCAATTGCCGCTGCAGCTTTTCGTCCCTTCCGTTCTGCAACTAAGGGCGCCGACCCTCTTTCCCGGAAGCATGCGCCCAATCCCAACTCCACAGTGCGATTATAGTCGGCCAACGCCTGCACCGATTTCTCGTATTGTCCTATGCTCGATGCAGCTACGGCCTTCATCGTGCGAACGACGGATTGGAGATCCCCTGCTCCCCGGATCTTCCGGCGGAGACTCGCAGTAGAATCGCTCATGACTTCTTCTCTGGTTCAGGCCTGGACTTAGTGTCTGTTTGATCTTCCGGTTTAGGCTTCGGTTCAGGCTTGGACTTGGTGTCTGTTTGGGCTTCCGGTTTTGGCTTCGGTTCAGGCTTGGACTTGGTGTCTGTTTGATCTTCCGGCTTAGGCTTAGGTTCAGGCTTGGACTTGGTGTCTGTTTGATCTTCCGGCTTAGGCTTAGGCTCAGGATTGGACACACCTTTGGTCTCGGGTTTGGATTCCGGTGCAACCTCCGGCGAGGCAGGCTTGGGCTGGAAGCGGGCAAGCGATTTGGTGGCGATTTGAATAATTATTTTTCGATCTTCGTCGTTCAATTTTTCGGCAGTATTCAATCGCCCGCTGATGTCTGCCGGTATATCCGCCGCCGCCTCGAGGAGTGCATTTTCCGCATCCGTCATCTGGTCAAGAGGAACTGCGTCGAAAAGTTTTGCGGCCAACGCCAGCAGCACGGTGATTTGCTCGGGCACAGACACAGGGGAGAACTCCGGCTGTTTGAGGCAGGCGCGAATTCGCCGACCGTGGTCTATGATCTTGCGAGTCTCTTCATCCAGGCGGGCTCCAAACCGGGAAAAGGCTTCGAGTTCCTCAAATTGCGCGTAGGCGAGCTTGAGATCGCCCGCCACCGCACGGTAAGCAGCACGCTGGGCTTTACCGCCCACACGCGAGACAGATTTTCCAACATCGACTGCTGGAAGCACACCCAATTCGAATAGTGTCGGCGAAAGGTATATCTGCCCATCTGTAATGGAAATTAAGTTAGTCGGAATGTAGGCGGAAATATCCTGCGCTTCGGTTTCGATGACGGGGAGCGCGGTGAGGGATCCGCCGCCGAGTTCTTTTCGCAAGTGCGTCGCACGTTCGAGCAGCCGCGAGTGGATATAAAAAATGTCGCCGGGAAACGCTTCGCGTCCGGGCGGACGGCGCAGCAAGAGAGAGAGTTCGCGGTAGGCTCG
>Ga0265330_10000485_pt1 | contig 26602 bp, 15 predicted proteins | sample 41919metaG_FD_202083 | JGI IMG/M metagenome (GOLD analysis project Ga0265330, IMG submission 202083) | Rhizosphere microbial communities from Carex aquatilis grown in University of Washington, Seatle, WA, United States - 4-19-19 metaG | ecosystem: Host-associated > Plants > Roots > Rhizosphere...
TGCCGACGCTTCGCCCTCGTCCTTGCGAACGACGACGCACGGCTCGGAGCCAGTGCGATTCGCTACTTCTTCACTGTTGGACTTTTTCATTCCTTTCAACTTGCCGGTTTGACCGGCGCACGGAGAAAGCCATGACAGCAAGCAACGGCAGAATCATCGGGCGCGTGCTCGCCTTCAGCATCCTCATTGGCGTTTTCCTGTCCCTGGCCGCCTGCGTGATAGATGACGGCCCAACTGGACTGTTGATCCAGCAGGATCAGTGGCTCGATGCCACAACCGGAACCGCTTCCACGGCGTGCATCGTTCCCGCCACGGCCACGCCCACCCGAAGAATCGGGGGCACGCTGGACGTCGCGGTTCTGGCCCCAGCCAGCACCTCCTATCTGTTCTACCCGCTGGTGGAGAATACGTTGGGATCTCTGTCTGGTGTGGCAGGCGTGGCCGTAGCCTCCCCGGTCGACGAACTGAACAACATTCTCTTGAAAGCCATGCACGTAAAGCTGGATGTGGCGGTCAGCGCGGGCACCAGCGTCAGCTGGGCTTCTGGCTGCTCGGGCGAATTCGACGCTCCAGTGGATACCTACCTCCTGGCGCCAGGTGCCACCATCGCGGAAATAGTGGAGATCATCAGGCCCTGCAACGCGGCCTCAATCGCCCAGTATCTGCAGGACCAAAATCTTTCGGAGATCACGGTCACCGCAACGATGCGGGCCAAGGGCCACCTGGGCAGCGAAGAAATCCAAAGCCCGCCCTTCCCGTTCAGGGTGGCCGTCTGCGCCGGCTGCCTGCAGACCGGCTATACCGACCCGACCGCTGGGCAGTTCGCATTCCCGAACATTCCCCTGTGCTCGGATCTGACCACCAACCCATTCACCGGTGATCCGTGCAATCCTGCCCAGGACCATCTCGTTCTCTGCTGTGCGACTGGCACCGACGCCCAGGGCAATGCCACGGGCGTAGAATGCCCAGCGGTGCCGACCGGCACCGCGCCAACCACCACGACGCATTGACCGCGCCAGCCCCACCGACACACCCTGCCAGCCGCTATTGACACGCCCGGCGTGCGGTGGCTAGAAGCCGGACGCATGTTCCGCGACACCCTTCAGAAAATGGTCAACCGCCTGGATGGCGGCGTGGCTGGAATTCTCATGGGTTTTGACGGCATCGCGGTCGAGCACTACAGCCGCGAGGGGCAGGACGGAATCGACATCCAAACCGTGGGCATGGAGCTGGCCCACGCCGTGACACAGATGCGCAAGGCGGTCGAGCAACTCGACCTGGGCCAGGCGGCAGAAATCACCGTGCGGACCGACAAATTGGTCATTCTCACCTACGTGCTGAACGACGAGTACTTCGTGGCCTGTGCCCTGCGCCCCGACTCGAGCTTCGGCAAGGCGCGCTATGTGATGCGCCTGACGGCTCCCCAGATCCGGGCCGACCTGTGAACGCCAAGCCGACGTCTCCACCGGTCGTCGTGGTCCTACACGGCCCCAACCTGAACCTCCTCGGTTCACGCGAACCCCACATCTACGGCCACACCACGCTGAAGGAAATCGACGATGGCCTGGCTACCCGGGGTCGTGAGCTGGGGCTGCAAGTCCAGACCTTCCAGTCGAACCAGGAAGGCGCCCTCATCGATCGGGTGCAGCAGGCGCGTGGACAGGCGAGTGGTCTCATCATCAACGCGGGCGGGCTGACCCATACCAGCGTTTCTCTGCGGGACGCCATCGCGGCCGTGGCCCTGCCCACAGTGGAGGTCCACCTGTCCAACCTGCATGCGCGCGAGGAATTCCGCCAGCGCTCCTTGCTGGCTCCGGTTTGCCTGGGCCAGATCGCCGGGCTGGGGCCGGTCGGCTACCGACTGGCCCTCGAGGCTCTCGCGCAGCTTTTCGCCTCCCGATCGCAGGGTCGGCAGACGCCTTCTCGTGATGTAGAACTGTCTTCCGCAAAGCCGCGCCCTGCGGTTGCGTCGCCCAAGAAAGGAGCCCCCACCCGATGAGCAAAGCCAAGGCCCCGGTTCGAAAAGACGAGAAGAAGTCCTCGTCTTGTTGCTGTGAGGAGCCGCTGTGTGCCCTCGGGCCCGAGGAACTCGCCACCGTGCGAGAACTGGCCGAGATCGCCACCGAGTTTGACCTGGCTGAGTTGGAGGTAGACCCCTGCGGCGGAATCCGCGTTGTTCGCCGTCAGGCGGGCGGCAGTGCCGGAGCGTCTGCAGCGCTGGCAGCCCCGCCCTTGCCCCCTGCCCCGTCCGTTGCGTCCGTCGAAAAGGTGGAAAAGCCCGCCGAGACCGGCGTGCTCATCACGTCGCCCTTCGTGGGCACGTTCTACCGGGCTCCGGCTCCCGAGGCGCCGCCCTTCGTCGACGCCGGCCAGACCGTGCGCAAGGGCCAGGTGGTGTGCATCGTCGAAGCCATGAAGCTGATGAACGAGATCGAATCCGAGTTCGACGGCAAGATCCTCGACATCCTGGTGAAGAACGCGGAACACGTCGAGTATGGGCAGCCCCTGTTCCGCCTCGAAAAAGCATAGAACGATCTCACCACAGAGGACACCGATCTCAGCTCCGCCTCGGTGTCCTCTGTGCTGAATCCGAAAGCGCCATTACCGTGTTCAAGAAAGTACTGATAGCCAACCGGGGTGAAATCGCCCTGCGTGTGATTCGCGCCTGCCGCGACATGGGGCTGCGATCCGTCGCGGTCCATTCCACCGCCGACGCGGATTCCCTTCACGTCCGCTTTGCGGACGAGAAGGTGTGCATCGGCCCGCCCCCGGCGCGCCAGAGCTACAACAATGTGCCTGCTCTGATCAGTGCCGCGGAGGTGACAGGCGCCGACGCCATCCACCCCGGCTACGGATTCCTGGCCGAAAATGCCGAGTTCGCCGACGTCGTGCAGAAGTGCGGGATCCATTGGATTGGCCCCCAGCCCGACCTGATGCGCCTCATGGGCGACAAGGTGTCCGCGCGCAAAGCCATGGAGGCGGCGGGCGTCCCTGTGGTGCCCGGCTCGTCCATCATCGAAACCGACAGCCAGGCGGAAGAGGCGGTGGAGCGCATCGGGTTCCCCGTCATCATCAAGGCCACCGGCGGTGGCGGCGGTCGGGGCATGAAGATCGTCGAGGACAAGTCGCGGCTCTTCACCCAGCTGGCCTCGGCGCGGGCCGAAGCGCAGGCCGGGTTCAACAATCCCGCCGTCTACTTGGAACGCTACATCGGGCGGCCCCGCCACATCGAGGTGCAGGTTCTGGGCGACGGCTCGGCGGCCATTGCCATGGGCGAGCGCGAGTGCTCCATCCAGCGCCGGCATCAGAAGTTGATCGAGGAAGCACCCTCGGTGGCACTTGACGATGCCCGGCGGGTCGAGATTCTGCGCACGGCGCGCAAGGCCACCTCTGCCATCGGCTACCGCACGGTTGGTACCTTGGAGTTCCTGCTCGACGAGGGGAAAAATTTCTACTTCATCGAGATGAACACGCGCATCCAGGTCGAGCACACGGTCACCGAGATGGTCTTTGGCCTGGACCTGGTGCGAGAACAAATGCGTCTCGCTGCCGGGGATCCGATACGCTTCCCCCCGGACATGCGGCCGCGCGGTCACGCCATCGAGGTTCGCATCAACGCCGAGGATCCCGTGACTTTCGCACCCTCGCCCGGCCTCATCACGGCCCTGAATCTTCCAGGCGGGCCAGGCGTGCGCGTGGACACACACATCTACGCCCACTATCGCGTGCCCTCGTTCTACGACTCGCTGCTGGCGAAACTGATCGTGCACGGGGAGAACCGCCCCGTGGCCCTGGCCAGGCTGCGGCGCGCCCTGGGCGAGGTGGTGGTGGAAGGCATCAAGACCAACGTCGACCTGCACAAACGGGTCATCAACCATCCCGACTTCATCGCCGGCCATTTCGATACCCACTTCCTGGAACGCCTCTAGGCACAAACCCGTCTGACTCGTCGCTCAGGTGCTATCCTAGAGCGTGCCTTACCCGCAAATTTCGGTCCATGCCTTTACAGGTTTACCGTATGCGGTAACACTGTAAGGCTGGACTGTTTCAGGTGGTAACCAAGAAAGACAAGCACCTCGCAGCCGCTCAGAAGTACCTGGAGCGGGGCAGCCTGGAAAAGGCCCTGGCGGAATTCCAAAGCGCCGTCAAGGAAGACGCGAAGGACACCCGCACCTGGCTGCGTATGGCGGAGGTGCATGTTCGCCTCGGACAGAACGACAAAGCCACCGAGGTTTACCAGACCACAGTGGATCTCTACGTCGAGCAAGGATTCTTCCAGCGCGCGGTAGCCGTCTACAAGAACATCATCAAGCTTTCCCCTGGCTCGGTGCATGCCCGGGTCAAGCTGGCGGACGTTTACCGACAACTGGGGCTGTTCTCGGATGCCATCCAGCAACTGGAGCAGGCTGTCTTGCTCCACCAGAAGGCCGGCCAGCTGGCTGAGGCGCTGGCCGCACTGAAGCAGGTCCTGGAACTCAATCCGGACCAGCCGGCCACGCGCATCCGCTATGCCGAGTTGGCTGTGCAAGCGGGCCAGATCAACGACGCCGTGGCCGAGTTCCGCGAGGCCGCCAATCTGCTCAAAGGCCAAGGGCGAAGCGATGAGTTCACCCGTGTAGCAGAGCGAATCCTGTACTACCAGCCCGACGATCTCGAACTGGGCAAGGAGCTTGCCGCCAGCTACCTGGACCGCAACAACGCCCGGGCTGCCCTGGCCCGGCTCAAGCCTTGTTTCGAGGCCAACCAGGGCGACGTCGGAGTCCTCGACCTTTTGGCCCGTTGTTTCGAGCAGCTGGGACAGCCACACAAGAGCTTGCCGGTGCTCAAGGAACTCTGCCGTATCTACACCAACACGGGACGCACGGCAGAGCGCAACCACACCATCCAGCGAGCCCTGTCTCTGGATCCGAATGATCCCGAGATCCACGCGATGCTCGGGCGGATCACGCCCGGGGCGGTCGAGACTCCTGCCCCGGTCATTCCCCTGCACCGACGGATGCCCAGCCTGTCCGGCGACACGACCCCAGCACCCGTGACGTCGGGGCGAGCCATGGCCATCACCTTCAGCGAGATGGAGGTTCCGGTCGCGCTGCAAAACAAATACAAGAGTCCTGCTGCCGACGAGGTCCCCAGCGTCGCGGACCGAGCGGCCATCGCCTCGGGCCTGGTGGAGAAGTCCGAAGACGAGGGTGAGATCAAGCGAATCCTGGCCGAAGCCGACGTGTTCGTGAAGTACGGGCTGGTGGAACGTGCGGCCGAGCATCTGCGGCGTGTGTTCGAGCGTGTCCCCTCGCACATCGGGGCGCACGAACGCCTGGCCGCGGTGCTGACCCAGCTCGGCCGCCGGGCCGAAGCGGCGGCCGAACTAGAGATTCTGGCCCATCAGCTCTTCCGGACCGACCGAGCCGCCGCAGCCACCTACGCCCAACGAGCGCTGGAGATGAACCCACACGCCCGGCGGGCGCAGGAGGTTCTGACCGCGGCCAGCCGCCAGACGCCAGGAATTGCGGCGTCGATCTCAGGGACAGCGCGCGCAAGTGCCCCGGCCCTGCGGGCGGCAACCCCTGAGCCAGAGATGATCGACAGTGGCGAAATTGAACTGGATCTCGACAACGGGATCCCAGGCAACGTAGCCGAGGAAAGAACCGACGCCGTGGCGGTGCTGGCCGAGGCATTCGGCAGTGGCCAGGTCGATGCGGGGGAAAACTCTGGCGAGTTCTCCGAAAGGAACACGCCGGTCACGCCAAAGTCCCGACCGGAGCCTGGCAGCACAACTGCTCGTGGAGCGCCGTTAGCGGGCGGAGATGATGACGGCCCTGACCCGGTGTTGGAGGAGTTGGAGCAGGTCGATTTCTTCATTGAGCAGGAATTGACCGAAGAGGCGCAGACCTTGCTTGACGAACTGGAAAAGCGCCATCCCGGGCACATCCTGGTGGCGGACCGGCGCGAGAGGTTGATGTTCGTCAAGAAGGGTACGGCGCCCAACGAGCAACTGCCGCCCGAGGCGCCTGGTCCGGCCACCACGGAGCCGACCCCGATGCCGCAAGCGGCCACACGAGCATTCCCTTCGCAAGACTTGGACACCGAAGCCGACCTGGGACTGATGAACAAAACCATGGAGCGCCACGACGTCGCCATCCAGCACTTCACGGCTTTGTTGGGCGATCCCCAACGCGAGGTATTTGCGCTCACCATGATCGGCGAAAGCCAGGAGGCCCTGGGCAACCGCGCAGAAGCCACTCGTTGCTACCAAGACGCCCTCAAGAGCCCGCACGCCAGCGAGGTCGAGGCCACCCAGCTGTACTTCCTCCTCGGCAACCTCTTTTACAACACCGGCGATCGCGCCGAGGCCCTCTACTACTTCGAACGGGTGTCCAAACGTGACCCGACCTTCCGTGACGTACAGCGCCGCCTGGCGGCTCTAAAGTCCCGCGGCAGCCCCCACTAGCCTATCTATCGCCCGACCACCCCGCGCGGCTCTTGGTTTCCCGCGCCGGTGATGTTAGCGTCGCTTCCCCTACTAGAGCGTCATTTTTCCCGGTTGTAGCTTGGCCGGCGTCATCGCCTAGATCCTCCGGAGGGCCCGAAATGCCCAGCGAGCGCGAGTACGAACAGGTCTTGCAAAAAGAGCCCGCCAACGGCGATGCCTTCGTGGCTCTGCGCAAAGCCTATCGAGAGTCTAATCGTTTCGACAAGTTGGTCACGTTGTACGAGACGCGTGCCCAAGCCATCGACGATCAGGCCAAGGCGGCGGAGCTTTTCTACCTGGCGGCCGAGGTCCGCCTGGACCACTTGAGCGACACCGCCGGGGCCGAGGCTGACTTGGCCCATGCCGTGAGTCGCGACGCGGGCCATCGCAAGGCAGCCAAGCGTCTCAAAGACATCTACCGCGAGCAAGGCCGCACCGACGAGTTTCTCACCATGCTGGAGATGGAAGCGGCTGCGGTCGTGCGTGTCCAGGACACGGCACGCATGGAGGAGATCAAGACTGAGACTGAGCAGGCCGCCGGTCCGGAAATTCAGCGCATCGCCCGCGCGGTCACCACGCCGGCTCTGCGCGGGAGCATCACGCCCGAGCATTTGAAGACCGTCGAGCAGGCGCGAAAGATCTTCGCCGCCATTGGCGAGTACCCGACCGCGTGCCGCCTGTTTGAGCTGGAGCTGGCTGCCACCACCGATCCCAAACGGCGCGCGAACCTGACCTTCCGACTGGGACGCATGCTGGCCGAGAAGGTCGGTGACCTGCAACAAGCGGCGCAGAAGCTGAGCGATGTGGTTCGGCTCTACCCGCGCGACGACAAAGCTCTCGATACCTTGGCATCAGTCTTCGCCAACCCGCGGTGGACCAGCGCCGATGGCCCGGAGCGGGCCGTGGGCTTGTACAGCCAAATCGCCCGTCGCCGCCATGAGGCCGGCGACGTCGACAACGCGGTGGCAGCCTTGCGCAAGGCCTTGGCCGCGGTGCCTGGCCATCCCGAAGCCTCTGCGCTCATGGAGCGCGTGCTGACCAACGCGAACCGCCTGGCCGATCTGGACCGTTTTCTGCGCGAGCGCGTGGCCACCGCGCACAGCGACCAGGAGAAGATGGAGGTCCTGTTCAAGCGAGCCCAGCTGGCCCGCACCTCGCTCAACGACATCGCCGAGACGATGCGCATCTACCAGGAGATCGTGATGATCGAGCCAGCGGGGGGCACCGCCTCGCAAGAGCTGGCCACGCTGTACCTGGAACGTCAGGATTTCGGCAAACTGGCTGAGCTGCGCGAGCGGCAGCTCGAGAAGGCGACCGACCCGGAATTCCGCCTCAAGCTCCAGCGCGAGCTGGCGTCGCTGTACCGCGACCGGCTGGGCGACCGCGAGCAGGCGGCGGTGTACTTGCACGCCATTCTGCAAGCCCACCCCAGCGACCCCGAAGCGTTGCACTCCTACGCCGAACATTTCCGTCAGCGTGGCGCCTGGCGCGAACTGGTGGACGTGCTGGAATTCGCGCTCAACCACGCGCGATCGACCGGCACCCCAGCGTCCGAGCTGCTTCCTCGCCTGGAAGAGGTGGCGGTCATCGCCGAGACCAAGCTGGGCGACATCGATCGCGCCCTGGCGGTGTGGCGCCAGATGTTCGAGCTCGACCCCACCTACCAGCGGGCGCGCGAGGCCTGCAAGCGCATTCTGCAAAAGTCGGGTCGCTGGGAAGAGATGGCGACGCTCCTGGCGGAGGAGGCAGCCGCCAGTGAGCCTGAAGCCCGAGCCGAGATTCTGCGTCGCCTGGCTCGGCTGTACCTCGACAAACTCAACGCGCCTGATCGCGCGGCAGCGACCTACCGTGAGGTTCTGGCGCTCGATGCCAAGGACGCGGTCGCCCTGCGCGCGGTGATGGATGCGTACGAACGGGCCGAGCAGTGGGCCGAGCTGGCCGCCCTCTTGCGTTCGCAGATTGAGGCCAGCGGCGTAGACGCTGAGAAGGTCCATCTGCTGCGTCGCCTGTTGGGTTTGTACGAAGAGCGACTGGCCGATGTGTCGTCCGCGTCGTGGGCCGCGGCGCAGATCCTCAAGCTGGTGCCGGGCGACCGCGAGGCCCTGCTGCGCCTGGAGGGCATCCTCGAACGGTCGAACGACAAGCCTCGGCTGGTCAAGATGCTCGAGTATCACCTACGCTACGCCACCAGCGCGGAGGAGAAGCTCGGACTGGTCCGGCGTGTCGCGGATCTTCTGCAGAACCAAGTCGATGACTTCGACCGCGCCATCCCTTACTGGGAGAATATTCTCAAACACGTTCCCGGGGACCAGCAGTCGCTGCAGGCGTTGCTCGCGGGCTACGAAAAGGCGGGCCGGCACGAAGATCTGGCGCGCACCCTGGACATGCAGATCACCGCTCTGGCCGCCGATCCGTCGGCGCAGACCGAGCTTCTGCGGCAACTGGCTCGCCTGACTGGCGATGCCCTCAAGCAGACCCCGCGCGCACAGCAAGCCTGGCAGGACCTGCTCAAGATCGTGCCCGGCGATCGCGAGGCCCTCGAAGCACTCTCGGCCATCGCCGCCACGCAGTCGGATTGGGTCACGCTGGCCGATTTGCTGGCGCGCCGAATTGCTCTGTCGACCAATCCGGCCGAGGCGGTTCCCCTGGCGCTCGAGCGCGCCCGCCTGCTGATCGAGAAGCTCGATGATTCGGCTGAAGCGATCCGCGCGCTGGAACACGCCATCAGCGAGCTCGATCCCACCAGTGTCGAGGCGCACGAGGCCCTGCGTCGGGTGGCCGAGTCGCGCAACGATTGGCCGCGGGTGGCGAGCGTGGCGGAACGGCAACTCAGCTTCGCCACCGATCCCAAAGAACGCGTGGCGCGGACGCTGGAAATCGGAGGCCTGTACCGCGACCGCCTGCAAGACGCCAAGAAAGCCATCGGGGCTTTTGAACGGGTGATCGAGATCGAGCCCGAGCAATCCGATGCGCTGGCCGCCCTGGCGCCTCTCTACTCCGAAGCCAACGACGGCGAAGCGTTCATCGCCACGGCAGAGAAGCTCCTGCGCCAAACCGAGGACGCTAACCAACGGCGCCGCTGGCACTTCGAGATGGCCAGCGCGGCCGAGACCATGCTCAAGGAACCGCGCCGGGCCTTCGATCTTCTGCGACGAACCTACGTCGAGAGGCCCGACGAGGAAGCCCTGGCGCGCTTGGAAGCGGCCGCCGAGGCCCACGAGCTGTGGGAGGATCTCATCAAGGTCTATGCGGGCGAGGGAGCCCGCTCGGCCGATCCACTCGCGCAGGTGCAGCTGGCCGTCAAGGTGGCGGGCTTGTGCGAGAGCCGGCTGCAGCAACCGACGCGCGCCTTCACCGTGTTGCGCGAAGCTCTGGCCCACGATCCGGCGGGCACCGTGCTTTTGCCGGAACTGGAAAGGCTGGCTCGCACCTCCAAAGATTGGCAAGGGCTGCTGGATGTCTACGCGCAAGTGGCGCGCGGCCGCACCCAACCTGAGGAGCGTTTCGCCCTGCTCTGCCTGCGCGCAGGCGTGCGCGAAACCGAGATGGGCGATCCCTCAGGCGCGTTTGACGAGCTGCTGCGGGCCTTCGCGCTCTCTCCGGGCAATGAGGAGACCCGGCTCGAAATCTTGCGCCTGGCCGAGGCCACCGGGCGCTGGGAGGATGCGCTGGCGGTCGAAGGGCAGACCTTCGCACGGGCCACCACCACGGCAGAAAAAGTCGCCGTGGCCTGTCGGGCGGCGGCCTTGGTCGAGGACAAGGTCAAGGATCGGGTGCGCGCCTTCCGCGCCTATCTGAATGCCTTCCGGCTGGCGCCCGAGGACGGCGAGATTGCGGGCAACCTGTGGCGATTGGGCGCGCTCATCGGCCGCTATCAAGAGACCGAAGCCAAACAACCATCCGCCCCGCTGCGCGCGGGGAACGACCCCGCCGAGTCTGAGATCGAGGCGGCCGAGGTCGACTTGCTCACGCCGACGCCGGTGGCAACCGGTGGAGCCTCTGCCCCGCTGCTGGAATTCGACGAGGTCACGGGTGAAATCGAGATCAGCGACGCGGACATCGTTGATCCGGGGGATTTGCCTGAGCCAGACGCGCCGGCCGCCACACCGATCAGCGTCGGCTTCGAGACGCCGTGGCACGAGTGGGTGCAAGCCTATGAACTGTTACCCGCTGATCTGATCACGCGCCATCAATACCTGAAGAAGCAAGCCGAGATCTGGGAGCGCGGCGCCCACAACAACGACCTGGCCCTGGACACGCTGGAGCGGGCTTTCGTTCTCAAGACGAGCGACGATTCCGTGCGCGCCGAAATGGAACGCCTGGCGCGCGAGGGAGAGCGCTGGGACCACGTATGCGAGATTTACCTGCGCGCGGCCGAGCGCGAGGGCCGCGCCGAGGCGGTGGCTCTCAACCTGCGCGTCGGGCAGATCCGCGAAGAGCTGGGACAAATCGCTTTGGCTGAAGAGCGCTACCGCAAGGTGGTGGTGCTGGAAACCGACAACCCAGTGGCGGTCGACAGGCTCGAGCAGATCTACCGAGATCAAGAACGCTGGGCTGACCTGGCGCGGATTCTGGAACGCCGGATCACCGTTCCGGGTGGACGCCTGGAAGGCGTGGAGGCACGCCGCCGCGCCTTCGAATTGGCCGACCTCTATGAAAAGCGGCTGGAACGGCCCTACGAAGCCGTCGACACCTTCGAGCGCTACGTGGCCAGCGCCGAGGAGGAGGAGCGCGGACTGACGGCCGACGATCCGCGCGCAGCCGAGCTGGGACAGGAAGCACGGGCAGGACACGCTGCGCTGGCGCGGCTCTATGGTCGTGTCGGCATGGCCCAAAAGGCGGCCGCAGCGCTGCAGCGCGAGCTTGAGCTGACGGGCGACGCCGAAGATGCACGCGAGGCGCGCTGGCGTTTGGCCGAGATCTACGAGCGCGAGCTATCGCTGCCCGCTCGCGCGGTGGAGATCTACGAGGACATCCTTAAACGGGCGCCACACGACGCCGAGACCCTGGCGGCGCTGGACCGCTTGCAACAGGCCATGGGTCGCTTCGAAGCGCTGGCCGATGTGCTAGAGCGACGCGCGGAGATCAGCGAGGGAACGGAAAAGAACGAGCTGGTGTGGCGACGCGCGCGCATCCTGGAAGAGAAGTTGGGCAATCCCGAAGCCGCTGCGGCTTGCTTGCGTAGCCTGGGCGCCGACGCCCTCTCCGACGAACGGACCGCGTCCGCACTGCTGCGCAACCTGCGCAGCGCCGGCTTGGCCCACGAAGCCCTGCGCATCCTCGAGCAGCGCATCGAGGTGCTGGTCAAGGCTGGCAACGATCCCAAGTTGATCGCAGCCCTGAACCTCGAGATGGCCCAGCTCAAGTCCGATGACCTGTCGGACCCCAAGGGGGCCCAGCAGGCCATCGAAGCCGCCTTCAGGCTGCAGCCGGACGATCCGGAGGTGCTCGCCGCGCTGGCGCGCTTCCACCTCAAGCGCAACGACTTCCAGGCCTATGCAGACGTGCTCTTGCGCCGGGCCGATGCCCTGTCGGGCCAGCCCGAGCAGGCGGCGGCGCTGCTGGAGGCGGGCGCCGTGTTCCGCGATCAACTTGGCCGGCCGGCCGAAGCGCGATCCTGCTTCGAGAAAGCCGTCAATCTGCACCCCGCGAATCCCGATGTGCTGGCCGCCCTGGCCGCCACCTTGACGGCCGAGGGCCGCATCGACGAGGCCAAGGACCTCTACGAGCGCCAGCTCAGTCTATGTGACTCGCCCTCGGCCAAGGCCGCGGTGCTGACCAATCTGGCACGCGCGCTGTGCGAGAAACCCGATGGCTTGACCGAGGCCGAACGCCGACTGGACGAGGCACTGGATCTGGACCCCAACCACTTGCCGGCCGTGGTCACCATGGCCGATATCCTCTATCGCGAGGAGCAGTGGGATCGGGCCGAGCGCAGACTGAACGAGGCGCTTCGGCGTATGCGCGGCCAGCCCGAGCAAACCGCCAAGCTGTATCACCGGCTGGGTGAGGTCTACGAAAAACTGGGACGCCTTGACGAAGGCTACCGACAACTGGTGGAGGCCGACAAGGCTCTGCCCGGACAACTCATGCTGCGCATCGCTCTGGGCGAGAACCGCTTCCAGGCGCGACGCTGGCGGGACGCGGCCACTCATCTTGAGGGGATCGCCGATCACGTGGCAGCGCCCAACTATCCCGAGGAAGTGGCGCTGGCGCTGGCCCACGGCGCGATGGCGGAGTTGCGCCAAAAACGTCCGGAACGCGCGGCGGCTCTGCACGAATCTGCGCTGCGCCTGTCGCCCAGCCATCCGCAGACCCTGCGCGCGCTGGCGGATCTGGCGATTGAACGCGGAGACAAGCTGGAAGCAGCGCGGTCGCTGCGCCTGGTAGCCGAGTCGTGTGGCGATCCGGCGGAGCAACGCCGGCTGTACGAACAAATCGGCGACTTGCACATGGCCTTGAGCAACCTGGCGGCTGCTCGCGAAGCCTACGAAGAAGCCGTGGCCCGGATTGAAGCCGACACTCTCGAGCTGGTGCCTCTGCTGGAAAAGACGCTGGCCGCACAACGAGCCGAGGGCTCCCCGCGAGCGGCCATCGAAACCGCGCGCCGGATCGCCGACATCGTGGTCGAGCCCAAGGATCGGGCAGTGCGCCGATGCGAGATCGCTGCCTTCGAGATGGAGCAAGGCAACTTCGACCGCGCGGCGGATTTGCTCGAGCAGGCGATATCGGACGATCCCAGCGACGAGAGCGCGCTGTGGAGTCTGTGCGAGGCGTACGAACACGCCGGCCGCGCGGCTGACGTGGCCGGAACCATGCAGCGAGTCCTGCCCCAGTTGGCCGAGCCAGCTGCTGACGCGGAGCTGGCGCACCGGCGCGCCGTGCTGTGGGCCAAGCTGGGCGCCCTGCTGGTTTCCACCGATCCCTCGGCCGCGGTGGGCGCCTTGCAAGCGGCGATCACGGCCGACCCCCATCGCGTGGAGGCACGATTGGCTCTGGCCGAGATCTACGGCGCGCGTCCCGAGCACCGAGAGATGGCCATTGAAAATCACAAGGCCATCCTGGGTTTCGATCCCATCCGGCAGGAATCCCTGCATGCCCTGGCTGCCGATCACGTCCAGGCCGGGCACGTCGATCGGGCGCGCTGCCTGCTCGAGGTCTTGGACCTGTTCGGCTTCACCACCGATGAAGACAAGGATTTCCTGGCGCAGAATCCGGCGCCTGAACGCAAGCCCGACGATCCCTACGCGGGAACCATGGAAGACGGCGCGCGCGGGCAGTATCTCGATCCGCTGCAAGACCTGCGCTTCATGGCCGAGGTGTTGGCAGCCGTGTGGGAAGGAGCGCCCGGACTCTCGCAGTCCACCCTGGACAGCTTCGGCGTGACGGCCAAGGACAAGGTTTCAACCGTGGCGGACCTGGCCATCGCCCAGATTTGGGGGCAAGCCGCCAAGACTTTGGGCAACCGGCGCACCAGTCTCTACCTGCGTCCCGATGCAGACTTCGACGGAGTCAGCCTGGTTGGCGTGGCGCCACCGGCCATCGTGGTTGGCCCGCGCCTAGCCGAAGAGGCCGCCGTGGGCGAGCTGCGCTTCCGCATTGGCCGCGCCCTTGAGCTGGGTCGGCCCGAGTACTTGCTGGCAGCCACGCTGCCGGCCCCCGAGTTCGACATCTTGTTCATGGGTGTGCTCAAGGCCTTCCACCCCAAGCATGCGCGCTTCCGGGCTGGTAGCGAGGACGCCGCGACTGAACAGGCGGCCAAGTTGAAGAAGGCGTTGCCCTACAAGATCGCCAAGCGGGTGGGCGAGCTGTTCCAGGAACACGCCGAGGTCGCCCTGGATTCGGCACGCTGGCGGGAAGGGGCGCGCGAGGCCGGCAACCGCGCTGGACTGCTTCTGTGCGGAGCCGCCAAGGTGGCGGTACACATCGTCGGGCACGAGTCGATTCCCGGTGCCGCGGCTGCGCCCGATGCAGAAACTTTGCGTGACCATGCGGGCAAGCCCGGCCCCCTGCGGGACCTGCTTCGCTTCGCGGTCAGCGATGCCTATATGGACGCGCGCGACCGGCTGGGCCTGGGCCGTCCGGCTAGCTAGCGAGGAGGAAAAACCGCGCGGCATCGTCGCTGCATTGACAGTAAACTTCAGCCCGACTATAAGCGGCCACTCTGGCCTGTCCGCGAGGATGGCGGAACTTGGTAGACGCACTAGCTTGAGGTGCTAGCGGTTAACAGCCATGGGGGTTCAAGTCCCCCTCCTCGCACAACAGAACCCCTTGGAAACAAGGGGTTCTGTTGTTGTCTGGCCCTTGCGACCTACGCCGCTTCAGGCTTGGCGGTAACTGGAGCTCTTGGGTTCCCTTGAAGCGCGCGAAGGTTACTGGCGCTCTCCGGGGAAAGACCCGTTCGCCGCCAACCCTGATACCATGGCCGGCAAGATCAACATGCCCCCAGAGACAAGCAGCACCCCGACCAAGAAATCGAACGGCTCAGCGACCGGTGGCGGTCACGTGCGCCAGTTCGGCAGCTTCTCCGAGGCGTCGAATTTTCTCTGGTCCATCGCGGACCTGTTGCGTGGGGACTACAAGCAGTACGACTACGGCAAGGTCATCCTGCCGTTCACGGTGCTGCGGCGGCTGGATTGCGTGCTGGCGGACACCAAGGCCAAGGTGCTGGCGAAGCACGACCAGATCAAGGGCGGGCAGGTGAAGAACCTGGACCCGCTGCTCAACCGGGTCTCCGGCGTCAGCTTCCACAACGTGTCCCGGCTCGACTTTGCCAAGCTGAAGGACGACCCCGGCCACATCAAGGCCAACCTCACCGGCTACATCAAAGGCTTTTCCGAGAACGTCCGGGAAATCTTCATCGAGCGGTTCAAAATCACTGAACAGATCGACAAGCTGGACGAAGCCAACATCCTTTACATGGTGGTCAGCCGCTTCGCCGAGGTGGACCTGCACCCCGATGCCGTGCCCAACCACATGATGGGCAGCATCTTCGAGGACCTCATTCGGCGTTTTGCCGAGCAATCGAACGAGACAGCCGGCGAGCACTTCACCCCGCGGGAGGTCATCCGCCTGATGGTCAATCTGCTGTTCATGGAGGACAGCGATGTCTTGCGGAAGAAGGGCGTGGTCGAGACCCTGTTCGATCCAGCCTGCGGTACCGGCGGCATGCTGTCCGTGGCCGAGGAGTACCTGCGCGAGCTGAACCCGGACGCACACCTTGAGCTCTTCGGCCAGGAGCTGAACGACGAGTCCTACGCCATTTGCAAGGCGGACATGCTGCTGAAGGCCGAGAATCCCGGCAACGTCGCTCTGGGAAACAGTTTCAGCGAAGACGGCCACCGGGAGCAGAAGTTCGACTATATGCTTTCCAATCCGCCGTTTGGCGTGGAGTGGAAGAAGGTCGAAAAGGCCATCCGCGACGAGGCCGAGAACCTGGGCCACGCTGGCCGGTTCGGTGCTGGCCTCCCGCGCATCAACGACGGCTCGCTGCTGTTCATCCAGCACATGATCTCCAAGATGCGACCAGCCAAGGAGGGTGGCAGCCGCATCGCCATCGTGTTCAACGGCTCACCCTTGTTCACCGGCGATGCCGGTTCAGGGGAGAGTGAGATTCGGCGCTGGATTATCGAGAACGACTGGCTTGAGGCTATTGTCGGCTTACCTGACCAGCTCTTCTTCAACACCGGCATCAGCACGTACATCTGGATTGTCAGCAACCGCAAGTCACGCAAGCGCAAGGGCAAGGTCCAGCTCATCAACGCCGTCGAGAAATTCCAGAAGATGCGCAAGTCCCTCGGCAACAAGCGCAACGAGCTTGGCCCCGAGCACATCGCCGAAATCACCGAGATATACGGCGCATTCAAAGACGGCCCCTGCTGCAAGATCTTCGACAACGAGGAATTCGGCTACCGCAAGATCACAGTCGAGCGGCCCTTGCGGCAGAGCTTCCAGGTGGCCGCCGAGGGGCTGGCGCTCCTGGAACAAGAAGCCGCGTACCAGAATCTGGCCAAGTCCAAGAAGAAGGGTGCCGCCGGCATCAAGGAAGTCGAGGAAGGACGCGAGTTGCAGGTCACCATCCTCAAGACGCTCGGCACGCTGGACAAGAAGAAGGTGTGGAAGAACCGCGCCCTGTTCCTGGAAGAGATCGAGGGCGCGTTCAAGCTCGCTGGCATCAAGCTCGCCACCCCCATCGAGAAGGCCATCCTATCGGCGTGCGGTGAGCAAGACGAAACCGCCGAGGTGGCCACGGACGACGAGGGCGGCCCAGAGCCCGACACCAAGCTGCGCGACTGGGAGAACGTGTCGCTGAAGGAGGACATCCATACCTTCTTCGACCGCGAGGTGAAGCCGCATGTTACCGATGCGTGGATAGATGAGGACAAGACCAAGATTGGTTACGAGATACTTTTTGGACGCTACTTCTACGCATTTGAACCGCCGCAACCACTCGACCGGATTCACCGTGAAATAACCAAGCTCGAAGGGGAACTTCAAGGGCTGCTTCTGGAGATGCTCTAGTGAAGGGGCTGCGTCTCATTCCCGGTGTGGGCTCCGATTGGAGCGAGCCCCGTTTGGGCTCTCTTGTTCACCCCGTAGCGCGTCCGGTTTCCATTGACGAAGAAGCCGAATACCAACCACTCGGCATTCGCTCCTATGGACTTGGATTCTTTCGAAAAGAAGTCACCCGTGGTTCAGAACTGGGCGAATCCGACTTCTCTTGGCTTGAACCACACGACTTTGTGTTTAGTGGGCAATTTGCGTGGGAAGGTGCAATCGCCTTGGCTGATGAGAGCGTGCGTGGCTGCGTCGTTTCCCATCGCTACCCGATCTTCCGGGTGCGCACGGATCAAGTAGATGAACGCTTCCTTCTCTATTTCTTCCGAACGCCACCTGGCCAGTTTCTCTTGCGCGAGAATTCGTTTGGGGCAGCAGGCAGAAACCGTCCCCTAAACGATTCGCGACTGTTGAAGGAGCGCATTCCACTCCCACCGCTGACACGCCAGAGAAAGGTGGTCGCATACCTCGATGCAAAGCTTGGAGTCGTGGGAGGCGTGTTGGACAAGCACGAGAGACTGCTTCATTGGCGCAATGAACTAATCTACAGCACGGTCACCAACGGGCTTGACCGGCAGGTTGCCTTCAAACCATCTGTCATTGCGACCATAGGCGAAGTGCCATCACATTGGCGCATCGTGAGAAACAAGACCGTCATGCGCGAAATTGTTGATCTGTCGCAAAGTGGTGACGAGGAGCTTCTGACCGTCTCACACATCACAGGGGTCACCCGCCGCTCTGAAAAGAATGTCACGATGTTTTTGGCTGAGTCGCACGAGGGGTACAAGCGGGTCCTTCCAGGCGATTTGGTGATCAACACCATGTGGGCTTGGATGGGTGCCCTCGGGGTAGCACCCCAAGCCGGAATTGTCAGTCCGGCATACGGCGTCTATCGACTTGATCGGTCTCAGCTTGTTCCAGAATTCTATGATCTCTTCCTACGAACGAGGGGTTACGTGGCAGAAATGACGAGGTACTCAAAAGGCGTTTGGTCTTCGCGCCTTCGGTTGTATCCCGATTCCTTCTTGGCGCTCTGGATTCCCGTTCCCCCAAAGGGGGAGCAGGAAGCAATCGTGAACCGGCTAAAGACGGTTGAGTTCACCCGGCGGATGCACGCGGCCGATGAACTGCTTCACCAATACCGCCAAGCCCTCATCACTGCCGCCGTCACCGGGCAACTCGACATTCCTGCGGAGGCCGCATAGAGGCAGTCGCTCCCATGAAGCGCCCCATCACCGAAATCCTCGACCAGCTCAATGTCCTCGACGAGCATTCGCGTGTCGAGGCCAAGCGGGGGCTGGGCAAGGAGGCGCTGCATACGATCTCGGCCTTTGCCAACGAACCAGGGCTTGACGGTGGCACGCTGGTTTTCGGTGTTGTGGCCAAGGACAGTCACGACGGCTACGAAGTGGTCGGGGTGCCTGACCCGGACAAGCTGCAGTCGGATCTGGCGAGCCAATGCGCGAGCACATTCAACCGTCCCTTGCGACCGACCATCTGGTCCGAGGCTATTGATGGCCGCGTGGTGGTTGCCGCGTTCATCGACGAGGCCCCGGCTGGTGAGAAGCCCATCTACCTCAAGTCGACCGGCGTACCCGCTGGTGCCTATCGTCGCATCGGGGCCAGCGACGTGCGCTGCTCGGACGACGACATCCGCCTCTTTCACACGCTTGCCCAGGAGGGCCGGTACGAGGACAGCTTTGCCCTCTATGGCGAGATGGAAGATCTGGATGGCGATGTCATCGAGGACTACCGCAAGGTTCTGGTTGAGCAGAACCCCGACACGGCCATCAGGACCTACGACCGCGACCGCTTCGTGCAAGCGCTGGGTGGTGCGCGACCGGATGGCGCTACCCTTCGACCAACCGTAGCTGGCCTGGTGCTGTTCGCCAAGCGGGCAGCCCTTCGGCGTTTGTATCCGGGGTTGCGGGTGGACTACGTGCGGGTCAATGGCACCCGGTGGGTGACCGATCCTGACCGACGGTTCCAGTCCATCGACGTGCTGGACCCGCTGCTGGTGACCTTCCGCCGCATCTACGCGGCTGTGATGGACGACCTGCCCAAGCAGTTCTACCTGCCACCAGGGACGCCGTCGCGGCAGGAGATTCCAGCCCTGCCCGAAAAGGCCGTGCGCGAGGCCATCGTCAATGCCTTGGTCCACCGCAACTATCGCAGTGCAAGGCCAACCCTGGTCATCCGCTACAGCGACCGGGTCGAGGTGCAAAACGCGGGACACTCGCTGGTTGAGGACGAGAACTTTGGCAAACCGGGTTCGTTGCCGCGCAACCCGAAACTGGTCAGCGTGTTTCGAGATCTGGGGTTTGCAGAGGGCAAGGGCACCGGCATCGATGTCATGAGGCAGGCCATGAAGGCCGCGCAACTGACACCGCCGACCTTTGAGTCGCAGCGAAGCTCGGACCTGTTTGTGGCCACGTTCTTCCTGCACAACCTGCTGAGCGCGGACCATCTGACCTGGCTGGCCCAGTGGAAAGACCTTGGTCTCACCGATGCGCAGGCCCAGGCCCTGGTCTACGCTCGCAGCGCTGGGCACATCACCAACGCCAACCTGCGCGACCTGGCCGGTCTGGAAACGCTGGATGCCAGTGCCCAGCTACGGCGACTGCGCGACCATGGCTTGCTGGAGTTGCGGGGCGGCGGGGCAGCGGCACAGTGGGTGCTGGCTGGCGCGGCTGCGGTGGCGGTTGCCGGAGAAGCAACGGGTCAAGGAACACAGGAGCTGCCGGCGAAAACACAGGAGCTCGCACCCAAAACACAGGAGCTGCCGGCGAAAACACAGGAGCTGCCAGACGACCTGCTGCGCGAGATCAAGGCCCTGGGCAAGCGGCCATCCACCGAAGCCCTGCGCCGGGTCATCAGGAAGCTGTGCGCATGGGGGCCGATGACGCCGGCTGACCTGGCATCCGTTCTTGGCAAGACCGACGTAGCTAACTTCGTGCGTGCGCATCTTGCGCCCATGGTGGACGCGGGTGAGCTTGAGCGAACCCATCCTGAGAATCCGACCCACCCGCGCCAGGCGTACCGGACCACCGGCGCGGGAAGGGAGAAGACATGAAGACCGAGAAGGACTTCGAGGCCACCATCGAGCGCGACCTGGTTGGGACCGGCTACCAGCGTGGCAACCCGGATGACTACGACCGTGGGCTGGCCCTCTTTCCGGGGCACCTGCTCGACTTCATCAAGGCCACCCAGCCGGCGCTGTGGGACGAGCTTAGTCAGAGCCACGGGGATGCATTGCGAGCGGGTCTGCTCGATGCCCTGAGCAAGAACCTGGACAAGGCCGGCACCATGGAAGTCCTGCGGCACGGCTTCAAGTTCTATGGCAAGCGCATCGATGCGGCCTATTTCCGTCCGGCGCATGGCCTGAACCCGGAGGTCTTGCAGAAGTACGCGCAGAACATCGTGGCTGTCACGCGCCAGGTGCATTTCAATCCCGAGGCTGAAGACAGCGTGGACATGGTGCTGTCGGTGAATGGCCTGCCGGTGGCCACGTTGGAGCTGAAGAACTCGCTCACTGGCCAGAAGGTGGAGAACGCGGTCAGGCAGTACAAGTATGAACGGGACCCGCGCTTGCCGTTGTTCCGATTCAAGGCCAGGGCCTTGGTCCACTTCGCCGTGGACACAGATCTGGTGTTCATGACCACCGAGCTGGCCGGTCCCAAAACCCGGTTCCTGCCGTTCAATCTCGGTTTCGACGGTGGCGCGGGAAACCCAACACCCAAAGACGGCGGCTACAAGACCGGCTACCTGTGGCGGCAGGTTCTGACCCGCGACAGCCTGCTCGACGTCCTGGCCCGCTTCATCACCCTGGTGAAAGAGGAGCGCAGGATCCAGGGCAAGTCCGTGGTGAAGGAATCGCTGGTCTTTCCCCGCTACCACCAACTTGATGTGGTTCGCAAACTGGAGGCTGCTGCACGCGCAGAGGGCGCGGGACAGCACTATCTGGTCCAACATTCAGCCGGCAGCGGCAAGAGTAACTCCATCGCCTGGACCGCACACCGGCTGGCCTCCCTGCACGACGATCAGGACCGCAAGGTGTTCCAATCCGTCGTGGTCATCACCGACCGCAAGATCTTGGACCGCCAGCTTCAAGACACCATCTACCAGTTCGAGCACAAGCAAGGCGTGGTGGTCCGCATCGACAAGGACAGCAACCAGCTTGCCGAGGCGTTGAAGACCGGCGCAGCCATCATCATCACCACCCTGCAGAAGTTCCCTGTGGTGTCCGACAAGATCGCCGACCTGCCCAGCCGCAAGTACGCGGTCATCGTGGACGAAGCCCACAGTTCACAGTCAGGCGAAGCTGCACGCTCGCTGCGCGAGGTCCTAGCCGATACCGATGAACCCACGTTGGCCAGCAAGGCCGCTGATGCGGATGAGGACTTCGCCGCCATCAAGAAGGCCGAGGACGACCAGGAGCCCGACGAGCCGACGTCCGAGGATGAGCTATTGCGGGTCATGGCCTCGCGGGGCAAACAGAAGAATCTGAGCTTCTTCGCCTTCACCGCCACGCCCAAAGCCAAGACGCTGGAGGTGTTTGGTCGGCCTGGCCCGGATGACAAGCCCGTCCCGTTCCACATCTATTCCATGCGCCAGGCCATCGAGGAGGGTTTCATCCTCGATGTGCTCAAGAGCTACACCACGTACAAGACGTACTACAAGCTGGTGCAGAAATCGGCAGCCGATCCGCAGGTGAAGAAGCAAGAGGCCGTGGCCGCCCTGGCCCGCTTCATGAGCCTGCACCCCCACAACATCGCGCAGAAGGTGGAGGTCATCGTCGAGCACTTCCGCACCCACGTGCGGAGCAAGCTGCAGGGCCGCGCCAAGGCCATGGTGGTCACCCGCTCACGCCTGCACGCCGTTCGCTACAAGCTGGCCTTCGACGACTACATCAAGGAAAAGGGCTACGCCGAGCTCAGGGCGCTGGTGGCGTTCTCGGGCATCGTGCTCGACCCAGATTCGCGCCGGACATTCACCGAGGTTGGCATGAACGCCGGCATCCGCGAAACCGAGCTGCGGGACAAGTTCGCCACCGACGAGTACCAGGTCCTGCTGGTGGCCAACAAGTACCAGACCGGCTTCGACCAGCCGCTTCTTTGCGCCATGTACGTGGACAAGAAACTGGCCGGTGTGCAGGCTGTGCAGACCCTGTCGCGCCTCAACCGCACCTACCCCGGCAAGGAAGAAGACAGCGTTTTCGTGCTCGACTTCGCCAACGAGACCGCCGAAATCCAGGAGGCGTTCCAGCCCTACTACGAACAGACCACCGTGGCCGAGAAGGCTGACCCTGCGCAACTGGACGCCCTCCAGCACGACCTCGACAGCGCCCAGATCTGGACCGACTCCGAGTTGGAGAGCTTCGCCAAGGTCTTCTACCGCCCCAAGACGGACCTGACCGACAAGGAACACGAGGAGCTGCACCGCTGCCTCGCCCCAGCCATGGACCGCTGGGTGCACTGGCCCGGCAACGACGCCGAGGAAGCCAGGGAGAAGTGGCGCGTCCAGCTCCAAGCCTTCTGCCGCCTGTATGCCTTCATGAGCCAGGTGGTTCCCTACCGCGACCGCGAGCTGGAAATCCGCTACAGCTTCGGTCGGCTGCTGCTCAAACGCCTACCCCGCGACCGGAAGGACCGCATCGAGCTTGAGGGCGAGGTGGACCTGCAATACTACCGGCTGGCCCGTCTGGGTGAATCCAACCTCGTCCTGGAAAAAGGCCGACAAGGCGAGGTGCGCGGCCCCACCGAGGTCGGCACCAAGAAAGCCGAAGACCCAACCGTACCCCTGCACGAAATCATCGAAATCCTGAACGACCGCTTCGGCACCGATTTCAAGCCCCAGGACCAGCTTGTCTTCGACCAGATCATCGCCGACGGCAAAGCTGACAGGATTGTCCAGGAACGCGCCCAAGCCAACACCTTCGAGAATTTCGCCCTGAGCATCAAGGAGAAGGTTCAGGAACTGGTCATCGAACGCGGGGACCGAAACCAGAACTTGGTGGCGAAGTACCTGGATGAGGGCGAGTTCAACAAGGTGGTGTTCGAGCTGCTGGCGAAGAGGATTTACGACGAGCTGCGGGGGCCGAGCCCGGCTCGATGACCGTTTGCGAGGACCGATGGGGCGACGTCGACGGGGATGCGACGTTGGCCCGGGAAGCCGAGCGCTACTGCCAAGTCAGGTCCCTGAAGAACCCATCATGGACTTCCAAGTAGTCCTCGGCCCAGAGTGACGGCTGTACGATCTGAAGAATGGGATACTCTGGATCAAGATCTCGGGGCGGGTCATCGGACGAAATGTGACGGGCACCCTTGCTCGCAAGAATGAGGGACTTCATGCGACGAACCCGAGGAGCGTTCAGATCTTCGCCAAGTACGATGTCGATGCGCCGAAGTGGCGATGAGTTGCCCTCTGCGATGGCTCCAAGGAGTCCCTGGCGTGCCTGCGCGTCTGTTGGAGGAAAACTGTAGCCAAGAAAGATGATCGCGTCGGCCTTCCTCAGCGCGATCTTGGCAGCGTGCCAAGTGGCTGGAAGAGCGTATCCGTCATGCTTGCTTTTGATCGGCCGGGTGCCGCAATGGCAAGTTCTGTCGCAGGCTTCTGGAAAGGAAGATCCCACTGAACGCGACTACACCCAGTTGCCTCGACCGCCCAGTCCACACTGCCGTGCAACTTGAGCACCCGCACGCCATGAAATGGGCTCGGGGGGGAACCTACCTCGCTGGGCAAAGGTACCTCGAAGTTCTGTCCTAGTGTCTCAAGAACGCGGTCGTAGTTAAACGTGATGACCGTGTTATTGAAACCCTCCTTGGTTTCTTGCAGGGACCTGGCCCATTTCCAATAGGGCAGCCAAGCCTCGCTCTTGGGATCAGCGGCAATGAGAAACCGAGTGCACTCGGCGGCAAGTGCCTGGCGGGTCGTCTGTCGGACATTCCCGAGAAAATCGTCAACCGCGCTCGCGCCTGGAAACACAGAACTCGAAATCCACTCCCCGAGGTCATCGTGCCTTCGGGCAGCCTGGCAGACCCTCTTGAACGTCAAACTGCTCGACCCTGCATTGGGCAAGTCAGCAGACGCTTCGTCGGCACACGCAAGGAACTGCTCAGCATCGATCCACTTCTTCTCGACCCGCTTTCCCCACTCGAATACGCCTCGAACGCGTTCGTATGTGGCTGCTAGTCCTGGATACTGGTTGGCGGGGAACTCAAGGGCAACGTCTGCGGGGTTGGTCTCAAACAAATCCCCGAGGAGAGGCCCACCGAGAGAACGGCTGAACCCGGCACCGAGAATCCAGACAGTCTGGCGAGCGCCTGTGCTCATCGCATCCCGATGGTAGCAGATCCGAGAGGCACACGCGCAACACCGAGAAATCCGGGTCCATGGTGGGCGAAAAGCCTCGGCCTCACCTGTCTCCGATCTCTATGTCCCCCCCTTCATCGACAGCGCCAGCTTCACGGTCTCGGCGAGGCGAGCGAGCGCTTGGCCATCACCACCTCGAGCCGAACGCTGTTCGAATAGAGCGGTTCCCAAATCTGAAAGACGCCATCCCACCAGCGAACCGAGTAGACGCCGGGTTTTGCCAGTTCCCAGAATGGGCGATAGCCAAGCGGATTGCCCGACTGGTGCGCGAGTTCGATGAACGTCATCGAAGCGATATCCCAGCGTCCAAGCGTCTGCGTCTGGTGTGGCCCTACGACGATGGGGTGGTAGTTTACGAATTGCGGCGATGGCAGCGCCTGGTCTCCGTAGCTCACGAACTTCCGTCCGTCGGGAAAGACAATCTCGAACATGGGCTGATGGGCGGCGGTGGTTGGGCCAAAGCCGGTTCTCAGCCGCTGCTCCGAATCGGAGGTGTTCTCCAGCGTCAGCTCGACGGCAATCGGTGCGCCGATTCGCACGATTTCGTTCTTCGCTTTCAGTGCCACCCGAGGTCGAACGAAGCTCTCTCTTTCGGGCATCGATGGACCCTTCCCCTCGTGCGCGGTCGAGGTCGGAGCGGCGGCGGCTTTCGAGGTGAGCACACCACCAAAGGCGAGTAAGGCACCAAGGGCAAGCGCCGGCAGAAAAGCAAGGCGCATTTTTGCTGGCGCTCGCGAGTGACGCCTGACCGAGACTGCCTTGATTTGCACCGGGGCCTCTGGGTCGACATCACCGTGATTTGCGTGCCGGCCGTTGCGGATGATGTGGTCGCCTGCAACATCCACCAGCACGGGCCTACGCCTTCTTCATCGACAGCGCCAGCTTCACGGCATCAGCGACGCCCTTGTCCTTGGCGACTGCCTTCACCTTGGCCCGGTCCGCGCCTGTGAGTGACTTCAAGGCTCCCAAGTACTGCCCTTGCAGCTTCCGCGCCCGCGCAACCTTTGGCGTGGCCCTCTTCATCTTCTTTGCCGTCGCTGGCTTGGCCCCTGTCGTCTGGGTGACCTTGCCTTCGCGTCGCTCCTCCCTGTACTTCTTGATCTTGGACTTGGCCACATTCTTGTGCTCTTTGCAGACCATCCCGAAGATTGGTGCTGCCACGTTCTTGCAGCCGGGCACTGGACAAAGCTGTTTCTTCCGCGCCGATTTCTCCACCGCCACAGGTGCCACATGCGCCACAGCCTGCTTGGGTGGCCTTCCTGGTCCGCGCTTTTGCGGAACGCCAAAGGCACCAGCAAGGGCAGCCTGGATTCGTTGAGCTACGGCTGCTTCCACGGTGGCCACGAGCTGCTGGGTGAAGGTTTCGATCTGAGCGGTGATGTTCGGGTCGGTATTGGACATTTGTTCTCCTGGGTGTTTCTTTCCCGGCCATCGTATGGGCTGCGGGGGAGATGGGCAACAAGATCGAAAGGGTCAGGGATCATGAGGTCGCTGGCCATGCTGCTCACCGTTGGCCGTCTATTGCACGGGCGCTGGCTCTACCCCGTGGGACCCTCCTTGAGCCAGGCCGCTGCTCCAACGGGTCACGAGATGCCCGCCATCCGGCGGTTGCGGAGCAGAATATGGTCGGGGAATCGGGATTGTCAGATCCTGTTGCCTGCACTCCTCCACGTAGTAGTAGCCGTATATGGCGCTCGCGAGGGCTGTGAGGGCCAACGCGCCATCGGCCGCCAGGGTATAGCTCCGAATTGTGCCCGATGGGGTGTTCAGAGAAACATTGGTGATCGCAGTGCTGAACAATGCCACTGCTGCCGTGTCCAGCCCCGGCATCCAGTAGGTATCCGTGCACAGCGGAAGTGCGGCGTATTGAGGTGCGTCTTCCCGAGGGACAGGACGTGTCACCCAGGTGAAGGAGCAGTCCACGGTCATGATCCCGAGGAGGGTAAAGACCAGCAGCCTCACGCCTACCCAGGCCCATCGCTTCGGCCTACGTTGGGCCTGCCCGTCATTCCCGTTCATAGCCATTTTGGTTGCGGTTGTTTCTACACCACAGATCTAATGATGGGCCGCCATCCAGCTAGCTAGAGCTTGTCGGGAAATTCCCAGCGTAGCACGGCTCGCGTGAGCACTTTGTTCTCCCCTCTCCCTCCGGGAGAGGGGCCGGGGGTGAGCAACTGTTTTGTTTTGGGCTGCGTGAATGCTGCT
>Ga0265330_10000487_pt1 | contig 26505 bp, 18 predicted proteins | sample 41919metaG_FD_202083 | JGI IMG/M metagenome (GOLD analysis project Ga0265330, IMG submission 202083) | Rhizosphere microbial communities from Carex aquatilis grown in University of Washington, Seatle, WA, United States - 4-19-19 metaG | ecosystem: Host-associated > Plants > Roots > Rhizosphere...
GAGACTCAGCAGGCAACCAGCAAATCACACGGCCCGTGGCTCGTTCAGGCAGCCGCATGAGCGAAGCCATTCCCGCCACTAAAACCACGGGCTGCTAGCCGCCACGCACGATGGAACCACCGCACGCATCTACGTCAACGGCGCCCAGGTAACGAGCCAGAACTCGAGCGATGTTTTCAAGGCAGACACGTCGAAGCTGGTCATCTGCGGCAACCAGAACGACGCCAGCGGCGCCACTGCGGAGCGCTGGAATGGCTTGGTCGATGACTTGCAGCTCTACAATCGGGCCTTGACAGCGACGGAAATCGCCGGCCTGGCCAAGTAGCCGGAAAACTCGTATTCGCTGCCCCAGCGCGATGTCGAGGATCGCGCCCACCCGCCGCACGGACTGTCACTTCGCGCGGCGGCGGACGTACAAGGCCTAGTAGACGGCGTAGTAGACGTTCGTGCCGTCCAGGTAGAGCGTCGGGCCGGGCGTGCGAATGTCCGCAATGCCGTTCCAGTCGCCCGCACCAGGCGTGGTAGCGCTGCCATCCCCGTTTGAATCTCCAAGCCAGAAATCATCCTTGAGCGAAGTAAAGACCGCTGTCTCGAAGCCATTGACGGTTGACCCGGGGTTAAGAAGCCAGTTATCCCCTTGGCCGAATTTCACCACCACTCCGGGAGCCAGTGTGAGCGCGGCATCGATATCAGTAGTCCCGCCCGTGGCGTTGAAGGTGTAGGCAACCTCGATGTTGCTCCACGTGGTCGTGGTGTCGATGTCACCGTCGACTTGAATGGCCTGGAATGTGTTCGTGTATGTCTGGCCGGCCACCAGGTAGTGGAAAACATTTGTGCTATCCACGGCGTAATTGGAGTTGACCACGACTGGATTGGTATTGGCGTAGAACGTGTTATTGGTTATTGAGATTCCCGTGTAACCTCCCTGGGAGGCAACAAGTCCCGTAGTGTTGGAATAAAAGACGTCGTTCGAAACGGTCAGGTTCTTGGCGGAAAGCTGCAGGCCGTAGTTTCCGTACAGGAATTGACAATAGCTGAAGGTGGACTGGTTGCCGGCAACCACGATGCGGTTCCAGTCTCCCATGCCTGGGGACGAGAAGGCGCCATCGCCATTGGTATCCCCACCGGCCGCGTCGTCCTTGAGCGAGGTGAAAACGATCGGGTCGAGGGCAGTGCCGGTGGCATTGATCTGGCCGCCCGGCTGGACAGCAAACTCGGAGTCTGCGCCCAGCTTGACCACCGTGCCCGCCTGAATCGTGAGCCCCGCATTCACGTACACGGACGCGCCATTCGGGATAACGTAGACATTGGTCGCGGACCAGGTGGTTGCGACGTCGATGTCGTTGTCGACATCAACGCGCGTCAGCGTGCCGGTGCCGGTACCCGGGGGATTCGAGTTGCTTCCACAAGCGGCGAGGATGAGAATCGGCAAGGCGGACGATAGGACAAGCGATCGTGTCATGGCAGGCTCCTTTAAATAGGGTCGCCGTAGGGTACGAGCGGGCGCGCGCGCTGTCAACAGCGCACGGCGCACAGCGTTCTCCGATGTGTGGACGTTCCCCATCGAGAAACACCTTGCCTCACCGATTTCGTGAAGCTTGGGCGCCGCTCAGCCCCTAGGATTCCTACCAAATGGACCCGCGGCTTCGATTGGTCGAGGCCATGCTAGCGTCACAAGAATGAGTCGTGAAATGACAAAGAGCATCTCGATCACCCTGCGAACGTCCGTGTGGCTCTTGGCCATCGCGATCCTGCCTTCCTGCACCAGCAGTGATGGCGCACCCGGAAGCGGCGGCTCCCTGGGCGGCAGTTCAGCAGGATCAGGTGGGACCACTCAGGCGCCGGCAAGTACTGTTGCGGGTGGCAGCAACCAACCAAGCGGCGGCACCGGTGGTGCTGAGTCGGTGGCTGGCTCGGCAAACGCGGGCGGTGCTTCCCTGACTGGCGGCTCGCCTGAGAAGGGTGGAACCACGAGCATGGGCGGCGCCACTGGTGGCAGGTCGGATACCGGTGGTGTCACGGCCACTGGCGACACGAGCGCGGGCGGCTCATTGAGCCCGGGCGGTTCAACCGCCGGTTCGGCGGGCGGTTCCAGTGCCAGCGGCGGATCGGTTGCAACCGGCGGCACCAGCGCAACCGGCGGAACAGCCACGACCGGTGGCACCAAGAGCACCGGGGGAAGCGCGGGTGGCTCGAAGCCAATTGCAGGCGCGACCGCAGGAACCACGACGGGCGGGACCAAAACCGGCGGGACGGCGACGGGCGGAGCCGTGACAGGAGGGACAACCGGGACGGGTGGCGCTGCGGGCGCAGGCGGCAGCACGCATACCGGAGTGTGGAAGGTGATGATGCTGGGCAATTCCATCACCGGCTCCACCTGCTACCCGCAGATTCTGTCCTCGCAACTGATCGCGGGCAAGCACACGAACTTCCAATTCGTGGGAACAGTCACAAACAACCAAAGCTGCGGGGCCAACACTCCCAGCGTGAAAACCGAGGGACACGGCGGATACGGGGTGACCTACCTGCCGTCGACCAGCACGCGGCCAAAGTGCACAAAGCAACCCCAGGGGTGTGGCAGCTACGCCGAGCTGCAGACCTGGGCCGCCGAAGCACCCGACATGGTGCTTATGCACTTTGCGACCAACGATATTTGGGACGGAGAGCCCACTACGTTGATCCTGTCGGCATTTCAAGCAGTCATCACCGAGTTCCGCAAGAACAACCCGAATGTCATCTTCTTCGTCTCCAAGATCATCAAGCTCAGCCCCAGCGGTTGCACAAGCTGCCTCACCAACGTCGCAGCCTTGGCCGCGGCGCTCACCCCGGCTTGGGCTTCGACCAACTCCACGCCATCGTCGCCGGTCACCATCATCGATCACTACGACTGCGGCTTCGATCCAACCGACATTCCGACCGAAACCGCCGACGGGGTCCATCCCACCCCGGTCGGCGCCACAAAAATGGCAACCACCTCGTATAACGCCCTGGTCGCGGCCGGATATTTCTAGGCGAAACGGGCCACGCTCGAAACCCGGTGCCCCGTACGCCAAATCTCGTCCACCATGTCAGGCTTATCGTGGTCCACGCGCACCACGGCCACGCGCTGCCGCTCTTGTTCGAACGCCGTGACACTCACCACGCGCACGCCATGCCTGCGGGCCAAATCCGTGACGAAGGTGAACACGTCTTCGTCTTCGCCCACGTCGAATGTGATGCGCACCCCAGGCACGCCCGCGCCCAAGGCGGCCAGCAGGGCGCGACAGATATCCGAACCGGCGATGATGCCCACCAGGCGGCTCACGGCGACCACTGGCAAGGCATTGATGTTGCGTGCGATCAGCAGGTGCGCGGCGCCCTCCAGCGGCGTCTCGGGCCCCACCGTCACCGTCTCGCTCGTGACAAAGTGGCGAACCGGTTGTGCCAATTCTTGCGCGATCGGCCCGAGCAACGAAAAGGGGTTGAGGTCCGGGGGACAGGCCCGGATGAGATCGCTCCGGGTCACCAGGCCCACCAGCCTGTCTTCGTCGAGCACCGGCACCTGCTTGATCCGCAGCCTCGCCATGAGAGCCGCCACACGGGAAATCTTGTCGTTGACCCCCACCGAGATGACATCGCGGCTCATCCATTCACCGACTAGCATGGGTCTCCATGATGCGTACTTTCTGCGCGCACGCAAGGATCCCGGCGCGACTCGCGATGAGAACGGCAACGTCACGCCGTCGGACAGTTGTTCGCAGCGCACAAGCCGCTTTTCCAGGCGCCCGAAAAGCCGTATAGTGGTGGTTGGTCACGACAGTGCGCGATGTGCTCGTGCCGGCGGCGTTGGGCGAGAACCCCTGAGTGCGCGTATTTCCACATTCTGCCGAGGCAATTCCCATGAACATGAGAGTCGAGCAATGTCAGTGGACAGTCGCCGGTGGCTGGAACCCTCCGCTGAGTTCCACGACCCTGGCCACTTCCGCCCAAGTCGTTCTTCTCTTTGGCCACGCCAATCTGGTGAGGACCCAGGAGTGTGTGGCGCGAATACGGCAAGCCTTCCCCAATGCCCACTTGTTTGGTTGCAGCACGGCTGGCGAAATTCAGGGGGCGCGTGTCGATAACGGAACCCTGGCGCTCACCGCCCTCGCGTTCGACCACAGTCGCATAGCTACGGCGCAAGCCCCCATTGAAACGGTGGACAGCGGTTTTGTCGCAGGCGAACGCTTGATCCGCCAACTGAATCCACGCGGCTTGCGCCATGTGTTCGTTCTTTGCGAAGGCCTGCAGGTCAACGCTAGCGATCTGGTGAGGGGCATTGCCGCCACGGTCCCACCGGGCGTGACCGTCTCCGGTGGGTTCGCCGCCGACGGCCATGCGCCGCAGGCAACGCTCGTCTGGTGCGATAGTGAACCGCAACAATCGATGGCCATCGCGCTGGGTTTCTATGGCGAACGGCTGCACTTCGGTTTGTCCGTGACTGGAGGTTGGCGCCCGTTTGGCCCCGAGCGACTGATCACGAAATCCCACAAGAACGTGCTCTACGAAATCGACGGACGCCCCGCGCTGGAGCTATACAAGCAGTACCTGGGCGATCATGCGGCTGGACTGCCCGCAGCCGGGCTGATGTTCCCCTTGGAGCTGTGCCTCGCTCCGGACCACAAGCGCGTGATGCGCGCGCTCATCGGTGTAGATGAAACTCAACAGAGCATCACCTTTGCGGGTGACATGCCGGAAGGATCGCACGCGCGCTTCATGATGGGGCACATTGAGGATCTGATCGACGGAGCGCTCAAGGCGGCGAAATCCAGCCTCGACAGCATGAACGGTCGGCAGCCGAGTCTTTCGCTGCTGGTCAGTTGCGCCGCACGACGCTTTTTCCTCAACCAGCGGGTCGAGGAAGAGGTGGAGGCCGTGCGCGATGTCCTGGGCGAAGAAACCGCTCTGACCGGCTTCTATTCATACGGAGAGATCGCTCCACCGGAAGCAGGCGGCGCGGCCGAACTTCACAACGAAGCCATGAGCATCACCAGCATTGCCGAGGACTAGGCGGGATGGAAGAGTTCCACGCGTTGCTGCGCCGGCAGTGGAAGCGCTGTTTCGGTCGAGACAGGGTCGCTCCCGAAGAATGGCGGCCCTTCCTGCAGACCGTCAGTGACACTTACGAGGTATTCGATACCGGGCGGCTCATCGTCGAACGCGCCCTGGCGTTGAGTTCGGAAGAGCTGCATTCGGCCAACGCAGAACTCCGCGGCGTTTTGCAAGCGCTCCCGGACTTACTCTTTCGCGTTCGCGCCGACGACCGCATCTGCGATGTCATGAAGGGCACCTCGGTATTGGACCAGCCGGCTTTGCGCAGCCTGCGCGAACCACCGTCCCATGAGGGCCCGTCGACGGCGCGGCAATTCTGGTCCGCCGTCCAGCAGGTTCGCGACACACAGTCTTCAATCGCATTCGAATACTCGGATGGTTCTGCCAATCAGACACGCGTCTATGAAGTGCGTCTGCTGCCCTTCGTCGAACGCGACATCATGGGAATCATCCGCGATATCACCGAGCGCAAGCAAGCGGAGGCAGCGCTGCGAGAAAGCGAGGAACGGTCGGCTCTCGCGCAGCGGGTGGGACAGGTCGGGGTATTCGACTGGAACCTGGTCGACAATCGGGTCTTCTGGACGGGTGAGTCCGAAGAAATCTTTGGCCTCGAGCGCGGAAGCTTCGCCGGCAACTACCAGAGCTGGAACGAACGGGTCGTATGTGAGGACCGGCCCCGCCTGGACGCCTTCTTCAATGAATGGTTGCGATCCAATCGCGAGGAGGATCAGTGGGAGTACCGCGTCCTGCACCCCGACCGGCAAGAACGCTGGGTGGAATCAAAGGGCCGAATCTTCCGCGACGGCGCGGGCCAGCCCTTGCGCATGATCGGAACCAATCTCGACGTGACCGTGCGCAAGCAGGCGGAGAAAGACCGTCTGGTCCTGGGCAAACTGGAATCCACAGGGATTCTCGCCGGCGGCATCGCCCACGATTTCAACAATCTGCTCGCCGGCATACTGATGAACCTGGAAATGGCCCAGTCCAGTGACAGTTCCGAACAGGACGTGGCCATCTCCCTGCTGGAAGCTAAGCACGCCGTGCTGGCCGCCAAAGTGCTCACACAACAACTCATCACCTTCTCGCGCGGCGGAGCCTCGATCCGACAAGCCACCGATCTGGGCGCCGTGCTGAGGGAAGCGGTGCCTCTGGCCTTGAGTGGATCCAACGTCCGCAGCGAGATCTCGCTGGCCGCGCAACTGTGGCGGGTCGAAGTGGACATTGGCCAAATCGGGCAGGTGATGCGCAACCTGGTTCTCAATGCGCGGGAGGCGATGCCCAGCGGCGGCGTGGTTTCTCTGCGCGCCGAGAACGTGGTCCTGCACCCGGGCTCCAGCCCCGCGCTCGCGCCAGGGGAATACGTGCAGATTCGCGTGACCGACCAAGGTTGTGGCATTGCGCCGGACGTGTTGCCGAAGATCTTCGACCCCTATTTCTCGACCAAGTTGCGGGGTACGCAGAAGGGAATGGGGCTGGGCCTGACCATCTGTCATTCCGTCGTGCAAAAACACGCAGGCGCCATCACGGTGGAGTCCACACCAGCCACGGGCACCACCTTTCACGTCTTCCTTCCGGCGTCGCGACGACTCCCCGTTCAATCCGAGGCCGTGTCTGCGCTGACCGGGCGTCGACAGGGCCGCATCTTGGTGATGGACGACGAGCAGGTGGTGCGGACCAATCTGGGAAGGGTGCTCAAGCAAATGGGCTATGAGCCAGAATTGGCAGAGGACGGGGCGATGGCCGTGGAACTGTACGCCCAGGCGAAACAGGGCGGCCGCGGTTTCGATGCGGCGATTCTGGACCTGACGGTTCGAGGCGCTATGGGCGGCCAAGAGGCGGTGCGTGCGCTGCGTGCGCTCGATCCTCACGTTCGCGCGGTGGTGATGAGCGGACACAGCGACGACCAAGTCATGCAGGAATATTCGCAATTCGGCTTCAAGGGCGCGCTGGCCAAGCCGTTCGATCGCGAGGCGCTGGTGAGTGTTCTCTCGCGCGTCCTGAGCGGGTAGCAAGGATCCTTCAGCTCTGCAGAATCTCCGTCCACCCTCCGACGGTGGACAGGACCAACTGGTGCGAGGTGCGGGTGACCGCCACGTAGAGGGCGCGACGGCCAGCGGGTGTGGCGGGATAGACTGCGGCCGAGGCGTCGGGGATCAGCACGTAGTCGAATTCCAGGCCCTTGGCCTCCTGCACGCTGGTGACGTTGATGCCGCCCACGAATTGATAGTCGCCGTCCAGCGCCAGCCGCAACCCCAGGCCGCGCCGCAGGTGCTGGAACAGACGCCGTGCCACCTCGGGCGTGCGTCCAATGAGTGCCACCGACGCGAGCGGATCGCCGGTCTGCAACGCGCTCAGCTCGCGGGTCAGCCACTCGGCCTGGTGGCACTCGCTCGGGAATTGCACACACACCGTCGACGGTCCAGAAGGCCACGGCCGATTTGCGCCGTCGAAAATTCCCCGAGCCAATACGGTCACGTCGGGCGGGCAGCGATAGCTGATCTCCAGTACCGCGGTCTCGTAGGCCGCGCACCCCAGTTCGCCCATGGTGCCAGCCCAACCGGAAAAGCACGCGGTGGGATCCACCTGCTGGGCCGCATCGCCAGCAACGATCAGGCTGCCGCCCGGTGCCAGTGCGCGGCCCATCAGCGCCAGCTCGAGCGGCGCAAACTCCTGCGCCTCGTCTAGCACCAGGCAATCGTAACGACGCGGCTGCGCCGGCGGCTCGCCTGTGCGTTCAGTCCGCAGTCGATCCAGCTCGAAGAGTACGGCGTAGTCCTCAGTATCAAGGGTGCCCGCGTCCTCCATGGCAGTGCCGTCGTCGATGGATCGGCCATCCACTGTCACCAACCGTTCCGCGTCCACATGCGCGAATTCCTCCTCGGCGGTGTTGCTGAACTGTACATGCGTGTGCTCCAGCACCTCGGCCACCATGACCGCGCCAATCCCCTGTTGCGAAGCCGCCGCCAGCCTGTCCATCAACACGCGATCCCCGAAAATATGCAGGAGATCCCGCCGCCGCGTGCGCCGTCCATCGCGCCGCCGCGAAGACGGCCGCGCTGCCAACTCGGCCAACACGTTTCGCAGCGCCGGATCGCGCTTGATACGAATGACGCCAGAGCTGGCGTCCTGGCTCTCGCGCTCGGGCAGCTTGCGAAATGCGCGCCGCGCCTCCATTGCAGCCCAGCGGTCGTAGAGCCAAACGTCGACGCCGCTGGCCCCCATCCTTTCGAGCAAGGCGGCCGACAGGCGACGCAGTCCCTCGGTGGGAACAATGATGCCCGCGCGCAGCCCGGGCCCGGCCCGTTCCCGCAAACGCACCAACCGATGCAGAGCGACCGTCGTCTTGCCGAATCCGGCCTCGCCGAGCAGCAGGACCGCCCGGCCCGTCGGCAGCTCCACGATGCGACGCTGGGCCGGGTCCAGAATCACGTCAGCAGGCGAACTGAAGCGCAGCCGCGCTGCCTCGTCCCGCAGGGCCAGTCCGCGCGTGGGTTCGGCTAAGCTCCACGCGCCGTTGCTCAGCCCCAGCCGGCCTTCCACGCACTCGATCTCGCACAACTCGCCCCGAGCAAAGCTGACCAAGTTGCGTTCGATGAGCGTCCCAATCAGGGTGCGTTCGCCATCGTCGATCTCGTAGTCGTCGCCTTCGGCGCAGGAGAAGAAGACCTCAGCCAGAGGCGCATTCTGCCAGTCGATGACGGCCACATCGCCCCTGGTTCGCGTGCGCGGCCCCAGCAGCACATCGCGAACCCGGCCCGCCGTGGCCAGCCGCATATGCGCGAAAAACGGTGCGACGGCATCAGGCAGAAGCGACCGCGCCAACTGCGCCAGGCGAAGCTGGTCTTCAATTCGTCGTTGCAGACGAGAATCAAGTGGGGCTGCCATGTTCACTCTCGCGCGGACTATTGCGCCGCACGCCGAACAGAAAAACAAGCTTCCCCTCGCGCCCCGATCAGGCGATAATGACGCCGTTCTTGAGACCCAAACGCTGTGGGTTCCGCGAGTGGCCGGGCGATGTCTCTACCGCCGCCAAAAGTTCCTGACTACGCGCACCCATTCATCAGCCATGAGTTGGTGCCCGGCGTAAGTGGGGTGCACCCCGTCCCAAATCCAGTACTCCGCGGGTGCCTTCTTGCGGGCGTCATCGCCAACACATGGATTGCGAAAACGCACTGACCGGCAACCTAGCGTCGCGTGGCCGCCCTGCCGAAATCCTTCGCCGCGACCGTCTTGCTCTTGCCGGCCGCCAGGTCGATTGTCAGCTGACGATCGCCGTAGCGGACCAAGGCCTTTCCGCCCAGCGTGCTGCGGATGGCGGCGCTATCCAGACGCTTTCCTTTCCAGCGCAGGTCAACTTCGAATCCACCTAGCGCGCGCAGCCCTTTCACTGATCCAGTGGGCCAGGCCGCGGGCAGTGCCGGCAGCAGTTCGATTTCACCGACGCGGCTCTGCAACAGCAGCTCAGCAATCCCTGCGGTGCCGCCGAAATTGCCGTCGATCTGAAAGGGCGGGCAGCTGTCGAAGAGATTGGGATAGGTGTGCTCGGGCTGCAGCAACGCCGAGAAGATCTTGTACGCGTGATCCCCGTCGTGCAAACGCGCCCACAACGCCAACCGCCAGGCCAGGCCCCAGCCCGTGGCATCGTCACCGCGGATTTCCAGTGAGCGTCGCGCGGCCGCGGCCAGGGCGGGGGTTTCGCGCAAGGAAATCTGTGTACTGGGGAAGAGCCCCCAGAGATGCGAGACATGCCGGTGGTGAATCTCGGGCGCGGCCTGGTCCCAGTCTTCCAGCCACTCCTGCAATTGCCCCTGCGCCCCGATCTGATTGGGCGGCAAGCGTCCGCGCGTGGTGGCCAGTTGACTGCGCAGTTCAGGATCTATCCCCAAAATCTCCGAGGCATGGATGCACGCCTCAAATAGATCCCGCAGGATCTGCCCGTCCATGGTCGGTCCTGCGGTTACACTCGCCCCGTATGGGTGTTCGTTCTCCGGCGACAATGACGGATTGGTCACCAGATAGCCGTACTTTGGCTCTGGCACCAGCGTGTCGAGGAAGAACTGCGCGGCCCCGCGCATGACCGGATACGCCTTGACCAAGAAGGCCCGGTCGGGATTGAAGAGGTAGTGTTGCCACATGTGCAGCGACAGCCACGCCCCGCCCATGGGCCACATGCCCCAGGTGGCACCGTCAATGGGCGCAGACGCACGCCATAGATCGGTATTGTGGTGAGCAACCCAACCATGCGCGCCGTAATGAACTTTGGCAGTGTGGCTGCCGGCGTCCGACAATTCTTCAATCAGCCGAAACAGAGGTTCCTCACACTCACTGAGATTGGTCGTCTCCGCCGGCCAGTAGTTCATTTCGGTATTGATGTTGATGGTGTATTTGCTGCCCCAAGGCGGTTCCATGTGGTAATTCCACAGCCCCTGCAAGTTGGCGGGCTGGCCGCCCGGCCGCGAGCTTGAAACCAACAAGTAGCGGCCAAACTGAAAATAGAGCGCGGCCAACTGAGGATCGCCGCCCTTGGCAAAGGCCAGCAAGCGTTCATCGGTCGGCAATTGCGCCGCCTTGCTGATCCCCAGGTCCAAGCTCACCCGACGAAACAGCCGCTGATGCTCGGCAACGTGGGCCGCGCGCAAATCAGCGTACGACTTCCCTGCTGCCGCCGCGAGCTGGCGCTTGCTCTTCGCCTCGGGATCACCTGACACGTCCTTGAAGCTCTTGTAGCTTGTGGCCATGGCCACGAGCAAAATCGCCGAGTCCGCACCTTCGACTGTGACGACGTCTTTCCCGACGGTCGTCTTTCCACCCACGGCGGCGACGTGCACCCGCGCCTGGAACGTCAGCCTCCCCGGGCCCGCTGGACTCTTGCCATTGCGGCCAGTCAGGACCAGTGTGTCGTCGGCCGTGGTCATGACAGTCGCGGTCTGCGGCGTGTTCAAACCCGCGGTAAACGCGACCCGGCCCGGCTTGTCCGCCGTCAGGCGCACGACGAGTACCTGATCGACTGGGCTCGCGAAGACTTCGCGCACGAAATGGACGCCATTGACTTGATAGCTGACACGCGCAATGGCCGTGTCGAGATCGAGATCACGCCGGTAATTGTCAACGGCGGCGACATCGGGAAAGGTCAACAACAGGCTGCCCACAGGCTGGTAGGCGGCTTGCCAGAGCGGCCGGGCCATCATCTTGGCTTCCACCAGCTTGTGTGCCTCGCGGTACTTGCCCGCAAAGATCAGGGCGCGCACCTGGGGCAAAGCCGGCAACGCCTCGGGATTGGTGGGCTCATAGGGTCCCCCACTCCACAAGGTGTCTTCATTCAAAGTGAGGTGTTCTTGGACGATGCCACCGAAGACCATAGCGCCCAACCGACCATTGCCGACCGGCAATGCCTGTTCCCACTCGACGGCCGGGCGACGGTACCAAAGCGCCAGCGCCTGTTCGGGGGCCGGCGACTGGCCGACGAAACGGCCGGCGAATACAGGGATCTTGTACGGGGCCTGGTTCTGAGCGCTGGCAGGCGAGCTTGCCTCAAGCGCCATAACAGCTGTCACGAGCGAAGCGTGCAGTTTCATAGCAACCCCTTTTCCGGAAGATTCCGCGCAAATCCAATTCCAGCGCCACTGCTATCGCCGCGCGGACGCCGCGGCCAAGCGCGGCCACAGGCCGCCGTAGGCGGCGATCCCGGCGAAGCAAAACAGTGGCACGACAAAGGCGGCGCGCATGGAGGCCACGTCGGCAAACCATCCCATGAGCATGGGCATGATGGCCCCACCCACGATGGCCATCACGATGAAGGCTGAGGCTTTCTTGGTCTGCGGTCCCAGCCCCTGAATGCCGAGCGCGAAGATGGTGGGGAACATGATCGACATGAAGAAGAAGCTGGCAAAGAGCGCGCCGACGGAGATCCAGCCGAGTGGCGCCATGACCAGGCCCATGACCACCACGTTCACCGCGGCGAAAAGCGCGAGTGTTCTTTCTGCTTTGAACCAGCTCAAAGCCAGGCTGCCCGTGAAGCGACCAAGCAGGAACAGCCCGAAGCCGCCGAAGGAAAGCAGCTGGGATGCCGCACGCTCGGTGATCTGGAATCCGTCCGCCTTGGCATAGGTCCACTCGCGCGGCAAGAGCCCCGCCGCTCCCTCGCTCAGCCTGGGCATGTCGGACACAACATAGTTAATGAAGAAGCTGAACACGCCGGTTTGCGCGGCGACGTAGAGAAATTGCGCAGCCACGGCCAGCACGAAGTGGGGCCGCGTCCAGATCGATCGTGCTGGGTTGGCGGCGCCGCCGTCCGCACTCTGCTCTGAAGTCGCGCTCACCTCCGGCACCTTGGAAACCAGGAAGAGAACCAGCAGTACCGTCACCAACAATCCGATGCCCAGGTAGGGCAAATACAGGGTCGCATTGCTGCGATTGACCTCGGCGGTGGTGGAAAGCACGAAATGGCCGCCTACCAGTGGACCGAGCATCCAGCCGATGCCGTTGCAACTCTGCGCCAGATTGATGCGGGCCGCGCCCAGTTCCGGTGGGCCAAGCGCCGTCGCATAGGGATTGGCGACCGTCTCGAGACAGGTCAGACCAGTGGCCAAAATGAACAGGCCGACCAGAAAAGCGCCGAATGTCCCAATTTGCGTCGCGGGAATGAACCAGAAAGCGCCGACGGCAATCAGCGCGAGGCCAATAATGATCCCGCCCTTGTAGCCGAACCGCCGCGCCAACATCCCGGACGGAATGGCCATGATGAAATAGCCCATGTAGTTGGAGAACTGCACCAGCGCCGACTGTGCCTTGGAAACGTGCAACGAATTCTGAAAGTGCTTGTTGAGCACGTCGATCATGCCGTTGCACAATCCCCAAAGCAGAAAGAGAGAACAAACCAGCAGGAACGTGAAAAGGTGGCTACGCCCATTGTCGCCGCGAAACATTCTTGGCACGGTCATTGTCCTCCCAGATCGACCACGATCTTGGTCACAGTCTTTGGATTCTTGGCCCACATATCGAGCGCCTCGCCGGCTTCGGCCAAGGGAACCACGTGCGTGATGACCGCGTCGACGGGAAATCGTCCCGCCTCGAGGTAGGCGATGACGCCGCGAAAATCGTCAGCCGTCGCATTGCGCGAGCCCATGATGTCGATCTCTTTCATCACGAAGTTCTTGGTCGCGTATTCCACGGGCTCTTTGGCATAACCGACGTAGACCACGCGCCCGGAGAAGCACGCTTCCTCGACGCAGGCGCGGTAGGTTGCGGGCAACCCCACGCCCTCGATGAGCAAATCGGGACCGCGATTCTCAGTCAGCGCCTGCAAGCGTTGGTGCAAGTCCTCCGTCGTCGAATTGATGGTCACAGTCGCGCCGGCGGCGCGCCCGATTGCGAGCTTGCCGTCGTCGACATCGACCGCGACGACCCGCGCCCCGGCCGCAGCCGCAGACGCGATGGCGCCCAGGCCAACCATTCCGCAACCGAACACAACCACCGTCTCTCCTTCAGCCGCGCGTCCGCGCCGAGACGCATGCCAGCCCACCGACAGCGGCTCGACCAGCACCATGTCTCGCAAGGACAGCTGGCGCGAGGTCAGCAGCTTGGCCGCGGGAACCACGACATGCTCCGCCAGGGCGCCGTCGCGCTGTACTCCAAGGGTCTGATTGTTGCGGCACGCATTGGGGCGCCCTTTGCGGCACGCGGAGCAGGCGCCGCAGCTCGTGTAGGGAACTACGAGTACCGCAGTTCCTAGAGCAAACACCTCTGAGACTTCGGAGCCAACCGCATCGATCATGCCCGAGACCTCATGACCCGGCACTCGCGGATAGCTGACCAGGGGATTGAGCCCGCGAAAAGTGTTGAGGTCGGAGCCGCAGTATCCCAGATAGCGCACGCGAACGCGCACCTCGCCGCGCCCGGGCTCGGGCCGCGCAATCTCGCGCATCTCGGTCTTTCCTGGTACGGTGATGAAAAGCGCTTTCATGGTTTCCTCAGCCGGTACACGCGCCGGGCATTGTCCCCGAGAATGGCAGCGCGCTCTGCTGACGACAAGGGCGCGATGAGTTCCTGCACGACCTCCAGCCAGCGCGCGTAGCCGCAGGCGACCAGGCACACCGGCCAGTCGCTGCCGAACAGCACGCGCTGGGGCCCGAATGCCTCCAGCACGACTTCGACGAACGGACGCAAATCCGCGATGGTCCAGTGCGGGCGGCCGATCTCGGTGACCATGCCCGACAGCTTGCAGCAGACGTGGGGCCGTCGCGCCAATTCGCGCATGGCGCGCGCCCAGGGCTCGATGGTCCCCTGCCCTATCGCCGGTTTGGCCATGTGATCGATCACGAAAGCCTGCGCGGGATGCCGGTCCACAAGCTCGATCGTCTGGGGCAGGTGACGATTGAATATGAGAACGTCGTAGGTGAGGTCGTAGGCGCGCAGCGCCCGGATGCCCGCCTGAAAATCCGCACGCAGCATGAAGCGCGGATCAGGCTCGTCCTGCAGCACGTGACGGACGCCAACCAGCTTGGGATGGGCCGCGAACTGCGCGAGATCTGCGGCCACCGTCGGCGACACCAGAGGCACCCAGCCCACCACACCCGCGATGAAGGGGTTGTGCGCGGCCAGATCGAGTAACCAGCGCGTCTCCTCGACACTCTGGCGGGCCTGCACGCTCACCACCGCGTCGACGCCCGCGACAGCTATCTCTCGTTGCAGATCCGCGGGAAGAAAGTCCCGCCGGAGCACCACCATGCTGTCGTCTATCCAGCCGTACTCGGCCGCACTGAAGCGCCAAAGATGATGATGAGAATCAACGACCATGTCTTCTCGCCCCGCTAGTCGGACAACGCAGTTTCCAGTATCCCCGGCGCAACTAAAAGGCACTTTGTGCCCAGAACACTCCTTGCCGTCATGGCAGCGTCAGCGTCGCCGATAGCCTGGCCAGGGTCAAGTGCGGGGACCGCCTCTTGTTGGGGACGCCCATCCCCTGTGGTCTACCTGGCCCTGCTGCCAACGTCGGCGTGCACGGGGCTAGAAAGCGGCCAGGAGTCTCTGAAAATACCCATGTACGCAGCAGTCCACTACTCACCGCGCTGTAGGATTCTGTGAGCCGCGTGGCCTTCGCCATGACACTGCCCAGCCGTAATTTGTTATAGGGTGAGTGTCCCACCAAAACGGGTCATTTCCGAACACAGTCTCAGGCTGGACAGCGGCCTTCTTCTGGAAGGCCACCGCACTGAATCACACTGGAGTCTTTCCATGATGAAACTTCGTCGCATCGGTTTCTGCCCCGGCATCTTCGCCCTCAGCACTTTTTCTCTGCTGGCATGCAGCTCCAGCAGCTCCCCATCGGGTTCCGGCGGCAGCAGCGGCGGCGAGGTGATCTCATCCGGCGGCGTAGGCGCAGGCGGCACAACCACCAGCACCTCCGCCTCGGGAGGCGCTCTGCCCAGCGCCGGCACACCCGCATCTGGTGGGCAGACGCAGGCCGGCTCGATTGCTCAGGGTGGCTCGCAGACTGGCGGCGCCGCGACGAGTGCCGCCGGCCGGCCAGCTCCAGGTGGCAGCCTCGCTGGCAGCAGCGTCACAGGCGGCGCTGCTGGTGGCAGCGAGATTGGTGGTACCCCAGCGGCTGGCAGCGAGACTGGTGGTACCCCAGCGGCTGGCAGCGTCGCGGGCGGCAGCAAGACCGGCGGCAGCATCGCCGGCGGTAGCAAGGCCGGTGGCAGCGTCACCGGCGGCAGCGATGCGGCCGGCACGACCACCGGTGGCAGCATCGCCGGAGGCAGCAAGGCCGGTGGCAGCGTGGCGGGCGGGAGCGTCGCCGGTGGCAGCAAGACCGGCGGTGTCACCACGGGCGGTGCGCCGACTGGCGGCAAGACATCCACTGGCAGCGCGGGCGGAGCGGTAGTCACTCCAGCCACGGGTACCTACCCGGTGTCGTCGGGGAAACCCACGATCTATCTGGCGTCAGATTCAACCGTCTCATACTACCCCCCCAATACCGCGGGCAACCAAGAGGGGTTGGGGCAGGAGCTGCAAAACTTCTTCACCAGTGATGTCGTCGTCGTGGACGATGCCATTGGTGGCAGAAGCTCGAAGTCGTTCATTGACGAAGGACACTTGACTGCGATCTTGGCCCTGATCAAACCCGGCGACTACCTCTTTGCCGAATGGGGAATCAACGATCGCTACACCAGCGATACGACTCGCTATACCAACCCCGCCACCACGTACAGAACTTATTTGCAGCAGTACATTGACGGCGCCCGCGGCAAGAATGCCATACCGGTCATCATCACGCCCACGCCGCGTCTGGACTATCAAAATGGCGCCTTCAACAATGACTACGTCGCCTACTGCGCGGCCGACGCGGCGGTGGCGGCCTCAAGCAACACGCCCCTCATCGACCTGCAAACCATGGCTCTTGCCTACTACACGCAGGTCGGCATTACCGTAGTGCAAACCAACATAGTCTTGGTCTCAGGTGGCCAGCCCAACGTGCTGCACTTCCAGGCGCATGGAGCCTACGAAATGGCCAGGTTGGTGGCTTTAGGTGTCCAGGCGCTCAATCTCCCCATTTCGCAATACGTGATTCAGGCCAAGCTGGACGGCGGCTAGAGGTTCGGCCACGCATTCGCCTTGGGCCCGGCCGGACCACGGGCTGGCCGCCACATCAGAAATTGCGACGCACGGGCCGTGCCGTCGCGCTTCGTTGCGCGCCTTTTGTCCAGATCGCGTGAAGCTTCTGACCTCTCGCGACCCTATCTGAGTCGGTGGCCAGACGGAAATCAAGGGTCTGCTTGACTTGCCGCTCTGCTACCGAGGAAGCTTTCCAAGAATGGACGGGCGCAAAATGACACCTCGCCAGGGCAGGATCCCCACCCACTATCGGTCCGCAGGTCCGAGCGAGCGGCACTCTCTCTTGCGGCTGGCGCTGCTGACCTGCCTGACAGGCGCTGTGGGGGTGGGCGGCTGCTCAAGTGAACCGCCCGCCAAAAGCAGCACAGGCGGCGCTCCCGCGACCGGCGGCAGCGCTGCGTCTGGCGGCAGCGGAGGTATGCCCCAGACGACCGGCGGCAGCACCGGTGCCGCATCCGGGGGCGCGACTGGCACGGCGCAAACAACGGGCGGCAGCGCTGCCGGTGAGGTCGCCACTGGAGGCAAGGGAGTCACTTCTCAGACGACCGACGCTGGTGCGGCTGGTGCTGCCACCGGCGGCAGCGCTAGCGGCGGTACCGCTCAAGCAACGGGCGGTTCCAGCAACGGCGGCAAAGCGACGGGCGGCGGCGTGAGCAGTGGTGGCGCAGCCGGCGACAGCGTCAGCGGCAGCAGCACGAATGGCGGCAGCGCCAGCGGCGGCAATTCTGGCGCAGGCGGCACAAGCAGCAGCGCCAGCGGCGGTAGCAACGCGGGTGGCAAGGCAACAGGCGGCGCGGCTAGGGGAGGCACGGTGACTGGTGGCACCGCACAGGGCGGCACCACCGCGGCCGGAGGTACGAAAACCGCCGGTGGCACCACCGCAGCCTCTGGAGGCACGACTTCAACCGGCGCCCTGGCCGCCACGCCGCCTATGGGCTGGAATAGCTGGAACAAATTCGGCGGGAGCATCACGGACACGCTGGTCAGAGGAATCGCCGACGCCATGGTTTCCACTGGCATGCAGGCGGCTGGCTACCAGTACATCAACATCGACGACATGTGGCAGGCGTCGAGCCGTGACTCGAGCGGCAACATCGCGCCCGACAGCACCAAGTTCCCCAACGGCATGAAAGCCCTTGCCGACTATGTTCACAGCAAAGGTTTGAAGCTCGGCCTGTACTCTGACCGTGGCACAAAGACCTGTGCCGGCAAACCGGGCTCGTACAGCTACGAGACCAAAGACGCGCAAACCTATGCGTCTTGGGGCGTGGACTACCTGAAGTACGACAACTGCAGCCCCGCTACGGGTTCGAACATGCAGACGGACTACACGACCATGTCCAGTGCGTTGAAGGCATCGGGGCGCCCCATTGTGTTCAGCCTGTGCGCGTGGTGGTTCTACACTTGGGAGACGCCCATCGGTCAGCTTTGGCGGACGACCACTGACATCAAAGACACCTGGGCAAGCTTCACCGCCAACCTCGACGCAAATGGCGGCTGGTCGCCTCGATACGGCGACGCCAACTACGGTTCACCTGGGATAGCCCAGTATGCCAGCCCAGGGCACTGGAACGACCCCGACATGCTCGAGGTCGGCAACGGCGGGATGACCGACACCGAGTACCAGTCGCACTTCAGCCTTTGGGCAATCATGGCTGCGCCGCTCATTGCCGGGAACGACGTCAGGAGCATGACGGCCGCGACCAAGAACATCCTGACCAACGCCGACGTCATTGCCGTGGACCAGGATCCGTTGGGATTGCAGGGCAAACCCATCAGCACGAGCACGACGCTTGAAGTGTGGTCAAAGAAGCTTTCCGGCGACCAGACCTATGCCGTGGTTTTGTTCAATCGCACGACTGCAAGCGCCGCAATCACCGTGACTTGGAGCAGCCTCGGAATGACGTCGACATCCGCCACTGTTCGCGACCTCTGGTCCCAGACCGATCTGGGGCCCAGCGCCACGCAGTACACCGCCACGGTTCCGTCACACGGTGTGGTGATGCTCAAGGTGGTCGGCGGCTGATCTCGAGCCCATCGAGTCTCGCGGCCACGGTTCGTTCGCGCTCATGTGCGATTCTCGAAAGAGCGCAGCGTTAACTACAATCCACCGCCGAAGTACGAGCTTTCACGACATGTGACGGTTTATCGGGTACTATGGGGTCGCTCAGAGGCATTCCATGCGACCCGAACATCCTGCGAGGCTCATCGCAATCCTGAGTCCGTGGTTGCTCCTCGCCTGCTCGTCGGCCGGAGTTCCGACTTCAACGGTATCTGGCACTGGTGGGAATGACGGAACCGCGGGCAACGGAGGCGGCGGATCGGGCGGCATTCTCGGCACCGGACAGACGGTCAGGCCCGACGCCGCCCTGGAGCAAGCCCAGCCGGGCTGCGGTGACGGCGTACTAGCCCGAGACGAGGCCTGCGACGACGGCAACACCGTGTCGAACGATGGCTGCTCCGCGGACTGCCGCAGCGTGGAGCCTGGCTACTCCTGTTTCCCCGTAGGACGGCCTTGTCATCGCATCGCCCGTTGCGGTGACGGCGTCAAAGTCCCGCCGGAGCAGTGTGATGACGGGAACACGGTCGCGGGCGACGGCTGCTCACCTATCTGCCAAATCGAAACAGGATTCCAGTGCAGCGGCACCCAGCCAAACGATCCAAACGACACCAGCCGAAGCGTCTGCACCCCGACCGTCTGCGGAGACGGGAAGGTAGAAGGCGGGGAGAGCTGCGACGATGGCAACTCCATGCCATTCGATGGCTGTTCGGCGGATTGCCGGTACGAACCCAACTGCGCAAGCGCTCCGTGCCTCCCGATGTGCGGCGATGGCCTGGTCGTGCCCGGCGAGGAGTGTGACGACGGCAACAACGTCGACGGCGACGGCTGTTCCAAAGACTGCAAGATCGAAAGGGGCTGGAGCTGCCCCCAACCCACGCTGGTCAATAAGTTGATGCTTCCGGTGATCTATCGGGACTTCCGCTATCACACGCCCCCGGAATTCGAGGCTGCGGTTCCGATTGAGATCACCGCCGTCCTGGGCATGGTCAACGAAGATCTCGACGTCGACGGCAAGCCGGTCTACTCCGGTTTAGGCGAAAACTCGCATATTACAACTGCGGGCGCCTTCGCCGAGTGGTACGGAGACTTGCCCGGGATCAACCACTCGACCGCGTCCAAACTCGCCCTTTGGGATAATGGCCACGGCGGGAATGTCAATCGCTATGGCGCCAATGGCGAACAGTGGCAGGAAACGCTCACCGCCAACTGGTGCGGCACCGTCGGCTATGAAACGAAGGACCCGAACGGCAACCCTCAGCCCTGCACGTTTGCCTATGGTCAGACTGTTTGCGATACCGATGCGGCCTTGGGCTACACGCCGCTCGCGTGCGCAAGTGACGGCAAGAGCTACAGTGCCACTTTCGCGATCAAGCTCGACGGCAATCCCTTCTTTTTTCCGGTCGACGATGATCTCTTCACGCCCATGAGCGAACGCAGCATTGCGACGATTCCGGTCTACTACGATCCGGCCATGACCAAGCCGCATGACGTGGACGCCGACGGAAACGAACGCATGCACAATTTCAGTTTCACCAGCGAGGTCCGCTATTGGTTTCGCCACGACAAGAACCTTTTCTCCCGCCTCGATGTCGCCGGCGAGGATGATGTGTGGGTCTTCATCAACAAGAAGCTGGCGCTCGATCTGGGCGGCGTCCATGTCCCGCTCGAAGGCTCGGTCACGCTCGATGCCGACACGGCTTCTAGACTTGGTCTCGCCGACGGCAATGTCTACGAAGTCGCTATCTTCCAAGCCCAGCGCCAAACCAGCGAGTCATCCTACAAACTCACTCTCACCGGCTTCAATGCGGCTCCCAGCCAGTGCGCGTCCCGGTGCGGTGACGACATCGTGTCGCTCGGGGAGGAGTGTGACGACGGCGTTAACGCAGGCGGATACGGCCAGTGCGGCCGGGGTTGCAAGCTGGGTGCGTACTGCGGCGATGGGATCGTGCAGCCGGAAGAGGATTGTGACGACGGCGTCAATAATGGCCATCCCTGCCCATCGGGGTGCCGCAACCTGATTGACAACTAAGGCCCGCATCGGAGCGTTGACGGCCGAAGCGCGCAGTTTCAGGCCCAACACCACGAACCAGCCGCGTGCCGGCGACGATAACGGCATGCGGCGGCACGCACCTTTTCGCCGACCTATCCGAAAAGAAAGGCATGTCCGCCATGCCGTTTTTTGCCTGCCTTGTCGCCGCGGTATTACCCTGCGCAGGTGTCCACTCATCGCCGGCTCGGGAAAGGGCTCGCTCTTGCGGGGCTGGCGGCTTGCTGGGCGTTGGCCTGGCTGGCGGGCTGTCAGGGTGCGGCTGCTCAAGGGCCGAAGCCGACCAGGCACCTGCAGGTGGGTTTTCTCGACGTGGGTCAAGGCGATGCCGCATTGGTCACGTCGCCGGCCGGCAAGACAGTACTCATCGACGGCGGCCTGCCGGAAGCCGGGGACACGGTGGTCGCATTTCTGGATGGACACCGGATCGGCATGCTGGACCTGGTCTTTCTCACCCACCGCCATGCGGATCACCTGGGCGGCCTGCGCGCTGTCATCGACAAACACGGAACTCGCATGTTTCTGGACGCGCCCTATCCGCACGAAATCCGGGAATACCAGCGACTCTTGGCCTCGCTCGACAGGCAACACGTGCCGGTTCGGCAGGCGGAGCGCGGGCGCACCATAGACCTGGGCGAGGGCGCGCGGCTGACCCTGCTTGGTCCGCCCGAGCCGCCCCTTACCAACACGCGGTCGGACGTCAATGCCAACAGCGTGGTGTCACGGATCGATTTTGGCAAGTTCGGTATTCTCTTCGCGGCCGATGCCGAAGCGCAGACCGAGCGCTGGCTGCTCGACAACCAAAGCAACCTTCGCGCCGCCGTCTTGAAAGTGGCCCACCACGGCAGTCGCTATTCATCGACGCCCAAGTTCCTTCAGGCGGTGCAGCCCCTGATCGCGGTGGTGAGTGTCGGCGTCGGCAACGAATACCATCACCCCGACGCGCAGACGCTCGACCGCCTTACGCGCATGGGCGCGCACGTATTTCGCACAGATATCGATGGACCCATAGCCATCGAAAGCGATGGCGCCAAGATCGAAGTGCTTGTGCACGGACGCAAGGAGGTCTTCCAGCTGCCATGACGGCGACCCAGAACATCGTGTTCATCGATGAAGTTGAGGACCGCGTGGCGCGGTTGGTGCTCGGCGAAGAAGTCTTCCATTTGCCGCGAGGACTACTGCCGGCGGACGCGCGCGAGGGCCAGTGGCTGCGCATCTCGGTGACGCTGACGCCGGCTCCGCCCGGCGACAGCGCGGCTCTGCGCAAGCGTATGGGCGACGGCGACCCAGGCGGCGATATCAAGCTTTGAATGAAGGGCGCGCGGCCTTCCCGGTCGGCGCAGATCGGCCGGCGGCTCGCGGGTCGCGTAAGCGTTGGCGTCAGCGATAGCGACCAGCGTGCAGCGGGCTGCGAGGGCCACGACCTCTTGTGGTTGTCGCTGGATTGCAGCGTACCTACGCACGCGGGCCGATGGGCAGGACGGTGCGGCCGAAGCTTTCGTTCAGGACCTGGGCAATGCCGAGGTACATGGCGGACAGGCCCACGAAGAGGCCTTCCCAACCTGCGACGCGCGTGAAGCCCTCGTTGCCACTGAGGTCCCCGGCAGCCAGGAGCCAGAACAAGATTGTCAGCGAGCCAAACACGGTCATCAAGGCCTTGTTGGTGCGCAAGGTGCCGAAGAACATCAGAAAGGTGAAACCGCCCCACAGCAGCAGATAGGCGCCCACGGATGCCTTGTCCGGGGCTGCGGCCCATCCCATCTTCGGCAAGAGCAGCATGGTCGCCAGGCTTATCCAGAAGAGGCCGTACGACGTGAAGGCCAGGGTGCCGAAGGTGTTGCGCTTCTTCCACTCCATCACGCCCGCGATGACCTGGCCCAGCCCGCCGTAGCACAGCCCCATGGCGAGAATCATGCTGGAGAGCGGGATGAGCCCGGCGTTGTGCAAGTTCAGCAAGACGGTGGTCATGCCGAATCCCATGAGGCCCAAGGGCGCCGGATTCGCGGTGGTGTCTTTGATGATGGTTTCGGGGCTATCCATAGATGATCCTTACTTCTCGACCGCACACCTGGGGCTGATCCTACGTCTCCCGCTGTCGGCCGATGCGATCCGTGCAACTGGCGGCCCGCATGGTGCCCTTCCCTCGCGGCTGGGTCAAGGCTACTCTCCAATTCGCGGTAGGCGTTGCCTCACGGATGCGCGGCTGCGCTTTCGCCCGCCGCGGTGGACTCGATCAGTTCCAGCAACTCGGCCACCTGGAACGGCTTGTGGATACAGGACACGCCCGGGCTCTCCAGGAATCGTCGCGCCTCGGGCGAACAAGCCCCACCGGTGATGAAGATGAACCGCTGGGCCAGTTCCGGCCAGCGCTGTCGGACCGTCTCGTACAGTTCGGAACCCGACATCTCGGGCATCTGCAGGTCGCACAACACCACGTCGAAGGCGCGATCCTGCCCGAACATGCGCAGCGCCTCCTTGGCCCCAAGCGTGGTTTCCACGTCGTGGTGGCTGAGCAACATGCGGCGGTACGCCTTGAGCAAGAGCGCCTCGTCGTCCACAGCCAGAAGCCGGCGACGTTGAACCGCTTTGTGCGAGGGCACGGTCTTGGGACGAGTCACGGCGCCCACGCCCGCCGCGGGCAGCCGCACGCGAAACAGGGCTCCCCGTCCCGGCACGCTCTCCACGGACAAGTCGCCTCCTGCCGACGACACGATGTCACGCGAGATGGACAGCCCCAAACCCGTGCCCACGCCCGGCGGTTTGGTGGTGAAGAACGACTCGAAGATGCGCGGCATGACTTCGGTCGGAATGCCCGGGCCGTTGTCTTCCACCTCGATCACGACACGGTCTCCGTCGTCGTAGCTGCGCACGTAGAGTCGGTTACGCTTGGGATTGCCCGCGGCCAGAGCGTGCGCGGCATTCATGATCAGGTTGAGAAACACCTGCCCCAACCGTGCGGCGCTGGCGCGCACGCCCTTGGTCGCACGCAGATCTCTTTCCACCTGTGCGCGGTAGCGTAGTTCGCTGCGCAACATGCTCAGCGCCGAATCGACCGCCGCGTTCACGTCGGTGAGCAAGGTGGCGTCCTCGTCCAGGCGCGAGAAGGCGCGCAAGTCGCGCACGATGCGATGGATGCGGGCCATGCCCTCTTTCGACTCCTGCACGATGTTCATGGCCTCGAAGCGGAAGTCGCTCGACGCCAGTTTGGGCGCGGCCTTGGCGTCAGGCTTGGCTTTGCCGTCCGATGACAGCAGGAGTTCGGACAGAGCTTCCAGGTTGGCCAACACGAACGACGCCGGGTTGTTGATCTCGTGCGCCACTCCGGCGGCGAGCATGCCGATGGAGGCCAGTTTTTCCGACTGCAAGCGCCTCACCTCACGGTCGCGATCTTCGGTCACATCGCGCACGTAGAGCAGAACCCGTCGCCCCGCCGCGGGATAGGCACGCGCGTCGAACTGGCGCCCGCGCAGGGAAAACGTCCTGTTGAGGGTTGCGTTCGCGCTGACAGCCTCGCGCGCCAGGCCGGCCAGCCGCTCGCGCATGGCCGGATCCGTCTGCCCCTCGGAGGGGCTTCCGGTAAACAAGCGCTCGCCCGACGCCAGGCGAGCGGTGTCCGACTCGCCCCGCATGCGACGGAGGGCATTGTTCTCGATCTGCACGCGGCCTGAGGCATCGAGGAGCAAGAGACCGTCCTCGATGACGTTGAAAGTGTCGCGAAGGGCGTCGCGTTCGGCACGCAACTCGCCAGCCAGCTCCTCCAGTTGGCGCGTCCGTTCCACCACCTTGCCTGCCAGCTCGATGTTGTGGCGGCGCACTTCATCAGCGAGCGCTCTCGAGTTCAGAACCGATCCCAGGCGCGCCAGCAGTTCGAGCGGCTCGATGGGTTGTACGATGAAGTCTGCTGCGCCCAGATCCAAGCCGCGCAGACGGTTTTCCACCGGGCTCTGCGCGGTCGCCAGAAGAACGACCGGGACGGCCGCGATCTTGCTATTGGCGCGGACGCGTCGGCACAGCTCGAATCCGTCCATGCCCTTGGTGCTGGTGCGTGCGAGCACCAAATCCACACCACCCTCTTCGATCAGGCGCAGCGCCGCGAACCCGTCAGGCGCCTGCACCAGCTTGTGCGAACTCAGCGACCGAATCGCGTCCTGAACCGCGGCGCGGTTCTCACTATCGTCTATGACCACCAGAATGCACGCCATCGCCCGTCCCGCCTCCTACGCCCAGCCCGCGGATTGGCTTGCTCGCGCCCACGCGACAAATGCAGGAATCCCCAAGCGCGATCCGCGATTCCGCCGCGCCGGTCCGGAGGCTGCACCTGATCGATTGCTCATGGATCGCTTCGAGCTGGCATTATCTGCCTGCAACCCGCAGCATTTCAAGTCTGCTGCGATGATGTGGGTGGGCGTGGGGTGCAGTAGGCAGACGCAACCGCAACCTGACAAGCGTTGTATAGTCCCGCCTGCAATGTACTCGGCTCGGGCGGTGGCAGCTGTTCTCGGCATGAGCGTGGCCCGTCTGCGCTCGTACCTGCGTGCGGGCGTCGTCACCGCGACCCGCAACGAAAAGGGCGAGATGCGCTTCTCGTTCGACGATTTGGTTCTTCTGCGCAAAGCAGAAGGCCTGGTTGAGCAGCGCATCCCGGCTCGGCGTGTGCGCGATGCCATCCGGAAGATACGCGACGGGCTTCCCGCAGGCGTCTCGGTCCACCAGGTCGCGCTGTCCGGGGAGGGACAGCGGGTGATCGCGGACGATGGTCATCGCCGGTGGCACCCGGATTCTGGCCAGGTCGTATTCGACTTCAAGGGTTCGTCGCCTGACGGTGGCGGTGCCACGGTGACCTCTCTGGCCACTGCGCGCGCCAACACAGTCCCTGCCGCAGGCCAAGAGTCGCCCCTCAGCGCGCGCGACTTCTACAAGCGCGGCTGCATACTGGAATCCACGTCACCCGAAGAAGCTTGCGATGCCTACCGGGCCGCGCTGGAACTGGAACCCGAGTTTGCCGACGCTCACGTGAATCTGGGCCGCCTGCTGCACGAGGTGGGCGACGTTTACGCGGCCCTGGTGCACTATCGGGCCGCGCTCTCGTTACGCCCTGGCGACACCACCGCGGCCTTCAACGTCGGAGTGGCCCTGGAGGACCTGGGCGCTACCGTCGACGCCATCGCCGCCTATCGGCGCGCGCTGGAGTGCGAGCCGCGCAACCCCGATGCGCACTACAATCTGGCGCGCCTCTTGGAACAAGACGGCAAGCCGGACTTGGCGGTGCGCCACCTGCTGCTATACCGTCAATTGACCAAGAAACGCTGATGGCAAGCGCAGAGCAAGAACCGAATCGTCGCCTGGCGGCGGCTGGGACCCTCGTGGCAGAGAGCGCCGAGGCCACGCGGCGTCTGGGCGTGCGCCTTGGCCAAGCCATGGGCGTGGGCGACGTGGTGGCGCTGATTGGCCCGCTGGGCGCTGGCAAGACAACTTTCGCCCAAGGGCTGGCGCAGGGTTTGGGCGTGGCCGCCGAGCGCCATGTGGCCAGCCCGAGCTTCGCCCTGGTCAACGAGCATCCGGGCCGCACGCCTTTCGTACACGTCGACTTCTATCGCTTGCGCACGCGCGCCGAGCTGCCCGAGCTGGGCATCGAGGAGGCCTACGATCACGCTGCCACCGCCATCGAGTGGGCCGACCGATTTCCCGACGCGTTGCCGGCCGACTACCT
>Ga0265330_10000488_pt1 | contig 26468 bp, 11 predicted proteins | sample 41919metaG_FD_202083 | JGI IMG/M metagenome (GOLD analysis project Ga0265330, IMG submission 202083) | Rhizosphere microbial communities from Carex aquatilis grown in University of Washington, Seatle, WA, United States - 4-19-19 metaG | ecosystem: Host-associated > Plants > Roots > Rhizosphere...
CCGATGAGCATGGCTGGCCCGCCCAGCACGACCAGCGCCGCGCCTGCCGGCACCTCGGCCTTGTGCACGTGGGGCAGGCGGATGTTGCCGAAGCCGCCCGCGATCATGATGGGCTTGTGGTAGCCGCGCACCTCGGGGCCGGCAGGTCCGGGCACTTCCATTTCGAAGGTGCGGAAATAGCCGGCCAGGTTGGGGCGGCCGAACTCATTGTTGAAGGCCGCGCCTCCGACGGGCCCCTCCAGCATGATATCGAGCGCCGAGGCAATGCGGCCGGGCTTGCCGAAATCGTTTTCCCAGGGCTGCACAGCCCCGGGCAAGCGCAGGTTCGAGACCGTGAATCCGGTGAGTCCAGCCTTGGGCTTGGACCCGCGGCCCACGGCGCCCTCGTCGCGGATCTCGCCGCCCGATCCCGTGGACGCGCCGGGGTGAGGAGAGATTGCGGTCGGGTGGTTGTGCGTCTCGACCTTCATCAGGATGCCGACCGGCTCGCGATGGGTGGCGTAGACGTTGCTGTCCGGGTCAGGGAAGAAGCGGTTCGCCTCCGGACCCTCCATCACCGCGGCGTTGTCTTTGTACGCTGACAGCACGCCCCGCGGGCTGGCTTCGCTGCTGCGCCGGATCATCTGGAAGAGCGACTGGGGCTGTTTTTCGCCGTCGAGGATGAGGTCGGCGTTGAAGATCTTGTGACGGCAGTGCTCGCTGTTGGCCTGGGCGAACATCATCAGTTCGACGTCGGTCGGGTTGCGGCCCAGGGCGCGGAAATTTTCGGCCAGGTAGTCGATCTCATCGGGCGCCAGGGCCAGGCCCAACGTCGCATTGGCAGTTTCGATGGCCGCGCGTCCCTTGCCCAACACGTCGATGGCCAGCAGCGGCTCGGGCTGGGCGTGGGCGAACAGGCGCTCAGCCTCGGCTTCGCTGGCTAGCACGGACTCGGTCATGCGGTCGTGCAAGGCAGCCCGCAGCGCAGCCTCGTCCTGCACCTGTCCCGCCACGGTGTACCAGATGCCGCGTTCGATTCGGCGCACGTGATCCAGGCCGCAGTTGTGGGCCACGTCCGTGGCTTTTGATGACCAAGGTGAGATGGTCCCGATCCGCGGAACGACGAGCAAGCGCAGGCCGGAAACGCTGCTGCGCTCAGAGCGCGGGCCGTAGCGCAGCACCCGCGCCAGCACTTGCTGGTCAGCCTCGGGCAAGGGCGAGGTCAGTTCGACAAGATGTACGAACTCAGCCGCAAGCGCTGTGACCTGCGGGTTGGCTGCTTGGATCCTGGCTAGCCGTTTTGCCAGTCGGGCAGGGGTAAAAGCGGAGGTACCGAGAAACGAGATGATGGGCATCGTGAACCGGGTGCAGACTGGCGCGCCCGGCGCGCCTTTGCAATGCCCGCGATTACTTAACCCACTTGAGCTTGGGCGAGATCAGCACCTGCTCTTTGGGCAGCTTGTCCAGGGCGGCCTTGTAGCTCTTGGCCTTGAACTTCTCCTGCTCCTTCTCGGCCGCCTCGCTGGACTTCTTGCCCATACCGATGACCTGGAAGGTGAAGGCGGCGTGGGACGCGATCTGTTCCTGCAGGCGCGCCAGGATGTTGTCGAACTGTTCGCGGGTCACCCGGATCTTGACGGCGGATTCGTCCTTGTACACGCCGTTGAAGGTCAGCTCCTTCAACCCTTCGGCCTTGCTGAAAAAGCTTGTCATGAACTCGGCCCAGGTGCCGAGCGCGGAGTTCAGTTTCAGCTCAGCCACGTATTCGTCTTTGCCCATCTCCAGGAACGGATAAGTGAGCTCTATGGCCGCGCGGGACGCATCGAGAGTGTAGCTGGTCTTGTGGACGAACTTCTCGTCGTAGCGAGCGACTTTCTTCTTCTCGGCGATGTGGCAGGTATCCTTGAGATCCTCCGCCAGCTCCTGCTCGCCGCGAGTGCTCCAGACGTAGGCGCGCTCGGCCTGCTCGGGGAAGTCGTACTTGACCTTGTTTTCACAACGGGGTGCTGCGTCGGACTGTTCGCGGATGATCTTGCCGATGGCGTTCGCCTCGCCGCCGTCCTTGGCCGCGCTTTCGTTGGCATACAGCCAGCCCTCAACGTGGATGGGCTCCAGAGCGGTACGCTTCATGGCATAGGTGTAAAGCACCTTGAGCGGGCCATAGATCTGATCGCGCTTGGCGGGCTGGGTGAGCGCCGCGCGCAGCACGACCTTGAGGCCATCGCCGGGGCCGGACACGTCATCAGCCACGATCTTGAACTTGGCGACACCTGCAGGGATGTCGGGCTGTTCACAACAGGGCTTGGGCCCTTCTGCCTTTTGTTCGCAGCCGGGGGCCAGAAGCATTGCGCCAAGAACGGCCGCGGAAAAGGCACACTTGCCATGCATCCCTGATTTCATGATGGGGACCTCCGATGTGGGGAGAAGCAGGGGGCAGCATACACAGAGAGGTGGGTTGGGGGAACCGGGAAAGGGCGGATGCAAAACGTTTCGGACCCTCGTGGGATTCCGATTTTGAAGCGGCTGAAAGAGGTATAGTCAGGGCCCGTCCAAACCAGAGGCTCATTCCGGGCGTGGGGGCTTGGATCGCAACCATGAACAACGACCTACTGACCGCACTTGCGACACTGAGATCAGACCCAGAAGACGGCCAAGCGCTGGCGCTGCTCGCCGGACTGCAGCCCGGCGATGTTTCGGCATCTGAACGCGATTCCGTTCAGGTGGCCCTGGCTGCCGAACGGGCCTGGCATACCGACCGAGAAAACGTGGAGCCTTGCCTGCGCCTGCTCGACCTGGAGTTGGCCTGGGGGCAGGACCCCATTCGCCGCGCGACCCTATTTGTCGAGAAGGCGCGTCTGCTTCACCGCGAGATGTGCCAGTGGGAATCGGCCCACGCCTGCGTGAACGAGGCGTTGGAGATCGCGCGCAACCACCCGGCGGCCGTGGAATTTAGACGGGTCCTCGAAGAGGAAGAGGCTGGCTGGCAGGAACGGGCCGATGCCTTGGTTCGCCAGGTGGACGAGGACGACAGCCCCACCGGGGCTCCCTTGCTGGCGGCCGCCGGCGAGTTGTACCTGCGCTTCCGTCCGCTGACCAACGAAGGTGAAACGCTCTTGCGGCGCAGTCTCGCCCTGGATGCGCACCATCACCGCGCTGACGTGCTGATGGAACGCTTGCTGCGTGGGGCTGGCCGCAAAGACGAGTTGGCTGCGCACCTTCAGCGGCGAATCGAAGCCGCGGGTAACCCACAGGATCTGGCCGCGGCGCGTGCGGCAACGGGGCGCCTGGCCGAGCAGATGAACCTCACCGACCAGGCCCTCGAACACTACCGCGAGGCACTGGTCGCTGTTCCCGGACACGAGCGCGCGCTGCACGGCGTGGCGCGCATTCTGAAGGCACGTGAAAAATGGGCGGAGCTGGCGGCTGTCTATGAGACGGCGCTACGCACGGCCAAGCGTGGTCTGGTCGAGGGGCCCGTCTTGATCGCTCTGGGCGAGCTCTATTGGAAACACCTAGATCAGATCGCCCAGGCCGAGGCGTGCTTCCGTCGCGCGCGCAAGACAATGCCGACGGTGGCAGCCGTGCTCGATTTCTATCGCGAGTACCACCTGCAGCGCGACGAGATCCCCCAGCTGTTCGCCTTGCTGGGCCAGGTGCAGAAGGCCGAATCCGACCCCGACGCTCGCGTGCGCTACGGCATCGAGATGGCCGAGCTGGCCGAGCGCCGGCCGCAGCTGCTCGAGAAAGCGGTCGACGCCTGGAAGGCCCTGCGCCGCCTCAGGCCGGGATTGCCCGAGGCGGTCAGTGCCTTGCGCCGCCTGTACACCAAGACCGAGAAGTGGAACGCCCTGCTCGAGTTGCTCAAGGAGCGCTGTGAATCGCTGCCGGCCGAAGCGGCGGACGAGAAGGTCGCGCTCTATTTGGAGATGATCCCCATCTACCGCGATCACCTCAAGCTGGACGTGATGGTGGTCAATACCTACGCGGCCATCCTCGCCCTGCGCCCCAATCACGCCGAGGCGCTGTCAGCATTGGCCGAGCGCTACCAGGCGCAGGGGCGCTGGGGCGACCTGGCCAACATTCTGGCGCGCCAGGCGCAGACCAGCACCGAGCCGGCCGAGAAGGTGGCGCTGTACCACCGCGTGGCGCAGCTGTGGATGGAAAAATTCAACAACCACCACAATGCCGTGGCAGCGTTGGAGAAGGTGCTCGAGCTGGCGCCCACCGACGCCAAAGCGCGGGCCACCTTGCGCGAGATCTACGTGCGCGCTCGCTCCTGGCGGGCGTTGCTGGATTTCTTGCGCCGCGAGTTGCCCCTCTTGGACGCAAGCGCTCGGCAGGCTCGGCTGGCCGAGATGGCGGCCCTGGCGGCCGATCGCTTGGCCGATTTGCGCCAGGCCATCGCTCTGTGGAACGAGGTATTGGAACTCGCTCCTCGGGATCGCGACGCGGTCGTGGCGCTGTCGGTGCTCTATGAACGTGAGAAGCGCTGGCCCGCCCTGGCAGAGGTTCTTGGGCGTCTGGCCGAATCAGCGGGCGGGGATGCCACGCCTGAAGGATGCGCTCTCTTGGAGAAGCGCGGCCTCATCTTGTTCGAGAAGCTGGGCGCACCCGCGGCCGCGGTCGAGGGGCTGGCGCGCGTGCGGCGCAGCCAGAGCGAGAACCCGCGCGTCTTGCGTGCCCTGCGCGACGCCTACACCCAGCTGGGTGATTTTGATTCGCTGGAAGAACTCTATGCGGGGCGGGGCGCTTGGGAAGAGCTGTGCGATGTGCTTTCGCAGGTGGCAGAACGTACCACCGACAATGCCTTGCGCGTGCGCCTATTGGGGCGGGTGGCCGACGTGGCCCGCGGAAAGCTCAACCAGCCCGAGCGCGTGCTCAAGGCCTACGAAGGCATACTGGCCACCGATCCGGAAAACCGCGCGGTGGCCAGGGCGACGGCTGATTTGTATGAGGCGACCGAGCGTTGGGGCCGATTGGTGGCAACCTACGAGATTCTGCTCGGTCCCGAGTCAGCGCCGGCGCTGTCTCTGGGTGAGAGCCTGGCCATCCTCGAGCGCGCGCGCTTCATCTGCGAGGCCAAGCTGGCAGCCAAGTCCCTGGCCTTCAAGTGGTGCGCCCGCGCCTACCGTCTGGCCCCCACCGATGAGGACGTGCGCGCGGACTTGGAACGCATGGGCGAAGCCGCCGAGGAATGGGAGGCGCTGCTGGGCCTGTTGGCGGCTCGGCTGGACAGCGCGGGTGAAAATGCCCCTGGCCCGGACGAGCAGATCTCGCTTCTGCGCCGGTGCTTGTTCATTTCCGGCGAGCGGGTGGATCGGCCCGACGATCTCAAGCGATTCGCCGAGCGCATTCTGGACTTGGTGCCGGGCGACGACGAGGCCGAGAATGCCCTGCTCAAGCTCTACACCAAGAGCGAGCGCTGGGCCGATCTGATCGCCCTGCAGCACGTCCGCCAGGCGCGCATGCAGGATCCGTCGCTGCGCTCCGAACTCCTGCTGCGTATCGCGCATATGCAGGAGGACCGTCTGGCCGACCGCACTGCCGCTGCGGCTACGCTGCGCGAGGCCTGTGACGTCGAGCCGACCAACATGCGCATGCTGCGCGAGCTGGCGCGGGTTCTGGAAGCGGTGGGGGATCTTCGCGGCTTGGCCGATACGCTGGCCCGTCAAGTTGGCTTGTGCGTGGACACGGATCGGGCTGCGGTTCTCTTGCGCATGGGCCGACTGCTGGAGACTTCCCTGGCCCAGCCGGCGCCGGCCACCGACGCGTATCTGCAGGTTCTGGAGGTCGACTCCATCTCGGCCGAGGCGGTCGAGGGCTTGGAGCGATTGTTCGCGGCCAAGGCGCTTCGCCAAGAAGACATTGCCAGGGTGGCCAAGCGCCTCTTGCCGTACTACGAGCTGACCGAGCGTTTCGACAAGTGGGCGGGCATGCTCGAAGCGCTGGTTTCGGTGACCGAGGACGCGAGCGAACGACGCGGGCATCTGGAACTGCTGGCCGACTTGTATCAAGGCCCGCTTGCCGATGCCGCAGCAGCTTTTGGAGCGTTGTTGCGGGTGTTCGAGATCGACCCGGCCAACCCGTCGGTGCGCGAACGCCTGGTGCTCTTGGCGGTGGAAGCGGGCAAGCTGCCCGCGCTCGTCGAGGCAGCACGACGGGTGTTGGCTTCCGTCGAGGAACCCTCGCTACGGCAGGAAATCTTCATGCACATCGCCGAGGTCGAGGAGCGCCAGCCCGACCGGAAGAGCGAGGCCGAAGCCGCCCTGCGCGCGGTCTTGGAACTGGATCCGCTGCACATGGGCGCCTATCGCGCGCTGGCGCGGCTGGTGCGCGATGGCGAGCGCTGGGGGGCATTGCGCGAACTGATCGAGGCGCGCGAGCAGCACCTGCCCGACGTCAAGGAACGGCTGGCCCTGCTGTGGCAGGCGGTCGAGATCGACGAGGCGTTGCTCTACGATCGCGACCACGCGACTGAAATCTTGCGCCGGATCAGGGAGTTGGATCCGACTGACCTGCGCGCCTGTCGCGTGCTGGAACGCAACTACGCAGCGGTTGAGCGTTGGCGCGATCTGGATGAGCTGCTGGTCCACGAGGCCGATCTGGTTCCGCGCGAGGAACTACCCGAGTTGAAACTACGCCGCGCCGAGATCGCGCTGGTCCGCTTCAGCAACGCGAGTGCGGCGCTCGATCTGTTGGCCGAAGTTCTGGAACTGGCGCCGGGTCACGCCCGCGCGGTGGGGCTGACGGAACGGGTGCTCGACGATCCGGAACAGCGGCGGCGCGCGGCCATGATGCTGGAACCGCTGTACGCGGCGGCGGGGAACTGGGCGCGCCTGGTGGAAATCCTCGACATCGAGCGCGAGGGGCAGGAAGGGCCGGCGGCGGTGGCGTTGTTGGAGCGCAAGGCCGAGGTGCAGGAGACGCGCCTGCAGTTGCCGGGCGCCGCCTGGGAAACCCGGCGTTCCGTGCTGGCGTGTGATCCGCAATCCGAGGCAGCCCTGCGAGAGGCCGAGCGGCTGGCGGGGGTTCTGGGGTTCTGGAGCGATTTGCAGGCGCTGTACCAGGAACTTGCGGGCAAACGCGATTCTTCGGACATCGCCGGAGTTGCCGATTTGTTGGCGCGCGCGGCCCGGCTCTTTCAGGGTCCGCTCGCGGAGCGCAGCGCGGCCATTCGCATCTGGCGGCGTGTGCTGGATTTGGACCTCAGCAACGCGCAGACCGGGGAGCCGGCCGCTGCGGCGCTGGAGACCCTCTACGCCGAGACCGGCGACATCCAGGGTCTGGTCTACGTGTTGCGCGCCCGAAGTGAGTGGACCGAGGATCATCGCGAGCGGGCTGCGCTGGGTCTGCGCATCGCCGACCTGGAAGAGAACTCCCTGCGCAATATCCCGGCGGCGGTGGCCAGCTACCGCAGCTTGCTCGACAGTGAGGGTGAGGCAGCCGAGAAGGCCTTCGAGAACCTGGAGCGCATCTTCCAGCAGTCGGGCCAGGCGCGCGAGCGGGTTGAGCTTCTGCATCACCGTGCGGACATGGTCGAGGCGCCGGTTCGCAACCAATTGCGCCAGCGCATGGCCACCATTCTGGAAACCGAGCTCCACGATGTGGATGAGGCCATCGCCACCATCCGTCCGGTGCTCGATGACGCCCCCGACGATGTGGAGGTTCTCCGCACCCTGGCGCGCCTGTATCAGAACAAGGGGGCGGCGGCCGAGCACCTCGAGATCCTGGAACGGCTGCTCATGCTGGCGGTTACGGATCCGGATCGCATCGATCTGTTGCGTTCGATCGCCGGGCTGCTGCAGGGACCCCTGGGCCGGCGCACCGAGGCGCTGGAGCGTTGGCGCGAGATTCTCAAGCTGGCTCCCCACGAGGCCGATGCACTGGCCGAAATGGAGCGCTTGCTGGATGACAGCGACATCTCACTGCGTTTTGCAGCGGCCGAGACCCTGGAGCCTATCTACCAGGCTTCGGGTGATGGACCGCGCTTGGCCCGCATTCTGCGCGTCTTCATCGAACTGGCCGAGGATGCGGGGGCGCGGGCGGCCTACCGGGCTCGCCTGGCTGACATCGAGGAGAACAAGCTCAACGACAAACAGGCTGCGCTGCACACCTGGGCCGCGGCCATTCGTGATGGGACATCGGATCCCGACTTGGGCCGGCTGCTCGACAGCTACGAGCGCCTCGCGCTGGCGTCCGGGATCGACAATGTGATCGAGATTATCGATCTCTACCGCGCGATTGAGCCCGACGTCTTGGCCGAGGAGACGCGCCTGCGGGTGCAGCGGGCCGTCGCCGAGCACGCCCTGGCCCTGGGCGACTTGCCCCTGGCCATTGACTACTTCAGCCGCGTCACCGAGCGGCGGCCGGATGACGATGCCGCATTGGGAGCACTGGAACGAATCTACCGCCAGCAGGGAAACTTGGCCTCGCTCTACGAGATCATCCTGCGACGGGCGGACTTGGCCGACATTCCCAGTGTCGAGGTAGCCTTGCGGCGCGAGGCTGCCAACTTGGCGGTTCGCCTGACCAGGAAGGACGAAGCCATCGCCGCCTGGGAACGGGTCTGGACCTTGCTGCCGGGTGATGCAGAGGCGGTGGCGGCGCTGTACGCCCTGTACGTCGAGTTGCGCCGCTGGGACGATCTAGTCAACCTGATCGAACGCCGGCTCGAGCGGGATCTGAGCCGCGACCAAGACATCGATTTGCGCTTCCGCTTGGCGCAGATCCAGCGCATCGAGTTGGCCAACCGCGAGCGGGCCCTCGAGTATCTGGGCCAGGTCCTGGAGCGCGAACCGGACCACGCGGCTAGCATCCAAATCCTGCAGGATCTGTTGGAAGATCCCGAGGCGCGCATGACTGCGGCCAGTCTGCTGGAACCGGTCTACATCCGGCGCAGCGCCTGGAAGGACTTGGTGGGCATCGACAGCCTGCGCCTCAAATACAGCGAGGATCCGGAGCAGCGTCTGGCCTGGACGCAGCGGATTGCGCAAGTCTACGAGGAGCAGATCGAAGATCTGGACGAAGCCTTCAATTGGTATGGACGTGTGTTCCAGGAAAAAGCCACCGAGCGCTCGGCCCTGGACCAGCTGCTGCGCCTGGCGCCCAAGCTGGGTCGCTGGCGTGACCTGGGCAAGCTGCTCGACGAGTTCCTCGACAACGAGCTGTCCAACCCCGACGAGGTGTTGGCGCTGGTGCGGGTGGCGATTCGTATATACGATCAGGAGCTTGGCGATCGAGACGCCGCTCGCCGGCACTACCGGCGCTATCTCGAGGCCCAGCCGGCCAACCGAGCCGCCGCGGAGCTTTTCGAGGAAGCGCTGGAGCGGTGGGAGGCGTGGACCGAGTTGCGCGACCTGCTCGACGAGCAGGCGCGCATCGTCGAGTCGCCGGCGGAACGCGCCGAACTCTTACGTCGCAGCGCCCGTATCAGTGAGGAGTACCTGTCGCAGTCGAGCGCGGCGGTGGATTCGCTGCGCGCGGTTTTGGAAATCGATCCCGACGACGCCCTGGCTTCTGCGTCGCTGGAACAGCTTCTGGCTGCCGCGGAACGCTGGGAAGAGCTGCGCGACCACTTGGTCTGGATGTTGGGCCGGGCCGACGAAGTCACCGCCAAGGACGCCATCACCCTGGAATTGGCCGAGGTGGAAGGCAAGAGCCTCGGTCATGCGTCGCTTGCCGTCGACTACCACGGCGAGGTGCTGGGGCGAACGCCGGGGCATCCCAACGCCATCGCGGCGCTCGAGGGAATGCTGGGCGATTCGGAGCAGCGGATGCGGGTGGCCGAGCTTCTGGAACCGGCCTATCGGACCTTGGGGAACCTGCGCAAGCTGTCTGACATTCTCGAAGTTCGGCTGGAGACGGTCGAGGATCCGCCCCATCGCGTGGCGGCCTTGCGCGAGAAGTCGGCCGCGGAGGTCAAGCTCGGTCATGCGGCCGCGGCCCTCGATGCGCTGGGGCGGGCTTGGCTCGAAGATGTCGCGGACGCGGCGACGCTGGCCGAGTTGGAAGGCCTGGCCCTCGCGGCCAACGGATGGCAACGGATGGTGGCTATCCTGGACCAGGGCATTGAGGCGACTTTGGTTCCCGACCTGCGCGCCGATCTGTACGCGCGCAAGGCCAGGATTCTCGAAGAGCGTTTGGCGGCGCCCGCACTGGCCGTCGAGGCGTGGCGCGAAGCCATTGCCTCGCGCTCCGATTACCAGCAGGCCTTCGTGGCCGTCGAGCGTTTGCTCGAGGCTGCGGGTCGGTCGGCGGAACTGGCCGAAGCCCTGGAGAAGCATGCCGAGGTGGTGGTCGAGGCACGCGAGCGCGAGCAGCTGACCAAACGGGTCGCTGTGTTGCACGAGCGGGTCCTGAGGCAGCCCGAAAAAGCCATTGCAGCCTGGCGAGCGGTGCTGGACCTGGATCAGGAAAATGCCGAAGCGCTCGACGCCTTGGAACGCCTGTACAGCGAGCGAAACGACTGGAGCAGCCTGGCCGAGGTGCTGCAGCGGAAGATCGAAGGTTGTCACGATGTGGTGACTTTGCGCGGGCTATGGTTCCAGGCGGCCCACCTGCATGACGACAAACTCAACGACGCCTCGGAAGCGGCCAGCCAGCTGCGCGCGATCTTGGATGTCGATCCCGACGATGCTGAGGCGCTGGAGTTCCTGAGCCGGATTTACGACCGTGAAGGCAAGCACGCCGAGCTGGTCGAGGTGCTCGATGCGCGCGCGCGCGGGGCCGGCAGCGCCGAGGAGCGTGACGCACTGTCGTTGCGGGCTGCCCAACTCGTGCAGACGGAACTCAGCGATGTGGTAGGCGCTGTGCAACGATACCGTTCCATCCTCGAGCGGACGCCCAACCACGAGCCGGCGCGCGCGGCCCTGTGGGAGCTGGCGCGCCACGAGGACCACCGCGCGACGGCCGTCGCAGTGCTGGAGCCGGTGCTGCGGGCCGGACAGGAATGGCGATCGTTGGTGGAACTGCTGGAACTGCGTCTGCTGGGCGAAGACGAGCCGGCGCGGCGCCTGGCGACCCTGGCCGAGATGGCGCGGGTCGCGGAGGAAGATCTGCACGATGCAGGGGCCGCCTTTGCCGTGTGGGCCCGGGCGCTCGGCGAAGATGCGGGCGACGCCACCGCGCGTGCGGCGCTGGAGCGTCTGGCCATCGCCCACAGTGCGCTGCCGGAGTTGGCCAGGATCTACGAGGACTGCCTGAAGAACAGCTACGACACCGAAGTGCAGCGCTGGCTGGCCTCGCGTCTGGCGGCCGTGTACGAACAATCCTTGGGCAATCCGGCACGCGCAGTCGAGCTGTGGCGTGAGGTGGCGGGCATGCCGGGCGGTGAGGCGGAGGCGCTGGGACACCTGGAAATTCTGCTGCGTGGACTGGAGCGCCACTCCGAGCTGGAAGAGGTGTTGGCCCGCCAGGCCGAGATCGCGATGCACGGGCCGGCGCAGGCCGATTTCTGGGCCGCCCTGGGCGAGCTGCGTTTGCACCATCTGTCCGATGTCGACGGGGCCATCGACGCCTTCCGGGCCGCGCTGGAACGCGTGCCGACGCAGGCTGCGGCCTTGGCAGCCTTGCGTGGGCTGGCGGCTGGCGCCGAGCCGCTGCCGGCCGTGCTCGACATACTGGAACCGCTGGCCGAGGCGCGCGGCGACTTCGTCGAGCTGGCGGCACTGGCTGAGGCGCGCCTCCTGCGCACAGATGATGCCATCGAGCGGGCTGGATTGTGGCGGCGCATTGCCGAGCTGGCGGAGACGCGGCTGGGCGACCTGCCGCGCGCGCTGGAGGCCTTGGGTCGTGCGTTGCACGAGGATCCCCATGCCTTCGACACGGCCGATCAACTCGAACGGGTAGCAGAGCGGGCGGGCGCGCCGGTCGAGGCTGCCTCTCGGCTGGAGGCGGTGCTGGATGCGCTCGACGGATCGACGTTGGCTCACATGGGGATGCGAGCCGCAAGCCAGTATCTGGCGGCTAGGGGCGTGGACAACGAGGCCGCGGCCGAGCGCATCTATGCGCGGGTGCTGGAAGTCGATGCCGAAAACGTCGCGGCGCTGGAGGCTGTGGAGGCGCTCTATCGTCGCCGCAGTGACGGGCCAAAGGTAGCGGTCATGCTCGAGCGGCGGGGCGCGCTTGAAATGGAACCCACGCGCCGTTTGGCCCTCTATGGTGAGGCCGCTGGGCTGCACGAAGCCAGCGGCGACCTCGCAATGGCCATCGCGGCCTGGCGATCGGGCCGAGAGGGCGACGAGTCCAATGTGCAGGCGCTCGACGAGCTGGCGCGGCTCTACGAGAAGGCGGGTCAGCTTGAGGGATTGGTCGAGGCCCTGACCGACAAGACGCATGTGATTGACGACAACGTTCAGCGCGCGGCGCTCTACCTGCGCATCGGCACGCTCAAGGCCGGGCCGCTGGCCGATCTGGATGGCGCCGCAGCAGCGTTCCGCGAGGCGCTCGACCTTCAGCCCGAGGACAGCGTCGCGCTGGCGGCCCTGGCCGATATCGAGGAAAGGCGTGGCGACTACGCGGCGCTTGAGGAGGCGCTGCTGCGACAGTTGTCGGCTGTGAGCGGCCTGGGATGTGTCCCGGTGTTGACCCGCCTGGCGCGCAACGCGGCGGATCGGCTTAATGATGCGGACCGCGCGTTGGTGTATTTGCACCAGGTGCTGGACGCCGACCCTGAGAATCGCGAGGCTTTTGCCGAGACCGAGCGGATCTTGGCTTCGCTCGAGCGTTGGCACGAGTTGATCGAGGTGCTGGAGCGCCGGGCGGAGGTCGAGGCGCGCACGGGCCATGCCCAGGAGGAACTGGCTTGCCGCGTTTCCGTGGCGAGCATTTGGGGCGAGAAACTCGGTGCTACGGACAGCGCGCTGGAAGCCCTGCAAGCCGTGTTGGCCCGCGATCCCCGTCACTTCCCATCGTTGCTGGCCGTGGCGCAGATTCACGAGACCGACGAACGGTGGGACGAAGCCGCCGAGGCATTGAAGCAGGCCACGGAACTCGCATCGTCGCCACAAGATCGAGCCACGCTCTTGTGCCGCATGGCCAGGGTGCGAGCGGCCACAGGAGTCGCCGCCGACGAGGTGTCGGCGCTCTACCATTCGGCCCTGGATCAGGATCCCACCTGCCTGGCGGCCGTGATGGCTTTGGAGGAGATGGCCCGGGCTGCCAACGACCCGGCGCAGCTGGTGCAAGTACTTGAGGCGCGCGAGGGGCTGGAAGGCGATGCAGGCAAGCGCAAGGCGCTGCTATCCGAGTTGGCGTCCTTGTATGCCGGGCCTTTGGCTCGGCCCGATCAGGCGGTGGGTCCGCTGGGGCGATTGCTCAGCCTGTCGCCCGAGGATGTGGTGATTCAGGAACGACTCGGCACCACGCTCATCGCAGCCGGGCGGGTCGAAGAGGGTGAATTCGCGCTTTCGCAACTGGCGGATCAGTTCGCCCGGGCCAAGCAGCCCAAAAATGTGGCGCGCTTGCAGTTCTTGCTGGGCGGATTCGCCGAGACCCGGGGCGATCTGGCAGCGGCCAAGCAGCGCTTCTTGGCGGCGTATCAAATCGATCCCACGCAGGCCGCCACCCTGGCGGCGCTGGCCCATCTGTCGGTCGCACAGAACGACACTGAGAACGCGCGCAAGTACTACCGCACCTTGCTGCTGCAGAGCTTCGACGAGAAAGCCGTTGGGCTAAGCAAGGCGCACATCTATCTCGCGTTGGGCAAGCTGCACCAGGAGGCGGGCGAACTGCCCAAGGCGCGCAACATGTTCGAGCGCGGGCTAGAAATCGACGTCAAGAGCGACGCTCTGAGGCAGGCCCTGGCCACTCTCCCCAAGTAAGCGGCCGCATCAGTCCTTCGATTCGCTCTCGCTGGGCAACTGCCAGATGCGGAAGGGCTTGTCCCTGCCGGAGTAGAGCCGCGTAAACGGAGGCTGCGTGAGCGACCCATCCTTGGCGTAGGTCAGGGCGTAGCGCACCCCGAGACGTCTCAATAGAGGGTTGGTGGGCGAGGCCCGCAGGTTGAACGAGCCATCGTTGGCGTTCTTGAACTCGATGCGGTTGTCGTCGAGCGGGAGTTGAGAGTAGGCGATCTCCGCGTAGCGGTTGTAGATAGGCTCGAAAGCGCCCGAAGGATCGAGCGCATGCCACAGCGACAACTGGGGATGGAATTGGACGCCGGTCAAGGCGCGTGCGCCCATGGTGGTGAGCACGGTGCCCAGCTGTGGTTCAGGGGGGCCACCGCTGGCGAGCCACAGGCTGCGCAACCCTTGGGCATGATCCTCTTGAACCACCTGTTGCACGGCTTTGTAGAGCGGAGACACCTCGACGCGGGGAAACCCGACCGACAAGGGATTGAAGTTGCCCGCTGTCACGAGCAGCTCCGCGGCCAGCAGTCCGGCGAAGATGCGGCGCTTGCCCAAGAGCAGCAGCAGGACTTGCAGCGCGATGAGGGCTGTCACCAGTTGCATGGTCACGGGAAACGGTCCGCCGCCCAGTGGAACCGTCTTGGGAAACACATTTCTGATGTGTTGCAGAGATACCCCGATCCAGAGATAGAAGCCGGCCGTCGCCAAGACCACGCCCGATGCGGCCAGCCACTCGCGCCGCGTGAGGGGCCGGGGCTCGGGATCGGGCCGCAGCAGATAGAGGCTCAACACGATGGAAACCAGCCCGATGGCCAGCTGCGAGCGAAAGCCCTGGGTATGGGACCACAGCGTGATGTCGGCCAGCCATTGGGGAAAGTGAAAACGACAGTAAAGGACCTGAACGATCCCCAATCCCAGAAGCGCCCAGCCTGCCGGATCCAGTCGGCGCCGAGCTCGCGCGAACAAGAGCACAGCGAACAACACCGCCGGCAAGAAGAGGAAGAAGCCCGACGACTCGCTGGCATTGAACACCGCGCTGCCGATGGGCGCGATGCGGGTGGTCTGAAAATTGTACACGGCGCCAAAAAGCTGGGCCAGCGTGTAGTCGCCGCCGTTCAGACGACGGTGGCCCGGGTAGGCGCTGCTGGCCAGGGCCTGCAGATCAGGCCACACCGCCAACAGATAACAGCCGATTAGACCCAGCGCCACGCTGGCCGCGAGAGCCGTGCTCAGCCCGATCTGACGGCGCGAAAGTCCCTGACAAGTCCGGTCACGGATGATCACTCCCACTAGCATGGCGCCGAAGACGTAGGCGAGCGGAACCATCCACGGCGGGTAGAGTTGCATGACGAAGCTCGCGCCGGCGTATCCGGTGACCAGCGCGGCCAACACGGCTTTGGGCAGAGAGCGCGCCGCCAGCAGATGATGAAGACCGACCATGATCAAGGCGGCGAACCCGACGGTGTAGGCGGGAAAGTGGCTCCAGCAGATGGGGTAGGCCGACGCGCAGAACCAGAACGCTCCCAAGAGGGGAAGAAATTTCTGTTTGGGAAACACGATCTCGAGGGCGAGATACAGCGTGGTGAAGCAAAAGAATGGAGAGAACCACCACAGCCAGGCCAGTCCCGCCTGTGAACCGAACAGGAGATAACCCCACGTCACCGGCCTGGCCAAGCTGGCGGGATGCAGAACCGGCACCCAGGAAATGAGCAGCATGTTCTGTCCGTCGCCGATGTTGGTGTTGCGCATCGGAAAACGAGGCACGTGCGTGAACTGCGCCTGCGACCACAGACTCGAAATCGCCCACTCATCGCTGCGGATGGCCTGCGACTTGGCCATGAGAACGTCGCGCAGCCACGGCGCTCGACCGTGCAGGGCGTTCAAGATCGGCTGCGCCAGATAGTGATTTTCGGCTTCTTGCGGAGCCCACAGCTTGGCGGAGAGAGCGATGGACGATCCATGGATGTGCGTCGCCACCAAAGCGGCGAACAGCAACCAGACTGTGCTGAGCAGCCGTGCACGAAATGACAGACGCGACACCCAGGCCAGCACTCTGGCGACGGGTTTGCGTGGAGCGAAGGGATCAGAGTTGCTAGCGCGAAGCGACATGGGAAGAGGGACGCATTTTGCCACGAGTTGACCGAATGAGACTCATTTGACAGCAAGCCTTGTAGTGCGTAAGACTGCGCCGAATCTTGTCGGAGCGCGCCGGGCGCTGCTCCCTCTGAAAAAGAAAGGTAGGGATACGCTATGACTCGAACACTGAAGGCCGTCATGTCTCTTGTCCTTGGCGGAACGCTGTTCATCGCCAGCGCGTGCGAGGACCAGAAGTGTAAGGAAGACCTGCAGGCCGCTCAGACGGCTGCTGAGACAGCTCAGAAGAACCTGGCCGCAAAGCAGAACGAACTGACCGCAGCCAATGCCCGATTGGCCGCGGCCCAGGCCGAATCGGCCAAGCTGCGGAAGGATCTGGACGAGGCCAAGGCCGCCGCCAAGCCGGCCGAGCCGGCGGCTCCTGCTCCGGCCGCCAAGAAGGGCAAGAAGTAGCCAGCGCGCAAGCGACCGGGTTGGACCTGTTGGCGCCTGGCTAGGCGTCTGCAGCTACCCCAAGAAGAAGGCCCTCGACGGGGTGACCCGCGAGGGCTTTTTCTTGTCTAGATGGGGTTCTCTGCGCGTTCGCTGGCTGTCGTCGAGCTACTTGGTGGCCAGAAGCCGCCCGCGCAGCAATTCGTGCTGGCGCCAAATCTCGTCCGGCAGGCGGGTGCCGAAGCCATCGAAGAACTGCCCAACGCTATCCACTTCAGCCAACCAGTCCTGGCGGGTGATGGCGAGCAGTTTCTGCATCGCCCCGTCGGGCATTGTCAGTCCGGTCATGTCGATGTCTTTGGGATCGGGCACGTGGCCGATAGGCGTCTCGACAGCCGCAACCTCACCGCGGCATCGGGCGAGAATCCACTCCACGATGCGCAGGTTCTCACCAAAACCCGGCCACATGAACTTGCCGTCTTCGTCGGTGCGGAACCAGTTCACGTGGAAGATCTTGGGCTGGAACTTGATCCGCACGCCCATGTCCAGCCAGTGGCCGAAGTAGTCCGCCATGTTGTAGCCGCAGAAGGGGAGCATGGCCATGGGGTCCCGCCGGACCTCGCCCAGGGCGCCGAACTGGGCTGCTGTTCGTTCGCTGGCCATGCTGGCGCCCATGTACACGCCGTGGTTCCAGTCCAACGCCTCGTAGACCAGAGGCGCCAGTGCGGCGCGGCGTCCGCCAAAGATGATAGCGTCGATGGCCACGCCGTGGTGCTGGTTGTAGCGGAACGAATGGGTGGGACAGTTGGTGAAGGGCGCGGTGAAGCGGCTGTTGGGGTGGGCAGCCAGGACTGCGTTTCCATCCTTGTCCTTGAGACCTGGCTTCCACGGTCGGCCTTGCCAGTCGAGGGCTTCGGTCGGGGGCGGATCGTCATGGCCCTCCCACCACACGGTGCCGTCAGGCTTGAGCGCCACGTTGGTGTAGATGGTGTCGCGGTTGATGGTGGCCATGGCCACGGAATTGCTGCGCATGTTGGTGCCCGGCACCACCCCGAAGAAACCCATTTCTGGGTTGAGCGCCCACAGGCGACCGTCGGTGTCCACCTTCATCCAGGCGATGTCGTCCCCCACGGTCCAGATGCGGTACCCTTTTTGTTTGAGACCATCGGGCGGCAGCAACATGGCCAGGTTGGTCTTGCCGCACGCGCTGGGGAACGCGGCCGCCACGTACTGGATGCGGCCGTTCGGTTCCTCGATGCCGAGGATGAGCATGTGTTCGGCCAGCCATTTCTCACGTTGCGCCAGCACGCTGGCGATGCGCAGAGCCAAGCACTTCTTTCCGAGCAGCACGTTGCCGCCGTAGCCGCTGCCCACTGACCAGATCGCGTTGTCTTCAGGGAAGTGCAGAATCAGGCGACGGTTGACGTCGAGATCGGCCTTGCTGTGCAGGCACCTGGTGAACTCGCCCTGCGGGCCAAGCGCATCCATCACATCGGTACCCATGCGGGTCATGATGCGCATGTTGAGCACCACGTAGATACTGTCCGTCAGCTCGATGCCGATCTTGGAGAAAGGCGAGCCGATCGGGCCCATGGCGAAAGGCACCACGTACATAGTGCGGCCCTTCATGGCGCCGGTGAAGATGCCGCGGGCTTTGCGGTACGCCTCGCGCGGGCTCATCCAGTTGTTGGTGGGCCCCGCGTCACCCTGGAAGCTGGTGCAGATGTACGTGAGGTGTTCGGTGCGAGCCACATCGTTGGAGGCTGTCCGGTGCAGATGACAGCCCGGCAGCTTCTCCTGGTTTAGCGCGATGAGCTCGCCGCCCTTGACGGCCTCGGCGGTGAGGTGCCGTTGCTCCGCTTCGCTGCCGTCGCACCAGTAAATGCTGTCCGGCTGGCACATAGCGGCCATCGCGTCCACCCATTGCTGAACGTGTGCGTACTTGATCATGAGATCACGGTTTCTGACACGAACCGGACGCCAGGGTCAACAGCGGGCTAGTCCTGTGCTATCTCAGCACGGGGCGATCCGATTTGCCGCGCACCACGTCGGCTGGATACCGGGTCCGGTTGATCTCCAGCTTGGCCCGCATGGCTGCGACGGGATCCGCGCCGATGCGCTCGCACAGCAGCAGCAAAGCGAGGCCGACGTCACCGACCTCGGACAGAATGCGGGTCCGCCGTTCTCCCTCGCGCGATACCGCGTCGGCTTGGTCGTTCGCCACCCATCGGTATTCAGCGAGCAGCTCGCCCGCCTCGGAAGCGAGCAGCATGGCCAGGTTCTTGGGATCGTGAAACTGCTGCCAGTCTCGTTCGGCCACGAATTGACGGAGCTGGGCCAGGAGTTCTTGTAGCTGGTCCATCGATTGTTTCTCTGGGCAGGGTGAACCCACCGTTTAGTGCGGACTTCGGCAGTGCTCGGCGGCCATCGCGGCGGCGACCGCAACCGATTCGTCTTTGCTTTGCGCGGCCGTGCGCAGGGCCGCGGCGCCCGCGCCGGGATCGCACAGCCTGCCCAGCGCTTGCGCAGCCGCTTTTTGCAGCGAGGGACGGGAATCGGTGAGCAGGTCTGCCGCAGCGGCGACCGAGTCCTTTCCGCCCACTACGGCCAGCGCCATCACGGTTTCCGTGACGGTGCCTTCCAAGGACAGGTCGGATTGTGATTCTTTTTGCAGGCGCTTGAGTGCCGCGGCCATGGGCGCCGTGGTCCGCGCGTCTTTCATGTCGGCCAGTAGGCGTGCGGCCAGCGAGCGCAGGTCGGCGCTCTCGGGCAGGCGCCCCAGCACTCGCACTAGCAAGGCAGAGGCGCGCCGATCTCGGCAATGCGCCAGGCCCACCAGCGCGGCCATGCGAATGTCCTCCACATCCTTTTCATAGGCGCGCAAGAGGAGGTCGTTTCCATCCGGCACGCACAGATCGCCGAGTGCTGTGATTTCGGCCCGGCGCACGCTCGGCCATGGCTCTTGTTTGGCCGCATCGATAATCTGCGGCGCCATCTCCCGGTCGTGGCGCTGCCCCAGCGACAACGCCGCGGCTTCACGCGCCCGCGGATCGCTGTCCGCCAGAGCGTCGCGCAGGGCTTTCCCCGCTTGCGGGTCGGCAATCCCCGCCAGCTCGCGCGTGGCGAAGGTGCGCAGCACGCCGTCGGCCGCGCGGTCCCGGAAAACCGCCAGCTCGGCGATCGCGGCAGCGTCGCGAATCATGCCGAGACCCTGGATGGCGCGGGCCTGCTCCTCGAAACTGGCCGGGCCTTTCAGCGTGGTGCCCAGAATCTCCAAGGCAGCGGCGACATGTTCCGGCTCGCGCGCGGCTGCGGCCGCGAGAACAAAGAGCAGATCAGCGCGCTGCCCCTGTGCTGAAACGGGAACCTTCTCCAAAACATTCCGGGCAGCCTGGACCGCGGGGGGCTTGGCCCCTGCGGCTGTCTCGCGTAATCCCGCGCGCAGAGACGACGAGCCCTTGCCCAGAGCAGCCAGCAGGGCCTGGCGGGCCTCGGGTTGGGCAAGCACCGCCAGGGCGCGGGCCGCGCGCAGCCGATCCGGCTCGCTGCGCTTCTCGTCGGCCAGCAGGGCCGCGATCGCCGCCACGGGGGGCTCTTGCACGCGCGCGAGAAGTGCGATGATGATCCTTTCTTCATCAGGCGTCGCAGCGATGAGGGCTGCGGCCAGCGCCGAGGCAAGCTGTGCGGCGGCCGGCTGTGCCCCTGTCGGCGATGACGAGGGCATGAGCGTGGCCAGAGTCTCAATCAAACACGCGCGCCCCTGTCCCGGCGGGCTTGCGCTGAGAGCGGCCGTCACTTTTTCGAGGGCGACGGCGCCGATCGAGGCCAGCAAGGGCCGGCGCGTCTCGCAGGAGGTGCCAACGGCCAGATCAGCCACCAGCCGATCCGCGGCTCGCGGCCCGTCGATCTCAGTCATGACAGCCAGGTCAGCGACGGCCGGGGCGGCGCGACCGGCGGTGACGTCGCGGATCATCACGGTCACGCAGCCCGAGGCCACGGGTTTGGGCAAGGGGATCCAGAACGGCTGTCGAAATCGTTTGACGCCAGCGTCGGCATCTTCGATCAGATCGACGTCGAGGCTCTGTTCCGGGCCGCGACCGAAGAGCAGGGTGAGACGACGTGGGCGAGCAGTCGCCGTGAAGGCCTTGGCGCTGCTCGTGTCGCCGGGAAGGATCCTGATGCCGGTGACTGCAAATCCCGCGCTGGAGCGCGCGGTGAAAAACTCGCCACGGCCCCGGTGGGCGTCTGCCGTCCACACTGTGGCGGGGTCGTCGTCGTTGATGGCCGTGGGCGCCGAGAGGCGGCGCACATCACCCGCTGCCCCGGCCGAGCTGGAGGCTGCGTGAAAATGAAAGCCACCCAAGGGCCTGTCAGCCGGCATCTGCGCATCGCCTCGATGGGCCTTGATGGTGGAAGCAGCGGCTGCTGGCAGGGCAGGGGATTCGGGCTTGAACTGCCGGGCGGTGAAGTCCCAGGTCCGACGAAACAACTGCGAGGGGACGCCGTCGCAACGGTACAGCCGGCCGGCAGTTTGAAACTCCTCGATGGATTTCTCAGTCACGACGAGCTGCAGCGAAGTCTCGCCATCGACATCGCGCGCGCCGGCCTGGTCCCACCAGATGACGTTCTTGGAGGGAAGCTCGGCGAGCCAGACTTCTTCGCGTTTGGGGCCTTCGCCCAGAGCCGGCATGCGCACTTCCACCACGCTGTGACCCGCCACCGCGACATGCCGGATGGTCGGCTGCCCGCGCCCGTCCTTGGGCGTCTTGGGCGAGAAGCTCGCGACAAGCTTGCCGCTATCGCGGATCTCGATGGCGCCGGAGGGGTCGCTGGCAGTCTCCCAAGCGAATGTCGCGCTGGGTAAAAGAGACGCAGCCGTCAGTGCGAGGAGGGGAAATCGACGAAGAGAAAACACGATAGCAGTTCGATAGCGCCTGGGCTCGCGCCGGTCAAGCGACGCAATCGCAGGACGCAGACTTCGGTCCATGTCATGGACCGTGGATCAAAGTCACCTGTTCCACACGGAGGCACAGAGGCCGCAGAGGCGGAGGAGCAGCACCGTATTGGATCGCGCCCTACAAGATCCTGGTCAGAGCCCATCGATGGGGTCGCTCGAGAGTGTCGCCTTGCTTTTCGGCATGCGGCCCTGGCCCTGTGCCGATTCTGCCGCGGCTACGCGTTCACGCCAGGTCTTGGCGGCCGGGTTGGAAGGGGCTTGCGCAATCAGGGCGCGGAAGGCGGCCGCTGCTTCGGCCCACTTCTTCTCAGCAAAGAGTTTCTCGGCCTTGCGCACGCGCTCCTCGAAGGAGAGGGCGTTCTCTTTGGCCGGCTTCTTGTCTGTCGGCGCTTCGGCCTGAACCGCATGCTCAGGCGGACGCGTGCGCGTCGGAGCCTGCGCCTTTTCGCGTTTGGCCGAGAGAGAAGACCCTTCGTCGGCCGTGTTCTTCTGCATTTCGTCGGGATGCGCGACGGCTTTCGCCTTCTTGGCCGGCGCGGGTGGAGCAACAGTAGGCGCAGCGGCCGCGGCCACTGGCGCCACAGCCGCACGCGCCGGTGGCGGCTCAGCCCAGCGATTGGTCGAAGCGGATTCTGCGACGACCGTACCGGGTCCGGCCGTGGCCACGACACGATCTTCGTCTTTGCGAGCGGGCATGGCGGCCGCGCCACCCCCTTTGCCTGCAGCGACCTGGCCGAGCGGAGCCAGCTCCGGGGCTTCGCCGCGTACTCCCGAGAGCTCATCCGCGGATTGCGCGAGTCTTCGCCCGGCCGGGAGAGGGTTGTCGTGGCCGCGCGTCGCCAGGTGGGGCTTGCCCGCGCTCGCCGCACGCTTCGACTCAGCCTCGGACTTGTGATCGAATGCCGCGGCTGGCTTGTTCGGCTGCGCCCACTTCGGCGCCAGCCCGACCAGCGGATCGGGCGCGGTCTCGGGTCGCGGCTGGGCTGGCCGCAAGCCCAGTGGCTTGGCCGGGGGCTGAGTCAACGTTTCAGTCACGGCAGGCCGCCGCTCCGGTATCACCTGTGGGTTGTTGATCACCCTGACCAGTAAAACCACGGTGGCCACGCCGGCCGCGCCGAGCGCAGGAACCAACCACGGCGTTTTCCATAGCCGCGCGAAAAAGCCTTCGGTCTGCGGAGCGCGCGCCACCCGTGGCCTTGCAACGTCGGCCGCTTTCGCTGCCGCTGCGGCCTCCAGCACCCGCGCTCGCACGCGTGCCGGCGGGTCTTGTGCCAGCGGCCCGCGCAGAGCTGCCCGCGCATGTCCGAGGGTCGCAGACATGGCCTTCACCTCGGCGCTGCACGAAGCGCAACCGTCGACATGCGCGAGAAACTCGCGGCGCTCGTCCGCCGGCAACTCCTCATAGAGAAAATCGACCAGGAGAGAAGACACTTCATTGCACTTCATGGCGTCCCCTCGGCGGCGGCAGCTGCAACGCCAGTGGCTTCGTGCAACTCACCCAGTTTGGATCGCAACCGCTGCAAGGCATAGCGCATGCGGCTCTTCACCGTGGGCTCGCTGGCGTCCACCTGCGCCGCGATCTCCGCAAACGACATGTCCATCACCTCCCGCATGAGGAAGACCTCGCGCTGCTCCACCGGCAGCTCGCCCACAGCGCGGTCGACCAGCGACGCGATTTCGTGGCCCATCGCCTCAGTCTCTGCATCGCCTGAAGCCGCCGCAACCCGATCGATTCGCCGTAAGCCCGAATCTCCTTCGCCGGCCTTGACCTGATCAAGCGATTCGGCCCGGCGGAACTCGGCTCGCCGGGCCTGGTCGGTACACAAATTCCGCGCGATGGTGAAGAGCCAGGTGGAAACCTTGGCCGAGGGTTGCCAATCGGCCGTGCTCTTCACCACGCGCAGAAAAACCTCTTGCAGAAGATCCTCGGCCGTCGCCTCGTCCCTGACGAAACGCCGCAGGAAATTCCACAAGCGCTTCTCATGGCGATCCACCAATTCGGCGAACGCCGCCAGGTCGCCTTTTTGGTAGGCAGCCATGAGAGCCTCATCGGTCATGGGACAAGCGACAGTCTACAGGTGACTGCCGCCTGTCCCAAGTGCCTCGCTCAGTGCCTCGGTCAGTATTGCTGCCAGCCCGACGGGGGCCGGGCATAGCGTGTGTGCGAAACCGGAAATGGGTCGGCGGTGCGACGCAAATGGGAATCGTCCGAACCACACCAGGGGCCGTCGACGTCGATGCCCAAGGCAATCAGACCGGCGCGATCATTGTAGCGCAGGCCGATGACTGCTGCGGGCTCGCTGGGATTGGCGCGCGCAAATTCGACCTCGCGGATCTGCGACGAGACCGCTTCGCCGAACTCGGTGCCGAGTCCCGGGCGTGATCGTCGCGGGGCGTACGATTCGCCAGCGGCACCCTTGGCTTCGCTTTCCGCCGGTGCCTTGTCCGCGAGCGGTGCCTGCGCGGAGGCGGCCGGTGCAGCCGGGGCGGCGCCAAGCTCATCCTTGTCGGCGCCGCCACGGCCGTAGCCCTCGAGACGGTGAGAGCCGTCGCGATAGGGGATGGCGGGATAGACGGGACGCGGTGGCGGTCGGTACAGGCGCTCGGGGAAGATGGCCACGCCGATCACGCCCACGTTGCGTGCGCTGCCCACGCGGGCTGCGTAGGAATCGGCGACCGACGAGAACCTGAAAGCCGCGGCTTGCTGCTGCGACAGCCGCCAGCCATCGATCTCGACCTGACCCCACGCGGGAACTAGGTAGCCGCTTTTCCTGGCGAAGTCGCCCGGCTTGCCGTCGATGACGTCGCGGCCGTCGACAGAAACCACCGCCTCCACGCGGCGGCTGGTGTGGTTGCTCACGCGGATGGTGTAGCGGTCGCCCAGGTGGCCCAGCACAAAGGTGTCGCCTTCGTGCCAGAAGGACTGCGCGGGAGCGCCGTCCAGCAAGACTTCCACTTGATATCCTCCGGCCTCGGGCCGTAGCGGCCGACTTTCGGCATTGCGGGCTGGCGCTGCGCAGGCAACGAACCCAGCCAATGCAAACGCAATGCGACCGACGCGGACCGGACCACAACAGACGATCGAGTTCTTCTTCATGGCAACCCTCCTGTGCTGTTGAACGCTGGAGGGGCCGAAAGGATCTTCAAAACCCGCGGGTGCGGGCCAACGTGACGAGGTACAGCGCCAGATCCACCGGGTCGCAAGACGTCAGCGGCAGGCCGCTGACGAATCCCGGCTTCGTCGCTCGATCGTCCACCGGCGCACCAGGGGCCAGGGCGCGCAGGCGCGCCAGAGTTCGTTCCAAGTTGGCGTGGCTGGCCGGCTGCTTTTCGGCCCCGAGGAAACGATAGTCGACCCGTCGTTCGTAGATGATCGCGTCGGGCTGCCCGTCATTTCGTTGCAGCAGCAGGAAAGGCTCGCGGGTTTCCTCGGTTCTGACCGACTTCTTCTGGACCTTACTGGTCAGCATGAGGCCGCCGGTCAGAATGGCTTTGCCCATGTCCAGGCGGCGCTCATTGGTTGTGACCGTCTCGCTGCTTGTGGTGACGCGCACGCCACGCTGAATCAACGACACTGCAGCTGCGTCGCACGGGTGGCGATTGTCTTGTCCGTCCAGGAACGCGAGAGCGCCTGCCTCCATTTCCATCCCGCGCACCAGCAGCCGATCGTCGTCGCCTGGCGCAGCCGCCGGGTCACATGAGAAGGCCGCAAATCCGAGCGACTCGAACCCGTGCACGAGGGTCCCGATCTGATCGACAGGGGCTGCTGACAGCAGCACGCGCGGCAGGGTCCCGGCCAAGCGGCGCGAGAAATCTGCAGGCGGAAGGCCGGCCAGCCGCGCTCCTTGGGCCGGCGCCGAGGGATCTTTCGGAGCGTTTGCGATGACTAGGAGCATGGCGGGCCTACCTTGACGCTGTGAAATGGATGACGGTCCATTTGATAATGCGTCAGGACGAGGCGGACCAAAAGAAAACTGTGAAATTGACAGACGATGTGAGCCGTCAGGCATCCCAACTACGACTGCTACACTAAAACGACTGGAAAGGTGGATATTGATGGCTACATTAAGACAGCCCCTGAGCGTGGCAAACGAGCCGGCAGTTCGGCGCGATTCGTCCCTTGTGACGCATTCTTCTAGTACTGGAGGAAACATGAGAAAGACGCACACGTGGATTCTGGCAGTGTTGGTTGTCTCGGCAGGCTATGCCGCGGGCTGTTCGTCCGACGGCACGGGCCCGGTTCCTTACGGCGCGCTGAGTGGGTCAGGCGGCGCACGGGCCGCGGGAAACACGACCACGACACAGGGAGTGGCAGGCTCTAACGGCTCGGCGGGATCCAATGAGGGCGGGACGACGATTGGGGCGGGGACGACCAGCGCGGCGGGGACGACGACTGCTGGCGGGATGACGGGTGAAGCGGGGACGACGAGCGCGGCCGGTAGTACCAGTGCCGCCGGAACGACGAGTGCGGGCGGCAGCACCAGCGCCACCGGAACCACCGCAGCGGCTGGAGCGCGCGCCGGCGGAACGACGGGTGGCGGTGGGACGACGAGCGCGGCAGGCTCGACCAGCGTGGGTGGCGCTACGGGCGCCGCCGGCGGTGCGAGTGCCGGTGGAACAGGCGGTTTCGGCGGCAGCACCAGCGTGGCAGGCAGCACTGCTTCAGGTGGCAGCACGCGCACTGGTGGCAGAACTGCGACCGGGGGCAGCCCGAGCACCGGCGGCAGCGCAGGCGGCACGAGTGGGAGCGCGGGCGCAGGCGGAACCACCAGCGTGGGTGGCAGCACCGCGACGGGCGGCACTACCGCCACGACGGGCACGTCGTCGTACTGGCCCGACGCCTATCAGGCCACTGAAGGTGACATGGGCATGAATCCGGGAAAGAACTGCCTGAGTACGTGCCACAACCACGGCTTCGCGTTTGCCGGAACAGTCTACGATTCCAGCGGCAATGGTGTGGAGTTTGTCGAGGTCGGCGTCAAGTTGACCAACGGCCAGTTCTATTCAGCCTTCACGGGCATGAGCACCGGGAACTTCTATTACCAGGGCTCTGCCCTCAACCTAGCAGGGGCCGACATCCGGGTGCGTGACGCCAACGGCGAGAAGCAGATGCCGGTCAATTCCAAATCGACCGGGGCCTGCAATGGCTGTCACGACGG
>Ga0265330_10000491_pt1 | contig 26409 bp, 25 predicted proteins | sample 41919metaG_FD_202083 | JGI IMG/M metagenome (GOLD analysis project Ga0265330, IMG submission 202083) | Rhizosphere microbial communities from Carex aquatilis grown in University of Washington, Seatle, WA, United States - 4-19-19 metaG | ecosystem: Host-associated > Plants > Roots > Rhizosphere...
ATTCTGCTCCCACAGAACGGAAAACAGCATTCGGGGGCGCCTCAGCGCACCCGAATACCCCCAACGCGAATTTGCGGTCTACCGATTTTCCGTCGCTGCCATGACGCACCGCTGATCACGGCTGGGCGCCCCCGGGTCCGCATGCAGCGAGGGCGAGTGGCCTCGCGCTGAACATGTGCCGCAAATTCGCTCGGCGCCTCGTCGGGATTCCGCTGCGCTGCGCTCTCGATCGCGGCTGAATAGCTGACCGAGCCCGGGGTCGCGCACTGGCGTGCCCTCCTTGTCGTGTCCTTCCGTGCTCCAGATCGTGACCAGCTTCACCTCGCGCGTCCTGCTCGTGCCGTCGGGCTGTCCAACTCCGAGGCGCGCATAGGCACGCATGTGCCGTCCATGCCTAGGTAGTGTGTCGGGCGGCCCTGTCTGACCCTGGCGTGTCCGAGGGAGGGCTGGCCGGCTGGTGCGCCACCCGTCTGGGCGACCTTTTCCCCCCTCGCGACGAAAGGCGCATCGCCGGTGCACCTATTGGCGGACTTTCGCGAGGGCCGCGTGCCGGCGCAACCCTCGCCGGTCAGCATCAGGCGTTACGACCGCAAGGCCCTGGAATAGGCGAATTCGCCGAAATTTTTCGCCGTGCGTGGCCTGGGCCTATGGGTGGGCTAGCCAGCATCGCGTGGACCGTGGATCGAAGTCAGGTTGACGGGGTGGCCTTGTCGCCCGGTGTTGCCTGGCCCAGCTTCGCCCTGCGTTCGACCGGCTTGGCGGGAACGCCCACCACCGTGCTGTCGGCAGGCACGTCGTGCAGCACGACTGCATTTGCGCCAACGCGCGCCCCATCACCGACCGTCACCGAACCGATGATCTTGGCCCCGCATCCGATGAAGACGTTGTTGCCGAGGCAGGGGCTCTTGCCCTTCTCGGCCCCGATCGTCACCTGGTGTTCGATGCACAGGTTCTGGCCGGCGCGAACCGCGCCGTTGATGACGACACCTTGAGAATGGGCGAGCACCAGGCCCGGACCGAATTCCGCCCCGCGACCGATGATGCACTGGCCGAATACGGCGTTCATCTTGTTGAACAGCATCTCGGCAGGCGCCAGCCCGGCGTGGTGGGAGGCTTGCATGAGCCGATACAGGATGACGGCGAGCGTGCCATCGCTGAACAAGGCCCGCAGCATCTCTTGGAAACCATCCCCTTCGTACTTCCACTTCGCCTTGGCGTGAATATCCTTGCTCAGTATTTGCATCAACCCTCGGGCCTGCGCCTTCAAAGTCATGAAGCTCGTCATCCTTCACCTTCCAATTCCTTCCAATTCCTTTCAAGCCACCAGTCCTTCTTCACTGGACCTCACCTGCGATGCACTCTTCCCCAAAAGCTCTTCTCGTGTCTACACTTTTCCCCTAAATGAGCGGACGCGGACGGTTCCGGGTCGAAATCATCTGCAACCCCCGCCGGAGACGCCGTTTGCCCAAGGCGATCTGGAGCGTCCAATCAGCGAGCATCGATTTCTGGACACCTTAAGAGAGCGTACTGGATTCCATGCGCCTGGCACAATTCTGCTTTTCATTCCCTACCGACGCGCGAATGTCTCACGGCAGATCCATTCTGGCGGATCATGGGATAGACTATGGCCTTGTCCACTTCATCCTCTTGCCAGCCTCGGGAGCGGAGCAACCCCATCCGGCAATTGGCACGGCGTGCGTTGGCCATTGCTCTGCCGCGGGCCCTGTACATCACCAATGGCCCGCGTTCTTCCCGCTGTGCGTGTGTCACGTTCGACGACGGCCCCCACCCGGAGCTGACCCCGCGCTTGCTCGATGTCCTTGCCAAGGAAGCGATCAAGGCCACCTTTTTCGTGGTCGGCCAAAGGGCCGAGAAGCACCCCGAGATCGTGCGGAGGATTGAGGCGGAAGGGCACGTCGTTGGCCACCATTCCTATTCCCATCCTAATCCCGTTCACACTCCCACCCTGGAGATGCACCGGGAAGTTCGAGCCGCGAGCCGCGTTCTTCGGGAGATCCTGGGCCATCCGGTGCGCCTCTATCGCCCGCCGCATGGAAAATTGCGGCCCGCCGACCTGCCTCTCATCTGGTCGCTGCAACAAACTATCGTGCTCTGGAACGTGGATCCCAAGGATTTCGCCCAGCCCTCGGCGGTGCATCTCGCCGATTGGTTCGCAGCCCGACCGCTGCGGGGTGGCGATCTGATCTTGCTGCACGACTCGTCTCCCCATGCCTTGGTGGCAATGCCCACCATCGCAGCGGGGCTCCGCCGCTCGGGCCTGCAATTCGGCAGGCTGGAGCAGTGGACCCGATGGCTGCCGATGGGGCCGCGATGACCTTCGCTTCTTGTCGGGAGAAGTCGCGTGGGCGCCTGGAAGCAGAAGGCATGACGACTGGCAGGCCATACTGCCTGGTCATTCCTTGGTCAGGCGTGCCATAATGAGGACCCGTGCGTAGTCCCTCCACACATCCATTAGCGCGATATCAGCATGTCTGAGCAGAGGCGCGAGAACACGCCCACCTATGGGTATCGCCCGGGCGCCCAGGCGCCCTCGCCCGAATCGTCGCAGGCCGTTCCTGGCGCGTCCACGCGAGTCCGCCCCATGCCGGAGCAGCCGGTGGCGGAGCCTCCACCGGGGACCGCGGTTGCGCAAAGAGTGGCTGTCGCGTCGGCCGCACCGGCGGCGGTGGTACGGACGGTGGCTCCGGTCGAGTCGCGATCGGCAAACGTTGCCGTGGGCGGGCCACCAGCTCGCCCCATACAGTCGCTGGCGGGGCCCGAAGTCGCTCCCGCGCGGGTTGTCGTGAGCCGGTTTGCCCTGCCGGCGCAGATCGATCCGCATCTGTCGGTGCTTCAGCCTGAAGCCACCACCCGTGCCGCTGGGTTCCGAGCTCTGCGGCACCGTCTGACCGAACAGAGGGATCCGCGTGCAATCCTGGTGACATCCGCCCAAGACGGCGAGGGGAAGACTAGTTGCGCGGCCAACCTGGCGCTGGCCCTGGCCGAATCGGGTCGCTTCAAGGTTCTCCTGGTGGAGGCCAATCTGCGGCGACCCAAGCTGGCATCAATATTCAGATTCCAGCCGGGACGCTGCTTGCTCGCCCAGTGGGCGATCCATCGTGAGCAGATCGAAAGTCCCTGGGCAGTCACCGAAATCCAGCCCGTCGGTTTGCATATGCTCGTTGTCGCGCCCGGCGGTCCAACCGATGCGATACTGCACGGCCCCACGTTTGCGGCGTCACTGGCTCGTTTGCGTCTCGTTTACGATTATGTGGTGCTCGACGGACCGTCCATTCTCACGAGCGCCGATACGTCGATCATTCAGGACTCGGTCGACGCCGTGGTGGTGGTGGCGCGCTCGGGTGTGGCGCGTAATCGCACAGTAAAGCAAGCGCTCGACCAGTTGTCCGCGGATCGAGTGGCCGGAGTGGTTCTCATGGACAGCCACCCGTCTTAGGGCGGCGGCACTTCCGCCAGCAGGGCGGGCAGACCAAAGCGCTGCACGTCGCTTGCGCCATACAACCGGTCGTCCCTCAGTACAAGGCCCAGGCCAGTGGCCAGCGCGATTAGCAACGAAACAAACCCGCCACCCAGAAGGATCTTAGGCCGCGGCGATCGAATGGGCGCCGCCGGCTTGAAAGCTGGATCGATGACCACCAGGTCACCCCGCTTGCTTTGCGACTCGAGCATCGATTGCATCTCGGCTTGAAACTGTCGATTCTCCAGCAGAGCGAGGCGTTCGCGGCTCTCGCGGGCTCGCCACTCGAGTTCAACGTACTCAGCGCGTATGCGGCCCTGCATGGCTGGATCCCCAGAGAATTCAGGACGCACGGTCGGGCTACGCGGACGGGATCGGCTGGCCCGAATCTCCTTCTCGACCAACGCCAACTGCTCCCGCACCATTTGCACTTCGGTCGGCTCGGCGCCAGACGCGGCCGGCGCCTGGGTGGCCGGGCTAGGCGCCACCGGCGAAATAGCAGCCTTCTCTTCCAGATGCCGCAAGCGAGCCTTTGCGGTCTCTACCCGAACCATGGCCCGCTTCACGCCGGGATACTCCTCGGTAAACTGGGCCTGCTGGTCAGCCAACTCGCGCTGGGCAGAAGCGAGTTCTGCTTCCGCCCGCGAGCGGGCTTCGGCGATTTCACGAGGCATGCCAGGCTTTGAAGGATCGGACGAGGCAGGACGCGCGTGCATCTGGTTGAGCTGTTCCCGCAACTGCAGGGCCTGCATCTCCAGGCCCAGCGTCCCCGCCGCGGGCACTGGGCCTCCGTCGGATGACGCTCCCATGCGAGCGGTGTTTGTCTGGGTCGCCTCTGGATGCTCGGCAGCGAAGAATGCCAGCTCGGATTCGCGCTTGCGCAACTCTTCTTCGGCGCGCCTTTTCTCGCCATCGACGAAACCTTTGCTCTCCGCCGCTCGCTGCGCAGACGAATCAAGTTGTGACTGGATCAGTAGTTGGGAAGAGCGCGCTGCGACAAGTTGGGCTACATCCGGCTTCGTGGACTCAAAGGCGATACGAAAGCTGTAGCCCTCGCGCGGTGCGCTGAAGAAGAGATCATGTTTCTGTAGCTCCTCGGCGGCACCCACAAGCCCAAAGCGGGCCACGGTGTCCGGATACAGGCCGAACTCACTGACCAACTTTTCAAGCATGGCGTGAGAGAACAACATCTCCTGCAAGCTAGCTGCGATCCGGCGCGGAGAGGGCATTTCATGCTGCATTGCCGGATTTGAGGAACTCCGGTCCTGATAGAGCAGCACCGCTTCCGATCGATAGATCGGCAGGCTCATGAGTGCGCCATATCCCGTGGACGCTAGTCCAAGCAACAGGATCGCGATGAAGCTGCGCGATTTGAGCACGCGCCCGGCAATGGTCAGGATCATCCTGAGGTCAATCGACGGATGGCGGATGGGTGAATTCATGGTGGCAAACTATACTCCGGCCTGGGGAAGTCGACTGTCGTTGGCGGGCACCTGTCCGAACAGGCGCAGCCCAGCCCGACGCAGATCCTGTTCGTCGCGGATCGTCGGATCGCAGGCCCCGATCAAGATGACGGCGAGAGGCAGGGACAGGACCAACGCCAGGACCGCCTGCCGCACGAGCCTTTCCGATTTCGCTGGAGTTTGCCAGGGCGAAACTCCCGGGTCGACGACCTGGACCTGGGTGCCGATCTGCTGAGCCGTCCGAAGATGGAGTTGGGCTTCAATGAGCTGGGCGGCAACAGATCGAGATGCCTTCTCGGCGGCCTCGAGTGCCCGCGCCAGTTGCTTTACGCGCAACAGCGAGCCAAAATCCGGTCGCTCCCCAGCGGCGCGTTCGGCTTGCTCGAGCAAATCGCGCTGGCGTGCCGACTCGGAAGCCGTGCTGTCCGCCGCAACCCGCAACCCATCTATCTGAGCCATCGCCCTCTGCGTTTCGCGCGCAGTTTGCGTTTTGGCCACCAATTCGCCCAAGTCGCGCGCCACCGCCAGCGCCAGTGCGGGATCGGGCGCCGAGAACCCAATGGTCACGCGCGCCGTGCGGGGCGGATCCGCGCGTTGACGATAGCCCTCGAAGTAGTCCTGCCACGTGCGGACATCGATCAGCTTGCGCATGCGGGCCAGGGCGGGCGCGCGATCCGATGCCCCAAGCCGCTGCACAAGATTCCGCTTAGCGATCAGGTTATCTAGGCGAGCATCCGCAAAGGCGACATCCATGATGAAGGCACGTAGCTCCCCGCGTGGACGGGGCCGTCCATCCGCCTCGAAGGCGCCCTCGGTGATTAGCAAGCCGACCTCCGCCTCGTACAGCTTGGGCCGACGCGCCTGCACCGCGAAAATCACCAGGCCGATCACGGCGGCCAGGCACGCGGTCGCCACCGGTCGGCAGCGCGACCTGGCCAAGAGGCGCCGCACCTGCTGGTGGCCGAGAGCAATCAGCGACGCTTCCTGTTCGAGCCAGTTCATGCGATGAGGACGCGATCCAACCTCAGAAGACGGAAAATAGCCAGTGGCTGGCCACGCACGCCCGTGGTGGTCAGGCTTCCCCCGTAGGCGCGCACAGCCTTGAACAAGGAAACGATCGCACCCACACCGGAGCTGTCGATGAGGCGGAGGCCTGAGAGGTCGACCTCCACGCGCGCAGGCTTTCCCTCGGCGATGGTGCTGAGGGTGGCCCTGATGTCGGTCACCGACACCGCGTCGAGCTCACCCTCGATCCGAAGAACCGTGACATCGTCCTTTGCGCTGGTGGAGAAGAGCATACCTGGATCACCACATAGGATAGGTTAGACGCGCTGGGAAGGGCCCCTGCGGCGGGAATTAAGGCTCGGCTCGCGGGGCTCGTCAAGGCGTTTGAAGAGGGTCAAGACATTGGGAGGACCGGGCACGTATGTGACCTCGTCGACGAAGGACTGCATGATGAACACCCCGAGGCCCGATTCGGGCAGCGCATCCAAGTCGGGAGGGCGAGCCCCAGCCGGATCGAAACTAGCACCTGTGTCCTCAAGCACAACCCGGATCCAGTCCGAGCCTTGTTCGATTTCCATGCGGATGGTGCCCGGTTCGCGCCCCGCATACCCATGCAAGGCAATGTTGTTGTATGCTTCGCCCACGGCGGAGACAAGATGGGCAGAGAACAAAGAAGCACGCGAACTGCGCGCTCGACAAGCGGGCGTGATCAGTTTGCACGTAGCGGACAACGTGCGCAGCATGATGTCCCGGTACTGGATCACGCCAGGCACTTCCAGCCGGACGATGATGCATCCCTTCATGCGCGTCAAGCTGATGGTACCGGGCAAGATGCTGGTCCGCTTTCCTAGAATGGTCGGACGATCGTGAGAACCTCAGTTCGAATTGCCAAACGCGCGCTGGATGTCGTTGCCTCCAGCGTGGGCCTGGCTCTTACCACTCCATTATACCCCATAATCGCCGCTGCGATATATGCGGAGTCTCCGGGTCCGGTACTGTTCCGCCAACGTCGCGCCGGTCGCCTGCTTGGCCGCGACCCGAGTTCGCGTAATCGCTTTCGTTTTGAAGAATTCGAAATGGTCAAATTCCGCACCATGTGCCTGAACGCGGAGGCCACCACCGGCGCGGTGATCGCGAAAGAAAACGACAAGCGCGTGACTCGGGTCGGACGTTTTCTCCGTCGCACGCGTCTCGATGAGATTCCCCAGCTTTGGAATGTCCTGCGCGGCCAGATGAGCCTGGTCGGACCGCGGCCAGAGCGACCCGAAATCATCGTCGATCTGGCGCTGGCCATCCCGTTCTTCGAGGAGCGCATGCGCGGCGTGAAACCTGGACTGACCGGGCTGGCCCAGGTGTCGCTGGGCTACACCGGCAGTCCGCTGCCGGGCAGCGACATCGAGTCCGTCACCCGCGCACTGACGAATCCTTTCAAGGTCGACGGTGCCGAGGGCGCGATGGCGGACGACATGCGCATAAAGGCCATGTTCGATTTCGCCTACGGCGCGGCCGTCGAGAGTTTTTCCTCCTATCTGCGGACGGAAATCTCAATCCTCCTGCGTACCCCGCTGGCCGTGATCAGGAGAACCGGGCGTTGAACGTATTTGAGATCGTGGCCGCCGGTGCCCTGATCCTCCTGGCCTACACCTACTTCGGCTATCCTTTGCTGCTCGGCTTGCTGGCCCGGCTGTTCCCCTGGCGTCCGCGCCCCGACGCAACCTGGGAGCCCACGGTCAGCCTGTGCGTGGCGGCCCACAACGCGGGGGCGTACATCGAGGCGAAGCTGCAGAGCCTGGTGGGCCAAGTCTACCCGGCTGACAAGGTGGAGATTCTCGTCTATTCAGACGGCAGTACCGATGGAACAGAGTCGATCGTCGCCGTCTGGGCGCAACGAGACCCGCGCATCCATCTCATTCGCGGCGAGACTCGCCAGGGCAAGCCGACCGCGCTCAACCGAATGCGCGAGCAGGCCACGGGCGAGGTTCTGGTCATCACCGATGCACGCCAACCCGTGGATCCGGGTGTGCTGCGCGCTTTGCTGTCGCTGCTGGCAGCCCCGGAAGTTGGCTGCGTGACTGGCAACCTGGTGCTCGACGGCGCCGAGGGCAGCGGTGTCTACTGGCGCTACGAGAACTGGATCCGCAAGCAGGAGTCCCGCCTTGGCAGTGTCGTCGGGATGACCGGTCCCCTGTCCGCGCTACGCCGGCGCGACCTGGGACCACTGCCGGTGGATTTGGTGCTGGACGATCTGTGGATCCCCATGCAACTACGTCTGCGCGGCGCCCGCGTGCTGCTGGCGGAGGACGCAATCGCTCACGACCAGGCCTTCTCCGATGATCGCGAGTTCGGCCGCAAGGCTAGGACCCTAGCCGGCAACTACCAGCTCTTCTCGCTCATGCCTCGCCTGCTACTCCCGTTCGTGAACCCCTCGTGGTTTGAAACGGTTTCGCACAAGATCAGCCGCCTGCTCTGTCCCTGGGCCATGCTGGCATTGCTGCTTGCATGTGCAGCCGACGCGGCCGGGCTGACGTCAGACGGACTGCCGACGACAGCGTTGCGCTGGCTGCTGCTGGCGCAGATCGCGTTCTACGCTATGGCGGGGCTAGGGGCCCGCGCCGGTCGGATAGGAGTCCTGGCGCGAACCTTCGTGGTGCTCAACGCCGCAGCGGTGGTGGGACTCTGGCGCTTCGCCACCGGCCGGCAGAAGATCACGTGGTAGAGGCTGGCTCTCCTGCTAGATCCCGCGTATCCGAAGGTAGGCGTGCAGAACCGCCAGCCACAATATGGCGCCTCCGATGATGGCCAGAAGATCGCGGCCGCCAAAAGTGACCCGAAATTCGGGATCGTGATTGCGAACGGCCAGGTAGTAGGCGCCGGGTAGGGCCAGGAAGGCCCACACCACCGGGTGATAGGCCAGCGACAGGAAGGACGCACCCACCGCGATCCCGCACAAACAAGCGAGCAACGCCCGTGCCCACACATAGGCTACGGTTGCGTCGGGACGACCGCGATAGCGACGGATCGCCAGCACCACGATCTTGAAGCCCACGTAGAACACACTCGTCCAAAGCACTAGTCCCACGAAACCCAGTTCGGCCGCCTCCAGCACGAAGGTGTTGTGTGCCGTGATGTAGAAGTGGTCGACGAATTGCGACTTACCCACACCCCACAAGGGCGAGGAGCGAAACATCTGCATGCCGGCGTTCCAGGCCTCCAGACGTTCAAACGACGACGCGTCCGCGTCGCTGCCCGAATGTCCACCGAGCAGCAACGCGGGTGCGGCCAGCGCTGCGGTTAGAAGCAGACGTCTCCAGTCCACGTGCTCCACCAGATAGATCACCACCACCGTCAGAAATACCAACTGTCCGGTGCGCGATTCGGTCCAGACCGTGACCGGCAAAGCTATTCCGAAGGAGGCGCCCAGCAGCAGCAGGCGTGCCGCAGATCTGCGCAGAGAGAAAAGCGCCATGGCAAAAGGCAGCACAAGGCCCAGCGCCAGCGACAGTTCGTTGGGATCCTCGAGGATGCCGAGGTAGCGTACCCGACCATGGCCGATAGACATGGTGTGGAACGGCCCCGGCCGCTCGCATAGATAGTCCTCTCCCGGCTCTTCCTCTTCGCGACACTCGGTCGCTGTTTCGCAGGGGCGCCCGTCGGGGCGGCCGGCCTGGTCGCCAGGAACGCTGGCCATCAGCAGGATGCACTCGAAGGGACGGCGCGCCTGCATGAACACCACCACACCCAAGAACAAGGAGATGCTCAGGATGACCACCGCCAGGAGTTGCAAAGCCCGGAAGCTCTGCACGCCCTGGGCGATGAAGATGAACAGCAGCATTGCGACCGCGGTGATGGTCGCCTCGTGCGCAAACGACCCTCCCGTCAGCAGTGGCGACGCCAGTACCCACAAGCACAGCGGGAACACCAGTCGGAGCTGCGGGCATGCCTGGGGTCGCACCAGTCCCAGCCGGATATCCAGCAACAAACCCAAGCATCCTGCCAAGTAGAGCAGGTTCATCACTGGCAAGGGACGCAGCCAGGACGAGATCTCGTGCGTTCTCGTGTAGATCACGACGAGAAGCGCGAACAGCCCAGGCAGGGTGAACATGGCCGGCAGATCCTCTACGAGGACGGAAGAAAACAAAAGCCAAACCGAAGAGGATTCCGAGTTCTCACGCGATTTTCCCGCGCCACTTCCCTATCGCACGCTGCGCATGAATGAGATAGGCTGTTTTGAATGCGCAATGCTCTTCTCGCAGCTCTTGGACTAGCGCTCTCGTTTTCCGGATGTGGCAGCACCATACGCTATGACTATGCCCACGAACCGGATCCGCGCCGGGATGAGTATGTGATCGGGGCAGCAGACGTACTGCACATCACCGTGTGGCAGACGCCCGATCTGTCGATCAACGCGACGGTGCGTCCCGACGGCACCATCACCATGCCCCTCATCGGCGACGTGGCCGCGGCCGGACGCACTCCTTCTGCTGTGCGCGCCGAGATCACGACCCGCCTCAAGTCCTTCGTCAAGGACGAGGCGCTCACCGTCTCGGTGGCCGTGGCCGAGGTCAAGAGCTACGAGTTCACGGTGGCCGGCAACGCAGAGAAGCCCGGTCTGTACACCTCCAACCGCTTCGTCACTGTCATCGAGGCCGTGGCCATAGCTGGCGGACCGAGTCGGTTCGCGGCACTCAACAAGGTCGTGCTCATCCGCCCCACGCCGAGAGGACCCCGGCGGATTCCCATCGACCTCGGCGCTATCTACGCTGGCACTCGCCCCGAGATGAATATCGTTCTCATTCGGGGCGACACGCTTCACCTGCCCTGAGACAGGGATGTGATGGCCCGCACCGGCGGGGGCGCTAGGCGAAAATCACGAAAAGTGTGGGGATCACCGCTGCGGCCGTCGACCGCCGCCAGCGCGATGTTGTACATCTCTCGTGCACTCACGTAGTGCAGCTTCCAGCGGACGCCGTCGTTGAAGCGGGTAGTGAGTACGCGGTGTAGCGCGCGTCCAGGTTCGCCCAGCAGCGACGCGGCCTCAGCCTCGGGAGCCCCGTGGGTGTGGACCTTGACGAAGACCCAGTCCGGGCGCCCCTCGACGTGAATGTTCTGTGCGACCCAGCTGGCCACGCGCGCAGGGGTGGCGGGATCCTGGGCAGTCACCGCGGAGTTTTCGATACGCAGCGGCATGCGCGCCAGGCGCGGCACCAGTGCCAGGGGGCCCTGAATCATCAAAATGCGATCATCGCAGCGCTCGCCGACCGTGGCACGCTTTCCCCTTTCATAGCAACGCGCGCGGCGCAGGTCACCCTCGGGCCAGTAGATCCGGTTCACGATGTTCGGCTGTGGCTCCTCGGGCGCTGAAGGAAAGGTGAAGTCCGCGTAACATCCGCTTTCGAACAGAACCACCAGCTCATCGTCCACACCGCAACACCGGCCGTCGCGGCGGCTGTTGGCCAGAGCCCAATCGCCGTGGATGAAGGCGTACCGGATGCGACCCGTGGCATCGCGAGAGAAGTGGCCATGGCTGCCAATCTTGTCGAGCGATTCGAGCAGTTTCTCGCGCAAGCTCGCGCGGCTATCGCCGTCGTGGTGCAGGTGCAGCTCGACCTCGCCGTGCCCGGCCCGGGTCAGGGCGGCCAGACGGTCAAGCAGTCGGGGATCGTATTGGTCACCCGGGAAGAAGAAACTGTGGCGCGGCGACAAGCCGTCGGCGTCGCGGAACGCGTCGACCACACGTGGGTAGGCCTCCTCCCAAAGGCGCACACGCGCTTCACCTACGTCGAGAGGCGCCCGCCCCCACAACGGTTCGTAGTGGTCACAAAACGCGAACAACAGGTGGCGCAGCCCCGTCTCTTTCCGCGTCCGCAACCGCTCGAGCCTATGGCTGAGATAGCCCCGAAGCCAGTTGTGCAGGTTCTTCTCGCGTAGCCTAGCCAGCATGGCCGTCATAGTAGCCGAAAAAGCCAAAGGATCTTTCTCCTACGCCAGGCCGGCTGGCTCGCCCTCTGCCATATCAACCAGTACCACGCCCAGTATTCGCTCCGGCGGCAGCCGGCGTCGCATCCGAGCCAGCGCGAATTCATTGGTCCGACCCGCAGCCACGAACAGCACCACGTCCAATCCGGGGACGATGGCCGACTGGTCCAGGCCAAGGATGTCCAGGCCCGACAGATCGAGCAAGACCCGAGTGTAGCGGTCTCGAACCAGCGCCAGGGTCCGCTCGATCACAGCACCCGCGTCCGCTCCGCTAAGCCACCCCGGCGTGAGAACATCAAACCCGTCATCGGCGGGAGAGATGGACAAAGGCGGCTCGCTTGGAGAGGCGTCCTCGCGCCAGCGCGCCCGCGGCGCCATCAGTCCGACCTTGAATCCCAGGGCGGCCAGGGCCGCGGCCAGCTTTCGGGACGGTTCTGCGAGCCCCATGTCCTCCGGCACGGGCCAGAGTCCGCATGCCGGCCGGTCGAGCTGCACCAGATGGTGCGCCACGGCCAAATAGGCCTGCTGTGCAGCCACTTCATCGTGAGGCTGGGTGCCTGCATCGGTCGAGGGTCCCTTCGCGCGCATTGAGACCAGCATACCGCAACGGCATCGCCATCTCATGCTAGTCTTCGTCCCTCACATGGCCGTACGTCTTCCGCACCTAGTGTGCATAGTTTGCGGGGTTGTTCTCTCTTGGACGGAAGGCCGAAGCTACGCGCAGTTGGCATATCGTCTGTCCGCAGGAAGTTCCATCGGGATTAGCGACATCTCAGGCTCGCAATCTGGTGCAACCCCTGGGACGCAGCCCGACGGTTTCTTGATGGCTCGGGCGGGCGCTGAGCTCGACTACGCAGGCCGGCTTACCCAGAATCTGGCGGCGTACTCGTTCATGGCTACCTGGTGGCTCCGGGGTACGCAGGGCTCCTCGCTCACCCATATGCTGAATCTTTCGAGCGTGATCCAGAGCAGTGCCGCCACGCAAGTCACGCTGGGGGCAAGCGCCACGCTGAGTCAGCTGTCACTGGCCGACACGGTTGCAACAGCGAACCCGCAGACATTCGGGGCCATTCCCATCGGAACGCAGGAGTTTGCAGCAATCGATGCCAACGAAGCCTTCACTTGGCAGGTCAACAGCGCGTGGCGCCTGGACCAGATGCTAGACGGGCGCCTTTATCGTCCGATAGGCGGCAACCTAGGAACGGCTCAGAACGAGAGCCTGGTGCTGGCGTTGGGAATTGCGCGGACATGGCTACGCGACCAAGCAGGCCTACGCACCCGCGTAGGCGTAATCGAGACTGGCGAAGCTGCACCGGCCGGAGCACCGGTGATCCCGGGCTATAAGGGCGAGTTTGCCGAGGCCTTGCTGAGTTGGAGACGCGACTGGACACCGACCTGGACCGGCCAGTTGGGGGCTGGCGCTTTCGTGCTCCACGTCCCTGGCAGCTACACGGGACCTACGCCGGCAGGCTCGGCAACCGTGTCTTACCGGAACACCGGCCAGGAGATCGAGTTCCGCGTGGCGCGTACCGTGGACCCGAACGTCTACGTGGGCGCCGCCCTGGAGCGTGATTTGGTCAGTCTGCGCGCGGCCTTGCCGATTGGTCGGTGGCGGGCCTTTCGCCTGGACGCAATGGCCGACCTCGAGCATGACTCCGGTGCGGGTACCCTTGGTGGGCCAACCACGACCGCCGATATCTTCTTTTTGCAGGCGGGGGCCAGCTATCAGCCGGGCAACATGTTTATGTTTCGCCTGCAGTACATGTTTCGCGATCAGTTCTCCGCTAGCGCCGCTCCCGGCACATCGCCGTTCGCCGCCTTTCGTCAGCAAACGGCGATGTTCACCATCGAAGCGCACTATCCCGCCGGCGCGTAGGCCGGTCTCGGGCGGCAGCCTGCTCTGCCCGCAGCGAGCGCGCCAGACAGGGTCACGCCTCGACGACCACGGTCTTGCGTTTACCGTTCGCGGCCGCAGGAATTTCGTCCACGGGCTCGATACTCAGAGGGATTCCTTTCAGGTAGCGCTCGAATCCGCGCTGGAGATAGCCGCGCGACTCTGGATCGAGATCCCGCAGCAACGCCAGCTTTACCGTGACCGAGCGATCTTTGTGTTGGATCGCCTGCCAGTGACGAACCGAGCCGGCCAGGGCGTCGCTCATGCTGAAGATGCGGCTGAACAGGATCCCGCATACCAGGTCGCCATTGCCGTCGCGCACGGAATCCGCGACTCTCCCTTCGACCGTCGCGATGCGGGCCAGCCCACGCCCGCAAGGACAGGCCGCGTCCTCCGTCAGAGTCGCAAGATCCCCGTTGGCGTAGCGAATGAAGGGCATGCCAAAATTATGTAGGTCAGTGAGCACGACCTCGCCGGTCTCGCCGGGGCGTGCGGGACGCTCCTGGTCCCCCTCGCGCACGATCACTTCCGTGACCAGATTCTCCATCGACATGTGCAGCCCATTGTGATTCTCACATTCCATCCCGATGAGCATGACTTCGCGGCATCCGTAGGTTTCGAACACATCTGGCCCGAACGCCTGCGTGAAGAGATTCCGTGCCTGCGGAGACAGCTGCTCACCACAGCACAACACAGGGATGGTATCCCAGTCCCGCAGATCGTGCTCGACGATGAACCGCGCTACGTCCGAGCCCGACTGTGAAAAACAGATGAATCCCTTCGGCTTCTCGTGCCGGATGGTCTCGACGACATGGGCCAGCTGCTGGTCACTCCGGATTGTGCAGTCGATGTATGTCTCGCGACGCACATACCGGTCCAGGCCGATCTTCAGCCGCCTCTTGAGCGGTGGCTGCGTCCCCGGCGGTGGCCCCCAGAAGTAGATCATCTGTTCACCCGGGCGGTATCCACTCCACCCCCAACCGCGCAACTTCACGGCAATCCGCCAGTATTCGGAGTTGGGGTCGTAGCCGAACTGCAGCGGCTGTCCCGTCGAGCCGCCGGTCGATTTCTTGATCGTCGGAAAGGGCTCCACCGTCGATGATCGCAGGGAGCCGGCGGCGCGCGCGATGTCCTTGGTCAGAATCGGGAGCCTGCGCAGGTCCGCTGCGCTCCGGATGTCCGACGGAACCACGCCCGCCTTCTCCATCACCGCGCGATAGTGAGGCACGTGATTGAAGGCGTGGTGAATGAGCTTCCTTAGCTCCATCGCCTGAAGCTCAAGCAGCCGATCGCGATCAAGCCACTGGGACTCTTCCAGCTTGTCGAGATAGCTCAGCGTTGGACGTCGGCGAATCCCCGTTTCCCATGCCGGGAAGATCGTATGATAGAAGGCAGAACCATACGTGCTCATGATGGGTAGACCTCGCATTCACGGGTTGACTTCAAACTATTTGGTCCGGCAACCATCGTGCCCATGTTTGTTGGATGCATCAGCCGCTGCGCGGGTTTCCCGGTATTGCGGCTGTCTTGGATGTCAAGAGGCGTGATCCTCCGACCGTCCCTCTCATTGCATTCTGTCCGCTGCAGCGGTATGCATGCACTCCGGCATCCGGGATTGGCCAGTTGGATCTTGTTTCGGGGTGCCGTGTTCGCCTGGAACCTCTTCGCGCGTCGCGAACACCGGGTGATTCCATGGAACCGTTCAAACACAGCATCTTTGAAGTCGTCGTCTGCAGCGTGCGCGGCAGCACCTCCCGGCGCGTCCGCCTGCACATGCGCACCACGGTGGGCCGTGCCGAGGACAACGATTTGTGCTTCCCCGACGCGCTGATGTCTCGCCACCATGCCGAGCTCCAGTTGCACGATGGCGCCTGCTACGTCGTGGATCTGGACAGCTCGAACGGCACCTTCGTGAACGACATCGGCGTGCGCGGCGAGCAGGTTCTATACGAGGGTGATGTCGTCACGGTCGGAGAAACCTCTCTGGTGTTCCACGAAAAGGTGCTGTCCAGCGATGCTGGCGAGCAACCCAGCGACGGGACGGTTCGCAGCGAGGTGATTCCGGAGACCACCCGGTCCACCAAGAAGGCCATCGACGTTACCGATCTGCTCAGCGAGGATCGCGTCCTGGGCCTACTCAGCAGGGCTACCAACGCCCTGGTCGTTCACTATCCTTTGCCCGATCTCTTCACCAAGATCCTGGATGCCCTTCTCGACTCGATCCCGGCCCAGCGCGCGGCCATCATGCTGCTCGAAGGCGAGCCGCCGCTGCCGACCTTGAAGGCCACGCGTACACGCATCGGCTCCGCCATCACGACCGTTAGTCAAGACATCGCCCGGCGCGCGCTCAATGATCGCGTGGCCTTCGTGCTGCGTGACGTGCTCGATGATCCCGAGGTGCGCGATCGAGCCTGCCTGCGCGCCGACGCCGTTCGTTCAGTCATGTGCGCGCCCTTGTGGTCGAGCCTCAACCCAGGCGACCGTGGCCACTTGCTGGGGCTGGTCTACCTCGACAGTCAAAGCGACGTGCCCCCGCTGACCTATCGCGACCTTCAAGTCCTGACCGTTCTGGCCAATGTCACCGCCACCAAGATCGAGAGCGCGCGACTGCTGGAAGAAAACCTGCTGAAGCGGCGGCTGGAAGAGGACCTGCGCCTGGCGGCCGAGATCCAGTCAGACCTGCTGCCCCGCAAAGCGCCCGAGATTCCAGGCTACGACGTGGACGGGACCACCGAGCCCTGCCGCATGGTGGGTGGCGACTACTTCGATTTCGAACACGACGGGGAGTTCCTGCATATGGCCCTTGCGGACGTGTCGGGCAAGGGCATCGGCGCGGCCATGCTGATGGTGGCTCTGCGGGCTACCGTTCGCGCCCACTGGCGCGACGGCTCGTTGCCCGAGGCCACTGCCCGCATCAACCGGACCTTTCACATGACGGTTCCGCCCGACAAGTACGCGACCTTCTTCGTGGCGCGCCTGGAATTGCGCACCGGCCGTCTGACCTACGTCAACGCGGGCCAGAACAAGCCCTTGCTCATCCAGCCCGATGGGCAGTGGCAGAGCTTGGCCGTGGGTGGCACCGTGGTAGGCGCCTTCCCCGAGGCGAGCTACCAACAGGGCACGGCGATCATGGAGCCGGGCGCGCACCTGCTCGCGTTTTCGGACGGCATCAGCGACTCGTGGTCCGATCCGGACGAGGCCGATCGCCAGCTGGTGGCTATCGCGGGATTGCGCCGTCCCGGCACAGGCTCTGCCGCTCTTCGCACCGATATCTTCCGCGCCGTGGATCAGGCAAGCGGCCTCAAGACCAACGACGATCGGACATTGCTTGTCATCCAGCGTCTTGCGAACCCGGCTTCTTGATCCAAACTAGATGCCTCATGCCGGTTGATGTTGCGCAGACCGGCGCGCGCTAGTTTTGCATTTTGCGGCGGCGTGCACGGCAACTTGCGCGAAGGGAAGAAGAGCGCGATGAAGAATGCAGCTTTTGGCTGGTCTTTGGTCTTCGTATTGCTTGGCTGCTCCGGCGTCGGCCCGACGGGTGTGGGTGGGAACGCTGGTTCGGCAGGGCAAGCTGGCGCCGGCGCATCCGGCGGCGTCGCGTCGGCGGGAGGCGTCGCAGTGGCTAGCGCGGGGATAGTCACCGGCGGATCGGGCGTAGGCGGCGCCAGTGCGCTCGGCGGTGCGAGTCAGACGGGTGGCGCCTCGAGCGCCGGAGGTGCAACAGCTGCCGGCGGCACCGGTGGCGCGATCCCGAGCGGCGGAACCGCGAGCAGTGGTGGCACCAGGAGCAGCGGCGGAACTACGAGCGTCGGCGGCACGGCGAGCGCCGCTGGAGCCAAGAACACCGGTGGGGCGAGCGTCGGTGGAGGCACGAGAACAGGTGGCGCGATGGCAAGCGGCGGCGTCGCGGGTACCGGTGGTGCAAGCGTCGGTGGGGGCACGAGAACGGGTGGCGCGGTGGCAAGCGGCGGCGTCGCGGGCGCCGGGGGATCGAGCGCGACCGGTGGCAGGAGCACCGGCGGTGCGAGCTCAACCGGTGGCGCGACCAGAACCGCAGGCGCGACAGGGACCGGCGGTACGCCCACCGGTGGAGTCACGGCAAGCGGCGGCTCGACGGGCGGAACCACGAGCACCGCCAGCGCGGGCAGCGTGCCGACCATCGCCGGTTGCAACATCTTCCCCGCGGACAATCCGTGGAATGCGGACATCTCCGCCAATGCACTCGACCCCAACGGCGCGACCTACCTTGCCAACATGTCACCCACCACTGCATTTCATCCCGACTGGGGCACGGTGACCGACGAGTATGGCATTCCGTTTGCGACCGGCACCGGTGCCACGCCGCAGCCGATGACCTGGAATGTCGACTACGGCGCGACCGAGAGCGATCAGCTGGCCTGTGTCACTGGAAGCAACAAGTTCTGCTACCCGATTCCACTCACCGCTCCCATTGAAGGCGGCCCCAGCGCCGACACGGACAGCGACCGGCATGTGCTCTACATCGACACCGCGGGCGCGCCGACCAACTGCACACTCTACGAACTGTACAATGCGCAGAATCCGACCGGCACCTCGGGCTGGACAGCGTCCAACGGCGCGATCTTTCACCTTGGTTCGGACACGCTCAGGACCGCTGGATGGACATCCGCCGACGCGGCCGGGCTGCCCGTTCTTCCCGGACTGGTGCGCTACGACGAAGTCATGGCTGGCGAGATTCGCCACGCCATCCGATTCACCATCCAGCGCTCGCAACAGGGATACATCCATCCCGCGACGCACGCGGCGGGCAACTCCAGCACTACGCTGCCGCCCATGGGGCTGCGTATGCGCCTCAAGGCATCGTTTGACACCAGTTCCTTCTCCGGACCGACGCTGGTCATCCTGACCGCGATGAAGAAGTTCGGCATCATCTTGGCCGACAACGGCAGCAACTGGTACATCAGCGGCGAGTGCAACCAAGGGTGGGATTCGTACATGGACGACCTGGTGTCGAACCTGAAAAAGGTCCACGGTAGCGATTTCGAGGCGGTAAACACCGGCCCGGTCTTGACCGATGGGCTTTAGATGATCAACGACTTGCCGTGATCGTGGCGCTGACACACAGGTGGTCAGAAGCCCGCGTGTCGCCCACGCGGAAGTCGATGGCCCGGAGTTTCCCGTTGGTTAGGATGCGATCGATGCGCATGAACGGGAGCTTGGATGGGTAGGTGTAGCCGAAACCCCGACCGACGGACGCAAAAGCATCCGCGAAGCCGTCGAGGTTCTCGCGAAAGATCCGGCTCAGGCCAGGAAGGTTGGTGTCACCCGCGATGATCACAGGGCGTGGGCTGGCCGCCGCCGCCGCCGCCAGCCCTTGCACCTGGCGTGCGCGCCGGTAGGCGTTGAAGTTTAGTCGGCCACGGCCATTGCTCAACGGGATGTGCCCTGCGCGCAATTCGTGCAGAAAGCCCGACCCGCGCATCTCATCCAGACCTTCGTGAGGGGAGGTGGTGTGAACGCTGAACACGTCGACCAGTCCGAGTGGGCTGTCGACGGTGTAGCGGACAAAATGGGCCCCGCCATCGCCCCCTCTCTGTCCGCCTCCCTCACCTGCCTGATAGTGTATGGGCGGCGGTTCATAGACGTTGGTCAGGGGAAAGCGCGAAGCCACGAAGAACTGACCGTGAAGATCAGTGTGCCATCCGGCAAAGGCCGCGGTCAACTCGGCAGCTAGGTTGTCCCCGGCTTCCTGCAAGAGCACGAGGTTGGGATTCAGTTTCTGAACTTGCGCGACGAGGGCGGGCACACCGTGAAAGCCAACGTCGATGTTGTAGGAAACTATTCGAATAGCGTCGGCCTCGGGTGCGGCCCCACCGTGGAGCGTTCCCAGGTGGAGCCCCATCAAGGGAAAGACCGCGAAAAGAAGCGACCCCACCTGCAGCAGCAGGATGCGTCGGGGTGCCCATGCCCACGCCACGGCGATCACCACAGGAGCGGGAAAAAGAAACCCAACCGGCGGCGCATACAGCCCGACGATGGTCACCCACCAGCGCTCTCCCACCAGGCGCAGCAGGAGCCACGCCATCAACAGGGCCAGCGGATAGCCGATGCCCACGGCGATGGCGAACAGGCGCAGCCATCGCCGGAGTGGTCGCGACTTTGGGACGGGCGAATCCATGTGAGAGTGAAGGTGACCATAGCAAACTACTCAGCGAAAGCGCGCCAGGTCCTTCGCACCGGCCAGGGAACAGGACCGGCCGACTACTGCGCGCCGGCCAGTTGCTTTTCCACGTCGCGTATGTGAGCACCGTTGGGGAACTGGCGCTGATACAGGCTGAAATCCGCTTGCGCGCCCAGCTTGTTGCCGGTGCGACTACGGCACACGGCACGGCCGTACAGGGCCTGTTCGTCGGGCCGCCGCGCGCGCGCCAGAAGCAAGTCGAAGTCGGCAAGGCTGTCGGCACAGCGGCCCGCAGCGGCGCGCAGCTGCGCGCGGGTGAGCAGGAGGGAGCGCGAAGCCGCCACGTTGGAGAGCGCCTTGCCGTCGAGCAGGGCCAGCGCCTCGCCCGATCGCTTGAGGTCCAACAAGGCCTCGACCCGAAGAAGCATGGCTTCATGGACCAACGCGCTCTGCCCCAGCTCGGCCGCGTGGAGGTCCAGCAGCGCAAGCGTTGCGCTGGGGGCGTGATCGGTGCGCAGCGAATGGAGCGCTTCGGCCAACCAGCGCTCGCCGCTCTTGGGCCGGACTGCGACGGAAGCAACGGGCTGCGGATGGCTTTCCACCATGGCCAGACGAGCGGCAGGTGCAGGCGCTGAAGGCGCTGGCGCTGGAGTGGCTGGCGCACGCATGGTTTCAGACGGTGCGGGCGGCCCCTCACCCGCCGACGCGGACGTCGGCGGCCTCTCAGCCCGGGGCACTTCGGGTCCACCAGACCCACCTCCCCCCCCCGCGGCTTCGCCGCGCCCTCGCCCTACGGGGAGAGGCACGGACCCCAACCTACGAGGTTCCACGCCCTGACCTTGAATGGAATGCTCCTGACGACGATTTTCCGATGGCGGCACGCGAACCGCATCTGGCGTTTTTACAAACGCAAGGTGCGCGGCGGGCTTTCTTGTCGGGACTGGCACTGGAGCCGACGGTGTCACCTCGGCGCTGGCGTGGATCTCGGGTAGAGTTTCGATGGCGGGCGCCGGCGCTGCCTGCGCGGGCACGCTGGTCGCCGGTGGCGTGCTACGCGCCTGGTGGAGATTGTGACTTCGTGCGGACGGTACCGGCACCTGCGGCGCGGGCGAAGAACGCAGCCAGCGCGGCACCAGATCCAGACGCGCCGCCACGGCAAAGGTCGCCCCGCTGACCAGCAGGGCTGCGGCCATGGCCGGCCACCACCTGACTAGGACAGGCCGGCGTTGCGTTTCGCGTGCAGCCGCTTGCATGCGCGCGAGTTGCGAGTTCGAAAGAACAGGGGGCGTGCCCATGGCTCGGATCAGTCGTCCGGCCATGCGCTCGGCAAGATTGGCCTGCCCAGCCCGATCCTTCCAGCGTGGCGGATCCAATTCCAAGCTGCTCATGGCTTCTCCTCGCTCAGGAGTTGACGGTGCCGACTGTGGAACATTTCCCGTGCCCGGTGCAATTGCACCTTCACGGTGTTGACTTTGGTGTGGCTGATGTCCGCAATTTCCTGGGTGGACATATCTTCAAGTTCAAACATCACCAGCACGGAACGGTATTTTTCCGGCAGCTGGTTGAGAACCCGATAGAACTGCAGCCGGGCTTGCTGTTGTTCGAACTGCGCGTAGGGATCGAGTCCAGGGGATGGCAGCCGGTCGAGCGTGCCCGGGCTCTTGTCGCGCCAGAAACGCCAGCGATGTCGCCGTCGGTGGTTGGCCACCACCTTGCGGGTGATGGCGTACAGCCAGCTGGTAAAGCGCGCCTCGCCGCGGAAGCTGGCCATCTGGCGGCTGACTACCAAGAAGATTTCCTGAACCGCGTCCTCGATTTCGACGTCAGGGCCGCCCAGGTGCCAGGCCCAGCGGGCTACGGTTTGGCAGTAGTCGCGGTAGGCCTCCGCCAAGGTTGACGGCACAGGGGCGTCGATCGGCTTTTCCGGGGCATGCATGGGCACGAAGATCAGCGGACCTCCAGGTCCGTCTAGTGTGGGGCAACCCGAAAAGGTTACATCAAGGGAAGAGAGAAACCGAAAGTCCCAGGGTGGCCGCCAAGTCCCAGGGGGCGAGCGCCAGCGGTGCCGCGCCGGTCACCACCGCGCGCTGCTGCTGTCGCCAAGCCTCGGCGCGCAGATCGACCCACGGGGTGAATCGCCGCCATCGCCGGCCCGCGCGCAGGCCGGCATCCAGGCCATACTCGAAGGAATTCTGTTGCTGGTTCACGGCAAAGTCCTGGCCAGAAAGGGTGGCAAAGCCGAGCAAAGGACCGATATCGGCACTGACCAGCCAATTCGGGTTGAGCGTCCGCCAGACCAGAGAAATCGTGGCCATGCTGTGCCGCCAAGCCACCTGTCCGGGCGCCAGCGCGTTTTGCCTGGCGGTCTGTCCTGCGAAACCGATGCGTCCCTGCCAGCGGGATTGAAGAGAACCAAGGCCCAGTTCCAATCGTCCGCTGGCGGCCGTGCCGCCCACCAGGGCTGCGCCCACTCCAGCCCCCAATTGCAACTCGAAACGGTGGCTCGCCTCTGTGGGCACGGGCGTTGGTTTCGCGATGACGGGAGCTTCCGGTATGGGTGGAATTTCAGTTTGGGGACTGCTTTCCCACGACGCCAAGAGAACCGCGATGGTTTCTGCAAGTTCATCGCAGCTCTCGGACAGGGGAAGATCCCGCTGCCCGATGAGGGCGCCGTCTGCGCCAACCAGCCGCAAGCGCAAGCGCGTCGGGCCGTCGACGTCGCCTTGGCTGACCTGCAAGTCGGCCTGATCCGCCTGATTGCTTCTTGCTTCCACCGTCGGGAGCAACGGCACCAGCCGCGTCGTGATTGCTTGTGACGAAGGACACGCAGTGGCGCTGTGAACCTCGACCGGGGTTGCCAGCCAGACTGCCAGGAGAAGGCCGTGCACGAAGAAAGATAAGCATGAATCCTCGGCGATGGGTGTAACTTTTCCGGGAGGGACGACACCAAGATGATCGCCACCAACAAAACTAGGAGATCATCATGAAGCGATCTTATTGCTTTTTCCTGCTTCCGATTCTTGTCGCTAGCGCTGGTTGTCCCTCCACCGACAATAATGTGGGCAGCCTGGGCAAGGATGCAGGCGCGGCGGACGGTTCAGGGCAAGTCGCGAGCGACGGGCCTTCCCAGGCGGCCGATATGGCCGGCGCGGGCCAGGACGCTGGACAGAAGCCGCCAGCCGTAGATGGCCCCAACTCGGCAAGCACCTGCGTGACGGGCTCTGATTGTCCGTCGGGGCTGAGCTGCGGGTACGCGGCCGCCGATGGGTGCGCGGCTAAGGGCGTGTGCATGAAGCGCGATCTTCAAGGAGCCGTTGGGCCGGACTACATGTGCGGATGCGACGGACAGGCGATCCTCCCCATAGTGATCAATTCCTCCACCGTGCTTTACGTGTCCGCTCCGTATTCAGGGTGGGCGGGACCTTGTACCGGTATGCCCGATTCCGGCGTGCCCGATGCGGCCAGCGCGGGCAAAGACGCCGCACCGGACGCGCCCGAGGCTGGTGCCGCCCATCAATGCCAGTTGAACACCGACGGAACTTGCTCGGCGGTGACGCCCAACACGGCATGCACGCCCTTCAATGCCCGTCGCTACGACGACGGTGCCGGCTGCTATGCCACGGACTGGACCACCCTGTGGTGTTGTGCCACGGCTGCGGGTGACTCTTGCGGCGGGCCTGGCATGATCGGCTGCCTTCAAGTTGCTTCGGCCGCCGCTACTGTCACCTATTGGACCCCGACTTTGGCGGGCCCATCGCCACAGCTTCTCGGGGCTCAAGCCTGCGATCAAAGCAAGTCCGCGACGGTCACAGCGGCGCAACCTTGCAGCGCGGCTCCGGCGGACCCCAACGCCGAGGAAGCGGCGATCTACGCCGTGCTGCTCGGGAATACAGGAGGGAAGTTGCCGATCATCGAGGAGCAGACTTCGACCGGAATGAACGGGGTGTCGGACACCGCCCAGACGGTCGATCTAGCGACCAGTCGCATGACCGGCGTTGACCCAGCAACGATTAGCAGCTTTTTGGCCCAGAACGCGACGGCCCAATCTCTGCGGGCAGACATGGTTTTGGGTTATCCCTATGTCTTGTTGAGCCCGACAGACCCGATCTACAGTGGCACGGGTTTCTGGGACAAATTTCGCGCCCGCTACCCGAATGGACTGGGCATCCCCGAGTCCCAAGGCGTGGGCTACGAAACCTTTTCACGCGTCGGGTTCAACGCCAACTTGGACCAGGCCCTTGTCTACATGGGGAGTGAGGAGGATATGGTAGTTGGGACGTACGAATCGGGCCTTGGGCAGGGGTACTACTATCTGATGAAGAAAGTGAACGGGGTCTGGACTATCGACCAGAAAACCCAGACCTGGACAACATGAATCCTGTCACCGATCGCAGCGGACCGTGAGCGACCAGCCTTCATAAAAGTAGACCTGGCGCAGGGTGCCGGGCTCGCCGCAGGAACGTTTCTCTTGGCTGGGCTGCACGCAGATCTCGTGCGGCCCAGCGTGCGTGCGTACCGAGGTTCGCTTGTGGCCGGGTAGGGCGCCATAGGAGCGGCCGTCGATCTGCAACTGCGAGGGTCGGGCGCAGTGCGAGTTGTCGATCTCGATCCACACCGCGGGCGCTGTGGTGGGCGAAGTCGCTGTCTTGGGCGGCGTGCGCACGGTTCGGTTTGGGTCCGCGCTGCCAGCCGCCTCGGGATCGGCCGCTGAATCGTCCAAGGTCCAGGCCGCCGGGTTGGACGGATCACTCGGGATGACATCGTCCGCGTCTGAGGCCGGGCTTGCGCCAGGGTTGTGAAGGTCGCATCCGGCGTGGCGAAGTTCGGCGCCCAGTTGCACGTAGAAGGCGACGCGCATCTCCTGCAGGTCGCGCAGCATGTCCTGATGGATCTGACTCGCCTTCTTGACCTTGAGTCGATAGTCGGGCGTCAAGCCGGATGCGTCGCCCAGCTCGTCGGCGCGGCGAATTTCGCGGAAGCGCGACTCCATCTCGCGGCCGATGGCCAGGTAGCGGCCTCCTGCTGCCAGGGCCCGTCCGTACAGGGTCGGGGCTGCCGGAGGACAGACCTTGGCAGCGTGGCTGTCGTGGCCGGGCCGGGCCACTTCGGTCAGGGTGCTGTGAACCGCGGTGGAGAACTCGTTGCGAACCTGGTCCATCTCGGTCTGCAGAGCGAGAAAGCGATCCACGGTTCGGCGCAAGCTGCCGACGTCGCCGAACACCGGATCGATGCGCGGACTGACCGCGGTTCGAAAGGGCGTGGCCGTGGTCGCCTGCGCGGCAGTCGCGAGAGCCAGCCAGAGCGGAAACAGCATTTGTCGTCGGTTCCTCGTTGGGGGAGGGCGCAATTATGGTGCCGCTGCGAGCAGACCAGCAAGAAACTGGTGGCCCGGGCGGCGGGCCGCCGCTATCTTCACCCCCACCCATGAGCGCGAACAAGGCAGAGGCTGGCGTGCGTTTCGCGTTCTTGACGCCGCGGAAGCTGCCGTCGGCTGACACCCTGGCGGGCCGGGTGGTGGTGCTGGACATCGGCTTCGCGTCCGAGGGCGGGGGCTCGTCGTTCGCGGGCGTCACCATCCCCTTCATCAACGGCCTGGGCAGCCGGCTGGCCGCCTGGGTGGATCACCACGACCACGAGCGCCACGTCGACTTCGTTCGCGATCCGCGTTTTCTCTTGTCGAGCAAGGCCGAGCACGGTGGCTGCCCCGAGATGATCACGCCGGAGTTTGTCGCCGAGGTGGGGCCGGTGGACACGGTGGCCATGCACATGGATCTGGACGGGCTCTACGCGGGCGCCAAGTGGGTGCTGGGCGGGAGCGAGCCCTATGAGGGCGCCGATGCCGATGCGCGCGCGGTGGACACGCGGCGCGGGGAGCCGGGCCCGATTGCCACGCGCATCGATCGCGCGTTGCGGGCGCGCTTTCGCGACGAGACGCTCAAGTACCGCGTGATCCAATACCTGGTGGCGCGGACCAAGGACCCTCATTATTGGGAGGAGATCGAGCGCGCCGCCCGCCTCATCGATCCGCTGCTGGAGCAGTCGCGCAAGATCGCCGAGCGCTACGAGGTCGAAGGTAACGTGGCATATGTAGAGGCCCGCTCGAACGCGCCCTACGACAAGACCGAGCTGCTGCTGCTGGGTCAGCAGCGCGCGGCCGTGGCGGTGGTGCGCGATTCGGGATCGCTGGCCATCGCCGCCGATTTCGAGTCGGGGCTGGATTTGATCAAGTTGTTCGACCTGGGCGGCGGCATGCCGACGCGCGTGTCCGTGCCCGATTCGCGCTTGGAAGAAGTACTGAAGAAACTCGCCGAGACGGTGGCTCAGCGCTGATGAGTTAGCTCTTTTTCACCACAGAGAGCACAGAGAACACAGGGGTCGGAAAGGAAGAAGGGGTTCGGACCGGACCGAACCCAACCCTTCCCAACCCTTC
>Ga0265330_10000493_pt1 | contig 26360 bp, 18 predicted proteins | sample 41919metaG_FD_202083 | JGI IMG/M metagenome (GOLD analysis project Ga0265330, IMG submission 202083) | Rhizosphere microbial communities from Carex aquatilis grown in University of Washington, Seatle, WA, United States - 4-19-19 metaG | ecosystem: Host-associated > Plants > Roots > Rhizosphere...
TCGTCAAAATCACGAATGAGGATATTGAATGGCACTTCGCCGTTGAAGGGGTTGGCATCTGCCAAGATGCAAATGCCGGTGACGCGGATGCGCGCGCCCAGTGGAACATCCTTCATTGGGGGAATCGGGTTTGATCCATGCAGAGCGGAATGACTCAGGATGACGGAGAACAGGTGGCCATCGGATTCGAGAACGTACAGGTCCTGTGTGGCTTGCCGAACCTCGGTTACCACGGCGCCTTCCACGGAAACCACATCGAAGACGTGACTGTGTCCATCGTTGCCGCCCAGGGCAAGATCCCGCCAGGTGAAGAGGGCCGGGGTCACCGGGGCTTGCACGAGAGTGTCGCGGACTTCTCCGCGGTTGAGCTTTAGAAAGCCATCGTCAACGGTCGGGAATCCGATCACATCGGCAACATCGCCTACGTGCAGCGGGCTCCAACTGTCGGTGTTGATCCAGAGGCTTCTGGATCCGTCCTGGATTACCAGAGCTACGCCCGGCTGATAATAAGTGATGGTTCCCCGCACACGCATCCGCTGGGAGAAATCGTTCAGGCGATAGCCCGTGATGATGCGGTCCATGGGCGTAACCGGAAGCGACCACGGATCGGAGGGGGCGCGCCTGAGAATCTTGATCCCGGCCAGCGACTGAACGTGCAGGAGAACGCCGGTCATCTGCATCTTGTTGTCGAAGTGCCCGGAGACCGCGCCGGTGATCTCCACCTCAGTATCGAGAAGGCCTTTGAGGGAGCTCTCATCCCGGGTGTCGATGTTGGCGTCCAGAGGCCCGCCGTCGACAATCATGCGAAGGTAGCCAGCCGGAATCGGCGATCGACTGTTGGGTACGAGATCGGCAGAGCGGACGAGGGCCTTCACGGTGACGAGCTTGCAATCGTCTCCGGCGCGCACCATCTCCTCGAAGGTGGGTTGGATGGCCTTGGGCAATGCGCCGTGGCCGATGACGGTGATATCCGCGCTACTTACATAAGGCCTGAAGCTCTCATGGCTGGTTCCACGCACGAAGACACGATCGCCGGGAGTGAGGTTCAGATTTGTGGTGGCGTGCACATAAATTGCGTCGTTGCCATCCTGCACAAAGAGGTCTTTGTCATACGAGCGGTAGTAGGTGACGGTGGCTTCAAAGGCGACGGGGAGGTGCTGGCCGGCTTGGGCATTGGTGAGCGTGGCTGCGGCGTGCAGCGTGATCGCGGGCGCAGTTGCAGGCGAGGCCGCCGAGGCCGCCTGGACGGCTGCGAGGAAAATGGCAACCGGGAAAACTAAGCGTCTTGACCGTGCAAACTTCACTTTGCTGCTGCGTTCTTTCTACGCTCGGAGACGTGTTGCTGGTCTGTTGAACACCCGCCACATCCGTCGACGCCGGACGATCTGGGAGACGGCGGAATCGGAAGTAAGATAGTGAATTGTCTAGGAGTTATGGTACTCGCGCCTGAGCGGTTGGAAATAACACTTTCGGTCAGTCAAAACTTTGGTTTGGCCTCTTTCGTGACACTTGTTCCAATCGCATCGGGCAGCGGGAATTCCTGCGACAAGAACGGTGGTTCCGGGGAGGGCGAGAACACGAGTCTCTGCGGGGCTCTACACTAATTCTGGACCATTTAAACCACAATAGGGCAATTCTAAAGGAATCATGGCGAAGAAACTGCGTGTTGGAATTCTTTTTGGCGGCCGGAGTGGCGAGCATGAGGTGTCACTGCTATCGGCTGCGTCGGTCCTAGGGGCAATCGACCGCGACAAATTCGATGTAACGCCCATTGGAATCACCAAGGAGGGGCGCTGGCTTGCGGCTGCGGACGCGAGGGGCCTGCTGAATGGCGATGCCGCGACGGGCGGGAGGCGGCTACGCGCGGGCGACCCGGCGGCGACCCCGGGCGCGAAGTTGTTGCACGAGGGCATTCCCACATTGTTGGCGCCGGAACCGGCGTCCCAGGGCGGGGCCGAGAGAGCGATCGACGTCGTTTTTCCGGTTCTGCACGGCACCTTCGGGGAAGACGGGACCATTCAGGGGCTGTTCGAGCTGGCGGGTATTGCCTATGTTGGTTCCGGCGTTCTAGGCTCGGCAGCCGGCATGGACAAGGATGCGATGAAGCGACTGTTCGCACAGGCCGGACTGCCGATCGTGAAACATGTCACATTGCTTAGGGCCGATTGGGAGAAGGCGCCACGCAAGGCGATTTCGACGGTGGAGAAGGCGCTGAAGTACCCGGTGTTCGTGAAGCCGGCGAATCTTGGCTCATCTGTTGGCATCAGCAAAGCGCACGATCATGCAGAACTTGGTCCGGCGCTGGAAGTTGCTGCGAAGTACGATCGCAAACTGATCGTGGAGCAGGGTGTGGGCGGAAAGGCGACACGAGGCGGTGCGATTGCACGGGCGAGGGAGTTCGAAGTTGCCGTGCTGGGCAACGATGATCCGAAGGCCAGCGTGGTCGGAGAGATCATTCCCGGCAAGGAGTTCTACGACTACGAGGCGAAGTACTTGTCAGAGGGATCGGTGCCGGTGATTCCGGCGAAGATTTCGCGGGAGCAGAGCCGACAGATTCGCGAGATGGCCGTGGCGGCATTCAAGGCGTGCGACCTTTCCGGCCTGGCTCGAGTGGACTTCCTGATGGAAGCGGGCGGCAAGGAGCGGATCTATTTGAACGAAGTGAACACGATGCCGGGCTTCACGAAGATCAGCATGTATCCGAAACTGTGGGAGGCGACAGGGCTCGGCTACAAAGAGCTGATCACGCGGCTGATTGAGCTGGCGCTGGAACGGCACGCCGAAAAAAGCCGGACGGTTTATAGCAGAGAAGAATAGGAAGCAGGGAACAGACAACGGGTTTGCGGTGTCTAATTGGAAGGGTGCTGTTCGCATTTTTTGCCTCTGATCTTATCCGGATTTCGAGGAATGATTTCGATGACCTTACTCGATGCTCCAGAGTTCGATGCTGCGCGGGCAAAACGAAAAAAGCTGATCGCGCAATTAAGCGCGGCGGCGCTCTTCGTGCTGCTGGTAGTTTACTGGCTGGTGTGCAGCCGGCCTGTGGACTGGCCGTGGCACTGGCAGCGCTATATGTTCGGGCGCTCCACGGTGAACAAGTTCATGGGCGCGCTTGAGGCCAACGATCTTGCGAAGGCGTACGGTGTGTGGGTCCACGACGCGAATTGGCAGCAGCATCCACAACAGTACTCGACCTATCCCTTCAAGCGTTTCCAGGACGACTGGAGTCCGACGAGCCCAGACAACGACTATGGCCCGATCCGCAGCTACACCATTGCGCTCGCAGGGCCGTATGGCAACGGCTTGCTCGTCGCGGTGCTTATCAATGGCCGCAAGAGCGACGCGCTGAACCTGGACTACGATCCCAAGACCGGACAACTGAGCTTTGCGCCGCCGGGCGTGAGCTTGTATCTGGGGCCGTAAAAGCAGGGACCAAGGGACCGAGGGAAAACGGACAGCGAGTCAGCAAGTTAGCGAGTCAGCTAGTCAGCGGTGTTAGAAAAGCCAGCTCCTCGGCCCTGGTGTCAAGTGTTGATGCGGGCGATTTGGAGCGCGTAAAGAAGGCTCGTGGTGCGCTTGGCGAAAATGCACTCACCGAGATTCGCCAATTTCCGATGGGTCAGGGCCTGGGGCTTGCTTCCATCTCGGATGCTCGCGCCAGTGCTTGAGTGTCGATGTACTCCCGGATGTTCGTCAGCTTGCCATTCCGAACGGTAATGTCGAAGACCCAGTGGTCCTCAAACGTCTTATTCGTAGCTTTGATTTTCCCCGTAGCGAAGCCGACGACCAGAACCCGGTCTCCCTGCGCTATGAACTCGGGAGGCTCTGGGTACGAAGTTTCCACCGATTCGTTAGCCTTCTGAAGTACTTTCTCCAATCCCACGTGCCCGCGGTGCGTGCCGGCCAGCGGCCAATTCTCGCCCGGTATGATCCACTCGATGTCTTCGGCAGACAACTCCAGCAAACCTTGCTTATCGCGGCGGCCGATTGCCGCGAGAAAACCCTTCACAATCTGGACGTTCTTTTCGATGCTCATCGAAATTCCCCCTTTTCCCTTAGATCGGATCGCGTCCGATCAAATCAGACGATTCGGAGCCATCCTTCTCGGACCAAATCACACGGTCGGCGATCGATTACTGCTCCTTCTTGAACAAATCCTGGAAGATGAGCTGACCCCAAGTGCGGCCCCGTGCGTGCACCAGCGCGCAACCCTCGTTGAGCTTCCCCAGCTTGACGGGTGCGAACCCGAGTTGTTTGGCCAAATCCGCCACGGGAGCGACCGCGTCCTCGTCGTCGCTCGACAGAAAGACGACTCGATGGCCGCCCTCGACGATCGGGTCGGCAGCCAGTGTGGCCGCACCCAAATGGTTAAAACCCTTCACCAAACTAGCGCCGGTGAAGGACTTCGCAACGAATGCGGAGGACGGGAGACCGTCCAGTTCTTCAGGAGGAACTCCGAACGCGTTCGTCGCGTCGATGACTGTCTTGCCTTTCCAATTCGGCAGAGCTTTCGCAACCTCGCGATGCTCCCCGAACGGGACCGCCAGGATGATTGTGTCGGCCTCGAGTGCACTCCGCAGCGACTTGGCTACGACCGTGGGTCCGATCGCCCGAGCCTCCGGTGCCAGGGCCTCGGGCGGTCGACGACTCGCGACGGTGACTTCAATGTTCATACGGGCAAAGGCGTGGGCGAGTGCCTGGCCTATCTTGCCGAATCCTACAATTGCATAGCTCATCATGTTTCTCCGATCACGTGTGAGAACTAAAGTTCAAGAAGCGACCGCGCCGGGGTCAGACCTGCGCCATCCCTCCGTCGACGGCGAGATCCACGCCGGTGATGTATGAACTTTCATCGGAGGCGAGGAAGACGACCGCGGCTGCGATTTCCTCGGGCTTGCCTCTGCGACCGAGTGGAATCTGCGAGGTGAACTGGGCGACCGCTTGCTCGGCCTGTTCAGCGGTGAGGCCGGTAGTCGTCGCTAAGGCGGGGGTATCGATCGCTCCGGGGCTCATCGAATTCACGCGGATCTTGCGGTCTTTCAGCTCCGCAGTCCAGCCGCGCGCGAAGTTGCGCACAGCCGCCTTACTCGCGGCGTAGGCGGTAAAGGCTGGCAGTCCCAACACGTTTGAGACCGAAGAGTTCAGGATGATCGAGCCGCCGTCTTTGATGAGGGGAAGGGCCTTCTGCACCGTAAAGAACAGCCCCTTTACGTTCACGTCGAAGGTCTGGTCAAAATGGGCCTCGGTAGCCACCGCGAGTGGTGCCACTGTACCCGCGCCCGCGTTCGCGAAGAGTACGTCGATGTGACCATGTTTCTCTTTCACGACGGCATAGAGCCGGTCCAGATCTTCCAAGCGCGACACGTCGCCCACAACCGTCGTAACGTTTCTCTTGATGAAGGCTGCGGCCTCCTTCAGCTCTTTCTCTCGTCGACCAGTGATCACGACGTGCGCACCTTCTTCAACGAAGCGCTTGGCGGTGGCCAGGCCAATCCCGCTGCTTCCGCCCGTGATAACCACAATTTTTCCCGCTAAACTTTGTCCATGGTTGTTACTCATATGTTTTTTCCTTTTTTTCTCGTTGTCTTTTATGTTGGATTTACGGCCAGGCGCAGTGCGTCAGACTTGCGCCAGGCCGCCGTCGACTGCGACCTCGCTGCCGGTCATGAAGCTGCTGTCCGATGACGCGAGAAAGGCCGCCACCGCCCCGATCTCCGCCGGATCGGCCATGCGCTGGAGCGGAGTCATCGAGGCGTAGACCTTCTGGCCCTCCTCGCCTAGTGCTGCCTTCGCGAGTTCGGTCGCCGTCGGCCCGGGCGACAGCACGTTTACCCGGATGCCGGTGCCCTTCAGGTCCTCCGCCCAGGTCCGCGCGAGGTTGCGCACTGCCGCCTTGCTCGCGCTGTAGACGCTCATTGCCGGGGCGCCCGTGGTGCCGGCGCTCGAGCCCGTCAAAATGATTGAACCGCCCTTGCCCATCAGAGGCAGCGCCTTCTGGACCGTGAAGATCGTACCCTTCACATTGGTGTCGAAGGTTTCGTCAATGTGCTCGGCCGTGATCTTGCCGAGCGGAAGCGGGCTTCCCGCCCCGGCATTGGCGAAGACGATGTCGAGGGTTCCGCGCTCGGCCTTCACCGCCGCGTAGAGCCGGTCGAGGTCGGCCAGATCGGAGACCGAGCCCTTCACCGCGCGGGAGTTGGGCCCGAGTTCGGCCACAGCGGCGTCGAGCTCTGGCTGCCGACGGCCGAAGATGAAGACGACTGCGCCCTCTTCGATGAATCGCTTTGCCGCGGCGCGGCCGATGCCGGTAGCCCCACCCGTGATGACTGCAACCTTGCCTTGAAGCTTTCCCATTTTTACTCCCTTCGGAACGTGTGAAGCTTTCGGTACACTAACGTAGATTCTTTGGCGGTGGACGAGAACTGCTCAGGAGTCCTGATCTTTTGTCTATTCGTCCAGAAGGATGGCGCAACTGAGCTGTTTTGCACACTTTGATGGAACCGGGACGCGCGGCTTGGGGAAAAGGAATGTAGGAATTGTGACGCTGGAAGGAAGGAGAATGTCCGTCAAGGCCTCTTCTATTTGATGGTGCGCTTGTCCGACAAACGAAGCTGTGCAGTTTCGTACAGTTCTCGCAGAACACTCCGGCTTTCAAGAGTCGATGGAGCCCAGGTTGGATCCGATAACAGATATCTTCAGAACGATGCACGTAACCGCCTTCGGTCTGCACAGGCTCGAAGCCACAGCCCCGTGGGGCATAAAACAGGAAAATCAGGCCGAAGAAAAAGTCACGCCTTCCGACAAAAAGAAGTCACCAGCAGATCTGGCGCACTTCGCGATGCTGTCGCGCGGCAACTGCTGGCTGAGTGTGGAAGGGATTCCCGAGCCGATTCCCCTCACCGGTGGTGATTGCTTTTTGCTGGCAAAGGGGACTTCGATTGTTTTGCGCGACAGCCCGCGGACACGTCCGAAGTGGACCTTCCGCGAGATTGGGGCCAGAGCCAACGGCAATGTCGCTCTTTGTGGAGGCGGTGGCGCACCGACGACAATCGTCTGCGGGTCAATGAGTTTCGATCGCGCCAGCCTGAAGCCGATCACTCAGTTGTTGCCGAGCTTCATTCTGATGAAGGCCGATGAGGCACGCACGCTTGCTCTTCACAACACAATCCAGGCGCTCGCGTCGGAAATGGCAGAACAGACGCCGGGATCTGAAATAGTCGCGAATCGGTTAGCCGAGATCCTGTTTATCCAAATACTCCGGGCGCATATCGCGTCGGGACCGGACCGCAAAAAAGGATGGCTTCGTGCTGTTTTCGATCCTCAAATGGGCACTGCCCTGAGCGCCATTCACGACAGTGTGAATTCACCCTGGACCGTCGAATCCCTGGCCGAAGCAGCGGGCATGTCTCGCTCCGCATTTGCGGCGCGTTTCAAAGAGCTACTCGGACAAACACCGCTGGAATACGTAACCGAGTGGAGAATGCAAAAGGCGATGCAGTTACTCGAACAGCGTGACAAGAAGCTCATCGACGTTGCCCGGTTGGTCGGTTACGAGTCCGACGCTGCGTTCAGTAAGGCGTTCAAGCGAGTTGTCGGGGCCAACCCTGGTGAATACCTCAAACGTGGTATCTGAAGACCAGGATTATCCCGGAATGGCGGGACATTTCTGAAGCTGAGGATTCTGACTTTGGCGGCGGGGCCTACGTACCCAGGTGCACCGCATTCGCGAACGGAACATCGCGGGTCCAAAACCGGCCAAAGCAGACCACGATCAGTCCCGATAAACGCCTTTCGCGACACAGAATGGGTTTGCCAATCCGGAGGCTTCGATGGATGGCGGATCTGGGGGTCGATTAGCGGGCAGCTTCGGTGAGGATTTCGGTATTCTTGCTCATCTTGGCGGTGCGCTCGATTTTGTCCCAGTTGAAGGGCTTGCCGTCGATGGCGCGGAGAAGCGTTTTGAAAAGCACGATCGAAAATACCTGGCGGTAGGCGAAACGCTGCAGCCAGATATGAAAGAGAAGCCAACCGTCACCTTTGTTTGAGGGATGGCGGCGCTCGAGCGAGAAGGCGGCCGTGGACGTGATGAAGTCGATGACCAGGAAGCCGAGGAAGTAGACGACGAGTTTTTCAAAGCTGGCCGCGGAGGCCGCTTCGGGGTGGTAATGCCGGTTGACAAGGAAGTTGATGATGCCGGCCACAAACATGATGTCAATGAAAGGCGAGACCAGGGGCAGGAGCATCTGGAAGATGAGGATGTTGGGCAGCGCGAAGAGGCCCATGGCCTTGTTGCGGACGAAGGCAGCGCGATGCTTCCACACGGCTTGCAGCGTGCCGAAGGACCAGCGGAAGCGCTGGCGCATGAGGCCCTTGGCATTGATGGGCGCCTCAGTGTAGGCGAGGGCGCGGTCTTCGTAGTCGACACGCAGGCCCTGTTCAAGCAGGTTCATGGTGAGGTCAGCGTCTTCGGCGACGGTGTTGAGCGGGTAGCCGCCGGCGGCCTTGACGGGCGCAGTGCGCCACGCGCCGATGGCTCCGGGCACAACGGTGACGACGTGGAAGAGGTCGAGTGCGCGGCGCTCAAAGTTCTGGCTGGTGATGTATTCGAGGGCCTGCCATCGGGTCCAGAGGTTGACGCGGTTGCCGACCTTGGCATTTCCGGCGATGGCGCCGATGCGGGGATCCTCGAAATGAGGAATCAATTTAGAGATGGCGTCGGCTGCGATGACGGTATCGGCGTCAATGCCGACGAAGATTTCCTCGCTCATGCGATCGAGAGCGTAGTTAAGCGCCGCGGCCTTGCCTTCATTGCGCTTGGTAAGGACCTGGACGTGGACGGCGGCGATCTCCTTGGCGAATGCCGTTGCGGCCACCTCGGCGGTTCGATCTTTGGAACCGTCGTCAATGACAATGACGCGGAGGTTTTTGTAGTCGGAGTTGAGGACGGAGCGAATGGTTCGGACGATGACTGTCTCTTCATTGTACGCAGGGATGAGAACAGCGACGCGAGGGTTGAAACCGGGCGACGCCGCGCGTTGGTGCTTGACGATGCGGTCAGTGAGGGCGAAGAGACCGACGATGATGAGGCGCGCGCTCATGAGAATGTCGCCGACGAAGAAAACCATGACGATAAAGTTGCCGATGATGTCGAGCACAGAAAAGGCGATGGAGTCGGGGATGGTGCGCATACGCTGCCAGAAGGTGAGCGGCGGCATGACCTCGGCGGTGGTCTTGCCCATGAGCGCCGAGACCGGAACAAGGGTGTAACCGCGAGCGTGGAGGGCATCGATGAGCGGGCCCAGTGCGGCGACGGTCGCCGAGCGATTGCCGCCGCCGTCGTGCATGAGGATGATGGATCCGCGAAACTGCGGCTTGGCCTTCATGGTGTCGAGCTGGGCGAAGACCGACTGGATGATTTCGTTGGTGGTTTTGCGAGGGTGCTCATCCCAGTCGTCGGTATCGATTTTGCTGCCGATGATGGTGTAGCCCATCTGCTGGATGCGCCAGGCGGGCGCAGCCTGGTCGTCGGTGTCGGGCTCTTCGTCGATGTCGTAGGGCGGGCGGAAGTAAAGCGGCTGCACGCCAAGCTTGCTTTCAAAGAGGCGCTCGGTGAGAGTGATCTCGAGATCGACCTGGCGCTGCGAGATGATGCTGATGTCGGGATGCGTCCATGTATGGTTGCCGATTTCGTTGCCTTCGCGGACGATGCGCTGCATGAGGCCGATATGTTCGGCGGCCTCAGAGCCAATGGCCATGAAGGTGCCTTTGACGTGCTTGGCCTTGAGAATGTCGAGGATTTTTGGAGTCCACTCGGGATCGGGGCTGTCGTCGAAGGTGAGGGATAGCTCATTGGGGTGGTAGCCGTATTGTTCGACGGTATAGGGATGGGGATAGACATCCATATGCTCGTCGTCGATCAGTTTTTTGCGCGGGTCGGGCTCGTCCGTGTCCACGTCCACGGTGCGCTTACCGGGCTGCGGAAGGCCGGTGATGCGCAGAATGTCGCCGTCTCCCCCCGTGTCAACATCGTGACCAGGTTGGAGGGTGCTGAGAGCCTGCAGGGCTCCGGGATCGCTGGGGTGGTCCCAGATGTTCCATAGAGAGGAATCTTCTTCGCCAAGACGCCACAGGGCGAAGGTTTGCAGACCGAGCTCGCGGGCGGCGCGCAATTCGTTGAGGACGGTGACGGCATCGAGAAACCAGACCACGTGGCGCTGATTATTGTCCTCGTCGATGTACTCGAAGTGAGGGTTGAGCGTGTCGTAGTCAAGATCGAGATCGGCGTCGGCGTCGGAGGCGCGCTCCCATGTGTCGGTCACGGAGAGGTCCTCAGTATCGAGGACCTGCGGCCTGGGATGGCGACGATCTTTGGGATTGGGAATGGAAAGCGTCCAGTCGTAGCCGTAGTTTCCGATGGCGCAGATGACTTTGTCTTTTGCAACGATCTTGAGTACGCGGACTAGATTGCCGACGAACCACTGCTGGCTGGCGATTGGTCCCGGAACGCTCGTGGTCTGATGCTGGTCGTAGTTCATCAGGATGATGCCATCGGAGTTGGAGGCGATGGATTTCAGGTCCCGGTCCGTTGTGGCGACGGCCACGTTGACGTAGAGGCGAAAATTGCGCGGGTGCATCTGAGCGTAAAGCGCTTGAATGAACTGAAGGTACGCAGGCTCGTCCGCGTCGGGGATGCTCTCGATGTCGAGCGAAATGCCGCGATAGGCCGGGTAAGTGGAAAGGAAGCGCATGATCTGCTGGAGGAGAGCAGCGCTTTTGCCGGAGTCGCCGAGCACAGCTCCGACGCCGGTATCCCACTCCTGGGTGTGAGGATTGAAGTTGTTGATGGCGGGAAAGACCTCAGTATCTTCCTTGGCCGCCTGAATGACCTTTTTGACCTTGTTGAGGTAGTCGGGATCGCGCACCGAAGCGCCCTCGACGACCGGATACTCGCTGAGGTTGTCGCCGCTCATCGCCATTAATGTGCCGTTGGGCGAATCGACGTGGAGCCACATGGGAAAGAGCATGTCGAGCTGGTGGATGTGTTCTTTGAGCGAGGAGTAGCTGGCCGGATCGTCTTGCACGTAGTAAGCGGCGCGCAATCCTTCACCTGTATTCAAAGGAATCTCGGAGGGCTTACGCGCAGTCTTGCGGCGCGCGGGATGCTGGTTCTTTCCGTTGCGCTCAAGGATGGTTGGCTCAGGCAGGGCTCGAAGGTTGTGCTTTGGGTTGGGAAGCAACAATTCGGGTAAGCGCTGATTGCGGATCACATTGAAGATGAAGCCGATGACGACAAGGGTCGAGAGTACGGCGGTCGCATCGAGAATGCGGCGGAGGCGCTTCCAGCGCTTGCGTTCGGGGTCGAAAAAGATTTGTTGGCCGGGCATCTTTTGTGCGGTGAACAGCTCCGAAAAGCCAGCGAAAAAGAGCGGTCGCATTCCACGAACGCGACGGCCTTAGCGGGAAAGGGCAAGGGCGCGGAATTCCTGGGCGTGCCGTACGCTGTACATTAAAAATCGTATGGAAGCTGGCGAGGAGAGTCAATTGGCGGCGCAGAGTCCCCAGGGAGGCCGTTCGGGGCGAGCGCTGGCCGCACTGGCGATTGCTGTGGCGCTTTTAGCCGGCCTGGCTCTGCGACTTTGGGTGCTGCGGAATGTTTTTGAAGTGAACGGAGACTCGCTGATCTACGGCGGATTGGCAAAAAACCTTCTACTCCATGGGCAATTCGACCTGACAACGGCCACCGGCAAGATGTATCCGACGCTGATCCGGCTGCCCGGCTATCCGATTTTTCTCGCCGTCTGCTTCAAGCTCTTCGGGATGGAGAATTATTCTTCCGCGGCGTGCGTGCAGATTGTGCTCGATCTGCTTGGCTGCCTGCTGCTGGCGGATTTCGCGCGGCGGATCGCGCCTGCGGGGTTGGGACGGGGCGCGGCACTGGCGACACTTTGGCTGGCGGCGCTGTGTCCGTTTACTGCTGCGTACACGGTGGAACCGCTGACAGAGACGCCAACGCTGTTCGTGCTCGCGCTCGCCATGTGGGCGATGGCGCGATTCAGAGACGAGCCGAACTGGGCGAACGCGCTGTGGTTTACATGCGCCGTGAGCTATGCCGCGCTGCTGAGGCCGGATGGAGCGCTGGCGGGTGTCGTGTTCGTAATATCTCTTTTCTGGGGAAGGAATCGAGAGGCTCGGCGGGTGACGATCCCCGGTCCCCAAAGGCGAGGGATCTCCACTCCACTGACGAAGACCAGTCCGTGGGGACCCCGAACCGGGGGCGCCCTCATGAGAACGAATCAGACCTCAGATATGGGTCAGTCTGGAGTTTCGGCAACACAGTTCTGGCGCATGGCGGTGGTTTGCGTTCTGCTGGCGCTGGCTCCATTTGCCGTTTGGACGGAGCGCAACTGGCGGGTCTTTCACGTCTTTGAGCCGCTGGCGCCGCGACTGGCCACCGATCCCGGCGAGAGCTCGAACCCGGGATGGGAACGATGGGTGAAGAGCTGGTGCCTGGACTACATTTCGACATATGAGATTTATTGGAATGTGCCGGGGGACGTGCTGGATGTGAAGGAGCTGCCGAATCGCGCGTTCGATTCGGCGGCGCAATATGCCGAGACATCCGCTTTGGCTGCGGACTACAACAACCACGGCATGGACCTTACGCCGGCGATCGATGGCCGCTTTGGGCGGTTGGCCGACGAGCGCATCGCAGCAGATCCATTGCGATCATCGGTGTGGCTGCCGTTGGGCCGCGTGGCCGATATGTGGCTGCGCCCGCGTGTGGAGAACCTGAATATCGATCTGGATTGGTGGGTCTATTCGCGCCATCGCAGGGAGACGGAATTCAGCTGGGCATACGCGGGATTGAATGCGGTGTATTTGGGCTTGGGGATTGTCGGGATATTTTTGCGGCCGCGCTTTTGGGGCGCAATGCTCGCGTACCTTCTGGTGCGAAGCGCATTGCTGCTGACGATTGAGGCGCCGGAGACACGCTATACGCTGGAATGTTTTCCGATGTTATTTGCGGGAGGCGGGGTGGCGCTGGCGTGGCTTGTTGGGCTGCGGGGAAACAAATTAAGAAGTGTGGAAGGTTCCCTCAGAGGCTAAAGCCCCGTCAAGTTGATTGGTTCCAACGGCATGGCTGAAGCCATGCCCTTACACAAACCTGTCGACGTGGGGCACGATGGAAGTCGTGGCCTTTCAGAAGAAGGGCGACGTCCCTACAGGACTTCGGGGTTAATTTCTTCTCCCTTTCCCCACGCTGAAGCGCGGGGCTAACGTCCTTTGCGCCTACGGCGCAAGCGCTTCGTCCCCTGAAGATTCTCGACTGTGGAGCGGAAATGCGACGGAAGCCGCGACCTTCAGAACGGCCAGTCTGGATGAATGTTCTGCAGCGAGTGGCAACGCGACTTTACTTGTCGAAGCTGAAGGCGCTGCTGGGCAACGGCTGATTCACCTTGATACCGGTGTAGTGGCAAGTGCGCGTCGTGCCATCTTTTTCATCGAAGACCTGTTTGAGGCTGACGGCGCGGGCTGTATCGAGCCAGATCGTGACTTTAGGGATGTTCTGGCGGACGGTGGCATCCTTGGCGACCAACTCGACTTTGTCGGTCTTGACACCGTCGATCGTCTCGGTGCCCAGGTACTTGAGGTCCCACTTCACTTCGAGGTCGTGGCCACTGGCGCCGAAGCCGAGCATGAGATAGCTCTCATATTTTCCCGCTTGCGTATAGGTCCTGGCGTCGCTCGTTTTGCCGGTATCGGACTCGCGGAGAACGCCGTTGGAGAAAATGTAGGCTTTCGAGGCATGGTGGCCATTGTCGCTAGTGATGTGGGCGGCCATTTGGAAGGTGGTTCCACTGTGCTGATAGTAGACAGTGCCCGTTTGTGTGTCCGTGTCGGGAATGGGGTCGGTCTGAACAGTGTCAAATTCGAAGCTGGCTGTCGTGGTGTGAAAGTTCTTGGCGGCGGCATCCAGCTTGGCCAGTACTCCGGCAAGATCCTCGGCGTGCAGAGCTGAAATGGGCATTAGAGCCGCGAAAAGAACGGTAAGCAAAACAGATTTCGATTGTAGGCGCATAGAGTTCCTTACGCTATTTGACTCACGGATGGGCCCAGGGGATTCCTTAAAAGGAATTAACGGTGCGCCCAGACCTTCCATACGAGGTTTCCCTGGGCATCGCGAGCTGTTTCCCAGCGTTCGACATAGACATCGTCACCGGTGACGGGCTCGACGGCTTTGCGCAGAATCCTTTTCACCTCGCGGTCTGACGCGCCGGCAGGAACGCTGACAGCAGAAGCTGGCATCGTGATGTCAACGCCGCGACCACTGGGAACGACCTGAAAGGGATAACTGGAGGCGGTGACGGTTGAAGGTTTGGCGCCGTAATCCCACAAGTGCGGGGTGATGAAGATGAAGAGCAGAATCAGCGTGACCATAATGTCGTAATGAAACGACCCGCGGGAATAAGTCCAGTAGAAATAGCTGCGCAGAATCTGCTTGAAGCCGCGTTTGGGCTCAGTGGCTGGATTGCTCGAAGTGGATGATGCCGTCATCTCTCTTTAACAATTCTATCCATTCCACCCATATATGGGCGAAGAGGCTCGGGAATAAGTACGGAGCCGTCGGCCTGCTGGTAGTTTTCAACGATGGCGAGCCAGGTGCGGCCTACGGCGAGACCGCTGCCGTTGATCGTATGGACAAACTCGGGCTTGGACTTTGCGCCCTGCGCCGCAGAGGGCCGGTAACGGATGTTGGCGCGGCGCGCCTGAAAGGCATCGAAGTTGGAGCAGGAAGAGATTTCGCGATAAAGCTCCTGGCCGGGCAGCCAGACTTCGAGATCATAAGTTTTGGCTGAGGAGAAGCCGGTATCGCCGGTGCAGAGAAGGACGCGGCGGTATGGGAGGTTGAGCGCTTCAAGAATCTCTTCGGCGTCGCGTGTGAGTCGCTCGTGCTGGGCATCGGATTCTTCGGGCCGAACGAATTTGACCAGCTCAACTTTTTGAAATTGATGTTGGCGGATGATGCCTCGCGTGTCCTTGCCGGCGGCGCCGGCTTCGGCGCGGAAGCATGGAGTGTAGGCGGCGAAGGAGATGGGCAACCGGTCGTCGTCGAGAATCTCGTCGCGATAGAGGTTGGTGACGGGAACTTCGGCGGTGGGGATGAGCCAGTGGTCGTTGTCTTTGAATTCGCCGCGGGTGGCGGCGTCGGCGTCGGCGTCGGAACAACGGAACAAGTCCTCGGCGAATTTGGGCAACTGGCCAGTTCCGAAGAGAGACTTTGAATTGACCATGAACGGCGGAAGCACTTCGGTGTAGCCGTGCTTGCGCGTGTGCGTGTCAAGCATGAAGCTGATGAGAGCGCGCTCGAGGCGCGCGCCTGCGCCCATGTAGACGGCGAAGCGAGCACCACTGAGCTTGGCTGCGCGCTCGAGATCGAGGATGCCGAGGGCTTCGCCGATTTCCCAGTGCGGTTTGAGCTGGAAATTGAATTTCCCCCGTTCGCCCCAGGTTTTGACGGTTTTGTTGTCGGCTTCAGAGAGGCCGGCGGGGACTTCGTCGCGTGTGAGGTTAGGAACGCGGGCTAGAGATTGACGCATCTGCTCGTCGAGCTCGGCGGCGGTCTTGTCCAGCTCGTCGAGTTTGTCTTTTAGCGCTCGTGTCTCGTCCATGACGGCCGCGGCTTCGTCGTTCTTGCCGGCCTTTTTGAGAGCGCCAACCTGCTTACTCAGTTCATTGCGGCGGGCCTTGCACTGCTCGGCGAGGGTGATGGCCTCACGGCGGTTCTTATCGAGAGCGCGAAAATCTCCAAGCAGAGCGGCGGGATCGGCACCACGCACGCGCAGTTTTTCTTCAACCAACTCCAGGTTGGAACGAACGAAGGATAAATCGAGCATTTCGATACCAGTTTACGACAGCTGTCCCCACGCTTAAGCGCGGGGCTAACATGCGCTGCGCCTACGGCGCGAGGGTTCGTGCTATCCCACCCTAAAACTCCTCGCTGCGCGTGGAGTTTTAGAATGGGGCACCCCTGTTCGTGGTAGTTGGAGACAGGAAAAGCAACCGCAGATGTTTCGACTTCGTCCCGCCGAGGCGGGACTCCGCTCAACATGACAACTTTCTTCGGATGCTGAGTCGGATCATTCTGTTTTTCAGTCTGCGGCTTTGGCGCCGCTGCTGGTGGGACCGGCTTCGGTTTGTTCCGACCAGCCGGGCAGGGACTGGTCGCCGGTGATGAGGCGCGCGCCGCGCGTGAAGGTGAAGTAAGTCCAAGCCCAGTTGGCCAGCACGGAAAGCCGATTGCGGAAACCGATGAGAAAGAAGATGTGGATAGTGACCCATATGAACCAAGCCGCGAAACCACTCATGTGGGCCTTGAAGGGCCACTCGACTTTGCCGATGGCGGACATGCGGCCGATGGTGGCCATGTCGCCTTTATCGAAGTAGTGGAAAGGCGGGCGCGGCTTGCCGGCGAGATCGGCGGCGATCATCTTGGCAACGTGGTCGCCCATTTGCATGGCCGGCTGCGCCACACCGGGGACTTGACGGCCGTCCTGCTCGAAGTGGGCGAGGTCGCCGAGGACGAAAACCTGCGGGACACCCGTGGGATTGAGGGTTTTGTCGACGATGACGCAGCCGCGTTTGTCGAGTTGGACGCTGGGCTGCTCGCCGAGCATCTTGCCGAGCGGCGAGGCCTGGACGCCTGCGGCCCAGAGGGTTACGGCGGTATCAATGCGTTGCCCGTTTGCTTCAACCCATCCCGGGCCAACGGCGGTGACCTGCGATTTGGTGTGTACTTCAACGCCCAACCGCTTGAGCGTGGCTTCGGCTTTGGCGGAGAGATCCGGAGGGTAGGCGGCGAGCACGCGCAGGCCGCCGTCGAGGAGCAGCACGCGGCTTTTGGCGGGATCGATGTGGCGAAAGTCGTGGCGCATGTAGAGCTTGGCGATGTCGCTGATTGCGCCGGCCAGCTCGACACCGGTGGGCCCGCCGCCGATGACGACGAAGTTGAGGGGCGGGTGCCAGCCCTGCTCGAGCATCTGGCGCTCGGCGAGCTCGAAGGCGAGCAATACGCGGCGGCGAATCTCGATGGCGTCTTCAATGGACTTGAGTCCAGGCGCGAACGGCTCCCATTGATCGTGGCCGAAGTATGAGTGAGTGGCGCCGGTGGCGAGGACGAGGTAGTCGTAATCGAGGCTTGCTCTGCTGGCGAGCGTGACACGGCGTGCGGAGGCGTTGATGCCGACGACTTCATCCATGAGGACCTGGGTGTTGCGCTGGCGGCGCAGGATGGAGCGGATGGGCTGGGCGATGTCGGCAGGAGAGAGCACGGCCAGCGCGACCTGGTAAAGCAGCGGCTGAAACGTGTAGTGATTGCGGCGGTCGACAACTGTCACGTCGATGGGCAGATGCGCGAGGCCTTTAGCTGCGTTCAGGCCGGCAAAGCCTGCGCCGACGATGACCACGCGAGGACGGTGAGCCGGCGCCAGAATGGCGGCTTGCGCGGGTGCGGATTGATTTTGTTGCATCGATTCGCTCACGGTATGCCTTTCCCTGGCAGATTTGAACTCGGCCCTTCTGATTAAAAGATGCACGATCACGTGCGTTGGTGGCAGAGATTTGGGTGTGGATTGTTGCGAACGGCAAGGTTGCCGGGTCGGCTTACGCGGTTGGCATCCTGTCTCCGGGGCTGCTGCCGTACTGTAGCATCCAGCTATGATTTGGGGCGCGACGATATGGGGCGCATCGATATGGGGCGCCACTGCGGCATGGTGGGTGGGATTTCACGCGGTGGTTGCCGTGATTCTGCTGGCGGACTCGCTGCTGCCTGGTCACCGTCGAGAGTCGCGGCATGCGCAGGCGTTTGTATGGTTGGTGACGGTTGGATTGGCGCTGGTCGCCACGGGGTTCGCGTGCTGGATCGCCATGACAATGGGCAAGCAGACAGCGCTCGAGTTCGTGGCCGGATACACGATCGAGACTTCGTTGAGCATCGACAATCTGTTCGTTTTCCTGGTGCTGTTTGAGGGGTTCAGGATCAGCGCGCAGCGCCAGCACACGGCGTTGCAGTGGGGAGTGTGGGGCGCGTTTGTGCTGCGCGCAACGTTCATCGCTTTGGGTGTGACGCTGTTGCAGAAGTTCGAGTGGGTGACGTGGATTTTCGGAGTGATTTTGTTGTACGCGGCGTGGCGGCTGGTGCGCGGCGGCTCGGCGCGGGCGGCGGTTCCGGATTGGATTGTGCGGCTGCAGCCGGCGAAGGGATCGCTGCTGCCGGTAATCATTGCCGTCGAAGTGACCGACCTGCTGTTCGCAACGGATTCCATTCCTGCGGTGCTTTCGGTTACGCACAATCCGTTTGTGGCGTACACGTCGAATGTCGCGGCGATCCTGGGGCTGCGCTCGCTCTACTTTGGCTTGGCGGCGATGCTGGAGCGCTTCAAGTACCTGCACTTTGGGCTTGGGGCGCTGCTGGCCTTTGCGGCGCTGAAGATGCTGGCTGCGCGTTGGATCGATGTGCCGGTGGTGTGGTCGTTGGTGGTGATTGGGGTGATTCTGGCGGTGTGCACAGCAGCGTCGTTGAGTGCGGGATTGACGGAGAACCGTGAGCCGTGAACGGTGGACGGTGAAAGGTGAGCTGAGTCGGGAAACTGACGGATTCGGCGGAGAGCTTTCTACAGCCGGAAATTCACCTCGATGGTGACCATGACTGGGACGGGCGTGCCGTGGTGCATGGCTGGCCCAAAACGGTATTGACGAACAGCGTTGACGGCGCTTTCGTCTAAAGTTGGTTCCAAGCTCTTGACCACGTGCACATCCTCCGGAATTCCTTGCTCGTTGACAATCAGCGAGATCAGGCAGGAACCGCTGAGTTTTTCTTCACGTGCCCTTTCGCTGAGCTCAGCTGCGACGGTTCTGAGAACGACAGGGGCAGTAACGCCGTGGCCGACGTGATACAGGGCGGGCCCTGTGTCTCGAGCGGTGGGCGGGGGGCCGCCAGCGATGGCCTGTGTTCCGTCTTTTGACGGCAGCTCTTGGACATCCACTTTCTGGTCGGGCAAGCCCCGGAGCTGAAGAGAATAAACACGCTTTCCCTGCTCATTGATATTCAATTCAATACAGCTGTAAATCTTCAATTCAATTGAAATCGCGGCACTGACAGGTGCGCCATTGTATGTGCCGGGCTTGAAACGATCGGCGGCAGCGATGTTGCTTGCTATCTTGTCAAGTTCGGTACCGGCGGGGTGAAGCAGAGAGATATTCCGCGTGGCACCGTTTGCGTCCACAACGGCCGAAACGACTGCGGTGCGGTCGAATCTATCGCAGTGGCCGCCGGCTGCATGGATCAGGTGCGCGGTAAGCAATTCGGGCGCCGTGACGCCTGGGCCGGCGTAGTAAACGGTCTGCGCGGCTGTCTGCATGTTTGCGGTGGGAGGCGGGGTGGGTTGCTGGGCGGCAATGAAGGGAACGGGCAGGAAGGCGATGAGAGCGATGGTGAAATCGCGGGGCAAAAGCGTTCTCCAGACGTGGCGGAAAAAGTTTAGCACCGATTGCGAGGTGCAGTTTCCCGGACCCCTGCTCCCTGAGCTATTCCCGGTCCCCGAATGTAAGGGACTGGGGGTACCCAATGTTGTTGCTAGGTTGAATTCGCGAAAGGCAAACGCAGGTCCTTCGACTCGGTCGCCGCGGCGACCTCGCTCAGGATGACAATCTTTCGGAGGAGTGAGCGTCCAGGGCGTGCAAATAGAATGAAATCACTGTGCAGACGATACGGGTAGAAACGATTTCAGCGAAGTACGACGTGTTTGCGGGGAGCGGGTTGCTCCAGGAGCTGGCGCCGCGGATTGAGCGAGTTGTTGGGCGACTGCCGAGACGCGTGTTTGTGTTGACGTCGCCGGAGATCTGGGCGCTGTGGAGCAAAAAGTTTCTACGGTCGTTTGATGAAGCGCCGGTGACGTTGTTTCTCGCTCCCGGCGAACAACACAAAACCATGAAGAGCGTGGAACGGCTGCTGCGCGAGATGGTGAAGGGGGGCGGCGACCGCGGATCGCTGTTGATTGCCTTTGGCGGCGGGATTGTGGGCGACGTGGGCGGATTTGTGGCCGCGACGTTCATGCGAGGGATTCCATACATTCAAGTACCGACGACATTTTTGGCGCAAGTGGACTCGAGCGTGGGCGGCAAGGTAGGCGTGAATCTGCCCGAGGGCAAGAACCTGGTGGGGAATTTTCATCAGCCTCGTGCGGTGTTTGCGGATATCGGCGTCCTGGGGACGTTGCCGGATCGCGAGCTGAGAGCCGGATTGATGGAGAGCGTGAAGGCGGGATTCATTCGCGACCGCGCGCTGGTGCGGTTTATGGAGGAGCACGCGGAGGAGATCCTGGCGCGAGAGCCGAAAGCTTTGGAACGGGTGATCGCGGCGTCGATCCGGATGAAGGCCGACGTGGTGCGGCGAGATGAGCGCGAGGGCAGATTGCGGATGATCCTGAACCTGGGCCACACGGTGGGGCATGCGCTGGAGCAGGCGACCAAGTACAAGGCGATGCTGCACGGCGAGGCCGTGGCATGGGGGATGGTGGCGTCGCTGGCCGTGGCGCGGAGACGCGGAACGATCACCGGCAGCCAGATGGAGCGGATGGAGAAGCTGATTTATCGCTATGGGCCGTGGCCGAAGTTGAAGGTGACGGCGGCGAAGGTGATGGCGGCGACCGGACGCGACAAGAAGAATGTGGGCGGGGTGAGACGGTTCGTGTTGCCGGTGGGGATTGGCGACGCGGGCGTGGTCGAGGATGTGACGGCCTCGGAGCTGGAGGCGGGGGTGAAGTACATGCTGGTGCGGGCGAGGACGGCGCGTTAGTGAGTCAGCAAGTCAGCGAGTCTGCAAGTCAGCTAAAGACGGGGTGGCTTGAGGGTTGTGCTATCCCACTCTAAAACTCTTCGCTGCGCTTCGAATTTTAGGATGGGGCACCCCTTTTCGTGCCGGGAGAAGAAGATGCAACCCAACCCTTAGCATCCGCTGTGCCGGACTCTTGGGATGGGGCACCCCGGCTCAGTGATTGATTGGCGTTTGATTTGAATTTGCGTTGACAATTTGGGTGGGGCGAAGGATTTAGCATCCACCTACAGGCGGCGGGCGTCAAAAGACAGGATGCGTGCGCGGCTTTCCCGGCCTTTGAACGAGCATTAGCGCTCGAACGAGCATTCCCCGACATGCAGTCGAATTCAGATCTCCCCAACCCCGGAAATAGAGAGCGAGAATGAGCGATCAGCCCATGTATCGGTGGCTTGAGCAGCAGGGCGAGGCCTTTGGCAATCCCGGCCTGGCGCCGCGCTGGACTTCGAGCGTGAAGGATGCGGTGGTGACGGCATATTCAGGATCGAGCCGGATATGGTTCACGTGCTCGCACGGAATCCTGAACGAGATCTACCACCCGACGATCGATCGCGCGCAGGTGCGCGACATGGAGTTCCTCCTGACCGACGGGGAGACGTTTGTCCACGAAGAAAAGCGCGACATGAAGACGAGCTTCGAGTACATCGATGCCAACGCGCTGGGAGTGCGGTATGTGAATCACGATCCCGACGGGCGATACACGCTGACCAAGGAGATGATTTCGGATCCGCACCACGGGGTGGTGCTGCAGAGGGTTCGACTGGAAGCGCACGAGGACCTGATGCCGAGGCTGAAGCTGTACGCGCTGCTGGCGCCGCATCTGGATGGAGGCGGGGCGGGGAACTCGACGCGGGCGATGGACCTGGCGGGGCATAACGTGCTGCTGGCGTGGAAGAACGGGTGGTCGCTGGTGATGACGGCGAGCTGCGGATTCACGCGCATGAGCTGCGGGTTTGTGGGAGCCAGCGACGGCTGGCAGGACCTGATGCAGAACATGAAGATGAACTGGGAGTTTGGGTCGGCGACGAACGGGAATGTGGCAATGATGGGTGAGATCGACCTGGGATGCGTCGACGATTTGCGGAACGCGCGGGAAGGCGCGGCAGGTGAGGTCGTGGCGAAGGTCGAAGGCGGGATGGCGGTACGGGAGTTCACGCTGGCGATCGGAATTGGCGAAGGACATCACACGGCGCTGCAGAAGACGATGGGGGCGCTGTCGGTTCCGTTCGAGGAGCAGAAGAAGCGGTTCATTGAGCAGTGGAAGCGCGCAGCGCGGCCGGATGAGTTGGCGGCGAAGGCGCAGGACGGCGGCATGTTGATGCGGGCGAGCCACGCGGTGCTGCTGGCGCATGAAGACAAGATGTTTTCAGGAGCGTTTGTAGCATCGGCGTCCATTCCGTGGGGGCAGGTGAAGGGCGACGACGATCTGGGCGGGTACCACCTGGTGTGGACGCGCGACATGGTGCAGACGGCGACGGCTCTGCTGGCATGCGGGCGGGCGGAGACGGCGCGGCGGGCGCTGGTGTACCTGGCGTGCACGCAGCAGGTGGATGGAGGGTTTGCGCAGAACTTCTGGATCGACGGGACGCCGTATTGGAGCGGCAAGCAGCTGGACGAAGTGGCGTTTCCGATCATCCTTGCGTGGCGGCTGTGGAAAGCGGGCGGCTTGGGCGAGCTGCACATGTTTCCGTTTGTGGAGCGAGCAGCGGGATGCCTGGTGCGGCAAGCGCCGATCACGCACCAGGAGCGCTGGGAGGAGAATGCGGGGTACTCGCCTTCAACGCTGGCGGCGGTGATTGGCGGGTTGATTTGCGCAGCGGAGATGGCGCGAGCGCATGAGGCGGAGGAGTTGGGCGAGTTTCTGGAGGAGTTTGCCGACTGGATCGAAGGACACCTCGAGGACTGGACGGTGACGAACGATGGTGTGCTGGACAAGGATGTGAAGCGGCACTATATGCGGATCAGGCCGCCAGAGTGCGGCGAATCTTACGCGCACGAGGGCTGCGGGAAGGAACTGATCCAGATTGCGAACCGGCCGCCGGGGACGCAGACAGAATTTGAGGCGCGCGAGATTATCGATGCGGGATTCCTGGAACTGGTGCGGTACGGCGTGCGGCGAGCGGATGACCCGCTGATTACCGATTCGTTGAAGGTGGTGGACGCGGTGCTGAAGCGTGAATTGCCGCAGGGGCCGGGGTGGTTGCGGTACAACTTCGACGGCTACGGACAGCGGCCGGATGGAGGTCCGTTTGAGGGATGGGGCCAGGGGGGTGTTTGGCCGCTGCTGACGGGCGAACGAGCGCATCGCGAACTGGCGGCGGGGAACGACATCAGCGAGCTGATCAAGACCTATGAGAAGTATGCAAGCTGCGGGCAGTTGCTTCCGGAGCAGTTGTGGTACGAGGCCGACCGGCCAGAGCGGAGCTTGAAGAAGGGTCAGCCGGCGGGATCGGCGGTGCCGTTGGTGTGGGCGCATGCGGAGTATTTGAAGCTGCTGCGGTCGGCAGTAGACGGAAAGGTATTCGACCGCATCGATCCCGTGTTTGAGCGGTACTGCGGACCGGAAGGGCAGAAGAAGCATGGAAGGGACTTGGAGATTTATAGCCGCACGCGGCCGATTGAGCGGATGGATGCGGGAAGTACGCTGCGGATTCTGGATGATCGTTTCTTTGATGTGACCTGGACCGATGATGGATGGAAGACAGTGAACAAGGCGATCAGTCGGGGTCTTGGCAGCGCGGGATTCATCGCCGACATCAAACCCGCGGCGGGCAGCCAGGAACTGGAATGGACGATGCACTGGCAGGAATCGGATAGCTGGCTTGGATACAATGTGAAAGTCCAGGTAGAAGCGAATTCAAAGTGATTGGGGAAGTGCGCTGGGCACTTCAAGGAAAGGAATTTCAAGAAAAATTATGGCATCCGGGATTGCTTCACTCTCACTCGACCAACTTTCGATCGATACATTACGTTTGCTCGCGCTCGATGCGGTAGAAAAGGCCAACAGCGGGCATCCAGGGGCGCCGCTGGGATGTGCGCCGATCAGCTACTTGCTGTTTCACAAGCTGATGAAGCACAACCCGGCGCACTCAAAGTGGGCGGACCGGGACAGGTTCTTGCTGTCGAATGGGCATGCGTCAGCGCTGCTCTATGGAACGCTGTTTCTCTGCGGCTACAAGGTGACGCTGGACGATTTGAAGAGCTTTCGGAGATGGGGATCGATCACGCCGGGGCATCCGGAGTACGGGTTGACAGACGGCGTGGAGGCGACGACCGGGCCGCTGGGGCAGGGGTTTGGCATGGGCGTGGGCATGGCCATCGCGGAGAAGCATCTGGCGGCGACGTATAACAAGCCGGGCTTCAATGTGGTGGACCACCACACATTTGTGCTGTGCGGCGACGGTGACTTGATGGAAGGGATTTCGCACGAAGCGGCATCGCTGGCTGGGACACTGGGGCTGGGCAAGCTGATCGTGTTGTACGACGACAATTTGATTTCACTGGATGGGCCGACGGAGTGGAGCTTTACGGAAGATGTGTACAAACGGTTCGAGGCTTACCACTGGCATGTGCAACGCGTGATGGATGGCAACGATCTGGACGGGCTTGAAGCAGCGATTGCAGCGGCCAAAGCGGTGGAGAACAAGCCATCGCTGATCGGAGTGCGAACAGTGATCGGCTACGGCAGCCCGAAAGCGGGGACGAACAAGGTTCACGGCGAAGCGATGAGCGCCGAGGATACGGCGGCGACCAAGAAGTTCTTCGGATTTCCCGAAGACCAGAACTTTTACGTGCCGGAAGATGCGCTGAAGAATTGGCGCGAGGCGGAGAAGCGAGGCGCGGGGCAAGAGGCGGAGTGGAACAAGCTGTTTGCCGGCTATAAGGCGGAGTTTCCCGAGCTGGCAGCGGAGTTTGAGCGCACGCAGGCGGGCAAGCTGAAAGCCGGATGGGAGAAGGCGTTGCCCAGCTTCCCAGCAGACAAACCCGTGGCTACACGCAACGCGGGGCAAGTGGTGATGAACGCGATTTTTGACAGCGTGCCGGAGCTGTTTGGCGGCGCGGCGGATTTGACGGCCTCGACGAAGACGATTTTCAAGAACAGCAAGCACTTTGCCGAGGATCCAGCGGGACGCAACGTGTTTTTTGGCGTGCGCGAGCTGGGGATGTGCGCAGCAGTGAACGGAATGGCAGTTCATGGCGGAGTGCGTCCGTTCGGGTCGACGTTCTTTGTCTTTTCCGACTACGCGAAGCCGGCGCTGAGGATTGCGGCGATTATGGAAGCGCCGTCGCTGTTTGTGTTCACGCACGACTCGATCGGTGTGGGCGAGGATGGGCCAACGCATGAGCCTATCGAACACATGATGGCGCTGCGCGCGGTGCCGCACATGACGGATTTTCGCCCAGCCGACGCGAATGAGACGGCGGCTTGCTGGCGGTTGGCGTTGGAGCGCAAGGGGCCGTGCTTCTTTGCGCTGACGCGGCAGGATGTGCCGGTGATCGATGCGGCCAAGCACGATGTGTTCGCGGGCGTGAGCAAGGGAGCGTACGTGCTGGAAGACGCCGCGAATCCGCAGGTCATTTTAATAGGGACTGGCTCAGAGGTTCAGCTGGCGCAGGGCGCGGCCAAGCTGCTAGCGGCGGAGGGAATCAGCGCGCGCGTGGTGAGCATGCCGAGCTGGAAGATCTTCGAGGAGCAAACGGCCGCGTACAAGACAAGCGTGCTGCCGGCTGGCGTGCCGAAGTTGGCGGTTGAGGCGGGTTCGACGCTGGGGTGGTGGAAGTATGTTGGCTCGAACGGCGACGTGATTGGGCTGGATCGGTTTGGCGCGTCGGCTCAAGGACCGGTGGTGATGAAGGAATTGGGTTTCACGGCGGAGAATGTCGCAGCGAGAGCGAAAGCACTGGTGAAGACAGCTGCGGGTTCCTAGCTGCCAGCCTTTTCGTGCTGGGTTGGCGGTCGTGCTCTCCCACCCTAAAGCTCTTCGCGATGCTTCGAGCTTTAGGATGGGGCACCCCACGAAGTGGAAAGGGAAGAGACGTTGAAACTTGTTACTGCTTCAGATCATGCGGGATTTGCGTTGAAGGAAGAAGTGCGCGCGAACCTGGCTGCGGCCGGACATGAAGTGATCGACCTGGGGGCCTTCCGATGCGAGCCGGAGGACGACTATCCCGATTTTGCCGAGAAGGTGGGCGAGGCGATCAAGGCTGGAGTGGCGCCGCGCGGAATCTTGATCTGCGGATCGGGCGTGGGTGTATGTGTAGCGGCGAACAAGATTCCGGGCATTCGCGCCGGGATTTGCCACGATACGTATTCGGCACACCAGGGCGTGGAGCATGACGACATGAATGTGCTGGTGCTGGGGGCGCGGATCATCGGCTCGGCGCTGGCGTTTGAGTTGGCGCACGCGTTCATCGGAGCAAAGTTCCAGGGGCAGGAAGGCCGGTTTGAACGGCGGTTCAAGAAGGTGCT